>Ga0209281_1000226_pt1 | contig 119980 bp, 95 predicted proteins | sample MedtruBG_FD_187514 | JGI IMG/M metagenome (GOLD analysis project Ga0209281, IMG submission 187514) | Root nodule microbial communities of legume samples collected from California, USA - Medicago truncatula BG (SPAdes) (version 2) | ecosystem: Host-associated > Plants > Roots > Nodule | place...
TTTTGTCCTGTTCGGATCCGCGCAGGTCTATGCTCCCGGCACGGAGCCCGCTTCGGAAGCGAGCCCGGCCTATCCCGTGCACCGGGCGAGCTACTATCTGGCGAGCAAGCTCGCGGCCGAAATCTGTGTGCTGGCCTTCGGCAAATCCAGCGCCATGCCGGTCACGGTGCTCCGCCTCGCATCGGTGTACGGTCCCGGCATGCACGATACCGGAATGGTGCCCACCTTCGTACGAACACTCGGAAGCGGGCGTTCCCTCGTCATTCAGGACGGGGGGCGATACAGTGTCGACCTAGTCTATGTCGACGATGTCGTGACGCTGGCGCTGCAGGCGGTGGAGACAGCCGAAGGCGGCGTATTCAATGCGGGGAGCGGGCGTGCTTGCACGTCGCTGGAAGCCGCCCAGATCGTCGCCGATGCAGTCGGGGCAGAACGGCACCTCATTGCCGTGGAGGGCGACAGCACCGATGCGGCGCCGCGCGGTTTCAGGGTCCTCAACGTTTCCAAGGCCGCAAACGAACTGAGCTACGCGCCGCTCTCCTTCCGGGAAGGGATCGAAGCATGGAAATCGATGACGGGCCTGACGGATTTTCAGGACGGGAGCGTGAACGCGTAGTAGCCCTCGAAACAGGCAATTGGTTCGAAGCGCAGCGCAGCGCGTCCATAGACGCGCTGCGCTGCGTCGACGCTTCCTTCACCGATCAGGCGAAAAGGAAATCGCTGCTCGAAAAGTTCGCGGCGCTAAGGGTGCCGTTGGGATCGTCCAGCAGAATGGAGAAGGCTTTGCCGGAGGAGTCGTAGCCTTTTACCAGCACGTCGCCGCCCGTGGCATCATAGGCGTAGACGGTGCCTGCAGCGCCTGAGCTGGAGTATTGCTTAATCCCGAGCTTCTCTATGACGAGGAAATCGACACCATCCTGGAAATCCATGACGGTATCCTGACCACTGAGCACCGGGGCACCTTTGAAGACGAAACGATCGGAATCGGCTCCGCCCCATAGGATATCGGTTCCCGCCTCGCCGATGAGGACGTCCCGGCCGGCGTCGCCGCGCAGGGTATCGTTGCCGTCGCCGCCGAAAATGCGATCGTAGTTGTTGCCGCCGCTCAAGGAATCGTTGCCGGCTTCGCCGTACAGCATGTCGTCGCCGTCATCCCCGAAAACCCGATCGTCGCCGGCACCGACGACGATCTTGTCATTGCCGGTGCCGCCGTGGGCCTCGTCGATGCCGCCTTCGGAGTCCAGCACGTCATTGCCGTCGCCGCCGTCCAGATAGTTGTTCCCGTCGCCGCCATCGACAATGTCGTTGCCGATGCCGCCATAGACCCAATCGTTGCCGGATTGGCCCTTGAGAGCGTCATTTCCTTCTTCACCATATATCTTGTCGTGGCCGGCGCCTCCGGCGACCGCCTGTTGCGTGACCTGCCCGGTTGCGGGATTTACCCGGTTGTTGAAGCCGTCGTCTCCCGAACCGGCATAGATGATGTCGTCGCCATCGCCTGCGTCGATATATTCTTCGCCTGCGCCGCCGAAAATCTTGTCGTGGCCCCGGCCGCCCAGGATCTGGTCATGGCCGTCGCCGCCATCGAGAATGTCGCTGCCGTCGCCACCGTCTAAGATGTCGTTCCCTAATCCGCCCTTCAGCGTGTCGTGTCCAAGGCCGCCGTCGAACCTGTCGTTACCCGTGCCGCCTTCGGCATAGTCGTCGCCGAGACCGCCGACGATGAAGTCGTTGCCATCGCCGCCAAAAAGCTTGTCATTGCCCTCGGCGCCGTCGAGATAATCGTCGCCCGCGTACCCCCAAAGCTCATCGTCGCTCAGAGCGCCGCGGATCGTGTCGGAAAGATTGGTTCCCTTCAGAATCATTTTGATTTCCTCTAGCTGTGGGCCGGAGGGCGGGTAAATTGAGAATAGGGCGCAAAGTGATCCTCAGCCTATAGTCGCTTGCCGCCACCAGGAATTAATTCACTTATTTCAAATAAAGCTATATATACTACTTATCTTAGAAACCATCAATTACTTTCAACTGCATAGGAAGGGTTGGAGAAGTCACATGGTTGCATGATGCTACCGTAAAGCACCATATGTTGGACAGGGTTGCATCAATTTGTTGTGGGCAAATCCTTCATTTAAGCCATTAGGAATTCTGAGTATTTGGTAGTCACTGCAGCAATCGCATACTCATTCTCGATGCGTTCCCGCGCCGTGCGCGCATAGCGCGCATACTCCGCCTCCGGCAGGTCGAGAAAGGCGCGCATTGCATCGGCGAGCGCTTGGGGATCGCGCGCTGGTACGGCGATACCGGCCTTTCCGGCGACCGCGGCTGCGTCACCGACATCCGTCGTGACGATCGGCTTGCCGAAACTCATGGCCTCCGCGATAACGTTCGGGAAACCTTCGGTCCGCGATGAGAGGACCAAGAGATCGATGCTTTGATAGAATGCAGGCATGTCGCTGATCTCCCCCCGGAGATCGACGGAGTGGGCCGGAAGACCGGCTTGTGTCATCAGCTCGATGACCGCCGGGTTGTCGCGGACGAGCCCGTTTCCGGCTGCGGAAAAGACCGCCTGCGGGTGGGTCTTCACCACCTGAGCGGCCGCCTTGAAGAAAGTTCCGTGATCTTTCTGTGGGTGGAAGCGGCCTACAATACCGATTCGCCGGGCCGTTCGCGGTTCGGGGGCCGCAAGTTGCGGGAGGTCGAAGCCATTGGGAATGACGACCGCGTTCCGATTTGCATAACCGTATGCGCGATGCAGTTCGAGCGCGCGGGCGCTGTTGTAGATTATGCCCGCCGGCCGGTGCGATAACAGTTTCGCGGCCGCGATCGCGACGCGGGAACTGCGTGTAAGGGAAGCGGGATCGTCCAGGGATTGGCGCACGTTCCAGAAAACCGGCGCTCCATGCCGCGCCATGCCCGCCGCTAGAGTGCCGGCGACCATCGCATGGTACATCCAGCAGAGGATCACGTCGGGCTGCTCCTTCCGGATCAGCCGGGCAAGCCGCAGGACCGCGCCGGGAAGCGCCGTAAGCGAAGCCGCACCTAGCGAGACATAGGCGACCCTCGGATTGTCGGCGAGGCGGCGGTTCCGCTCGGAAACGCCGATGAGAGAGACTACGACGACGCGCTCGTCCGTCGCTCCGTGCAGCAGCCGTGCCAGCATCGTTTCGGCGCCGGCACTCGCGGTGAAATTGGTGATGACATGCATTATCATCGCGGTGCCCTATGTCTGCCGCCCCGGCGACGTTCTGCGTGGCTGATCTGCAGCACCATGAAAATCCCTCAATCGGCCAGGTGCATGCCGGCAAACAGCATCCTGTTGATCATGTGGACGTCAAACTTGGCTTCCGCGAGCTCTCGAGACCGCTTTCCGAATGTCTCCGCCAGGTCCGGGTCCTGCGCAAAGGCGGCCATGGCGTCGGCGAGCGCGGCGACGTCGCGCGGCTTTACGATCATGCCGTTGGTTCCCGGCTGCACGGTGTCTCGACAGCCCGGCAAATCCGTCGTGATCACCGGCCGTCCCGTCGCCAGGGCCTCGAGAATGCTCCGCGGAATTCCTTCGCGGTAATAGGAAGGCAGAACGAAAACGTTGCACGCCGCGAGATAAGGCCGCACGTCCACTGTCGTGCCAAGGTAGTCGAGTATTCCCTCGCGCACCCAACCATCGATTTCCTCGCGGGAAATCGCCGTCGGGTTGCTGTCGAAATGGCCGAGCAGCTGAAATCTGGCATGGGGGAAAGAGCGACGCACGATCCGTGCAGCTTCGACATATTCGAAGACGCCCTTGTCGCGCAGCAGCCGGGCGACCATCAGGAAAGTCGGCCCGCTGCGAGGCGGCGTCGAGAATTCGAAATGGTCGAGATCGACTCCCGATCCGGAGATCATCGTCGGCGAGAGGTCGCCCTGCAACATTCGGTAGCGGCGAATGTCGTCGTCGTCCGCGTCGTTGTAAACGAAGACGACGCGGGCGCCCCGCAGCGCCGAACGGTATAGCCGGACGCACAGGTAGCGGATTGCCCGCGCCTTGAGCGAAGCACCGGCGGCCTCCGAAAATATATGGCCGAGCCCCGTCACGAGGAAGCAGCGCTCCTTTATCCCGAGCGTCCTGGCAGCGATCCCGGCATAGATGATCGGCTTCATGGTATAGGGAAGGACGATGTCCGGCTGGAGCCGGGCAAAGTGCCGCCGCAGCGTCCACAAGGTCCGCAGGTCCTTCAGCGGGTTGAGCCCGGTGCGCGCCATGGGGATCTGGATGAAGCGCACGCCGATGCGTGCCAGCTCCTGCTCGACGCGGGGGTCGTGTTCGGGTGCGAAGGCTATGACATCGTGCCCGGCGGCGACCAACCGCTTCAGCAGCTCGAGCCGAAAGATCACGAGAGATGCCGTCAGGCTGGCGACGACGGCAATAACGCGCTTCTGCCGAGACGGACGCGCCATTCCGCCGTGTTTTGCCGAACGGTCCGCAAAGTGCTCGGCTTCGGTGCGAGAAACCTTTTCAACAAGATTCACTGCTCGTCTCCCGGGATCGGCTCCACCGCCGAGCGGTGGTATTCAACGTTCAACTTCTCACTGCGTCGGCCGCATATGCGGGCCGCGCGGGGGGCGCCGACTGGTCTGCTGCAAGACCGGCGCGTGACACTGCTTCCGATAGGCGGGCTTTCGCAGGCCGCCGCACCGATCGTGTAGGTCGTCGTCACCTTCCGGGCAGGCGGAACTCCGCGCGGTAGCCGCGTGGTGATTTCGCTTCCTTGGCCTTGATCCGGCTCTTCGGCCGCAACGGCGTGCGTTTGCTCGCCGCCGCCATCTTGCGATCCGCCTCGTGCTCATATCGCGGCAGTAATTCGCGCATGACCGCCACGACGCCGGCCTCGTTCCCCCGTTCCGAATGGCGCTGCAGGCGCGCGAAAGCGTCCCTCAGCGTCGGCAGCGGAATGGGTTCAGGCACCGCTCCGAGGACGCCTGGCACCGGAGAGCTCGTGCGCTTGTCGGTCTCGTCGAAAAGCTCCTCGAAGAGCTTTTCGCCCGGCCGGCAGCCGATGATCTTGATTTCGATCTCCTGGTCCGGCGTGAAGCCGGCAAGCCGGATCATCCGGCGGGCGATATCGATGATCTTGATCGGTTCACCCATGTCCAGCACGAAGATCTCGCCCTGGCCGAGCTGCTTTTCGAAGCCGTAGGCGGAAGCCTGCAGGGTGAGTTCCACCGCCTCGCGGATCGTCATGAAGAACCGAGTCATATTCGCATCTGTCACGGTCAGCGGGCCGCCGCGGGCCAATTGACGCTTGAAGAGCGGAATCAGCGAGCCGCTGGAACCCAGCACGTTGCCGAAGCGGACGGTCATGAAGCGCGGGCCGAGGCCCGTTTCGAGCCCGTTCAGGTCGAGCGCCTGACAGTAGAGCTCGGCAAGACGCTTCGTCGCGCCCATGACGCTCGTCGAGTTGACGACCTTGTCGGTCGACACCTGGACCATCGCGAGCGTGCCGTATTTCTTGGCGGCGTTGGCGACATTCATGGTGCCGACGACATTGGTGAGTACGCCCTCGCAAGGATTCATCTGGACCATCGGCACATGTTTCAAAGCCGCGGCGTGAAAGACGAGCTCAGGCCGATGCCGCTCGAATATCTCCTCGACCCGCTGACTGCGGCGGACGCTGCAAAGATAGCTCCACCGCGGAAGTTCGGGGAAGCTTTCCGTGAGCGTCATGTCGATTGCGTAGAGATTGTATTCCGTGTTGTCGATCAGGACGATCTCCGCCGGTTCGCAGGCGGCAACCTGGGCCGTCAACTCGCTTCCGATCGAGCCGCCGGCTCCGGTGATGAGCACCCGGCGCCCGCGAACGAGGCGACCGATCGCCTCCCGGTCGAGCGCTGCCTGCGGCCGTTCCAGGAGATCGGTCAGTTCGATCGAGCGCAGCTCGTAGGGGTTGTCGCCCTTGGCGCGCTTCAGCTCCGTCATCTGCGACAGGCGCGAAACGGCGATGCCCAGTCTTTCTGCGGATCTCAGCAGGCCGTCGGACGCCTCCTCGCCAAAGGCCGCAGGGGCTTCGGTGAAGACGATGTGACGCGGCTGCTTGCCCTGTTGCTGCAACTCTGCGACCACCCGCTCGAAGTCTTGAATACGGCCGGCGATCGGCACGCCACGCAGGCTCATTCCGGTTTGATCCTCACTCCTGTCGAGGCATGCGACGGGCGTATAGGTCGCGTTGGGATCGCGTGCGAGAGCCCGAAGATAAAGGTCGGCGGCATCGCTCGCGCCGATGAGCAGCAGCGGAATTCGGTTGTCGTCCTGCGCGTCCCTGCTGCGCCCGGATTTGAAAACCGGCCGCCTCAGAGCGAGTTCCTCGGCACGGAAGCTCAGCCGCGCAGCTGCCAGGAAGGCGATGAGCAGGAGCGACTGCATCGGAACGACGGTGCGCGGGATGTCGGTGAGCCTGGTCGAGAAAAACAGCAGCGAGACGAGCAGCAGCGAGGTCAGCAACACCGCTCGCAAAATGATGAAAAGGTCGGAAACGGAACCATATTTCCAATTTCGGCTGTAGAGGCCGGAGAGGGGGAAAACGAGTGCGCATATGGTGAGGTATTGCGCACCCGACCATAGCAGCACCGAGGCGGTCTCTGGTCGTGCGGAAAGTTCTTCGACGCCGTAGCGTAGCAATAATGCCATCGCGAGCGCGACGCCGACCGATGCCAGGTCGGTGAGATAGAGGGCAGGATATTTCTGAACGCTGCGGACCGCTCCCCTTATCCGCCTGAAGCCGATGTCGAGGGCGGCTCCGCAGATCGCCCAGAACATTCTGGCCGGTGCTCTGCTGCCCCCCTCTCTTCCCAAAATAGTCGGTAACGCCAGGAAATGATTACGAACTGCCTTCGCGGCGGCGTGTATACGCTGCATGACGGCCCCTTCCAATACTTTTAAGCCCTACAGCTCCGCCGAACGACGAACGCACGACCGCCAAAGCTCTTATGGTGGCTAAGAACAGTGCGTCTGTTGTGTGTCTATTCGACCGGCTCGAAAGGCTAGATAAAATGAATTCAACAAAAATAGGCGTTCGCGATCATTCCAACCGCAACGCAAAATTCCTTGGCATATTCGAATACCTTAATAAAAAAGCACGTCTTTAATGGGTTGTAAACAGATTTCCAGTATAGGCCCAATTATAGTTCTCTACTGTTCTTATGTGTTTTGCGCAGAAGCCTGGACCAGGTCAGACCCGCCGAGCTTGCCGTGATTCGGAGGCCGCCTGTCCGAGGCCCATGCCCATGCGTGTGCCTCGATGCATTCCCCGTCACCGCAAAGCACGATGAACCCGCGCTCCGTATGCGCCTGAATCTGGCCTTTCAGGCCGATATATTGCCTGGAATTCTCGACCGGGGTTGCCGCATCAATGCGTATTTTCTGGCCTTTGTAGAAGGTAAAGGCGCCCGGATAGGGATCTCCGGCCGCGCGGATCAGCCGCAAGATGGATGCGGCCGGGTCATGCCAATCGATCCGGCCGTCTTCCGCGGTGCGCTTCGCGCAATAGCTCGCCTCCGCCTCGTTCTGTTCCATACGGGCCGCGCTTCCCGCTTCGACCTGTGCCGCCGCCTCGACTACCATCTCAGCCAGGTTTTCGGTGTGCTTTGTATAAAGACTGCGCGCTGTCTCGTCCGGGGCAACGGGAAATTGCCTCTGTAACAGGATCGGTCCCGAGTCGATGCCGTCGTCCAGCCAGAAAAGGGTCGAGCCAGTTCGTTCCTCACCCCGGAGGATAGTCCATGGGATGACGCCGCGGCCCCGCAGACGCGGCAAGGCTGCCGGATGAAAACCAACAGTGCCCGCGCGCGCGATCTCCCGGAACGCCTGCCGGCAGACCTGCGACCAGCCTATGACGAGTGACAAATCCGGGGTGGCTGCTGCAACGGCCTCCAGCGTCGCCTGGGAATTTATGTCCGTCGTGTGATGGATCGCGCTTCCGGCCGCCCGGCCGATTTCCCCGAGGCCCACGAAATCGGAATGGCGCCCGGCTGCTTCGGGCGGCAGCGTTATTACAAGCACCGGAGTGCGCTTTGCCCTTATCAGCGCGTCCAAGGCGATTTTGGAACTCTCGACGGCGCCGACGAATACGATGCGCATGGTCACACCATAAAGCTGAATGTGAAATGAGTGACTGCCGGCGAGCCGACGGCATATAAATGTAAGAACAATATCCGCCTATCGAACACAACTAAGGTGCGGAAGTCCAGTGCGGGATGAGGAAAACTGCGTGGGATTTCCGGGCCGCATTCCGGTCACGTCGTGTTCTAGGTCGACCCGGCCTAAAATCATCGTGATCTAACGCCGAAAATACGGCACCACCAGCTAACGTTGCAAATTGATGCGCCTCGGAAATTATGATACGTCTTGCCTGAGCGGATGATGCCCCCAGTCATTAGATTAGATTTTTGAATAGTAACAACGCATAATAAGACGCCACGTCGTGGCAATTTTTAAGAGGGCGACTCCCGCCCTGCAACGGAACGGTATCTTAAGTTCTGAAAAATATTCGCTTTTGGTTGAATGGATACGGATTCTCACGCCATGACCGTAAGTGCCAAGAAATTTTATTCATTGAATTCAAACACGATTGACCTGGTATCGGAATCAGCTTTTTTCGCCCGGTTGAAGATGCGCAATGGCACCTTCAAACTGACTCAGCCGTCCCGATTTCGGGAGTTGGAGGTCGCGTTCCGGCCGTTCATCGCGAAGCGCGCGACATCGCTCCATGACATCCTGGATGTGGGCGTCTCCACCGGATTGACGACGGTGGAACTGTCCAAGTTCCTCGAAAGTTGCGGCGCCACGGTCCACATTACAGCGACCGATCTCTTTGTAGAGGCCCACATCGTCGAATTTGCTCCCGGGGTCACGGTCTTTTGCGATCCGGAAGGCTGGCCGCTACAATATGATCTGCGCGGCGTCGCTGTTCGTCCTTGGATCAGAAGGCTGGACTATGTGACGCTCGCATTTGCCCCGCTCGTGTTGGCGCGTGTCCTGTTGCAACCGCGCCTGCGCGCCCGTGTACGGGCAGGCAAGAGCAGGCAGGTGCAGATGATCACGCGATCCTTACCCGAGAACGGCAAAATAAACTTCGTCGAAGACGATATTATGAGCCGGTCGCAGCACCTGGCCGGCCGGTTCGATCTCGTGAGAGCCGCAAACATTTTAAATACGAACTACTTCTCGCTGGACCAGATCCGGATCGCAATCGAAAACATCCACTCCTATCTCCGCGGCCCGGGCGCCTTGGTCGTGGTGACCCGTACGAACCGCGCGCAGGAAAACGCCGGAACCTTGTTCGAACTCAAGGAGGATGGTTCGTTCGCCGCGCTGGAGCGCGTCGGGGGCGGATCGGAGATCGAAAAGCTTCTGCTGGATTTCCGTGCATCGTGAGGCGGAGCCATACACGGCCGGAATGGAACGTCGCGGTCTCCCGAAGCGGAAATCAAACTTCTAGAGAATGGAAGGCTTCATGATGCCCTCGCAACCAGTTCGCATCGCTTATATCGCAGGTTACGGACGCAGCGGGTCGACCATACTCGACATTGCGCTGGGGCAGCATGCTGCCGTGGTGGGAGCCGGAGAGATAACGTCGCTCACACGTCACGTCTGGCGTCACAACGAATATTGTGCATGCGGCAATGCAATTCGCGACTGCTCCTTCTGGAGCTCGGTCCGCAGGGAGTGGTCCGACGGCCAGGATCCCGGGCTGATGGAGGAGTATTGCGCCCTTCAGCAAAAGTTCGAAGGGCTGTCGATGATGACGAGACTGCTCAGCGGCATGGGTCTCGGAAAACAATTTTCTCTGTATATACTTCATACGAAGCGCCTGTTCAGCGCAATGCAGTCATGTTCGGGCCGGCAGGTGATCGTCGATTCCTCGAAGCTGCCGGGGAGAGCGATGGCCGTTGCGCAGATCCCCGGGATCGACATGCGCGTCATTCATCTGGTGCGTGACGGGCGCGGTGTAGCCTGGTCGTTGCTGAAGGGTTACGAGCGCGATGCCAAATCGGGCTTGCAGAAGGAAATCAAGCCGAAATCGGTATTCAGGACAGCCTTGCGCTGGAGCATGGTCAATCTTGCGGTTGAATATCTCTCGCGAAAATTGGGCTCTGAAAAGGTCATGCGTGTCAGATACGAGGATTTCGCCTCTGACCCTGTTGCCGTTATGCAGCAAATCGGGACGTTCCTCGAGCTTGACCTGAGCCAGGTGGGTACATCGCTGGAGAATGGCGAGGCCATGGGGCCGGGACATCAGGTAGCTGGCAATCGGCTGCGCATGAACGCATCGATCGCGCTCAACAAGGACGAAACGTGGCGAACACGGATGCCGGCCCGTCAGCAGGTTTCCTTCCAGCGGCTGGGCGGCTGGATGCTCCGACGCTACGGCTATCTGTGAAGGTCGGTGTCATATTTCTGCAGGATGGCGGCACAAGAGCATGACGGTAATCTACCACTCGCGTGATGTGAGGGCATTTGGTTTCACGATAGCGCGTTGCCTGATATTGGCGGGGTTGGTCTGCGGATCATGGGTCGGCCTCTCGCGGCAAGCTCTGGCGCAGGCAGCACTGGCCGAGCCTCTTTCACCCAAGCTTCCAGACGGCAGACAACGCGCCTTTCCCACGGCCGAAGGCTTCGGCGCCGGCTCTCTTGGAGGCCGGGGGGGTAAGGTGATCTATGTCGTCAACACGGACGAGTCAGGGCAGGGCTCCTTGCGTGCGTGCATCGAGGCATCCGGACCGCGCATTTGTATTTTCCGCACGGGCGGCACCATTGTTCTTCGCGAAAGATCGCTGGTCGTTCGACATCCATTCCTGACGATTGCCGGAGAGACGGCGCCGGGCGGCGGGATTGCCATCCGGAACGGTGAGACGCAAACTCGCCCTTCGATCGAAATCGTGACCAATGACGTGATCATCAGGCACATTCGTCTTCGCCCCGGTCCGCATGCCGTGAAGGCTTGTTGTTCCGGAGGCCTCGGAATGTACTCCAGCTCGGCGAAGGACATCATGCTCGATCATATCTCCGCCAGCTGGGGATCAGACGAGACGATCGATTCGGAAGACGCGAGCAACTTCACCTGGCAGTGGGGTATTACGAGCGAACCGCTGCTGCGGGGCGGCCCCGGGAAAGACAAGCGTGCGCGCAACATGTTGTTCACGAAGGGCGGCAACGTCTCCGTGCATCACTCTCTCTTCGCTTTCGGCCAGTTCAGAAATCCGCTGATAAAGATGAAGATTCCCGGCGCCGTCGCCGATGTCGTGAACAACGTGTTTTTCTCGCCGAAGTGGCAATATGTCCTAAGCTTCGGCGATGAATGGGCGCGGATCCAGGCTAATGTGGTCGGCAACTACAAGATCGCGGGGGAAAAGCTGCGAAACGACCATTTGGTTCATCTCTTCGAAGAAAGCGGACGCGGGCACGCGATCTATTTGAAGGACAATTACGACGAACCATATCGCACTGGCGCCAGCGAGGATGACACCCTCGTTCTGGCCGAGAAACAAAGAAGGTTCGTTTCAGTGTCGGCATTCGATGCACCGGCGGTCCGCGCTTCTGCGCCCGAAATTGCTTACGAGGACGTCCTGGCAGGTGCGGGTGCGACGAAGCCTCGGCGCGACGCCGTCGATCGCCGCATCACCGAGGCGGTCAGAAATCGCAGCGGACGGCTGCTCGTGAACGATCCGCAGGACGTCGGCGGTTGGCCGCAACTCGATGCCGGGGTGCCGTACCCGGACAGCGACATGGACGGTATCTCGGATGACTGGGAGGTCGAAAGCGGCACCGATCCGGCAGATGCCAGCGATGGGCGACAGGACTTGGATGGCGACGGATGGACAAATCTCGAAGCGTTTCTCCATTTCATGGCGGGCGATACCGCGGATTAAGTCCCGTTGAGATTTGGATATCCGCCGCGGCTTGCTTGACTTCCTCATCCCTGTGCTCGTCACAGGTATCCGGCCAGACCAAGTCCGTTTGTCACAGAGATCCAGCAGCGCCGCGTCTGCGGCGCGGGAAGAGTTTCTTTCACCCTATGGTGTTCTAAGCGACATTCGACGGGCGCGTGATCGAAGGTCTCGCCGCGGGAGCATGAAGCGTGTTGACGTCCGCGTCCGCCCGTTCGGGGAATGCTCCATTGCCGCGGACGCGATGCCAGCGGCCAGCCGGGATGCGCTTGGACGTGATGACGAAGCCGCCATAGTGGTGGCGCCTGTGGATTTCCGGATTGACCTGATTGATCACTGTGCCGATCAGATGCGCATGGTTCATCCGGAGCTGTGCAGCGGCTTCCAGCAACTGCTCTTCAGTCGTTTTACCCCAATTGGCTATAAGGACCACGCCATCGACAAAGGGTGCCAGCCAAGTCGCATCGCCGGAGGCGAGCACAGGCGGAGCATGCAGCACGATGAAGTCGTATCCACTTTGCTTGAGGTCCATGATGAGTTCGCAGAGCTTGTCAGAGTCCAGCGATCTGAATGGCTCCATCATCACATGCGACGCGTCGATGAACCCGAAACCGGGCAAGGTCGGGATGGACTGCACGATCTCGCCAATGACCGCTTGATTTCTGAGATAGCGTTCGATTGGTTCCGGTGAACGTTCGATGCTTTTCAGATAGGGAACGTTGTGGCGATTGAAATCGAGATTGACGAAGGCGGTAGGGCGGCCATCCGCTGCTGCGGCTGTCGCGATGCCCCAAGCTGTCGACGCGTTTGCGATGTTGTGAACGCAGGAGGTGACCATCACGATGCGCCGCAGTTGCTTTGCGTCGGAATAGCGACCGGCCATATAGACCGCCCGCTCCGCTTCGGCGGACGTGAAATTGCTCCAGTCCGGAATGCACGAGGATCGCTTCGCGCCCGGAGAGGTGAGATGCTTCGGAATCTTCGGTACATAGCCAAGATTCGGGATCCGCAGCAGTTGCGCCGCGCGCTGTCCGCTACGGACACGGGTGTCGGTCGTTTCCAGCAGGAGCGCGAGCACGCAGGCCAGCAGCGTGGAGCCGGCGAATGCGGCCGGAATGATAAGTCCGGGCTTAGGAAACGACGGTGAATTGGGGAGTTCCGCTGTCGATACAATTCGTGCGCTGGGTTTCAGGGACTCGGCTTCGAGATCGGACAGAATACGCTGAACTTCATCCTCGATCATGCTGCGGATGCCTGCTATCTGCGAATCCGCATCGATCATCTGAGGATGATTCTTGCCGTATTTGGCAGCGAGTTCGGCCTTGCTCTGCAGCAACCGGGCCTCTTCGTTCCGCAACGTGATAAGAAGCGGCTGCGTCATGCTCTGCCGAAGAAAAGCCACTGCACCGCCGGTGTTGAGTGCGCGTTCCTTGTCCGCGACCCGCTCGTCCTGCTTGAATTCGAGCGAAGCTTCGACATAGAGGGTGGCGATCGTGTTTGCGATTTCCTGGGCGAGTTTCGGATTCTGGTTGGTTACGACAAGCCGCACGGCGAGGCTTTCGCCGGTCCGGCTCACCTCGAACTGGGACAACAGCGCGGAGATCGCGTGATCCCGTTGCGTCCTCACATCCGGTACGACCCGAACGGTTGTCGAAGAACTGCCAATACCGATGAATTCCTTGATGTCGTCAACCAGGCCCTGGTCGCCCGACTTGTCCCCGCCCGGCGCATAAGGATTGAAACTGGGATCACCGATGAGGTTCAACCGGTCCACGATGCGGCCGGCGAACTTGCGCGACTGCAACACGTCCATCTCGGTTTCCGCCGCCGAACGGTCGCGGTCGATGGATGTCAGAGCTGCATCGGTGGCAAATGGCCGGACATCTTTGCGCTCCAGCACCACTTCCGAGCTAGCGGTATAAGTTTTGGGGAGCGAAAAAGAAGCAACTGCAGACAGCAATGTGCAGCCGATGATGATTGATGCAAGAAACCAGAACCGCCTCTTGACCACGGCCCAAAGGTCAAAGAGGCCGACCGTAGCCCCGCTCTGCTGAACGGCAAAATCAATGGTTTCTCGGTGATGAGCGCGGGCAGATAGGCTGCCATCGGGAACGAATGTCGTCATGGAAACCTGCTAATATTAAAAAATTTTCTATATTTTGTTACTTTAGTAAAATATTGAATAAGGCGCAATGAATTAGTTCAATGCTACCCAGATCTACTTCGGCTGCACAAGCACGTTGTCTTTAACCAGCGCCCTCGGGCATGCCGCGGCGCAGATGAAGTCGCAGGTACTATGTCAATACGCCCGCATCAAAAACGAAGGGCGTCACGATCTTGACAATACCCCGGATTTCGCGGCACGGCCAGCAAAAATCGAGACCTGAATGTTCTCGGTTGCAGACGGCGCCCGTTGCTTGGGACGTCGCTTGCACGGTTCACGAGATTTGAACCTTGGTTGATCCAGCACCTCTCAGCTGCGTAAGGCCTAGTCCGAAACACAGAAGAATCGGCATGGTCCAATATCGCGCATACATATGCGGATTGAAGAGGGCGATTACCAGGAAGACCAGGATTGTCGTCACCACCGCCGCGAGCGCGCGTTTGTCTCCGCCAACCTTCAAGATCGCGAGCGCCAGCAGCATGCCGACGCCGGAAAACATCAACCAGCCGACAAGCGCGAGCAATCCACCCTCGACCCAGAGGAGAAGATAAATATTGTGAACCGGGGCGCTTTGAACGCTTCTCTCACGGAATTGATCCGCACCGAGCCCCACGAGCCGGATCTGTTCCTCCGAGATTATATGAGCCGCTTCCTCCATCAGCGCGGCTCTGGAGAGGAACGTCCCCGCTTCGGATATGTCACCGGAGGACAACGCGCCCAAAACCCGCGTCTGGAATGTCTTTGGCAGCATCTCCTTATTGCCGAATAGTGCCGCGCCGCCAACGACGATGCCCGCGCCAAGCGCCAGTCGCAAGAGCAGCCGCGGCGTCGAAATCATCGCAATGAAGACGGCAAGACATAGCGCGGTTGAAAACAGGCCGCTGTTCGAACTTGTCAGGACGACCGTGACGATGACGATAACGAGGGCGGGCAAAGCGAGGTATGATTTCACGCGGCCCGAAGACCAGAAGAACAGCAGAATCGGCAGCGTAAGGGCGTTTATCGCCGCGGCAAGGTTCGGATTTCGCAACACGGTAGCCAGGCGCTTCCCGCCGGTCACGACGCCTTTACCTTCTCCGGGCACATACCCGACAGTATAGAACGTGATGATACCGTGAATGTCGATGAGAATGACGCTGACCAGGAAGATGCCGGCCAGCCGATAGGCTTCCCTCGGGTCCTCACGGATGAGGATGACCATCAAGATCAGATAAGCGAAGAGATATTGCCCCATCACGATCAGTCCGCGCTGAGGACTGCCGTGGAACAGGCTGCCGAGCATGATCCCGATGAACAACAGCGTGAAAGCGCAGAGCCATATCGACGTCGTCTGTTCGAGCGGCCTGCTCCTGATACGCCCGGTGATCAAAAGAAGGAACAGGCTCAAGCAAAAGAAGAAATCGCTGAATGTGAAGAAAAGTTCGGAAAACCGTAATGTCGCGTAGGGCGCCAGGAAAACGGCCAAATAGACGACGGCACGTTCGATCGCCGCAAGGCGAAGGTTTGTTCTGCTGGGCTGACTAGCAAAACGAAGTTGATGTGCCGTTGTCATACCGGTTTCTGACACGATTGCCTCACACCGTTATCTATTCCAAGTTTTGCTCATCCCGCTCTTGCGGAGCGCTGCATGGCGGCCATGCCGCCTGTGAGCTCTTCGTAGACCGATGTAATCGCATGAACGTGGCGCTCGAAACTGAAACGGGCGCGTACTTCGTTGCGCGCCGTTTCCACGATGCGATCGCGAAGCGCCGCATCGCTGAACAGTTTGAGACAAGCCCTGGCGAATTCATCCGGATCGTCGGCGCGCACGAGCATGCCGGTCCGGCCGTCTTCAACCACTTCCGGATTTCCGCCGGAGTCGGCCGCGACGACCGGCGTACCGAGCAGCATCGCTTCGACAAGGGTTCTTCCGAGCGGTTCGTTGACCGCCGTCACCAGTAAAGCGTCCAGCCCTGCGATCCACGGCTCGCCCGGATAACGAAAGCCCATGAAGTGAATGCAATCGGCAACTCCGAGCGCCTCGGCACGCGATTTTGCGGCCTCGTCAAGACCGTTGAGCGCATTGCCGAAAAAAAGGCCGACAACCTTGGTCTCAGGCGACAGGCGCTTCAGGGCGGCAACCGCTTCGACAAACAGGATCGGCCGCTTGCGGTCCACCAGGGTCCCGACATAACCGAGAAGCTTCGTCTCCGGAGCACACCGAATCGCGGCCAGCACGTTGTTGCGGGCTTCCTCGCGCTCGAACCCCGCCATCTTCGTGACGTCGAACGGGCTGTGCACGACGCTGCATTTGCTCGCGGCCGAGAAAATCCCCGGGCGGGGCGATGCGAATTTCGACACGGCCACCAATCGGTTTGGAAGCCATGGCGCCACGCGGCGCAGACCGAACGAAGTCGCGTCGCCGCGATGATGCCAGAGATGCTTCGCCCCTGCGACGCGCGCAGCGAGACCCCAGATGAGATGTGTGCGACCATCATTCGTGTGTACGATCGAGGCATTGCTCGCTCGCAGGAATCGGACGAGCGCAGGAAGTGTGCGCATGACATTGACGACTGCGGCGCCATTGCGCGGAGCCGCTCGCGCCAGACGGTTCAGAACCGGAGCGGCGACAAAGTCGATGCCCTCACGGCGAAACAAATCCGCGACCGGTCCATCGGTATCGTGCAGGACGACCAGCGGCACGAAGCGCGACCTGGGGAGATTCCGTATCAGGCCGAGCGAGGACATGTGGCTCCCGCCGACGAGATCTCCAATGAAGGGGAGGCACACAATCACCTGATGACCGCCGGCTATGTTGGGCGTTTCCGGTTGGCGAAGATCAACTGCTGCAGAAGACGTCATTACCTTAGATCCCAAAGGAACTGATGAAAGACCCGCTGACCTGGCAAAGCCGGGCCGGAGGTCATTTCTCGGGGCTTCTGTTCCTCAACCAGTCCGTCAGATCCCTTCCGACGAGGGCGCCGAGTTTTTCCGTTTCAGGCGCGAAGTAATCGGTCATCCGCGCGCGCAGGTCATGACTGAGCGGTGCGTATTGAAGCTCGCCGGCAATCAGCGAGCGCAGTTTCTCGAAGCCGGTATTCTGCCGGAATGGAGCAGCCACCGGCTTCAAGGGACGCAGGAGCCGGCGCAGGGTCGGATTGACGACCGGTTCCGATTTGTCCTTCACCTTTTTTGCAAGCGGCTTCAGCGGAACATCGGCTTCGAGCCCGAGGAAGCCGCGGACGCGGGCGAGTTGGGCGCGGGCGTCGATCTTCAGGTCCTCGTAGAGGAGGACCAGAATCTGCTCCGCGGGGAAACGGTCGAGATAACCCTGCAACTGCTGATAATAAAGACCACCGTTCAGGAAGCGCCCGCCGGCCCCTTGCCGTGGGTCGAGGTACTGGGCGATGTCGCGCCCGACCTCGGCGCGGCGATAAAGCATGCAATAGTCGGAATAGGCCCGGTCCACCGGATTGCGAAGCTGCGCTATCAGGCGGGCCTCGGGCAGCTTTTCCTTTATTCTTTCTGCCGCTTCCGGCACATCCATGTAGGAGTTGGATTTTTCGCCACGCAGCCGCCGGTGCTCCTGGCCCGCGAAATGTTCCAGATACCATTCGTCGCCGCGCTCGTAATAGCGGCTGAAATAGTGCAGTTCCGGATCGGGCATGAATATGCCCGGGTCCTGCTGCAACGATTGCTGAAGCCACGTCGTCGCGCTTTTCGTCGCTCCGATGATCAGGAAGTCGATATCCCGCATTTCCATCTTTGGCCCTCTCTCGATCGCCTCAAAGGGCGATTGCACCGAAACGATCGGTTCGCCGCCCCGCAAGGGGCTTTGGTCCCAGGTCAAGCAGTGTTTCCGAAATTCGCTAACGTGAACGAGGTGCCGCTACGGCCGGCAAACGGTATGAATGTACAGGTTGAGGTTCCGCGGCGAAGTAGCAGAATTTGCGCGAAGAATCCGGAAAAAGCGACCTCAGTTTAAATGATAATCCTGGCAATAGTTGAAATGAATAAAATCTACCGGCGAATTTCACAGAAAAACCTGCTGGAGGCAAGATGCTTCTTTAACTTTGAGTTTCAAGTCTCAGGCGCAGGGGTTCGGCGGTAGCTCAGCATCATCGTCGACAGCCAGATCGAGGCCATGACGATGTGGGCGACGTTCGCTCCCATCGCGCCTATGACCGGAATGAGGGCGAATGCGGTCGCATGAAAGCCAATCGCGGCGATCGTGACGCTGCGCAGTATCTCGTTTTCGCGTCCCATTGCGAGAAGCGCCGAGCGGATGACCGCGCCGCACAGGGTCATGGTCACCGCGACCGACTGCACGATGACGAGGGGCCCTGCGGCTGCGAAATCGGGCCCGGCGGCCCAGGTGAGTAGCGGACCGATCAGGAGGTAAAGGCCGCCGATCAGAAGCAGGCCGCAACCGAGAAGCAGTCCCTGCATCTGCGCGACCGCGCGATGGAAGGCGCTGAGCGCCTTGGTTGCCCATGCCCGGGCGAGCTCCGGATAGAGGACCGCCTGAACCTGCACGCCGGCCTGCTGCGCGATGCGGCCAATGCGTTTGGCGATGTGATACAGGCCGGCGGAGGTCGGATCGGCAAGATAGCCGACGAGGAGCGTGTCGAGCTCATTGGCGCTTGAACGAATGGTGAGCGAAAGGTTCGCCGAGATCGCGAACTTCCACAGACCCGGAAACCGCTTGGTAATGCCGCGTAGCGGAGCGCTCATCAGGCCCGAAAGGACGCCCTGCCGGCGCAGTTCGACCAGCGAGAAAAGCACCAGGGAAAGGGTGCCGATGATCTGGGCTGACATCCAGATCAGCGTGAATTCGAACAGGCCTGCGCCGGTGGCGACGCCGATTGCGCAAAGAACGACCCTCAGCACGCTTGTGGCGACCTGACCATAGGCGATCGCCATGAAGCGCCCGTAAAGGCGCAGCACGGCGGTCGGCATGCCCGAGACCTGGAACGGCAGGACCGTGCAGTAGAGGATGGCAAGGTCCGCCCCGTCTCCCGATATGCCAAGCCAGGGCGCGACCACCAGAATGAGCAGGACGGCAACCAGCCATCCCACCAGTGCCGCGGAAATATCGAGCAGCAGGCCGAACTTGAGCAAGGCCCGAAGTTCGGTCGCATCGTCGGCGTTCTCCGCGAGCGAATGGGCGCCGTACTTGATCAGTGGCTGCCACGACTGGAAGCTTACGATCCGCTCGACCGCGCGTGTGTAGGAGAAGCATAGCGCGAGGATTCCGTAGCCTGCCGGACCGAGTGCCCTCGCTGTGAGCGCAAAGCCGATAAGGCCGATGACCGAGCTCAAAATGTTTCCCGTGAGCAGGTGCGCAATGCTTTGCAGGCGCTCCAGCATCGTTTTCTCGCGACTGAGAATTTGCCGCAAGCTGCCGAATTTCTTGAGAAGCTTCTTTCGGAACGCCACTGAAACCGCCTATGATTTAAGAGATAAGTTAATAGGCATTTACAAATGCTGTGTGCGGAGCCGGTAGTCGTACGCCGCTCAGGGGCGGACGGTCCGCCATGATTTCTCGTATAGTCTTAAGTGAATATCGTCAGAGGAAGAGCCGGCGAAAACCGTGCCGACAAGCTCGCAAGCCGTCGGCATTTGTCGCAAGGTTAACTGCCCTTTCCCCCGCCAATGCTCCTCTAAAAATTCAATAAGTTTCTGCAACGGTTTGAAATATTATAAAATTTTGATCCATAAGAGGAATGGCTCAAGGAGTGCATCCAACAATGAGGCCGCGAATAGTTAAAAACCTTTGACGTGATAGCGCGTCGAAGAATATAGTCGCCCAATATTTTTTGGTAGAGTTTTCTTTATTCCTTTTTTGGAGGCTGTGAGATGGGGATTTCACCGGCCGTTTATAGGACCATTTTGCCCCGTTGGAAGCTTGGGGCGTTCCTGCTGATGGTTCTTTGGGCGCTTGCGTTCCCGATGATTACGTCTATGCCCGCTCAGGCCGGTGATTACCGGCTCAACTCGGGAGATGTTTTGACCTTCGACTTCCTTGACGATGCCGACCTGCCGGTTACCGCGACCGTGTCGGGCGCGGGCGTGGCGCAATTTCCGCTCATCGGCGGGGTCGAGGTCATCGGGCTCACGGTGCCGGAAGCGCTGGCTAAGCTCCGCAGCGAGTACCGCAGGCGCGACGTTCTCGTCGATCCGAAAATCTCTCTCGATATTTCGACTTTTCGCCCGATTTTCGTGCTCGGAGAGGTCAAGACTCCCGGTTCGTTTCCTTTCTACAGCGGGCTGACGGTCGAGCAGGCCATCGGTCTGGCCGGAGGCATGCAGGTCGCTGCGGCGAGCGCATCCGACCGGATCGTCGCACGCGCCCGTCTGCGCGCGGAGGCAGAGGCCGCCAACGCCGAGATCGTCCACGAGGCCATCTATGCGGCGAGGCTTGTGGCTCAGTTGAAATCCAGCGACAAGATCGACCTCGCCGATGTGCCTGAGGTGGCACGAGACTATGTGACCGGCGTGCCTCTCGATGGCGTGATAGAGCTCGAAGAAAAGATTCTGAAGGCGGACCTCGCCGCAAACAAGTCGCAAGCGCAGATCCTGTCCGAGGGCATAACCCAGTCCGAAGGCGGCATCGACATACTGAACCAACTCATCCTGCAGCAAAAGGACGTGGTTCAGAACAGCAAGGAAGATGTGGAGCGTATCGCTACCTTGCGCAAGCGCGGGCTGAACACCGAAAGCGATCTTTCCCGCGCGGAGAACAGTGCTTCGGCCGAACAGGCGCAGCTTCTCGAGACCTTTGCCACACTTGCGCGGTCGCGCCAGGAGTTGAGCGGGCTGAAACTGCAGCTCGCAAAGCTTGCAGCCGACCGTGAGAAGGACATACTGACCCAGCTCCAGGCGCGTGAGATCGCCATCCAAAAGCTGATTTCTGGAAAACACTCCGCCGAAGAGCAAATACTTCTTATGGCCGCGGTGGCCGAAGACGAGACCAAGAAAAATCAGATTTCATACACCTATGAGATTCGCCGGAACCCGATGGGCGGTACGCCGACCAGCATAAAGGCGTCGACCCTGACCGAACTCGTTCCGGGCGACGTGCTCATGGTGTCAATTGCCGGAATGTAAGACTTAATTTCAGAGATTTTGAAAACACGCTCTATGCGCTTCTGCGCCAAGGGAATATTGAGTTGAAAACCTGTAGAGAACCTGCGGCCGTCAGCTTCGGCTTGCCTGCCTCCTTGGGATTTTACCGTCTCAAGCGTTTCCTCGATTGCCTGTTTGCCGGAACCGTTTTCGTGTTGTGCCTACCGCTGATGGCGGTCACGGCAGTGGTCGTTTGGGCTACCCTCGGCTTGCCGCTGTTCTTCACCCAGGCGCGCGCCGGTGCGGGGATGCGCGTCTTTACCGTTGCCAAATTCCGCACGATGACGGATGCGCGGGCACCTGACGGCACGCTTTTGCCGGATGCGTTGCGGCAGACCGCCGCGACCGCTCTGTTGCGGCGGCTGCGCTTCGATGAGCTGCCACAACTCATTGCGGTGCTTTCCGGCGACATGTCGATGGTAGGTCCGCGCCCACTTCCCTTGGCGACCGTCGCCGGCTTCGGCGAACTAGGCCGCATGCGCTGCCGCATCGCCCCGGGAATGACCGGCTGGGCACAGGTAAACGGCAATACGCGGCTTTCGGACGAGGAGAAGATCGCTCTCGACCTCTGGTATGTCGCACATACCAGCCTCTGGCTCGATGCGCGGATCCTCCTGTTGACCCTGAAAACGCTGGTCACCGGCGAGCGGGTTCATGCACGGCATCTGCAAGAGGCCAGGGAGTTTCTTTCGCGCCGTCTTGGCGCAGAGACGCCGAAGTCGCGATGCGGTGGATGAACCCGCGCCAAGGCGGCAATATTTTTGATCAGGAGGTTTCATGGGTGGCGGGCAGATATCTTTCGGGCGCACTCTGGTCGTGGCGCCGCATCCCGATGACGAGGTGCTCGGCGCAGGCGGGACGATCGCGCGGCTCGCGGCCGAAGGTGAAGAGGTCTTCGTCGCGGTCGTGACGGAGGGAAAGCCTCCTGCCTTCGATCCGGAGGCAACTGCCCGGATACAGGCAGAAGCGAGGCAAGCGCACCGCGCCTTGGGCGTGACGGAAACCATATGGCTCCGGCTGCCGGCAGCACAGCTTGCAGAAACGGCGCATGCAACCGTCAATGCCGCATTGCTCGAGCTCGTTCACCGGCTGTCGCCGCAAACCGTCTTATTGCCCTTCGTCGGCGACATGCACATGGACCATCAGTTGACCTTCACGTCAGCGCTGGTCGCCTGCCGGCCGCACCAGGCGGAATTCCCAAAGCTCGTTCTCGCCTACGAGACCCTGTCGGAGACAAATTGGAATGCGCCCTATCTGTCTCCGGCATTCGTGCCAAACGTCTTCGTCGATATCAGCGAGCATCTCGAGGCAAAGCTCAAGGCGATGGAGTTGTTTGCTTCCCAGGTGCGCCAGCCGCCGCACGAGCGCTCGATCCCGACCCTCAGGGCGCTGGCGACCTTGCGCGGGGCGACCGTGATGCGGCAAGCGGCGGAAGCTTTCGTATTGGTCCGGCACGTCGTTTAGGTTGAAGGACGGCGTCGCACGGAATTACTCACTATTGCCACAAGACCTAATTCAAATCGGAGGGACAGATGGGACGCTGGCCGGTTTACGACGAGGAGCAGATCGAGGATGTCGTGTCGGTCCTCAGATCTGGCGAGGTGAATGCCTGGACGGGACCGCACGTCCGCAACTTCGAGGCTGCCTATGAGCGCTTTCTCGGCGTAAAACATGCGGTGGCTCTCGCCAACGGAACGGTGGCGCTGGACCTCGCGCTCTTCGCGCTCGGACTTGAGCCGGGCGATGAGGTCATCGTGACGCCGCGCAGTTTCATTGCCTCGGCCTCAACGGTGCCGATGGCGGGTGGAGTTGCGGTTTTCGCCGACGTCGATCGCGACAGCCAAAACATCACCGCGGAAACCATAAGGGCGAAGCTGACGCCGAGGACCAAGGGCGTCATCGTCGTGCATCTGGCCGGCTGGCCCTGCGACATGCCCGCCATAATGGCGCTTGCCCGCGAAAAAGGGCTGTGGGTGATAGAGGATTGCGCTCAGGCGCACGGCGCCGAAATCGACGGCCGGCCGGTCGGCAGTTTCGGTGACATCGCGGCTTTTTCCTTCTGTCAGGACAAGATCATCACCACTGGAGGCGAGGGCGGGCTCGTGGCGATGAACGACGACGAGCTCTGGAAGAAGGCCTGGAGCCGCAAGGACCATGGCAAGTCGTATGACGCCGTCTATCACAAGGAGCACCCTCCGGGTTTCCGCTGGCTGCATGAGTCCATCGGCACCAACTGGCGCATGATGTCGATCCAGGCGGTCATGGGATCGCGTCAGTTGCAGCGCCTGACGGAATGGCGCAGCATAAGAGCGCACAATGCGGCTATTATCGCCAGAGCGGCCGAGGAGATCGAGGCTTTGCGCACGCCCCTGCCGCCCCGTGGGATTCAGCACGCGTGGTACAGGTTCTATACGTTTCTTCGGCCGGAGCGCCTGCGGCCCGACTGGAGCCGGGACCGGATCATCGCCGAAATCAACGGCGCCGGCGTCGCATGCTTCAGCGGCAGTTGCTCGGAAATCTACCTGGAAAAGGCCTTTACGGACATCGGCATGGCCCCGGCACAGCCATTGCCCGACGCGCGCGAGCTCGGCGAGACGAGTCTTGCCTTCCTGGTCGACCCCGCGCTCGATACCGCGGCAATGGAGAAGGCGGCGCATGTCCTGCGGGAGGTGTTTGCAAGGGCCAGCATCGGCAGGCCAGCCCTCGATGCCGCGCGGCGTTAGAGCAGTTCCATCCGGGCGCGCAGGTGCCGGTTCAGACGTTCAATCCCGTGTGGCCGACGAGACGTTTGGCGGCGACCGTCAGGTCGGCAGCGCACAGACGCTCGACCTCTGCGACCTGCGCCTCGTCCAGATAATCCCTGAAACCACCTGCCTTGCCACGGCGCATGCGCAGGCTTTCCACATCGTTCCGATCGTAGTCATGAGCCGGAATGCCTTCTACCCGTTCCCTGTCCTGCATGGCCTCAAACCGGCCGGCCTCGACCGCTGCCCGGAGCGCCGTCCGATCGACCGGACAGCGGAGAAATTCCAGCACCGCTTCGGTTCGCCCATCCGTGTCGGCGGAGAGACCCTCATAGCTCAGAACGAAGTGCGCGCGGTTGGACAGGCCGGCTGCCCAGCCATTGAGATAATCGATCATCTTGGGCATACCCTGGTCACGGTCCTTTATGAACTCCGTAAGGGTGCCGGCGAAACGGTGTTTGTGCCGGGTCGCATGGAAATAGGCCGACACGATCACGTCGCGCGGGTCTCTTACCATCATGATGACCGGGCGCCTGAGGAACAGGCTGGCGCGATAGTCCAGGTGGCTGACGAGGATCGTCGGAATTGCGTCTTTCGCCTCGCGGAAGCGGTAACCCGGCATGCCGCGCACCGGGTCGAGATCGAAATTCGGTACGATCGAGAACATGTTATGAAGGTCTATCGTTTCCGGCACGCGCGCGATCGTCGCGAGATAGTGGGAAAGAACGTACCGAAACCATGTGCGGCCGGATTTTGGATAAGAGATCAGGAAACTGTCGGCCTGAGCGGCATTAGCGGTAAGCCGTACGCGCTTCTCCACTCGACGCCATGCCCGTCTGAGAATGCTTGCCATCGTCTGTCCCTCAAATTGAGATCACCGGCGCGCGGTGCACGCATGGATAAATGTAATTTTGGTGCGCTGATCGCGCAGAATAGAACAATATGTCGTTTCAGGAATAATTCTACATTCCATTTCATGATGGAATTTGGAATGAAAAAATGAAATTCTTTCCGTGTGCAGTGGTCACGCGTATTGTGTGGTATTGATTCTTTGAAGCAATTAACTAAACTTACGGTTCCGGGTCGGCCCGCGGCTGGCAATTTCAGGCATTCGTTTTAGCAATTTGAATATGAAATGAAAAACAAGCATTCTGTCAATAACGTGCTTGCATACGGCGTGAGGCGCGCCCGGTAACATTCCAATCGGCATTGGTGAAGATCGTGGTGTTTTGCATCGCGAAGACGGAATGGAGGCACCAGATGATGTCCCTTGGGCGAAGAGAAACCGTTGCTGCGGCGGCAGCCACGACTCCTGTCCGTGACGCTCGCCGGGCTTCAGGGGAGGGGTCTCTCGAAATGAACGACAGTTCGAATTCCCCGGCGTATGAGGCGTCGAATATATCCGGAGCGCGTGTGACGATCGTCCTGCCGGGCCTTGGCGCCGGCGGCACCGAGCACGTGGTGAACCTGGTTGCCAACCATTGGGTTCGGCGCGGCTGCAAAGTGACGATCATCACCCTCGAACCGCCGGATGCGAAGCCCTATTACGCGTTGGATCCAAAGATCTTGATCGAGCGCCTCGGTTTGCCGCCGCAAAGGGCTGGGAAGATCGAGGCGGGCCTGCTCGTGCTCAAGAGAATCTATCGCTTGCGCTCCGCCATTCGCCGCTCGCAGCCCGATTTCGTGTTGAGCTTTCTGACCCGAACGAACGTGCTGACGCTGCTGGCGACGATCGGGCTGCAGGCTCCGGTGATCGTGTCCGAGCGCAACAATCCGGCGCTGCAGCCTTTCGGCCCAGTCTGGAAATGGGTTCAGCGCCGCCTATATCCGCGCGCGTTCGGTCTCGTGACGATGACCAAGGGCGCGCTCGACTATTTTCCAGAGAAGATGCGCAGTAGGGGGTGGGTGATCGCCAACGCCGTCGACCTGCCCGGCGAATGGCAGAAAAGACGCGGCAACAATATCTTGGCCGCGGTTGGCCGGCTCACGCGTCAGAAGGGCTTCGATCTCCTGATCGAGGCCTTTGCGCGGATTGCCACGAGGCACCCCGAATGGAAGCTCGTCATCTGGGGCGAGGGCGATGACAGGAAATCGCTCGAGGCACTGCGGGACGCGCTGGATCTGAGGGACAGGGTTGAGTTGCCGGGCGTGACCCAAAGGCCGGGGCTGTGGGTGGAGACGGCCGACGTCTTCGTATTGTCGTCCCGTTACGAGGGATGGGGCATCGTCTTGCTCGAGGCCATGGCTGCAGGGCTCCCCGTGGTTTCCTTTGCATGCGAGTGGGGCCCCTCGGACATGGTGAAGCATGGCGAGGATGGGATCCTCGTTCCCAGCAACAATGTGGATGCGCTTGCCGAGGCACTGTCCAGGATGCTCGGTGACGGTGAGCTCAGGAGCCGTCTTGCTGCAAATGCCGAGGCGAGCGCCAAGAGATACTTGCCGGAGCGCATACTTTCGCAATGGGACGCAGTCGCATCGTCGGCCCTGAAACACTCGGCCCGCGAACATGCCAGGGCGGTGTCGGCCGCCGAACCCGGTTCGGCTTGAGCCGAACCATAATCCGGAGAGATTTGCGCCGGCCTACAGCGCCGCGCGTCTCATCGGACGCGCAAAGGTCGCCGTGGCTGGCGCTCCGGCGCGGGGCCGCGATCCATGCATCCTTCGGAGTGCACGGGATTGCCTTGTGACGCGTATGTGTTGATATGCCACTATCATCGCCGAGTGGTCTGGCGATCAGGGGGCTATCGCATGGGTGCAGGTGTAGGGCGCGTCACAGCAGTCTTTATCTTTTTTCTCCAACTGATCTTTGCTCCTGCGGCTTTCTCGGCGGCTCAAGAGCCGGGGGCAGCGCCTCCGGCCAAGGTGCAGCAGCTTTTTCAGTTGTTGGATGATCCCGAGGTCCGTCACTGGATCGAGACCAGGCCGGGAATCGAGACCAGGCAGGCGTCCCCCGCGCCCGTCGCCGTCACACCGCCCCAGAGCTTCGCTTCACGCTGGATTGCCGAGGCCAGGAGACACCTTACCGCGCTTCTGAACGCCGCGCCGCGTGTGTTGCCCGAATGGCAGGCGGCGAGAGACCGCGTGTCCGACGACATGCAGAGCCAGGGAAGGTTGCCGATCATCTGGGCTTTTGCCCTAGTTCTGCTGATCGGCTACGGCGCCGAGTTCCTTCTGCGCCGTCTCCTGCGACGCAGTGCCAGCCGCAACAACGCGCAATCAGGAAGCGGGCTGGCGGCCTTCGTACGCATCGCGCCGCTTATCGCCTTCGCCATCGCTGCCATTGCTGCTTTCGTGATCGCCGATTGGCCGAGCAACCTCGGGGCAGCGGTCGCGCCGCTTCTGATCGCCTGGATCGTGGCTCGTCTTTTGATCGCGATCGCATCGGCCGTATTGACGCCGGCTATCTCCGGGCGCGCGGCCACGGATCAGGCGAGGTCGTATGTATCGCTTACTCCGCATAGTGCCCGTTACTGGCTTAGGCGGTCCGTGCTCTTCATCTGTACCGTCGCTTTCGTATGGGCCATCGGCGATATGATGCGGGCGCTTGCCTTTCCCGAAGACGTGCGCAACCTCACGGGCGCGGTCCTGGGGCTTGTCGTTCTCGGACTGGCGATCGACACGACGTTGCGCCGGCCGGTTGCGGAGATGGCGCCCGCGCGCCGCATCCTGCGCAATGCCTTGATCGTTTCCTTCCTAATCTTGCTCTGGTTCTTCTGGGTTGCAGGCATGGAAGTGCTGTTCTGGCTCGGCGTCTATGTCCTTGGTCTCCCGCCTCTGCTACGCTTCACCAGCGCCGCTACCAGAACGATGCTGGATGCTGCCGCGGCGGAGGACTTCCGCGTCCTGCGCAATGTTCTGATCGAGCGAGGGGCGAGGCTCGTGATCATCGCGCTCGCTGCCGTATGGCTTGCCATGGCCTTTCGCATCAACGGCGCGCAGATGATGCAGGACGACGCCTTCAACCGCATCTTCCGCGGCGTGCTGGCCGGCATCGTCATACTGCTTGCGGCCGATCTCGTCTGGCACCTTGCCAAGGAATCCATCAATGTGCGCATGGCGCGCGCCAGCCTGACCGTGCAGGATTCCGCCGAGCTCGCGCGCAATACGCGCCTGCGCACGCTGCTGCCGATCCTGCGCAATTTTCTCGCGGCCTTCATCGCGGTCGTCGCCGGCATGATGGTGCTTTCGGGCCTCGGCGTCGAGGTCGGCCCGCTGATCGCCGGTGCCGGCGTCTTTGGTGTCGCCATCGGTTTCGGCTCACAGACCCTGGTCAAGGATATCCTCAGTGGCGTCTTCTACATGATGGACGATGCCTTTCGGGTCGGCGAATACATCCAAAGCGGCAGCTACAAAGGCACAGTCGAATCCTTCAGTATCCGTTCGGTGAAGCTTCGGCATCACCGCGGACCGGTGTTCACCGTTCCTTTCGGCTCGCTCGGCGCTGTCCAGAACATGAGCCGCGACTGGGTTATCGACAAGTTCATGATCAACGTCTCCTACGACGCCGACGTTGCCAAGGTGAAGAAGGTCGTCAAGGGCATAGGCGCCGCGCTCCTCGACGATCCCGAACTCGGGCCGCTGATCATAGAAACGGTGAAGATGAAGGGCGTCGAGCAGTTCGGCGACTATGGCATCACCTTGAGTTTCGCCATGACGACGAAGCCCGGACACCAGACCCAGATCAGGCGCCGGGCCCAGGCCATGATCAAGGATGCCTTCGCGGCCAACAGCATCCATTTTGCCTCGCCGACCGTTCAGGTCGCAGGTGATGAAGCGCAAGCGACAGCGGCAGCTGCCGCGACACGCGACGCGATCGCCAAGAAGAACGCGGCGCTCGCCCAGGGCGGCGGGGAGGCAGCGGCGGAATAGTCGGGGCATTGCAGCCGCACGTCGTCGGGCTGCGGGCCTGTTGACATCGGGACGGGAGGCGGGATAGCTCGCGCCGAATGAAGATCGCCTTTCATGCGCCGCTGAAATCGCCTGACCACCCTGTCCCTTCCGGCGACAGGCAGATGGCACGCATGCTGATCGAAGCGCTACGGGTGGCAGGTCACGACGTCGGCATCGCCTCGGAACTGCGCACCTTCTCGCGTGAAGCCTCGGATGCGGCATTTTCGGCGTTGCGCAAGGAGGCCGAGCGGGAGATCGCCCGGATTCGGCGGCTCTGGCAGTCGAAAGGCCCGCCCGACCTGTGGTTTTGCTACCACCCTTACTACAAGGCTCCGGATCTCATCGGTCCCGCGCTCTCGGCGGACTTCTCCATTCCATACGTTACCGCCGAGAGTTCTTATTCCTTTCGGCGCAACTTGGGTGCATGGAAACTGGCGCAAGATGAGGTCGCCGCCGGTGCAAGGCAGGCTGCGGTCAACATCTGTTTCACCCATCGTGACCGCGAGGGTCTCGAAGCGGCGATACCGGAAGTGCGCTCTGCGCTGCTCGCCCCTTTCATCGATGTGTCGCCGTTTCGCGACCTGCGAAGAACAGAGGCCGGCGGGAACCGGCTGGTCGCCGTCGCGATGATGCGTACGGGCGATAAGATGGATAGCTATCGCATGCTTGCCCGCGCGCTCGCCCTCGTCGCCGATGTGCCTTGGACGCTTACGGTGGTGGGCGACGGCCCTGCACGGGCTGACGTATCGGAAGCCTTCTCGGCCTTTCCCGCAGGACGGCTGGATTGGCTTGGCGAGAGGCCGCCTCAGGCGATTCCGGAGATTCTCGCGGGCGGCGACCTCTATGTCTGGCCGGGCTGCGGGGAGGCCTACGGACTATCCTATCTGGAGGCGCAGGCTGCCGGCCTCCCTGTCGTCGCGCAGCACACGGCAGGTGTTCCAGAAGTCGTACGAAACGGCGAAACGGGATATCTGACGACGGCCGGGGACATCGACGCGCTGGCGGCAGCGCTGCGACACTTCCTCGTGGACGGGACCTTACGCAGGCAATTTGGCGAGCGCGCGCGGCGTTTCGTTTTCGAGCAGCGCTCGCTTCCCGCCGCCGCCGCACGTCTCTCCGGAATCTTCGCCGAGTTCGTTGGGAGTGCGAAATGACGATGGCATCGATCTGGCAAACGCTTGCCAACAGGCTCGATCGCCTGCAGGAGACAGGCGGATCGATCGACTTCTGGCTGCGGGACGACGATGCCGTCGAGCCGACGGCGGCCCTTCACCGACTGCTCGACCTTACCGACCGCTTTTCGGTGCCGGTGAGCTTGGCCGTCATACCGGCACATACCGACGAGCGCCTCTCGCGCTGCCTCGCCGGCCGTCCGCATGTCGATGTTGCTGTCCACGGGTGGTCCCATCAAAACCATGCCCCTGTGACTGAAAAACGCCAGGAACTGGGAGGACACAGGTCGCGCGAGATGGTTGCGGCCGACTTGCGCGCCGGTTGGGCACGCCTGCGCGCGCTTTATCCCACCGCTATGGTGCCGCTCCTCGTTCCGCCATGGAACCGGATCGATCCGGGGCTGGTCGCCGGATTGCACGAGATCGGGTTTAGGGCCCTTTCGGTTTTCGGACCGGAGGAGGGGGCAAAATCCGCCGCATTACGCGTTCCCGGGCTGCAGCTCATAAATGCCCATGTGGATGTGATGGACTGGCACGGCACCCGCGGCTGTCGCCCTTATGGCGAGATCCTTCGCGACATCGATAGCCGACTGGATGAAATCGAGAAGGGCGGCGGGACGGTGGGAATTCTCACCCACCACCTCGTTCACGACGAGAGCGTATGGGAATTCCTCTCCGGACTTTTCGACGTCACCGCCTCGCACGCGGCCTGCCGCTGGCGCAGGGTCGCCGATCTTATAGATCGATGACCTGACGGTCGCACGCGGCGAAGGCGCCCGAGAAGAAAGCCTGGACTTCCTGTTCCATTGCGGCGAGTGCGGCGTCGGTGCGCGACGGATCGTGGTGGAACATGGCGAGGCGCGTGACGCCTGCGGCTTTGGCGAGCTGCGATCCATGCATCCCGGTCGAGTGTCCGTAGCCGCGAAAGGTTGGCATTTCGCTTTCCAGGTAGGTGCAGTCATAGATCATGAGATCGGCTCCGGCGATGAAATCGAGGAGCACGGGGTCGAGAATGCCCGGTTCGTGTTCCGTGTCGTAGACGAGCGCGACCGCCCTCCCGCCCCATTCGATACGGTAGCCGACGCATCCCCCGGGATGCACGAGGCTCATGGTGCGAATGGAAACGTCCTTTCGCGGCGACAGTGTTTCACCCGGACGGAAATCGACTGTGTCGAGGCTCGCCTGACAGATGCCCGTTCCGACCGGGAACCATGGCGGCCTCATGAACTCGTTGATCATTTCGGCCGTGGACATCGTGCCGTGGAGATGGCCGGACCAGAAACGGACGGCGGAGCTGCAGCGGTAGATCGGCTTGAAATAGGGCAGGCCGATGATGTGATCGTAATGGGTGTGGGTGAAGAAAACGTCGAACTCGGAGACACCTTCGGACATCAGCGACAGCCCGGCCTCGCGCAGCCCCGATCCCGCATCGAAGATCAGCACCTCTTTTCCGCACCGAATTTCGATGCAGGGCGTATTTCCTCCGTAGTGCAGGAACTGCTCGCCGGATACCGGCAAGCTGCCTCTTACGCCCCAAAACTTCACTCGAAATGTATCGTCCTGCATTCCGTTCCGGCTTTATCCTGCCTGCCGTAGCACTTTGCCCGGGCGTAGTGATTAGACAAGCACAAATCATGAGGGTCCTGCAATGCCATTGGCGCCATCGCGCACGGATTGCTTGGCGAGAAGAGAAATCTATTCATCGAAGCGAAGGTGCTTTATCCATCGTAATCGGGTGAAAATCGCTCCAGCCTGGAATCAGCGACAGATGTCACCTCTAGGAGTTTGGCAACGATGGTGCAGCCGGCCGACAGGGAATTCTACGCGGGCCTTCCTCTTTTCGAGGCATTCGAAGGTGTCGCCGACGAGGCCAACTACCGGCCCTTGCCCGACGGCTGGTGGCTCGCCGTTGCCGATATCGTCAATTCGACGGGAGCGATCGCCGAAGGGCGATACAAGAGCGTGAACATGGCGGGCGCGAGCGTCATCTCGGCGCTCATGAACGGCCTCGACGAGAGAAACCTCGCATTCGTCTTCGGCGGCGACGGAGCGCTCGCCGCCGTGCCCGGAACGCTGGCGGCAAAAGCAAGGGACGTGCTCGCAGCGGCGAAGACATGGGTGGCGGAGGAGCTGGGCCTCGAGCTTCGCGCCGCGATCGTCCCGGTTTCCGACGTGCGCGCCAGCGGGTTCGACATGCGTGTCGCGCGCTTCAAGGCGAGCGAGGAAGTCTCTTACGCTATGTTTTCCGGCGGCGGCGCCAGTTGGGCGGAAGCGGAAATGAAGGCGGGCCGCTACCAGATCGAGGCCGCGCCGCCGGGCACGAGACCCGACCTGACCGGATTGTCATGCCGCTGGAACCCGATCGTCTCGCATCACGGAGCGATCGTCTCCATCATCGCGGTTCCGGGAGAGCGCGGCATCGGCCCGGAATACCAGGCGCTGATCGGCGACATCGTGGCCTTGGCCGAGGGGGAGGAGCGAGGCGGGCACCCGGTACCGGAAAAGGGACCCGAGCCGCACCTTTCCGTGCGCGGCATTACGGCGGAATCGCGCGCCGTCGCGCCGAGGGGCCGCCGCTTCCTGACCTGGTCCTTCGTCGCCGCGCAGAGCCTTGCACTGTTTCTCTGTTTCAGGCTCGGCATCAATTTCGGACCGTTTGACGTCAAGCGATATGCGAGAGACCTCGCCAGCAATTCGGACTTCCGCAAGTTCGACGACGCGCTGAAGATGACGATCGACGTCAGTCTCGATCGGCTGGGCCGTATCGAGGAGCGGCTGAAGCAGGGCGCAGCGGCGGGCATATGCCGCTACGGGCTGCACCGGCAGGATTCGGCGCTGATGACGTGTATCGTTCCGACCCCGATGAGCAGAGACCATATGCACTTCATCGACGGTGCCGCCGGCGGCTACGCGGTGGCCGCCCGGAACCTGAAGGCCGCTCTTTCCGGAGAGGACCTTTTGCGGACCGGGGATATTTCCCCTGCGGTCAAGCCTTGACGATGTGCTCGGCAGCAAGCCCGAGGCGCGCGAAGACGTTACGCGTGTCGACGATCAGCGGCGACCAGTCGGCAAGCGCGGCATAGTCGACGGCGTCGTGGTCGGTCGCGATAAGAACGGCATCGAAGCCGCGAACCGTCGCTTCGTCGAAGACGACCGACCGCCGGCCCTTCAAGGCCATGTGTTCGCGCGTCGAGGGGATTTCTTCCACATGGGGGTCGTAGAAGGCGGCCTTGCCGCCGCGCTCCTCGATGAGTTCTATCAGCTTCAGGGAGGGGCTTTCGCGAATGTCCGGAACATTCTTCTTGTAGGCGAGGCCGATGACGAGGACCGCCGAGCGGCTGAGCGCCTTGCCCTCCCGCCGGTCGAGCGCCTCGGCGAGCCTTGCCATGACGTGACGGGGCATTGCCGAATTGATCTCGCCGGCGAGCTCGATGAAGCGCGTCGGTAGCTCGTACTCCCGGGATTTCCATGTCAGATAAAAGGGATCGATGGGAATGCAGTGACCACCGAGCCCAGGCCCCGGATAGAAGGGCATGTAGCCGAAGGGCTTCGTCTTGGCGGCATCGATCACCTCCCAGACGTCGATGCCCATCGCCTCGTAGACGACCTTGAGTTCGTTGACGAGGGCGATGTTGACGGCGCGGAAGATATTCTCGGTCAGTTTTACCGCCTCTGCGGTCGCGTTGGACGAGACCGGAACCACCGTCGTGACCACGGCGGCATAGAACCGCTCCATCAGCCCTGCGGCCATTGGGCCGTCTCCGGCCACGACCTTGGGAATGCTCGTGGTCTCGTAGGCGCGATTGCCCGGGTCTTCGCGTTCCGGCGAGAATCCGATGAAGAAGTCGGTGCCGGATTTGAGCCCCGTTTCCTCCAGGATGGAGCGCACGATACCGTCGGTGGTGCCGGGATAGGTGGTCGACTCCAGAACGACGAGCTGGCCCGGCCGCAAGCAGTCGGCGATCGCGCGCGACGTATTCTCCACGAAAGAGAGGTCGGGATCGCGGTGCCTGGTGAGCGGCGTCGGCACGCAGATGATGATGACGTCGCAAAATCCAAGGTCCGAAAAGTCGGTCGTGGAGCGGAACCGCCCGGCGCCGGCTTCGCGCGCAAGCGCCTCGTCCGAAACCGCTTCGATATAGGAGCTCCCGGCGTCGAGCGCGACGATCTTGCCCGGGTCGATGTCGAAACCGGTGACATGGAAGCCGGAGCGCGCGACTGCAACGGCAAGCGGCAGGCCGACATAGCCGAGGCCGATGACGCCGACGCGAGCGGTGCGGCCGGAGATCGATTCGAGCAGCCTGTCGTGATGCGGAGAGGTCAAGATTGGCGTCCAGTTCTGTTGCCGGGAGGGCCGCTTCAGCGATCCGGCTGCGGAGCCCGGTGTCGTTTTGTTGGCGGGAAAGCCACCGCAAGTCAAGCGCGGCGCGCCGTCAGCGGCGCCGCACGCCTCACGGCCTGCGTCGTTTTGTCTGGCCGGGCAGGCATGCGGTCGTGAGGGACCCCGGCAATTTCAGGGTGCAATGCGCAGGGCTGTTGCGTGTACGATCCGGCAACGATCAAAAATCGCTCGTGGTCTCTGGAAAAAGTCCTCCGCGGTGAATATCTGCAGGGGCGCAGCGGTGACCCGATCGCTGCACGAACGGCCGCGGGAGGCGGCGGGAGCCTTCTTTCACCGACGGGTACCCACTTCAGTGCTGCCGCGAGCGAGCGATCGCTGCTCCGCGGTCGGCGCTGGTGGCGACCGTTGCCGCGACGATGAGGATATGGCATGAGCCCGATCAACGACAATGTTTCCGAAATCCTCCTGGACAAGGTCGCTGACTGGCTCATGCGAACCTCGCTCAGCGACGAAACGCTTGAAACCATCGTGCGCGGTTTCTGCGAACGGTTGGCGGCGGCGGGCCTGCCGCTCATGCGCGTTCATCTGTCTTTCTCGATGCTTCATCCGCTTTACGACGCCCTCGGCTTTACCTGGTGGCGAGGTCAGGGTATCGAGGTGAGTGGTCTGCGTCATGAGGAACTGGCGCTCAATCCCGAGCGATTCCTGCACAGTCCGTATTATTACCTGCTCAGCAACAATCTCGACCATGTCAGGCGTCGGATCGATCCCGCCTTGCCCTCGGAGTTTCCGATTTTCGACGAGCTGAAGGAGCAGGGAGCGACCGACTACATAGCCTTCATGCAACCTCTTGGAGCCGAATCCGAACACGGAATGGTCGGCTCGTGGACGACGGACCGTCAGGGCGGCTTCAGCGACGACGTCATTGCGGCGCTCCTCAGACTTCAGAACCACCTGGCGATCGCCGCCAAAGTGGCCGTGCTCGGCAAGCTCGCCGACAATATGTTGACCACCTATCTTGGCGCCAATGCCGGGCGCCGCGTAATGAGCGGCCAGGTCCGGCGCGGCGACGGCGAGACGGTTCGCGCAGTTCTCGTCATGGCGGATATGCGCCAGTCGACGATGCTTGCCGAAAAGGAAGGCCGGCAGGCCTATATCGAGTCGTTGAACGGATTCTTCGACGCGATCGCCACGCCCTTCAACCGCAACGGCGGACAGATCCTGAGCTTCATCGGCGACGGCTTCATCGGCGTCTACCCCTGCGGCCGACACAAGGAGCCGTCGGAGATGGCCAGCCGCGAGGCGTTCGCCGCCGTGGGCGCGGCGACGGCGCGCATGGCCGCCCTCAACGCGGAACGCAAGAGGCAGGGCCGCGACCCTATCGGCTACGGCATCGCCCTGCATGTCGGAAACGTCATGTTCGGCAATGTCGGCCTGCGCGACCGGCTGACCTTCTCGGTGTTCGGCTCCGCGGTGAACGAGGTTCAGCGGCTGCAGAACCTGACGAAGAAATATGCCCACAGCGTCGTCGCGAGCGAGGCCTTCGTGAATTATTGCGGCGGGGAATGGCAAACGCTCGGGCAGGAGAAACTGCGCGGGGTTCGCCAGAAGTTCACGGTCCTCTACCCGCGGGATACCGCCCTTGCTGCAATTGCGCAGGAGCGGGCATATGATGCAACCGAGGATGGACTTTCCGAGGCGGAGCATGTCATGTTGCTCTACCGCAACAAGAAGCGGCCGCCTGGCCCGCGCGGTCTGATCGACAAGATGCTTCAATGAGGGGACCGATGTTTCGAATAGCTCTGCTGGCGGCGGCGATTGCCTTGCCGAGTCTCACCTATGCCCAGTCGGCGGACGAGCCGCCAATTTATGAACGGAGATTGTTCGACGGTTTCGAGGGTACGGATTTCGCGCCCGAAGGGGGACTCTACTACCGCGAGAATTTCGAGCAGAGCGCCGGCAGATACGAGTTCCAGAGCGCCGTCAAGCGCACCGGCAATGGTGGGCTGAAGCTCAGCATCGTGCCGAATTGCCCTGCGGATCACGACGGCTGCAGCGAACGCGCGGAGATCTGGGAAAAGACCGAGCTGCGGGTGCCCTACGACAAAGGGGTCTGGTACGGCTTCTCGGTAAAGTTCGCCGATCCGGTGCCGAGCGACGACCACCGCTATCTCATCGCGCAGTGGAAGCGAGAGATCGATCCCGGTGCCGAGGGCGACTTCAGCCCCTTCCTGGCGCTGCGCATGAATTCTGGAAAGCTCTTCGCCACGGTCGAAACCAACCATCTGCCTCCGGTCTCCGCCGGCCTTGATGGCGTACCGGCGCGTTGCGCCCCAGGCCAGGCGCCGGTCTGGCTCCGTCCGGAAGTCAACCAGATGCGCATGCTGGTGGCGACCGACGGCAACTGGAAGCCGGAAGACGGCAACCTCTTCAATGCATGCACGGACGGGATCACAATCACCAACCATGGCAATCCCCTGCCGGATCCGAGGTCCGGCTGGATCGATTTCGTCGTCTTCACGAAGCCCGGTCCCGACGGCTCGGGCCACATAGTGCTCTTTGCCAACGGCCAGCCGATCATCACCGTCAAGGGCCATGTAGGCCATGCGGACAAGGGCCTCGGTGAGAACCAGTACTTCAAGTTCGGACCTTATCGGGCCGCCGACACGACCGATTGGACGCTCTATTACGACGATTTCCGGCGTTCCCCGCGCTGCGAGGACGTCCTGACCAACGGCAGCTGCCCGTTCTCGTAAGGCCGTTTCGACGCGTCCACACCTTTCCGGTGGCATGCTGGACAGCCCGTTTAACCTAGGCTACTGTTTTTGAGTGGCAAAAAGTTACAGTGCGTCCGGCGGGGCGGGCAAACTTCGCTGTAAGCAATTGCATGTTCCCGTTGATCCTAGCTGATTAAAGGGCAAAAACATGCGGCGCTAAAAGGGTGGAGCGAGCTTTGCGCGCCTGATCAGACGCGCGGCGCTGCGGGAAGTGGCTGCATGATTTTATTTTGGGGGCGGCCTCGAGTTGGGATTGTGCAGGAGGGGTATTGAGGGAAGCGTGCTGCGATGACGTCAGGAGCGGACCTGCTGCGAGTTGAGGGTCTGCGGATCACATTCTCGGTGCTGGGCGGCGAGGTTGAAGCCGTTCGAGGCGCGAATTTCAGAATTCTGCCCGGAAGGGTGACCGCGCTCGTCGGGGAGTCCGGGTCCGGCAAGTCGGCGATCAGCCAGGCGATCATGGGCATCCTGCCAAGCGTGGCAAGCGTCGGGGGCCGGGTGTTGTTCAACGATCCCGAAGCCGAGGCAAACCCCGTTGACCTGCTTTCGCTCGACAGGGACGGGCGCGACATCCAGGAGATCCGCGGCGCACGCATCAGCAAGATCTTCCAGGAACCGATGACATCGCTGTCGCCGCTTCACACGATCGGCAACCAGATCTCCGAAGTGCTGAAGATCCATACGGATGCCGACAAGGCCGGGCGCCGCGAGAGGACGGAGGAACTGCTCGGCTATGTCGGGTTTTCCGATCCGAAGCGAGCATACGACATGTATCCCTTCGAACTTTCCGGCGGCATGCGACAGCGCGCGATGATCGCGATGGCGCTGATCTGCCGTCCGGCCCTGCTCATCGCGGACGAACCGACGACGGCACTCGACGTGACGGTTCAGGCGCAGATATTGCAGCTCCTGCGCGAGCTTCAAAGCAAGCTCAACATGGCCATGCTTCTGATCACCCACGATCTCGGGGTCGTTGCCAACATGGCCGACGAGGTGGTCGTCATCTACCATGGCGAGATCGTCGAGGCCGGACCTGTGGATGCGATCTTCCGCAATCCTCGGCATCCCTATCTCAAGGGTTTGATGGCTGCCGTGCCGCACTTCGACATGAAGCCGGGCGAGCGGCTGAAGGCGCTGCGCGAGGTGCCGGTCAAGGCCGGTGCGATCGTCGGCGACCGGGAAGTCAAGAAAGCGGCGGGTCCCAATGTCCTCGTGTCCGTCCGCAACCTTTCAAAGACGTTCTCCACGCGCAGCTCCGGCTGGTTCGGCAGCGGCACGGCATATCGGCATCGCGCTGTCGACAATGTCAGCTTCGACATCCGCCGCGGTGAATGCCTCGGGCTTGTCGGTGAAAGCGGCTGCGGCAAGACGACCGTAAGCAAGATCCTGATGCGGGCGGTGACGCCTGACAAGGGGAGGATCACATTCGACGACGGGGAGGGTGCGCTCGACGTCCTGAAGCTCGACGGCGGGGAACTCAAGGCGTTGCGGGCCAAGATCCAGATGGTCTTCCAGGATCCCGTCTCGTCTCTTTCGCCGCGCATGACCGTGAAGAACATCCTCAGTGAGCCGCTGGAGATTCACGGACGAGGGACGCCGAAATCGCGTGAGGAACACGTTCGCTCCCTTTTGCAGGCGGTCGGTCTCGACCAGCGCTTCATCAATCGCTATCCCCACAGCTTCTCCGGCGGCCAAAGGCAGCGCATCGGGATTGCCCGGGCGCTCGCGCTCGTGCCGCAGCTTCTCATCTGCGATGAACCCGTTTCTGCACTCGATGTTTCGGTGCAGGCACAGATCCTGAATCTTCTCAAGGACTTGCAGAAAGAGCTCGGCCTGACGATGCTGTTCATCTCGCACAACCTCGCGGTCGTCGACTACATGGCCGACCGGATCGCGGTCATGTGCGCAGGCCGGATCGTGGAGCTGGCGCCGCGTGAGGTGCTGATGCGCAATCCGGTCCACCCGTACACGAGGTCGCTCCTGGCCGCCGTTCCCTATCCCGATCTCGACCGTAAGCTCGACTTCGATTCCCTTCAGGCGAGCGGCGGATCGGACCAGCAGCGCTGGGGTGCGCAATTCTCCGACGGCGGCGAGAACGGTGCTCTTATTCCCGCTGATCTCGGCGGCGGGCATTATGTCCTCGCCCGCAGATCGGTGGATGCCAGGGAGTTACGCCGATGATCACCCGAAGAACTGCGCTTGGCATTCTCGCTTCGGCTGCATTTCCGAAAGCGATGCTCGCGGCCGCGGGCGGAACCGACGCGCTCGCCACCCTCGTTCAGGAAGGCAAGCTTCCGCCGGTCGGCGAACGATTGCCGAAGACGCCGCGGGTGATCGATGTCGCGGCGATGGGACGCAAGCCCGGCCGACACGGCGGCACGATCCGCAGCCTGATCGGCAGTGCGAAGGACATTCGCCTGATGACGATCTACGGCTATACCCGCCTGGTCGGCTACGACGAGAAGCTCAATCTCCAGCCCGACATTCTCGAAAGCTACGAGACGGTCGAGGATCGTATCTTCACCTTTCATCTGCGCGAGGGCCACAAGTGGTCGGACGGCACGCCGTTGACGGCCGAGGACTTCCGCTACTGCTTCGAAGACGTGCTCCTCAACGAGGATCTGTCCCCGGCCGGCCTGCCGCCCGCGATGGTCATGGACGGACAGGCGGCTAAGTTCGAAATCGTCGACGAGCGAACGGTTCGCTATTCCTGGCCGATGCCGAACCCGGTTTTCCTGCAGGAACTCGCCGCGCCGCAGCCGCTGGTCGTCGTCATGCCTTCGGCCTATCTCAAGCAGTTCCACACGAAATATCAGGATGAGGACAAGCTGAAAGCGTTCCTGAAGGAGCAGCGGGTCAAAAGGTGGAGCCAGCTCCACATGCGCATGGCGCGCTCCTACCGGCCCGAAAATCCGGATCTGCCGACCCTCGACCCGTGGCGCAACACCACGCCCCTGCCGGCCGAACAGTTCGTCTTCGAACGCAACCCCTACTACCACAGGGTGGACGAAAACGGCTTGCAATTGCCTTATATCGACCGATTCGTGCTCAGCGTCAGTTCGTCCTCACTCATTCCAGCAAAGACCGGCACGGGCGAAAGCGACCTGCAGGCATATGGGATCGATTTCGTCGACTATACCTATCTCAAAGATGCGGAGAAGCGGCACCCGGTTGAGGTGAAGCTCTGGAAAAAGACTTCGGGATCACGCCTGGCGCTGCTGCCGAACCTCAACTCTGCCGACCCGGTGTGGCGGCCGCTGCTCAGGGACGTGCGCGTCCGTCGTGCGCTGTCGCTTGCAATCGACCGTCGCGAGATCAACATGGCGGCCTTTTATGGGCTGACGAAGGAAAGCGCCGACACGGTGCTGCCCGAAAGTCCTCTCTTCCGGCCCGAATTCGCAAGTGCCTGGATCGCCCATGATCCGGATCAGGCGAACGCACTGCTCGACGCGGCTGGACTGGCCAAGCGCGGCAGCGACGGGATCCGTATTCTTCCCGACGGCCGAAAGGCGCAGATCGTGGTGGAGACGGCCGGCGAAAGCACGCTCGATACCGATGTGCTTCAGCTCATAACCGATTACTGGCGCGAGGTCGGCATTTCGCTCTTCATTCGCACCTCGCAGCGGGATACCTTCCGCAGCCGCGCGGTCGGCGGCGAGATAATCATGTCGATGTGGTTCGGCCTCGACAACGGCGTGCCGACCGCGGACATGAGCCCCGGTCAGCTTGCACCGACCACGGACGACCAGCTGCAGTGGCCCGTCTGGGGATTGAACTATATGTCGCATGGCGAAATGGGCGAGGCGCCCGACCTTCCCCCGGTCGTCGAGCTCCTGGACCTGCTAAAGCGCTGGAGGCATTCCGCGGACGATGCCGAGCGTGCGGACATCTGGAGACAGATGTTGTCCATCTACACGGACCAGGTCTTCTCGATCGGGTTGGTCAACAGCTCGCTGCAGCCGATCCTCGTCACGAAGAAGCTGCGCAATTTCCCCGATGAGGGGCTGTACGGTTTCGACCCGACGAGCTACCTCGGCGCCTACAAGCCCGACACCTTCTGGCTGGAACAGGACGACTGAGATGCTGCGGTACATTCTCTGGCGCATCGCAGTCATGGTCCCGACGCTTCTCATCATCTCGGCGCTCGTGTTCGCCATCATCGAGCTGCCCCCCGGCGACTATTTCGAAAGCTACATCGCCGAGATCAGGGCGCAGGGCGAAGGCGTCAATATGGAACAGATCGAGGCGCTGCGTAAGCAGTATGGCTTCGACCAGCCGCCGATCCTGCGCTATGTCCACTGGGTCGCGGGGATGCTCCAGGGCGATTTCGGCTATTCCTTCGAATATGAATTGCCGGTGAGCGAGGTCGTCGGCGAGCGCCTGTGGCTCACGGTCCTGGTCTCCTTCGTCACCATCATCTTCACCTGGGTCATCGCCTTTCCGATTGGCCTCTATGCCGCCACGCACCAGTACAGCTGGGGCGATTACGGCCTGTCGCTGATCGGACTCATCGGCATCGCGATCCCGAATTTCATGCTGGCCCTCGTCCTCATGTATTTCGCCAATATCTGGTTCGGAACCTCGATCGGCCATTTGATGGACCAGAAGTATCTTTCCGAGCCGATGAGCTGGGAAAAGGCGAAGTCGATACTGGAGCATATCTGGATCCCGGTCATCATCGTCGGCGCGGCCGGTACTGCCGGCATGATCCGGCGCCTCAGGGCCAATCTGCTCGACGAGCTCCAGAAGCAATATGTCGTGACCGCCCGCGCCAAGGGGCTTTCGCCCACGCGGACCCTGCTCAAATATCCGCTGCGCATGGCGCTCAATTTCTTCATTTCGGACATCGGCTCGATCCTGCCGGCGATCATTTCGGGCGCGGAAATCACGGCAATCGTGCTGTCCCTCGAAACCACCGGACCGATGCTGATCAAGGCACTGCAGAGCCAGGACATGTATCTAGCCGGTTCGTTCCTGATGTTCCTCGCGTTCCTCACGGTGATCGGAGTGCTGGTTTCCGATCTGGCGCTCGCCGTCCTCGATCCTCGAATTCGTCTGCAAGGCAGGAGCACAAAGTGACGTCACCGATCCCGGCGCCCGGCGAGCCCCTTCCGCACTACGTTTCGACCGCGCCCTTCGACCCGTATTCCGTGGAGGTCATGACCGAGGAGCAGGTGCGGGTGAACCAGGCATCACAGCTGCGCCTGATGTGGTGGAAGTTCAAGCGCCACAAGGTCGCGCTCGCCTCGGGCATCTTCCTCGCGGTGCTCTACGGCATGATCCTGATCTGCGAGTTTCTCGCGCCCTACGACCTGCACACGCGCAATGTCGATTTCATCTATGCGCCGCCGCAGAGGATTCACTTTTTCCACGAGGGTGAATTCGTCGGCCCCTTCGTCTACGGCCGGACGATGACGCTGGACATGGACACGCTGAAGCGCAACTACGCGGACGATACGTCGAAAGTCGAGCCGATCCGGTTCTTCTGCCGCGGCGACGACTACCGTTTTTGGGGTTTGTTCGAAAGCAATCTGCATCTGGTTTGCCCGGCGGAGGGAGGGCAGCTTTTCCTCCTGGGCACGGACCGTCTCGGCCGCGACGTGCTGTCGCGGATCATCTACGGCGCGCGGATATCGCTGACGATCGGACTTCTCGGCATCACCGTCAGCTTCGTTCTCGGCATCGTCATCGGCGGGCTTGCCGGATATCATGGCGGGATCTTCGACCTTGTGGTCCAGAGACTGATCGAAGTCCTGCAGTCGATACCGAGCATTCCGCTCTGGCTTTCTCTGGCGGCGATCATGCCGGCGACATGGAGCCCGCTTCTCATCTATCTGGGTATAACGGTCATCCTAGGCCTTCTCGACTGGACCGGCCTTGCGCGCGCCGTGCGCTCGAAGCTGCTCGCGCTCAGGGAGGAAGACTATGTCCTTGCGGCGCAGCTGATGGGCGCCAGAAGCGGACGCATCATAGGGCGACACCTCGTTCCGGGCTTCATGTCCCATCTCATCGCAACGGCAACGATCTCCATACCCGGCATGATCCTCGGAGAAACGGCATTGAGCTTCCTCGGCCTCGGCCTGCGCCCTCCGATAACCAGCTGGGGAATCCTGCTCACCGAGGCAAAGAGCGTCAGCGTCATTGCCTTCTATCCTTGGCTGCTTTTCCCCACGATCCCGGTCATTCTTGTGATATTGGCGTTCAACTTCCTGGGAGACGGGTTGCGCGACGCCGCCGATCCCTACAAATAAGCCCCGGTATCGCTGTTGGCTGCAAGCGATCGCTGCAATAGACTTCGACGTTTCTATCTTTGAGCGAAAGGTTTTTCGTATGACACGGCGCTTCGAGGATGCCCGCATCCTCATGTACAGCCACGATACCTTCGGGCTCGGCCATCTCAGACGTTGTCGCGCCATCGCCCATGCACTGGTGGAAGATTACAGCGGACTGCAGATCCTGATCATCTCCGGTGCGACCATCGCCGGCGCCTTCGATTATCGCGCGCGCGTCGACTTCGTGAAGATCCCGAGCGTCATAAAGCTCCGAAACGGCGAATATACCTCGCTGGACCGTCACATCGAGTTGCACGAGACCTTGAAAATGCGGCAGTCGATCATCCGTTCGACGGCGGAAACCTTCCGGCCGGATATTTTCGTCGTCGACAAGGAGCCGATGGGTCTGCGCGGCGAGGTAGAGGATACGCTCGCCTACCTGAAGACGCACGGCACCAGGCTGGTGCTTGGTCTGAGGGAAATCATGGACGCGCCGCACCTCCTTGAAGAGGAATGGAAGCGACGCGACACGATGCGCAAGATCGAGCAGTTCTACGATTCGATCTGGGTCTACGGACCGCCGGACTTCTACGATCCGCTGGTCGGGCTCGACGTGCCCGTTGCCGTGCGCGACCGCATGAACTTCGTCGGATTCCTGCAAAGAAGCGTTCCCCACGACGCACTGCCCGGCCATAAGCCGGAAGGCGACTACATACTGGTCACCACCGGCGGAGGTGGTGACGGAGCGGACCTCATCCATGACGTGATCCACGCCTATCAGGAGGATCCCGAACTCACGCATAACGCGCTCGTCGTCCTCGGCCCCTACATGCCGGCAAAGCAGCGCAACAAGCTGATCAAGAAGGGAAGCAAGATCCCATTCATCAAGATAATCGAGTTCGACAATCGCATGGAGGAACTGATAGCCGGCGCCAGGGGCGTGGTGTCGATGGGCGGCTACAACACCTATTGCGAGATACTCTCTTTCGACAAGCCTGCCCTGATCGTGCCGCGCCTTCAGCCACGCGAAGAACAATTGATCCGCGCCCAGCGTGCCTCGGCACTCGGGCTCGTCGACATGCTGCTTCCTCAGGAAGCGGAGGAGCCGTTGCGCCTTGCTGCGGCCCTGAAGGCGCTGCCGCAGCGCGCGCCTCCGTCGCTCCGCGCCAATGGCCTGAGGCTGGAAGGCCTCGTCCACATATCCGAGATCGTCGGCGAATGGCTCGATCATAGATCGAAAGAGCATTTGGCCGTCGTGAAAAGATCGAACTGAAGACACGTGTCGCCGAAACCGAAGATCGCCGTCGTGCTGAAGGGTTATCCACGCCTTTCGGAAACGTTTATCGCGCAGGAACTGCTGGGCCTCGAAAGAGCAGGGCATGAGCTCGTCCTCGTCGCCCTGCGCCGTCCGACCGACAGGAAACGCCATCCCGTCCATGACGAAATACGCGCGGCCGTCCATTACCTGCCTGAATATCTGCATGAGGAGCCCTTGCGCGTTTTCCGAGCGCTGGTGAAGACCGTCCCGAAGCCCGGCTTCCGGCGGGTGCTCGGGTCGTTCCTCCGGGACCTCGCGCGCGACGTTTCACGCAACCGCTTCCGCCGTCTTGGTCAGGCGCTGGTGCTCGTCACCGAATGGCCGGAAGACGCCGCGTGGCTGCATGCCCACTTCATTCACACGCCGGCCTCGGTAACGGACTATGCCAGCATAATCACCGGCATACCCTGGACCTGCTCTGCCCATGCAAAGGACATCTGGACCTCTAAGGATTGGGAGCTTTCGGGCAAGCTCGACCGGGCCCGCTGGACGGTGACCTGCACCCGAAGCGGCTATGAGCACCTGCGGGACCTGTCGAAGGACCAGACCCGGGTCCATCTGAGCTATCACGGCCTCGATCTCGATCGTTTCCCGGCCTTCGAAGGCGAGCATTCCCGGCGCGACGGCGCGGATCCCGACGATCCGGTGCGCATCGTCAGCGTCGGGCGCGCCGTTCCCAAGAAGGGATATGACGTCCTCCTGAAGGCGCTGTCGTTGTTGCCTGCGGATATCAACTGGCGCTTCGAGCATATCGGTGCGGGAGAGCTCACCGGCGGGCTCCAGGCGCTTGCCGCAAAGCTTGGCATCGAGGATCGCATCCGCTGGCACGGGGCACTCGATCAGAAGGATGTTTTGGGCCGCTACCGTGGGGCCGACATCTTCGCACTGGCGTGCCGGGTGGCGGCCGATGGTGACCGCGACGGCCTGCCGAATGTGCTCGTGGAGGCGTCGAGCCAGCGGCTTGCCTGTATATCGACCGCAGTCTCCGGCATTCCTGAACTTCTTGAAGATGGCAAAAACGGCCTGGTGGTGCCGCCGGAAAGCCCGGAGCCTCTTGCCGCGGCACTGGAGCGGCTGATCCGCGACCCGGAGCTCCGCCGGCGGCTTGGCGCCGCGGGGGAACGGCGCGTGCGCAGCGAGTTCGACCACCACTCCAGCGTCCGTCAGCTGGTCGGGCTCTTCGAAAGCGAATGGAGAAGAAGTCCTTGAGCAGGCCTCGCGTCTTTTTCTATGTGCAGCATCTTCTCGGTATCGGGCATCTGGCGCGCGCGAGCCGCATTGCCGGAGCGCTGGTCGAGCGGGATTTCGAGGTCACGATGGTGACCGGCGGCACGCCGGTGCCGGGCTTTCCGGGGGAAGGTGTGCAGACCGTCGCACTGCCGACGGTGACTGCCGGCGACAAGGGGTTTTCCGGGCTTGTCGACGGCGACGGAAACCCGGTCACGGCCGCTTTTCAAGAGCACCGACGGGATCTGCTCATCGAGGCGTTCCGCCGCACGGAACCGGACGTCGTCATCATCGAGGCCTTCCCCTTCGGGCGTCGGCAGATGCGGTTCGAACTGCTGCCGCTGCTCGCTGAAATTGCGGCGAGCAGCCGGCCGCAGCTCGTGGCGACGTCGCTGCGCGACATTCTGCAGGAGAGGGTCAAGCCCGGGAGGGCCGAGGAGACTGTCGAACTCGTCAAGAACCATTTCGACCTCGTACTCGTTCACGGTGACCCCGGATTCGCCCGTATCGAGGAGACATTTCCCCTTGCCGACGAAGTCCGCGACAAGGTCGTCTATACGGGCCTCGTCGCTCCGCCGCCGCCAAATGAGGCGGCCGAGAAGTTCGACATCGTCGTTTCGGCGGGCGGAGGCGCGGTCGGCAGGGAGCTGATCGGCGCGGCGCTCGAGGCCGCGAAGCTTCTGCCGAATGCACTTCGCTGGTGTCTGATAGCCGGCCCGAACCTGCCGCAGGCGGATTTCGACACATTCGCGGCCGCGGCTCCAGAGGGCGTCAGCCTCTTTCGTTTCCGGCGGGATTTCGGTGGCTTGCTCGGCGGTGCCCGCCTTTCCGTCTCGCAGGCCGGCTACAACACCGTGTGCGACATTCTGCGTGCCGGATGCGCGTGCCTCCTCATCCCCTTTACCGCGGGTGGCGAGACCGAACAGAGCACGCGGGCGGCACGGCTCGAACAGCTCGATCTCGCCGGCGTGCTGCCGGAGGAGGGGATCACGCCTGAGCTTCTGGCCGCGAAGGTGAGCTTCATGCTTGCCCGGCCAAGACCGGCCATCCCGCCGCTCGACCTCGACGGAGCCGCCGGGACGGCGAGGATCATCGGCGAGCGGCTTTCGTCGAGACAGTCCTTTCCTCACCCAGCTCCAGGTCTTAGACCGACCCGATCAGCATGAAGCGCGTGTATCTTTTTGTCGGCAGCGCTCCCGCGAAGTCGATCCGCGCGAGACGCGCCTGCGCTTGAAATTCTTCAAGCGACCTGACGCAGCTTATGTGGGTGGGTTCGCTGAAATAATCGTTCGATTGCAGGAGGACGCGCGTGCCGGGCGAAAGCAGGTCCAGCCAGTTCCGCAGTTCGCCGATGTGTTCGCAGCTCGTGTTGATCAGCAGATCCGCATTCAGGGCGCGATAGTCGAGCGTGTGCATATCGGCCGTCATCGCATGGAATCTGTCGCCGAAGGCTGCGTTGAGCGTGCGCGCGACCGGCTCAACCGCGGGATCGATGTCACAACTCACGGCGAATTCGATGTCGAAGCGCGAATCTTCGAGCAGCATGGCCGACAGAACGCCGTACCAGCCGCCGAGCACGATGATCCGACGACAGTCTGCGCCGATGCTCTCGAAGAGCTTGTCGCGGGCCCACATCTTGCAGTCGACCTGCTTGTGGTTGAAGGCATTGGCAATGTTGGCTTGCGGATGCTTCGCGATGACCCTGGCTATGCCGCCGACGAGCCTGCTGCCGGAATAGGCAGCCAGCCCCCGGGCAAGGTCATGGGCGTTTTCGCGCCAATCTTCGAGAAGGCGGGGAGAGTGGCTGGCATGCGTCATGCGGCTGTTGTAAGCTCACGGTCAAGTGAGCGCAAGGCGCCGGAGGTGGCCGCAGGAGTGGAGGCAAGAGGCCTGCGTAGATGAGGCGGTACTGCATATCAGTCGGAGGCTTGACATGGCGCATCGCTCTGCTCTCATGCCGGGTAGTCACGATTTCGTGGAGGTAGCGCAGGCCCATTGACGATCAGGCGGACCGGCACCAAGTGCGGCGCTGTAGTCCGCCGGCAGAGCAGCCGTGCGATCCCGAATTTCAGATAGGTCTCTTTACCGGCACATGGAACCACGTCTTTCCCGCTACATCTGGACTCACACCCGCAAGCAGCAACTCTGGATATTGCTGGTCGTGGCGCTGTCGATGGTTCCCTATTTCCTGTCCTTCGATCTGCCGAAGCAGATCGTCAACGGACCGATTCAGGGTGCAGGTTTCGACGGCCCCGAGGCGACCCAACCCTTCCTGCCGATTTCCTTCGACCTGCCGTTCTTCGGTGAGGTCAACCTCTTCTCGGGTTTCGATCTCGGCAGGGAAGGCATGCTGCTGGCCTTGAGCCTGGTGTTCCTGCTGCTCGTGATCATCAACGGGCTCTTCAAGTTCTATATCAATACCTACAAGGGCCGGCTCGGCGAGCGGCTTCTGCGGCGAATCCGCTTCGAGCTCGTCGACCGGGTCCTGCGCTTCCCCCCCGGCTATCTCAAGCGCGTGAAGCCGGCCGAAATCTCGACCATGATCAAGGACGAGGTGGAGCCGATGGGCGGCTTCACCGGAGACGCCTTCGTGCAGCCCGCCCTTCTCGGTGGGCAGGCGCTGACGGCGCTGATCTTCATCCTCCTCCAGAGCTTCTGGTTGGGCATCATCGCAGCCTCCATCGTCGCCGTTCAGGCGGTCATTATCCCGCGCATGCGCAGGCGACTGCTGGTGCTCGGCCGCGAGCGTCAGTTGACGGCGCGTGAGCTGTCGGGCCGCGTCAGCGAGATCGTCGACGGCATCGGCACGATCCGCGCCCACGATACCTCCAATTTCGAGCGGGCCGACATTGCCGCGCGGCTCGGCCGGATATTCAAGATCCGCTACGACCTCTATCAGTGGAAGTTTCTGGTCAAGTTCCTGAACAACTTCCTGGCCCAGGTGACGCCGTTCCTGTTCTATTCGATCGGCGGATATTTTGCGCTTCAGGGCCGGCTCGACATCGGCCAGCTTGTCGCGGTCATCGGCGCCTACAAGGATCTTCCGGGCCCCTTGAAGGAATTGATCGATTGGGACCAGGCGCGCCAGGATGTGCAGGTTAAATACGCCCAGGTTGTCGAACAGTTCAGCGTCGAACCTCTGATCGACCCCAAGGTGCAGGCAATCTCCGTCGACCCGGCAACGCCGCTGACGGGAGCGCTGGCTGCCGTCAACCTTTCGGTGGCCGACGACGGTGGCTCGAAAGTCGTGGAGCATGTCTCGCTGCAGATCCAGCCCGGCGAGACGGTCGCGATTACCGGCGGCACGTCCGGGGGTGGCGAGGCGCTGGCCGAGGCTTTCGGCCGGCTGACCTGGCCCGCAACCGGCCGGATCGTCATAGGCGACGCCGATATACACGATTTGCCCGAATCGGTGGTGGGCAGGCGAATATCCTACGCCTCCTCCGACGTCTTCGCCTTCCAGGGCAGCCTCGGCGACAATCTGCTCTACGGGCTCAAGCATGCTCCGTTGACCGAGGTCGTCTATGAGGGCGACAGGGAAGCCCACCGCAGGTGGGAGCTTGTGGAGGCGAAGCTCGCCGGCAATCCGCATTACGACCTGAACAGCGACTGGATCGATTATCAGGCCGCGGGCGCGACCGGGCCGGACGACCTCTTCGCGAAGATCAGGGCCGTGCTGGACGTCGTTCTGTTGAGCAATGACGTCCTGGCTCTTGCTGTCCGCTCGACCATCGATCCGACCGAGCACGTGGCTTTCGCCGGCGAGATCGTGGCGATGCGCAGCGCGCTTCGCCAGCGGCTCGAGGCCGAGAAGCTCAGCGATCTCGTCGTCTTCTTCGAACCGGGCTCCTACAATGTCGAGGCAACGGTCGGGGAGAACCTGCTCTTCGGCACGGTCACCGACAGCAACCGCTGGGAGACGGCGCTCGAGAACCATCCCTTCTTCAAGACCGTTTTAAAGCGGGCAGGCCTGCACGAGACCTTCTACGAGATGGGGCTCGAAATCGCCGAGAACGTCGTGGAACTGTTCCGCGACTTGCCGCCCGACCACCCGTTCTTCCAGCAGCTCACCTTCATGACGGCCGAGGAAATCCCTGCCTACGAAGCGCTTCTTCAGAAGGTAAGGGGAAAGCCGCTCGAGGAGGTGTCCGAGGATGATGCCATCAGGATCATCCGCCTTTGCTTCGGCTATATCGAGCCGCGGCATCGTTTCGGTCTCCTGACGGACGAGCTCATGCAGAAGATCGTCGAGGCGCGGCGGGAGTTCAGCGACGGCCTCCCGGCCGATCTCGTCGGCATCATTGAGCATTACCAGCCGGACCGCTACATGGCCTCGGCGACAATCCTGGACAACGTGCTCTTCGGCCGCATCGGGCACAAGCACACGGATGGCTCCGAGCGGATACGTGCGATCGTGCGCGATCTGTTCGAGTCGCTCGGGCTCTATAACAAGGTGCTCGTGTTCGGGCTGGATTTCGACGTCGGCGCCGGCGGCAAGCGGTTGACGTCCGGCCAGCGCCAGAAGCTCAATCTGGCGCGTGCCCTGATCCGGGTCTCGGATTTCTACGTGTTCAACCAGCCGCTTCTGGCGCTCGACCAGCGCACGCAGGACCAGATCACCCGCAAAGCCTTCGCCTTCTTGCGGGACGGCGAGCGCAAGCCCGCCATATTGTGGGTCCTTGCCAACCAGGACCTGGCGGAACTCTTCGACCGCGTCGCGCATTTCGAAAACGGGCGGTTGGCGCGCGACGAACCGGTGGAAACGCATGCAAGAGACAGCGACTACAAGGAACTGGCATCTTGATGTAATATTGTTGTCAGGAGGCAAGCATATGTTCCCGCCGGCACGGGATAGGACCTGTTTGCACCAACCGCGACGCATTCGGAGAACCGGACTGTTATGCTCCTAAAAGATGAAGTGGAAATGCTGCGCCGGATAACGCTGTTTTCCGGACTTCCGCCTGCCAAGCTCAAGCTTCTGGCTTTCACCTCCGACCGGGTGATGTACAGCATGGGAGAAGATCTGTTTCATCAGGGGGATATCGGCGACGCGGCCTATGTGATCCTTTCGGGTAATGCGGATGTGCTCGTTTCGACGCCGAACGGACAGCTGAAAGTCGCCGAAGTGGAGCAGAATTCGATCGTCGGCGAGATCGCCATCCTCTGCAACACGCCGCGTACGGCAACGGTCAAGACGACCACCCCACTCGAAGCTCTGCGGATCCGGAAGGATGATTTCCTCAAACTGTTGGCTGATTTCCCGGAGATGGCAGTCGAGATCATGCGGGTGCTGGCCGACCGCCTCAGCCAGACGACTTCCGAGTTGACGGAGGCGCGCAGCCGCGCCCAGAGGGCAGAGGCCTGAGCCTCGTTCACCCGTTTCCCCCTCCGCGACGTCCCCGGAAAAACCGGTTTCCACTTCGCTTGAAAATGCTCTAGAGAAGCGCGATGCGCGCGATAACCTATTTCCAGAGAACCGTTTATTTCCCAGACAAGCCGGAAAAGGCGCGCTTCTTCAGCCGGTTGCAGTCCGGCCAGTGGGAGCCCGGTACTTTTCGCAACATCGCGCGCTTCGTCGACGGCAAAACGACCTATATCGACATTGGCGGCTGGATCGGGGTCACGCCCTACTGGGCGGCACAGGCTGCCGATAATGTCATTGTCGTCGAACCTGATCCGGTCTGTTTCGGCATTCTCACCGAAATGAAAGGCGCAAACACCGGGGAAGTGAAACTCGTCAATGCGGCCCTTTCGCAAGACGAACGTCTCGTTCTCAATTCCGTGGGCGGCGGCTTCGGGAGTTCGGAAACGTCGGCGCTGATCGCCGACGACACCGGCATGACGATCGAGGCCAAGACGATCACAATTCCCGAGCTTCAGGCGATGGCGAGGACCGAACGTCTCTGCCTCAAGATCGATATCGAAGGCTACGAATACAAGGTTCTCGACCAGTTTCGGGCGATCGACCGGAAGAGGACCGCCGGCGTGCTGCTCGCGGTGCACCCGCAGATCCTGGCCGCTTCGCTCTCCGGGCCTGCCGTTCTGCGCGTAATCAGGACTGCGTCGGCAACCTTCCGCCTGATACGAAGCCTGCGTGGCTTTCGATTGGAGAACCCGTCGGCGCTCTGGGGAGCGATCCGCAAATCGGTTTCCAAAGGCGAGATCAGGGGCTTCGACCTGCTCTTCGTTGCGCGTTGAGGACAACGCCCGGGTACGCTTCATCCACAGGTGAGCGATCTCTGCGGCCAGTTATTAGGTTCGACTCAAAAAAGATTCGACAGGCACGATCGGCTGATATATCGCAGCTTAATCGTTTAATCATCCGATGCGGCGGAAGATAAGGCCTTGGCACGTTCCGGACCCAAACTGACGAGGATAGCCACGGCACTTGGCGTCTCCGCGGCGACGGTCTCCAACGCGCTCTCCGGCAAAGGGCGCGTCTCCGCCGAGCTTGCCGAGAAAATCCGCTCGGTTGCGGCCGAGATCGGATATGTTCCGAGCCAGGCGGGAAGGGCGCTCAGGACCGGCAAGAGCGCGGTCATCGGGCTGGTTCTGCCTGACATCAGCAATCCGCTCTTTCCCCAGATCGCACAGGCGATCGAGTTTGCGGCATCTTCTGCCGGTTACGGTGTGCTGATCGCAGACTCCCGCGGCGACGTCGCCGTCCAGACGAGGGCGATCGAACGCCTCATCGAGCGGGGCGTCGACGGCATGGTCATCGTGCCGCGGCGGGGAACCCGCATTGCCGATGTCGGTTGCCCGGTCGCTGTGGTGGACACGCCCTCGACACCCGGCAACACGGTGGCGGCGGACCATTGGGACGGCGGAAGGCAGATCGCCGAGCATCTCGTCGGACTCGGTCACAGGCGCTTGCTGATCCTAGGCAACAATCCCGCCTCTAACGTGCAGAACGACCGGATCGGCGGGCTTCGCTCGGCCATGCGCGAAGGCGCGCAGGCGGAGACGCTGTGGATCGAACGGCTGGAGCAGGTACACGGCAAGGGCTGCTCGCTCGGGCTCGCCGGGAAGGTGGCGGAAGGCGTGACGGCCTTTGCGGCCGTCTCCGACCTGCAGGCGCTGCGCGCGCTCACGGAACTGCAACGGGCCGGCATCCATGTCCCGGAACAGGCGAGCGTCACCGGGTTCGACGACCTGATCTGGTCACCGGTGGTGACGCCGGCGCTGACCACGATTCGGATGGATATGGCGCGCATCGCGACGCTCGCGGTCGAGGCGCTGGTGCAGGCGATCGGCGCCGGCGAAGCCGAATTTCCATCCCACGGCAGGCCCGTTGCCGCCACCATTTCGAAAGTGCCTATGCAGCTTGTCGTCCGCCAGTCCACGGCGACGCCACCATCAAACGTGCAGCCAGCCCCCAACGTAAAGCCACCCAGCGAAGGAGAACCGCAGTCATGAAGAAAATCCTCATCGCCTCGACCGCGCTCCTCTTGATCGGCGCCCATGGCGCATCCGCTCAGGAGAAGACCCTTACCATCTCCGTCTACGGCTTCGCCCAGGACGCGTTCAAGGAGCTGGTCTATGATCCATTCGAAGCCAAGTGCGGCTGCAAGCTCGTCGTCGAAACGGGCAACAGCGTCGAACGCCTTGCCAAGATGGAGGCAAACAAGGCCAATCCGGTCGTGGACATGGCGGTGGTTTCCATGGCGGACGCGCTTTCCGCTACAAGGGCCGGCCTGATCGACAAGATCGATACTTCGAAGCTCAGCAATTTCGACAAGCTCTACGACATCGCCAAGGACCCGAACGGCGACGGCATGAGCATCGGCTACACTTTCTACGCCACCTCGATCGTCTATCGTTCCGACAAGGTGGAAGTCACGTCCTGGGCCGATCTACTCGGCGACAAGCTCGCCGGCCATGTGGCTCTCCCGAACGTCACGACCAACCAGGGTCCGCCGACGCTCTACATGATCGGTGAAGCGCTCGGCCAGAATACGCCGGACCTCAAGGCCGCGATCGCCGCAGTCGGCGAGAAGAAGGACGATATCGTCACCTTCTACGTCAAATCCTCGCAGCTCGTGCAGTTGATGCAGCAGGAAGAAATCTGGGCGGCGCCGATCGGCCGGTTCTCCTGGGAAGGTTTCACCAAGATGGATCTGCCGATCAAGTGGGCGACCCCGAAGGAGGGCCAGACCGGCGGCATGAACGTCATGGTTCTGGCCAAGGGCTCGAAGAACCAGGATCTCGCGCTTCAGTTCATGGACTTCTGGTTGTCGACGGAAATCCAGACGGCGCTCGCCGAAAAGCTGGTCGACAGCCCCGCCAACAAGGAAGTGAAGGTCTCGCCGGAGATCGCCGAGAACCTCACCTACGGCGAAGAAACGGTCAAGAACCTGAAGCTCATCCCGTCGGCAGTGGCACTCGACAATCGGGAAGCGTGGCTTTCCGAGTGGAACGCCAAGGTCGGCCAGTAAGAGCCTGGCTCTTGCCTTGCGCGACGCCAGATCCTGCCGGCGTCGCGCCACGTATCCAACGGCGGCACTGCCGCGGAAAGGCTTAGAGATGTTCCACAACCGGGCCGAGGCGCTGGCGCTTGCCTTGCCGGCGGCCGTTTTCGCTGCCGTCGTCTTTCTGGCGCCGGTTGTCATCCTGCTCGCCGAAGGCTTCCGCAACGCCGATGGCTGGTCGGTATCCGCCTATAGCGGGTTCCTATCCGATCCGCTCAACCGGACGGTGTTCCTGCGCACGCTGCGGCTCGGCGCGGCGGTAACCGTGGTCGCTGCCGTCATCGGCTATGCCGCCGCCTTCGCCATCGTCAACCTGCCGCCGAAAGGCAAGGGCCGGATGATCGGCCTCGTGGTGCTGCCGCTGATGATATCGCCGGTTGCGCGCACCTATGCGTGGATCGTCATTCTGGGGAGGACCGGGATCGTCAACCAGGCATTGACGAGCGTCGGCCTGACGGACGAGCCGGTGCGCTTCCTGTTCACGGAGACGGCGGTCTTCGTCGGGCTGCTGCAGCTCTTTCTGCCGCTGATGATCCTGGCTCTGATCAGTGCGCTCGAAAACATGCCGAAGGACGCGATCCCCGCAGCGCGGGTACTCGGCGCCAATTGGTTTCAGGTCTTCTGGAAGGTCATTTTGCCGCTCACCAGGGAAGGTCTTGTGATCGGCGGAACGCTCGTCTTCACCGGCTCCCTGACAGCCTATATCACCCCGGCGATCCTCGGGGGCTCCAAGGTCCTGATGCTGGAAACGCTTCTTTATCAGCGTGTGACCGTCGCCAATGATTTCGTCTCCGCAAGCGTCATCGCCTTCATCCTGATCGTCATGAGCTTCGCGGCCAATCTTCTCTTGAAGCGGCTCGCCACCGCGAGGAGCAAGCGATGAATTCCCGTCTTTTCCCGGTAACGGTGCTCGTACTCGTCACCGCGTTCCTGATCGGCCCCTTCTTCATCATCGTCGCGGCATCCCTGTCGGAGGGCGAGACGCTTGCCTTTCCGCCGCAAGGCCTTTCGCTGAAATGGGTCGCAAAGGTCTTCGAGGTCGAGAGCTTCCGCGAGAGCTTCGCCATGTCGATGCTGCTTGCCATCGGCGGGACGGCTGCCGCCCTTGCCCTCGGCATCCCCGCATCCTACGCGCTTTCGCGTTACCGGCTGCCCTTCGGCGAAACGGTCCGCACCGTCGTCTCCCTGCCGATCATCGTGCCCGGCATCATCGTCGGCCTGGCGCTGCTTCGCTATCTCGTCGTTCCCTTCGGGTTCAATATCACGCTGGCGCTCTTCCTTGCACACACGGCGCTCGTGTTGCCCTATGCGGTGCGCGTCGTCTCGGCGAGCCTCAACAATCTGCGCTCCGATATCGAGGAGGCCGCGGTGCTGCTCGGCTCGTCACGCGCCGGCGCCTTTTTCCGGGTGGTCATGCCGAACATCCGCAGCGGCATTCTCGCCGCCTTCATTCTCGGCTTCGTAACCAGCTTCAATCAGGTGCCGGTTTCGTTGTTCCTGTCCGGCCCGGGCGTGCGCACGCTGCCGATCGACATGCTCTCCTACATGGAGGTCACCTATGACCCGTCGGTCGCGGCCCTGTCGGCGCTGCTCGCCTTCATGTCCATCGGCATCGTCTTCCTCGCCGAGCGTTTCCTAGGATTTTCCCGCTATGTCTGATCCCGCCTTCCTCAGCCTCGAAAAACTGACGCTCGCCTATGGCGACACCGTCGCCGTGAAGGATCTCGACCTGTCGATCCGAAAAGGCGAATTGGTCGCGTTTCTCGGGCCTTCGGGCTGCGGCAAGACCACGACGATGCGCTCCATCGCCGGCCTGCTGAAGCCGCAATCGGGCCGTATCAGCCTCGACGGCGCCGACATTACTCGCGTTGCCGCGAACAGGCGTTCCGTCGGTCTTGTCTTCCAGTCCTATGCGCTTTTCCCGCATCTCACCGTCTTCGAGAATGTCGCCTTCGGTCTTCGGCTGAAGGGCCTCTCCGGAGCGGAGCTCGAATCCCGCGTCGGGACCGGCCTGAAATCCGTCGGACTGACGAGCTTTGCCGACCGGAAGCCGGCCGAGCTTTCCGGCGGTCAGCAGCAGCGCGTAGCACTTGCCCGCTCGATGGTGATGGAGCCGAAGGTGCTTCTTCTCGACGAGCCGCTTTCCAACCTCGACGCGCGTCTGAGGCTCGAGATGCGCACGGAACTGCAGCGGGTCCAAAGGGAAACCGGCGTCACGATGATCTTCGTCACCCATGATCAGGGCGAGGCGCTGTCGCTGGCCGACCGCATCGTGGTGATGCTGAACGGCGCGATCGAGCAGATCGGCACGCCGGAAGAGATCTATAACCGGCCGGCCTCGGCCTTCGTGGCCGATTTCGTCGGCTTCGAGAACATCTTTGCCGTCGAGAACGGCAAATTGCGCGCCGGAAACGGCCCGATCGAGCTTCCCGAGCCTTTGCCGCAGGATGCGGCGGGGCTTGCCTGGCGTCCGCGCATGGTGACCCTGGGGTCGGGTCCTTTCCAGGGCACCGTGCGCGGTGCCTCATTTTCCGGCAGCACGCGGGAATACCTGCTCGATACGCCGCTCGGTGCGCTGAAGGCCGAAGTGGATGCGGCCGTGCCCGCGCATGCCGCAGGCACCACGCTCGCATTCGATCTGCCGGTCGAAAAGGCCGCGAAGCTGGAAAGGTTCAATTGATCCGCCATGGGCATCTGGATCGACACCGATATGGGCTTCGACGACATCGCCGCGATGCTCGTCGTCCTTCACGCCGGTGAGGCCGTCGACGGCGTCTCGCTGGTCTACGGCAATGTGCCGCTCGGGCAGGTTAAACGCAACGCCGCGGCAGCAGCGCAGGCCTTCGGCTGGACCTTTCCGATCCATCAGGGACGGGCGCTCCCCGTGCTCGGAAAGCTCGAGACGGCGGAGCGTATCCTCGGACAGACCGGCATGCCGACGTCGGGGCTGAGCCTCCCCGATGCACCCGCCCTGCCGGATAGCGATGCGTTCCTTGCGCTCTGCCGCTGGCTGGAGGACGGCGAAGGTCCGCATCGTATCCTGGCGCTCGGGCCGCTTACCAATATCGCTGCCCTTGCCCTGGCACGCCCCGACCTCGCCGCGCGGATCGACGAGCTCACCTGGATGGGCGGCGGTGTTTCCAGCGGCAATCATACGGCGTCCGCCGAGTTCAACGCCTTTGCCGATCCGGAGGCGCTCGCCATCGTGCTTGCCCACGGCGTGCCGTTCAGGATGGTCGATCTCGACCTCTGCCGGAAGGTCATCGCCTATCCGAAGGATGTGGAGGCGATACGCACCGCAGGTGGCGCAAAGGCCGCGCTGCTTGCCGATCTTCTCGCCGGCTACGTCGCGATCGGCACGAGCCGTGGACGGACCGGGATGGCGATCTACGATCCCTGTGCAGCCGTTGCGCTGGTGGATGGAAACGCTGTGTCGTTTCGCCCGGCGCGTATCGATGTCGAGCTTGCCGGTGCCTTGACGCGGGGCCGGACGGTGGTCGAGACCCGGGCGAACCACGCGACATTCAACGCCCATTATGCGATCGACGTAGACGCGGAACGTGCCCGCCGGCACCTGCTCGCTGCGCTCACCAAGGAAGCCGCCAGATGACGGTACTGCAGCAACCCGCCGACCTCGACGACGCCTGCTTGCGGGCGCGCGCAGTTGCCGCCGCGCGCGGAGATGCCCGCTTCGACGTGCTCGTGGCCGGCGGCACGGTCGTGGATGTCGTGACAGGCGAATGCCGTGCGGCGGATGTCGGGATCGTCGGTGCGCTGATCGCAAGCGTCCATGCACCCGGGTCGCGCAGCGACGCGGACACGGTCATCGATGCGGCGGGAGCCTACATTTCGCCCGGCCTTATCGACACGCATATGCATGTCGAAAGCTCGATGGTGACGCCCGCGGTCTACGCTGCCGCCGTGGTGCCGCGCGGCGTGACGACGGTCGTCTGGGACCCGCACGAATTCGGCAATGTGAGCGGACTTGCCGGCGTGCGCTGGGCCGTCGACGCAATGGGCGGTCTGCCTTTGCGCGCCGTGGTGCTGGCGCCGTCCTGCGTGCCCTCCGCTCCCGGCCTGGAGGTCGCCGGCGCGGATTTCGACGCCGACGCCGTCGCGGAAATGCTGTCCTGGCCGGAGATCGGCGGGATCGCCGAGGTCATGAACATGCGCGGCGTCATCGATGGCGATCCGCGCATGACTGCGATCGTCGAGGCGGGACTGAAGGCGGGCAAACCGGTCAACGGGCATGCGCGCGGCCTGGAGGGAGCCGATCTGCAGGCCTTCGTGACGGCTGGCGTCAGCTCCGATCACGAGCTCGTCTCGGGTGACGACCTCATCGCCAAACTTCGCGCCGGCCTGAGCATCGAGCTGCGCGGCTCGCACGATCATCTTCTTCCCGAGTTCGTGATAGCGCTCGGTACTCTGGGCCACCTGCCGCAGACGGTCACGCTTTGTACCGACGACGTTTTCCCGGACGATCTTCACCGCGACGGCGGCCTCGACGACGTGGTCCGCCGCCTCGTGCGCTACGGCCTCAAGGCCGAGTGGGCGCTTCAGGCGGCAACCCTGAACGCCGCCCGGCGGCTCGGAAGGGCCGATCTCGGCCTGATCGCACCGGGTCGCCGTGCCGACATCGTCCTCTTCGAGGACATTCGCGATTTCCGCGCGCTCCATGTGCTGGCGAACGGCAGGCTGGTGGCGAGCGGCGGCGGGATGCTTCAGGCGCCCGTCGCGGCCGGTGTCTCGCCCCTGCGCCACACGATGAAGATCGAACCGCTGACAGAGGACGACTTCCGCATCGCTGCCACGGGCAGCACGGCCCGCGTCGTGACGATCGACCGGCCGCGCTTCACCCGATGGGGCGAGACGAGAGCCGAGGTTAGTGGCGGATATCTGGTACCGCCGAAGGGTATGACGCTGATTGCCGTCGCCCATCGGCATGGCCGCGCCGACAGCCGACCGCGGGTCGGCCTGCTTGAAGGCTGGGGCGAGTGGCGGGGCGCCTTTGCGACAACCGTTTCGCATGACAGCCACAATCTGACGGTCTTCGGCAGCAGCCCGCGCGACATGAGGGTTGCGGCCAACGCGGTGATCGAAGCCGGCGGCGGAATGGCGGTCGTTGCCGAAGGCAAGGTCGAGGCGCTACTGCCTCTGCCGCTATGCGGGCTTGTCTCCGATGCGCCGCTTGCCGAGGTCGCAGCGGGTTTCGCGGCCATTCGCGAGGCTGCCGGCAGAATCGTAGAGTGGCAGCCTCCCTATCTCGTGTTCAAGGCCTGCTTCGGGGCGACACTCGCCTGCAATGCCGGGCCGCACCAGACGGATCGCGGCATTGCCGACGTAGCGACCGGCAAGCTGCTGGAAAGCCCGGTCCTGGAGACCTTTTGACGCTCTTCAGGCCTTGAGTTCCTGCTCCACCAGCGCGGTCCAGAAGGCAGCCCCGGGGCCGATCGCCGCGTCGTTGAAGTCGTAGGCGCTGTTATGGTGCAGCGCGCCGTCGACGGCGGGACCATTCCCGAGCCAGACATAGCAGCCGGGCGCCTCCAGCGCGAAGAAGGCAAAGTCGTCGCCGGCGGTCGAGGGTGGGAAGCTGGTCAGCGCCTTCTCACCGAAGACGGACCGCGCGGCCGAAAGGGCGCGTGCCGTCGCGTCGGGATCGTTGACGACCGGGGGAATACGCCGCTCGAAGCGATAATCGGCCTCGATGCCGTACATCGCCGCGGTCCCCAGCGCCAACCGGCCGATCTCTTCTTCCAACTGGTCGCGCACATGCGGCGTATAGGCACGCGCCGTGCCGCCGATCTCGACCGTGTCCGGAATGACGTTCAGCGCCTTGGGGTCGCCTGCTTGCAGCGCGCAGGCGCTGACGACCGCCGGCTGCAGCGGGTCGACGACCCGGCCGACGACGGTTTGCAGAGAAGCGAGGAATGTCCCCGCCGCCGTGATCGGATCCCGGCCGAGATGCGGCTTGGCGCCGTGCGTCCCGACTCCGCGGAAGGTGAGGCGCCAGCTGTCCGAGGAGGCAAGCTGCGGCCCCGCCACGACGGCCATCTCGTCCACTGCAAGCCCCGGCATGTTGTGCAGTCCATAGACCGCGTCGCAAGGGAAAAGATCGAAAAGCCCGTCCTCCACCATGCGCCTGGCGCCGCCGCGGCCTTCCTCGGCGGGCTGGAAGATGAAATGGACCATTCCTGAGAAGTTGCGCGTCGCCGCAAGGTGGCGCGCCGCGCCGAGCAGCATCGTCGTATGGCCGTCATGGCCGCAGGCATGCATCTTCCCCGCTACCGTGGATTTGTAGGGCCGGTCGGCGAGTTCCGGCATGGCGAGCGCATCCATGTCGGCGCGCAGGCCGATCGCGCGCGTGCCGTTGCCGACCTGCAGCGTGCCAACGACGCCTGTCTTGCCGAGGCCGCGGTGGACTCTGAGGCCTGCTTCTTCGAGGATTCTCGCCACAAGATCGCTCGTCCGCTCTTCCTCGAAACCGAGTTCGGGATGAGCGTGCAGGTCGCGGCGAAAGGCCGTGAGAAAGGTGAGATCGTCGGCAATCCCGGGGGGCACGCGCATCGGCAGGCATTCCTTGAGCAGTCTGGAACCTGAATTCCCCAGCTTTGGTCGCTGGGACGTGCCCTTTCGGTTTGATCGAAGCGGCAATGGGTATAGACGAAAAACTCAGGGATCAGAACCTTTTACTCAGCCGAATGGACGCCAGGTATGACGGTAGCGAAACCAATGGAGCCGCACGATTACTGGCAGGAGGTCTTTCCGCCCGGCAGCTTTGTCGGAGACGGCGGCTTCCGCACCTCTTTTCCAGCCACTCTCGCGGACGGACGCCAGATCCTCCTGCCGATCCGGCCGCTTTCGGACGGCAGACATGCGCTCGCCTCGCTGATCATCAACCAGGCGAGCTTCGAGGTGGAGGACGCGCTCGCGGAGGAACTGGCCGCCCGACTGGCGCCCTTCGGACCGGAAATCGTCGCGGGTCTTCCGACACTCGGCCTGACGCTCGCCGCAGCCGTTGCCCGCAAGCTCGGCCACAAGCGCTACGTGCCGCTCGGAACCTCGCGAAAATTCTGGTACGTCGACGATCTCTCCGTTCCCCTGTCGTCTATCACGACGCCCGGTCAGAAAAAGCGGCTCTATGTCGATCCCCGCATGCTGCCGCTGCTGCGGCGCCGGCGAGTCGTGCTGATCGACGATGTGATATCGAGCGGAGCCTCGATCCTTGCCGGCCTGTCGCTGATGGCGGCCTGCGGCATCGAGCCGGTCGCGATCGGTGCCGCCATGTTGCAGTCGGAACGGTGGCGCCAGCCGCTCGCCGAACTCTCTCCGCAATGGCCGGATCGGACTGTAGGAGTCTTCGCGACGCCGATGCTCGTCCGGGCCGACGACGGTGTCTGGACCGCGTCCGATACCCGGATCTAGCATCGCCGGCGCCCGAAGGAATGCCCCCCGAATTCGCTGGAAAACTTGAAAGTCTTTCGCGCTCGGCGTCGAAATCGGTGGCTAGCGGTCATGCGCGCGAAAACGCACAATCGGGTGCTTGCGATGGCGACCCATCCGGCGAGGCCGCACGGCCTGGATCATACACCCTGAAGACATCGGGGCGCGCGATCAAATTGCAATGGCCGGGCTCTTGGAGGAGCAACACACCCGGTCTCTGTCGTTCGGCTGCGTCGAGATGACGTCTGCCAAGGGAGGAAAAATGTTTGAACGACTCTTCAAGCTTAAGGAGCACGGCACGACCGTCCGCACGGAAGTGATCGCCGGCGTCACGACGTTCCTTACGATGTCCTACATCATCTTCGTCAATCCTGACATTCTGTCGACCACGGGCATGGACCGCAACGCGATTTTCGTCGCGACCTGTCTTGCGGCCGCTCTGGGCTCCGCCGTCATGGCGCTTGTCGCCAATTGGCCGATCGGCATGGCGCCGGGCATGGGCCTCAACGCATTCTTCGCCTTCACGGTCGTGGCCGCCCTCGGCTTCACCTGGCAGCAGGCGCTCGGCGCGGTCTTCATCTCCGGCATCATCTTCCTGTTCTTGACTGTCACGGGGGTTCGAAGTTGGCTGATCGCTGGGATCCCGCATTCGCTTCGCAGCGCGATTGCGACCGGTATCGGCCTGTTCCTGGGCATCATCGCCCTGAAAAACGCCGGCATCGTCGTCGACAACCCGGCGACGCTGGTCGGCCTCGGCGATCTCAAGCAGACCGGACCGCTGCTCGCGATCCTCGGCTTCTTCGTCATCGCCGTGCTCGACGCGCTCAATGTCCGCGGATCCATCCTCATCGGCATCCTGGTGGTAACGGTTCTGTCGATGTTCCTCGGCGTATCGGAATTCCAGGGCATCGTCTCTGCGCCTCCGAGCATTGCGCCGACCTTCCTCCAGCTCGACATCATGGGCGCCCTGCATGGCGGTCTCGTCCACGTCATTCTCGTCTTCGTGCTGGTCGAGGTCTTCGACGCGACCGGCACGCTGATCGGTGTCGCCAAGCGCGCGAAACTGGTGGAAGAGGGCAAGCCCAGCCGTCTCGGGCGTGCATTGCTTGCCGACAGCTCGGCCATCGTCGCCGGCTCGCTGATGGGCACCAGCAGCACGACCGCCTATGTCGAAAGCGCCTCGGGCGTGCAGGCGGGCGGGCGCACCGGTCTAACGGCGCTGACGATCTCGGTGCTGTTCCTCGCCGCGCTCTTCATCTCGCCGCTTGCCGCCGCCGTCCCGTCCTATGCGACCGCGCCGGCACTGCTTTACGTTGCCGGTCTGATGATGCGTGAGCTCACCGAGATCGAATGGGACGACCTGACGGAGGCGGCACCCGCGGCGCTAACCGCTATCGCCATGCCCTTCACCTATTCGATCGCCAACGGTCTCGCCTTCGGCTTCGTAAGCTACGTGGTCCTCAAGGTCTGCACCGGCAAGTGGAACGTCATCCACCCGGCGACCCAGCTCGTCGCGGCACTGTTCATCGTCCGCTTCGCATTCTTCGCCGAGTGACCGAACAGGGTTGGGGAGGGTCGCGACCGGCGCGGCCCCTCCAACCCGCCACGCTCTTTGGCAAGCCGACGAACCTCTGGCGTTCTTGCCGGCCCAAAGACATACTCCTCGACTTCGCGGCGCTTGCGGGACAGCGTTGGACTTGAGTAACCCATCGTGATAGGTTACTAGCGCGGTCTGGGCTGATGGCATGAAGCGGGGCGATGTGCGCCGGGCGGTGCAGATCGTCAACGAACGGCAACAGCAATTCCTCGGCAGATGGAGGGAGATTCATGGCTGAACTGACGGGCACCCAGATCGACGCAGCTTTGGAAAGCGGCCGGATAGCGCGAGAGACAGAGCCGCGTGCTGCATCTGCGCGCTATGACGAGCGAAGCGGCCGCATTGCCGTGGAGTTGATCAATGGCTGCACGTTCGCCTTTCCGCCACGCCTGGCGCAGGGACTGGAAGATGGAAGCAGCGATCAGCTCGCCGCAGTCGAGATCCTTGGGGAAGGTTATGGCCTGCATTGGGAAGCCTTGGACGTCGATCTTTCGATTCCGGGCCTTTTGGCCGGCATATTCGGCACCAAGGCTTATATGGCACGAAGGGCAGGGCAAGCGACATCGCCGGCGAAGGCAGCAGCCGCGCGTGCTAATGGTGCCAAGGGCGGGCGGCCGCGCAAAGCGGCCCGCGGCTAGAGCGGATGAGAAAAGTGTGCGCGGTTCTTCGCCGGAATCCCGCTCTAACCTATTGGAATCGGTCGCGTTCATTCAGGTCGACCAGACCCGAAGTCATCGTGATCTGGGGTCAGCGACCCGGCCGTAAATGCGCAGCCGGCTGACGCCGCCATCCGGGTAGATGTTCAGGCGCACATGCGTGACCGGATCGGCATGTCTGAGCATATCGGACCCATACTCATGGACGCTGTCGGCCGAAAGCTTCCGGTGCGGCAGAAGCTCGTTCCAGAACATCGCGGAGGAGGCAACGAGCATGTCGCACTCGGCAGTCATGCCCCCGAGGTCAGCCGCCTGTAGCGAGCAAGCATCCGGATAGTTGCCTTTGAAATGCGCGGTATCGACGAGGATCCGTTCGACGTGCCCGCGTGCGGCAAGCTTGACGATGATCCAGTCGTAGCCCGGTTCGCGCCGCCTGCGCGTTTCCCAGCCGTCGCCCATATTCGCGCCCCGCCCTGGGGCAATGAGGCGCTCGTGGCCGTAATGGCCGTTGGAGAAGGCGACGATCCGACCGCCGAGCAGGCAGGACGCAAGATCGATCGTCTCGTTCGCCATAGCCTTGAGATCGAGTGCCGGAGTGCCGTAGACCCGAAGCCGGGCGATACCTCCATCCGGATGGATGCGCAGCCGGATATGGCTGTAGACCGCGTCGGAGTGCGCGGCGAAGAAGTGATGTGCATTCGGTCCGAGGCCGGTGACCGGCAGCAGTTGGACCCACTCGGTCGCCTCGTCCGGATCTTCCGCCGAATGACAGGCTTCTATCGAGCAGGCGCTCGGATAATTGCCGGTGAAGTGCGACGTGTCGACGTCGAAGCCGGCAATCCGCCCTTTCGCGGCGAGCGCGATAACCGCGTAGTCGTGGCCGGCGCCGCGGCGGCGGCGGGTTTCCCAGCCGTCCATCCATTTGCCGTGATCGTCGTAAAGGCCGGGGTGGAATGCGGCCGGTTCGTCCTTTAGCATACGCTCCAGCGGGCCGAAGAATTCGTCCGTCGCAAAGAGCGCCCGGGCGCCAAGGCCTGCGGAAGCGAGGTTGATTGTCCCGCCCGCAAAGCCGGGCAGGACTTCGCCGGCACGCGTCATGGCGCCGCCTCAGTCCGGCAGCGTGTCGCGCAGCCGCAGGAGCGCGATCCGCTCCACCTGGCGGCACGCGGTGACGAATTCCGTCTCCCGATCGTTGCCGATACGGTTCTCGAAGGCGGCAAGGATCTCGTCCTTGCTGCGCCCCTTGACGGCCAGGATGAAGGGGAAGCCGAACTTCTCGACATAGGCATTGTTGAGGGTCGTGAAACGCTCGCGCTCCTGATCCGTCAGTGCGTCGAGGCCCGCCGAGGCTTGTTCCGAAGTCGAGCTCTCGGTCAGGCGTTTCGCCTGGGCGAGCTTGCCGGCAAGATCGGGGTGGGCGGTGAGGACGGCAAGCCGTTCCTCTTCGCTTGCCTCGCGAAAGACCGCGCAGAGCGCCGCGTGCAGTCCCGTCGCCGTATCGTTGGCCGGGCCGAGTTCGCCTGCAAAGGCGCGTCTGGCGATCCAGTCCGAGTGCTCGAATACCCCTCCGAAGCGATCGATGAAGGCATCCTTCGAAAGCCGCGAGGGACGGTCTTCGTTCGGCTGGAACGGATAGGTCTCTGCCCAGTAACGGGCAATGTCGATGCGGCGGGCGAGCCAGACCTTCTCGTGGCTCTGCACATAGTCGAGGAAGCGGGCCAGTGCGGCGGCGCGGCCGGGCCGGCCGACGAGACGGCAGTGAAGGCCGATGCTCATCATCTTCGGCGCGCCGGCAGTTCCCTCGGCGTAGAGAACGTCGAAACTGTCCTTCAGATAGCTGAAGAACTGGTCGCCGCTGTTGAAGCCCTGTGGCGTTGCGAAGCGCATGTCGTTGGCGTCGAGGGTATAGGGGATGACGAGCTGGTGCCGGCCGGCATGTTCATGCCAATAGGGCAGGTCGTCCGCATAGGCGTCGGAGACGTAGTCGAAGCCGCCGGCCTCGGTCACGAGATCGAGCGTGTTCACGGAGCAGCGGCCGGTGTACCAGCCGGTCGGCCGTTCTCCGGTTACGATGGTGTGGAGGCGGATCGCCTCGGCGATCTCGGCGCGTTCGCGCTCGGCGTCGAAATCCTTGTGCTCGATCCATTTGAGGCCGTGGGAGGCGATCTCCCAGCCGGCGTCCTGCATGGCGGCCACCTGGGCGGGCGATCGCTTGAGGGCCGTGGCGACGCCGTAGACGGTGGCCGGTATTTGCCGGTCGGTGAACAACCGGTGCAGCCGCCAGAATCCGGCGCGCGCCCCGTATTCGTAGATCGATTCCATGTTCCAGTGGCGCTGGGCGGGCCAGGCCTGAGCGCCGACGATTTCCGAGAGGAAGGCCTCGGACGCCGCGTCGCCGTGAAGCACGCAGTTCTCTCCGCCCTCCTCGTAATTGATCACGAATTGAACGGCGATCCGGGCGCCATCGGGCCAGGCGATACGCGGGTTCGGACCATGGCCCAGGAGATCGCGGGGATATCTCATAGCAGCAGCTCCTCCAGAGATTGTCTCGTCGCCCAATTCGTAGCGAGAATTCCGCCCCGCCATTCCCCCCGAAAAATTTGAAAGTCTCGAAGGTTGAACCCGCTACACAAGGGCGCCCGCGCTTCGGATACTCTATCCTCGATGCTGACTTTCGGAGGAGCGACAGAATGCAAGTTCAAGACGGAACGCCCGGGCGTCTGACGACCCACGTGCTGGACACGGCGAGCGGGAGACCGGCAAGCAATCTGCGCATCGACCTCTACCGGATTGAAGGTGAACGGCCGGAGCTTCTCTCGTCGACCCGCACCAACGATGACGGGCGCTGCGATGCGCCGCTTCTCAACGGCTCCACGATGGAAACCGGCACCTACGAACTGCGCTTTCACGCCGGCGAATATCTCGGCACTGCGGCCGAGCGCGGCGCGAACCCGTTTCTCGACGTGATTCCGATCCGCTTCGGGATCGCCGACCGGGCCGCGCATTATCACGTGCCGCTCCTGCTTTCGCCCTACGGCTATTCCACCTATCGCGGGAGCTGACGGCAATGACGACCGAAATCCGCAATACGATCCGTTTCCTTTTGAATGACCGGCCCGTCGAGCTTGCCGATGTCTCGCCGGTGCAGACGCTGCTGGACTTTCTGCGCATCGACCGGAGTCTGCGCGGCACGAAGGAAGGCTGCGCGGAAGGCGACTGCGGCGCCTGCACCGTGCTTGTCGGCCGGCTTCTCGACGGCAAGCTCAAATACGAATCGGTCAACGCCTGCATCCGCTTCGTGGCCTCGCTTGACGGCTGCCATGTGGTGACGGTCGAAGCGCTTGCGCAGCCGAACGGGCCGCTGCATCCCGTGCAGCAGGCGATGGTCGACACGCACGCCTCGCAGTGCGGCTTCTGCACACCCGGTTTCGTGATGTCGCTCTACGGCCTCTGGATGACGAATGCGAAGCCGAGCGTTCAGGAAATCGAGAAGGCGCTGCAGGGCAATCTCTGTCGCTGCACCGGTTATGCGGCGATCATTCGGGCGGCGGAAGCGATTGCATCGGTCGGCGAGCTCGGCAAGGACCCGCTGATTGTGGAACGCGAGGAGATCACGCGGCAGCTGGAGGCGCTTCGGGACGGCTGCCGCGTCGAGATCGGCGGCGAAGACGAGCGCGTCGTGCTTCCGGCTTCGCTGGACGATTTCGCTGCGGTTCTCGAGGCGAACCCCAAGGCGACGATCGTCGCCGGTTCGACCGATGTCGGGCTCTGGGTCACGAAGTTCATGCGCGACATCGCGCCGGTCGTCCATCTCTCGCATCTGGAAGAACTGCGGCGGATTTCCATCGCGCCGGACGGTATCACCCTTGCCGCCGGCGTGAGCTACACGGAGGCCTATCCGGTCATCGTCCGGAACTTCCCGCAATTGCGCGAGCTCTGGGACCGCATCGGCGGCGAGCAGGTGCGCAACATGGGCACGGTCGGGGGCAATATCGCCAACGGTTCGCCGATCGGCGACACGCCGCCGGCGCTGATCGCACTTGGCGCTTCGGTGACCCTGCGCAAGGGAACAAGCCGCCGCACGCTGCCTCTGGAAGCCTTCTTCATCGAATACGGAAAACAGGATCGCGAACCCGGCGAATTCGTCGAGACTGTCCGGATTCCCTTCCTGGACGAGACCGAGCGCTTCGCTGTCTACAAGATCACGAAACGCTTCGATGAAGATATTTCCGCAGTCTGCGGCGCGTTCCGCGTGAAGCTCGACGGTGACGGCAAGGTTGCCGACGTCGCTATCGCTTTTGGCGGCATGGCGGGCACGCCGAAGCGCGCGTCGAATGTGGAGGCCGCTCTCAAGGGCGCGCAATGGAACGACGCTGCCATCGAGGCTGGCGTGGCGGCCTTCGAGCGGGATTTCACGCCGCTCACCGACTGGCGCGCCTCTTCTGAATATCGGATGCTCGTTGCCAGGAATCTCCTGCGGCGGTTCCATCTGGAAACGCAGGAAACGCGCAATATCCGGATCGACCGCACGGTCGCGGTGGCTATGTAGAGAGGGTGGACCCATGAATGTGATGCAGCCCGTCGATCGCGTCCGCGGCGCCGTCCACGACAAGGAACGCCACGAATCCGGTCACAAGCATGTTTCCGGAACCGCCGAGTATATAGACGATATTCCCGAGCCCGCCGGTACGCTTCACGGCTATCTGGGGCTGTCGCAGCGCGCGCATGCCGAAATCCTGTCGGTGGATTTCGAGGCGGTGCGTAACAGTCCGGGTGTCGTGGGAGTGCTCACGGCGGAGGACATACCCGGCGAAAACGATATCAGCCCGGCGCACAAGCACGACGATCCGGTCTTCGCGGCCGGCAAGGTCGAGTTCCACGGCCAGCCGATCTTCGCGGTCATCGCCACCTCGCGCGAGGCCGCCCGGCGCGCGGCCGCCAATGTAAAGATCGATTATCGCGATCTGCCGCATGTGACGGATGTTCTCGAAGCGGCCGCCGCGAACTATCCGCTGGTGATCGATCCCCTGAAGCTCGAGCGTGGCGACATCGATGCCGGCTTTGCCAAGGCGAAAAACACCGTTTCGGGCGAGATGCGCATCGGGGGCCAGGATCACTTCTATCTCGAAGGCCAGATCTCCTTCGCCATTCCCGGCGAAGATGATGAAGTCACCGTCTTCTCCTCGACCCAGCATCCCAGCGAGACGCAGCTCATGGTCGCCCATGTGCTGGGCGTGCCGTCGAATGCCGTGACTGTCAACGTCCGGCGCATGGGCGGCGGCTTCGGCGGCAAGGAGACGCAGGCAAATCTTTTCGCCGCGGTTGCGGCAGTGGCGGCGAGGAAATACCGCCGCGCGATCAAGGTGCGCCCCGACCGCGACGACGACATGACGGCGACGGGCAAGCGCCACGACTTCCACGTCGACTACAAGGTCGGCTTCGACGACGATGGCCGCATCGAGGCGGTGGACGCCGTCTTCGCCGCCCGCTGCGGCTTCTCGGCCGACCTTTCCGGACCGGTGACCGATCGCGCGCTCTTCCACGCCGACAACTGCTATTTCTACCCGAATGTCCGGCTGCGCTCGCGCCCGCTGAAGACCAACACGGTCTCGAACACCGCGTTCCGGGGGTTCGGCGGACCGCAGGGCATGGTCGGCGGCGAGCGGATGGTCGAAGACGTCGCCTATGCGCTCGGCAAGGACCCGCTGGAAATCCGCAAGCTCAATTTCTACGGCGGCGAGGGGCGCAACCTGACGCCGTACCACCAAACGGTGGAAGACAACATCATCGGCCGGATCATCGAGGAGCTCGAGGTTTCGTCCGACTATGCCGCCCGGCGGCAGGCGGCCATCGCCTTCAACCGCGAGAGCCCCGTCATCAAGCGCGGTATCGCGCTGACGCCGGTGAAATTCGGCATCTCTTTCACCAAGACGGAATATAACCAGGCCGGCGCCCTGGTCCATGTCTATACGGACGGTTCGATCCAGCTGAACCACGGCGGCACGGAGATGGGGCAGGGGCTCTACACCAAGGTGGCGCAGGTCGTGGCGGACGAGTTCCAGGTAGATCTCGACCATATAAAGGTGACGGCGACCTCGACCGGCAAGGTGCCGAACACCTCGGCGACGGCCGCTTCGTCCGGTTCGGACCTCAACGGCATGGCGGCCGCCAATGCCTGCCAGCAGATCAAGGAGCGGCTCGTGCGCTTCGCGGCCGAGCGCTACGGCGTCGGCGAAGCTGATATCGCCTTCGAGCCCAACACGGTCCGGATCGGCGCCGAGCGCATCGCCTTTGCCGATCTTATCAAGGCGGCTTATGCCGCGCGCGTGCAGCTTTCGGCGGCCGGATTCTACAAGACCCCGAAGATCCACTGGAGCCGCGCCGAGGGGCGGGGGCGTCCGTTCTATTATTTCGCCTACGGCGCCTCGTGCTCCGAGGTCAGCGTCGACACGCTGACCGGCGAATACCAGGTCGAGCGGACCGATATCATCCACGATGTCGGCAAGTCGCTGAACCCGGCGCTCGACCTCGGTCAGGTCGAGGGTGCCTTCGTCCAGGGCATGGGCTGGCTGACGACGGAGGAACTCTGGTGGGATGCCAAGGGCCGGCTGAGGACGCATGCGCCCTCCACCTACAAGATCCCGCTCGCGTCCGATCGCCCGCGCGTCTTCAACGTGCGTCTGGCCGAATGGTCCATCAACAGGGAGGAGACGATCCGGCGCTCGAAGGCGGTCGGGGAACCTCCCTTCATGCTGGGGATTTCGGTTCTGGAGGCGATATCCATGGCGGCGGCGAGCGTCGCGGATTATCGTATTCCGCCGCGTATCGATGCCCCGGCAACGCCGGAGCGCGTGCTGATGGCGGTCGAGCGCCTGCGCGCCGCCCGGGCCGGGTAGGGACGATCGCGCGGCGAAGATAGTGGATGACTGAGATGGCGCGCAGAGAGGACATACGGGATTTCCTGAGCCGTGGAACGGCCTGCGTGCTTGTCGAGGTGGCGAGCGCGGCAGGCTCGACGCCGCGCGATGCGGATGCCTGGATGCTCGTCTCAAAAGATCGCACCTTCTCCACGATCGGTGGCGGACAGCTTGAATTCATGGCGATCGACCACGCGCGCAAGCTCGTTCAAGGGGCGAACGCGGATCTCCGATTGGCGATCCCCCTCGGCCCGGAGATCGGCCAATGCTGCGGCGGTCATGTCGCGCTTTCTTTCAAAAAGGTCGATGCGGACACGCGTGCGGCACTTATCGAACGCAGCGACGATGAGATCGCGCATCGGCCGCATGTCTATATCTTCGGCGCCGGCCACGTCGGCAACGCGCTCGCAATGGCGCTGTCGCACGTGCCGCTCAGGACCGTTCTCGTCGACACGCGCGAGCACGAACTCTCGGCCGCCGACGTGCCGGGTATCGAGACCTGCCTGACCGCAATGCCCGAAGCCATCGTGCGCGACGCGCCGCCGGACAGCGCCTTCGTCGTCCTCACCCACGATCACGCACTCGACTTCCTGATCGCGACTGAGGCGCTCGGGCGCGAAGACGCCAGTTACGTCGGCATGATAGGCTCGAAGACAAAACGCGCGACTTTCAAGAACTGGCTGTCGCGAGAGGTCGATCGTCCTGAGCTTTTCGGGAGGCTCGTCTGCCCGATCGGCGGTACGGCGGTGAAGGACAAGCGGCCGCCGGTGATCGCAGCGCTTGCCGCGGCCGAGATACTGACTGCGGCGCTGAACCGCCATCTGCAGCCTCGCGCGCCCACCCCGAAGAGCCGGAGATCGATCAAGGCATAGCCCGGTTGTCGCCCTTTCGCGGGCGGATCACGCAGTCTGCCACGTGATCGACCTCGTTCAGTTCGGCGGCGTGGCGCTGACCCCACTCGCAAAGTGCCAGCAGGACGGGCTCGAGGCTGACGCCGAGCGTCGTCGCCGAATATTCGACGCGCGGCGGTATCTCGCGGAAAATCTTCCTGTGTACGAGGCCATGCTCCTCCATTTCGCGGAGCTGCTGGATCAGCACTTTCTGGCTGACGGCGGGTATCAGCCTTCGCAACTCGGACAGCCGCTTCGGCCTATCGAACAGATGGTAGAGGACGATGGCTTTCCAGCGTCCGGAAATCACTTTGAGTGCGCGCTCGGAGGGCAGCACCGGCAATTTCTTTATGATCTCAGCCATGGTTACCCATCGGTCAGTATGGAACGAAAGAGTGTGTAGATGCGGTCTGAAGACTAGCCCTAAATAGCCGCGCAAACCAACAGTTTCGAGGCAAGTTCTTATGAAGGCCATTGAGTTCCGCCGCTTCGGGTCGCCAGACGTGCTCCAAAGCGTCGACGTCGCTACACCGAGTCCGGGAAGGGGCGAGGCGCTCGTCCGCGTGGGCGCCGTTGGCGTCAACTATTTCGAGGTTCTGATGCGGCAGGATCGCTACGCGGTCACGCCCGAACTGCCGATGATCCCAGGTGTGGAGGTCGCCGGCGTCGTCGTAGCGGTCGGGGAGGATCTTTCCCAGGATATCATCGGCAGTCGTGTCGCGGTCCCGATGTTCGCTCATGGGCGGGGTACCGGCGGATATGCCGAATATGTATCGGTCGATGCCGCGATGCTGGTACCGATCCCGGACGGACTGTCCTTCGAAGCCGCTGTTGCCCTGATGGTGCAGGGCCTCACGGCTCTTTATCTCGTCCGGCAAAGCTCGCTGCAGAACAAAACGCTGCTGATCAGCGCTGCGGCAGGCGGTGTGGGTTCATTGCTCGTGCAATTGACAAGGGACGGCGGCGCGCGGACGATTGTTGCCGTTGCAAGTTCGCAGAAAAAGCTCGACTCCGCCCGTGGGCTCGGTGCTCACCTCGGCATCAACTATGCGGCGCCTGATTGGACGGCAACGCTCAGGGAGGCTTTGAACGGTGGCGGGGTCGACATTCTTTACGATTTCGTCGGCGGCGAATTTACCCACGCTGCGATCGATCTGCTGGTACCGGCGGGAGAGCTGGTTTTCGGCGCCCTCGGCAGGTTTGCGTTGAGCGGCCGGCAAGTAGAATCGATGTTCGCACTGAACCAATCCCTGCGCGGCTTCGCCTTACTGCCGCTCTTGAACCTCGCCGGATTGAAGGCGGACCTCACCGAGCTTTTCACCCGGGCGCAAGAGGGCGCCTTGACGGTCGCGATCGACAGTCGCTTTTCGCTTGATCGGGCCGCGGACGCACACCGGGCTATCGAGAGCCGCCGAACGATCGGTAAGGTCGTGCTTGTGCCCTGAGGGCGCTTCGCTCAAGCGCTGGAACGCTCCTGCACTTCGGCAGACTCCGCCAGCATCTTGCCGATCAGCCGCTGACAGCGCTCGGCCATGAAGTCGATCATCAACCGCACCTTCGGATCCTGGAAGCGCTTGTGAGGGTAGATCGCCGCGAGCTGTGCACCGAGCGGCGGCGTCTCCTCGAGCACCGGGACGAGCAAGCCCTCGTCGATATGCTGTTTCACCTCGAAGAGCGGCTTGTTGACGATGCCGCGTCCGTCGAGCGCCCACTGGGTTAGCACGTCGCCATCATCCGAATCATAAGGGCCGCCGACCTCGAACTTGCGGACGCCATCCGGCGTCTGCAAGGTCCAGTAATACTCCTTCGACCCGGGATAGCGCAGCAGAAGACAGTCGTGGCTATGGCTGAGGAGGTCGTCCGGCGACGATGGGATGCCGCGCCTTTCGAAATAGCGCGGCGACCCACAGAGCACGCGGTCGCAGTTCATGATGCCGCGCATGCGCAGGTTCGAATCCTCGAGTATGCCGAGCTTGAAGGCGATGTCGACGCCCTCGGCAAGGATGTCGACATTATGATCGGAGAGGCGCAACCGCACCTCGATATCCGGATAGCGGTCGTGAAACTCCGGTATGCCGGGCGCGATCAGCCGCCGGCCGATGCCGAGCGGGGCGGTGATCTTCAGCGCTCCCTTCGGATTTCTTGAAAGATCGGCAATGGCGCTCTCCGCCTCGTTGACCGCCTCGAGGATCTTTACCGCGCCTTCGTAGAAGACCCGTCCGTGCTCGGTCGGCGTCAGTTTTCTGGTGGTGCGGTTGAACAGGCGCACGCCCATATGCCGCTCCAACTCCTTGATTCTGTTGCTGGCAACGGCCGGCGTGACGCGTTGATCGCGGCCCGCTGCCGATAGTGTTCCAAGTTCCACGACGCGCACGAACACACGCACATTATCGAGATAGGACATGCTTCCGCCTCTGCTCTTCCGGCGCGAACGTAGCGCTCCGGCCTCTCTTCGATTTTATAGTTTTTTTTGAAAGAGTTGGTGCGATGGCGCCGTTCCCGCCTCCCCAAGCAATGACACATAATGAACGCGAGAGAAATGGGGAGAACTCAATGTACGAGTATGCCATCGCCTGGGATTGGCTGACATTTGCGGTCAGATGGCTGCATGTCATCACCGGCATCGCCTGGATCGGCTCATCCTTTTACTTCGTCGCGCTCGACCTGGGGCTGAAGCAGCGTCCGGGCATGCCGGTCGGCGCCTATGGCGAAGAGTGGCAGGTGCATGGCGGCGGCTTCTACCACATCCAGAAATATCTGGTTGCGCCGGAAAACATGCCGGAGCACCTGATCTGGTTCAAATGGGAGTCCTACGTCACCTGGCTCTCGGGTTTCGGCATGCTTGCGCTCGTCTATTATGCCGGCGCGGACCTCTACCTCATCGATCCGAACGTGCTCGACGTCTCGAAGCCGATGGCAATCGCCATCTCGCTGGCTTCGCTTGGCTTCGGCTGGCTTGCCTATGACATGATCTGCCGTTCGCCGTTCGGCAACGACAATACGCGGCTGATGGTGCTGCTCTATTTCATCCTCGTCATCGTCGCGTGGGGCTACACCCAACTCTTCACGGGCCGGGCCGCCTATCTGCATCTCGGCGCCTTCACGGCAACCATCATGTCGGCCAATGTGTTCTTCATCATCATCCCGAACCAGAAAAAGGTTGTTGCCGACCTGATCGCAGGTCGCACGCCCGATCCTGCGCTCGGAAAGCAGGCGAAGCAGCGTTCGACGCACAACAACTATCTGACGCTGCCCGTGCTGTTCCTGATGCTGTCGAACCATTATCCACTCGCCTTCGGGACGCAGTATAACTGGATCATCGCCTCGCTGGTCTTCCTCATGGGCGTCACGATCCGCCACTGGTTCAACACCCGCCACGCCAACAAGGGCAGCCCGACCTGGACCTGGCTCGCGACGGTGCTTCTGTTCATCGCCATCATGTGGCTCTCCACCGTGCCCAAGGTCCTCTCCGACGGCGGAGAGGCCAGGGCTTCGACGGCCGCCGAGGCCGTCGTCGCGTCACCGGACTTCTCCAAAGTGCGCGACACCGTGCTTGGCCGCTGTTCCATGTGCCATGCGCGCGAGCCGGGATGGGAAGGCATAATCGTGCCGCCGAAGGGCGTCGTTCTCGAAGCCGATGGCGACATCGTCGCGCATGCCCGCGAAATCTACCTGCAGGCGGGGCGCTCGCATGCCATGCCGCCCGCCAATGTCACGGGCATTACCGAGGAGGAACGCCAGCTTATCGCCAGCTGGTACGAGACGACCGTAACGGAAGGAAAAGTCCAATGAGCGATCAATTGATCCGCGGCCGCGTGCTGACTTTCGTCAAGGAGCCCGCGGGCGTCGACGATGCCGGCTCCTATCGTTTCTTCGAGGACGGCGCCGTTTTCGTGAGCAAAGGCAAGATCGCCGGCGTCGGTCCTTACGGTGACGTGGCGAAACATGTGGGGCCTAGCGTAAAGATCGCCGATCATCGGCCGCATCTGGTAATGCCCGGTTTCATCGATACGCACCTGCATTTCCCGCAGACACAGGCGATCGCCTCCTACGGTGCGCAGCTCCTCGAATGGCTGAACACCTACATCTTCGTCGAGGAGCAGAAGTTTAAGGCGCCCGAGCACGCGGCCTTCATTGCCGACCGCTTCATGGACGAACTCCTGTCCAACGGCACAACGACGGCGGCCGCCTATTGCTCGGTGCATCCGGAAAGCGTCGATGCATTCTTTACGGCAGCCGAGGAGCGCAACATGCTGATGATCGGCGGCAAGGTGATGATGGACCGCAACGCGCCCGACGCGTTGCGGGACACGCCCGAAAAGGGCTATGACGAGACGAAGGCGCTTATCGCCAAGTGGCATGGCCGCGGCCGCGCGCATTATGCGATCAGCCCGCGTTTTGCGATCACCTCGACGCCGGAGCAGATGGAGGTGAGCCGCGTGCTCGCTGCCGAGCATCCGGATTGCTACGTTCAGACCCACCTGTCCGAAAACCGCGACGAGATCGCTTTCGCCACTTCGCTCTATCCGGAAGCGAAGGACTATACCGACATTTATGCACGCTACGAGCTTCTCGGCCGCAAGACTCTGCTCGGCCATTGCATCCATCTGAGCGACCGCGAAATATCTGTCCTCGCAAAAACCGGGGCGGTCGGCGTCTTCTGCCCGACCTCGAACCTCTTCCTCGGCAGCGGCCTCTTCGATCGCGACCGTTTCGACAGGCTTGGCGCGCGCCACGCGGTTGCGACCGATGTCGGCGGCGGGACGAGTTTCTCGATGCTAGAAACGATGGACGAGGCTTACAAGGTTCTGCACCTGCAGGGCCAGCGGCTCTCCCCGCTCAACTCCTTCTACATGCTGACACTCGGCAACGCGCGCGCGCTCGACCTCGAACATCGGATCGGCTCGCTGCACGCCGGCGCGGATGCGGACATCGTCGTCCTCGACAGCCGCGCCAAGCCTGCCATGGAGCTCAGGATGCAGGTTGCCTCGACGCTTGCCGAAGAGCTTTTCGTTCTGCAGACCATGGGCGACGATCGCTCGGTGGCTGAGGTATATGTTGCGGGCAAGCCGATGAAGAGCGGGCGGCGGGAGACGAAGGCCGAGGCCGTCAGGGCACTGGCAATGGCTTAGCTAAAGGTACGATCAAAGGAAACGTGCAGTAGCATCCGGCTGCGAACACCTTCGCCCCATTTAGATGGGGAGAAGGGACAAGCGGCAGCCTCCGTGAGCTTTCGCGAGGGACGGGAAAGGGTGCCCGCCAGTCCCTTCGCCCCGCCCCGCGGGGAGAAGGTGCCGGCAGGCGGATGAGGGGCGTTCGCCCACGGCGGGGACCGCAACAGGCTACTACCGCCCGTTGATCGCAATGCGCTTGGCTTTCGACTGGGCCTGCTCGGTCTTCGGCAGAGTAACGGTCAGGACGCCATTGCGGAAGGTCGCATTCACCTTGCTTTCGTCCACCTCGTATCCGAGCGCAATGCGCCGCTCGAAGCGCCCGTAATATCGCTCCGAGAACTGGTTTTCCTGGTCCTCGGTCTCTGCCCGTTTTTCGCCTCGCAGCGACAACACGCCGTCGGACAAGGACAGTTCGACGTCCTTTTCATCGAGACCCGGCAGTTCCGCGGTCACCTTGATTTCCTTATCCCGGTCGGAGACCTCGACGCTCGGCCAGCCACCTGCAAAACCCGAAAAGCCGCTGATGGGCAGGCGGGTTTCGAAGCTGCGGAAGGCGTCGTCGAACAGGCGGTTCATTTCCCTGTGGAGGGCCAGGAAGGGATTTCGGTCGTTGTCACGATAGGAAGCCGGCACCTGGCCCTGCGCACGGCCCCATGGGATGAGATCACGTACATTCATCGGTCCGTTCCTTTCTTTGCAGTGGAGCGGGAGGTGCGTAATTTCCGGCGCTTTCCCGCTCCAATCCGCCGAGAACCGAGGCGTCGGCGGACGCCGGCGCTTCGGTGCGGTATGCATGTGCGGCTACGCTGCGTGCTTTTCGCCTTCGATCTGTTTCGAGGCTTCGCCGGCTGGCAATGCTTCTGCCTGATGTATCTCAATCCGACGCGGCTTCATCTGCTCGGGAAGCTCACGGACGAGGTCGATCTTGAGCAGGCCGTTGGCGAGGTTGGCGCCAGTGATCGTTACGAAGTCGGCGAGCTGGAAGCGACGCTCGAAATTGCGTGCGGCAATACCGCGGTAGAGATATTCGGTGTCGTCTTCTCCGGCTTTCGCCCCGGTGACGGTCAGCATCTGCTGCTCGTGCGTGATGGTGATCTCGTCCGGGGCGAAGCCCGCTACCGACATTGCGATCCGGTACTGGTTCTCACCGACCCGCACGATGTCGTAGGGCGGCCAGTTGTCGTTGGGCGCCAGGCGACTTGCGGAATCCAAGAGGTCGAACAGATGTTCGAAGCCAACGCTGGAGCGCGACAGCGGCGAGAAATCGAAGCTTGTTCTCATAGCCATATCCTCCTTGAGCAACATGGACGATGAGGAGCGCCGAAGAGAACGGAGCTCCTCGACTGCGAGCCCCTTACAGGCGGCTCTCGCACCCGATTTAGTCATTCGAAGCCGGGTTTCAAGGGCTCCCGAACATCGATTTTGTTCCTTTGCCCGCCCCCCCGGCGACCGCGAAAACTGGCCGATCGAAAGAGGGCCTAAGCCACTGATCGGGGTTCTTGAATTTACCTTTTCCGCTCCAATATCTGTTCAGCGCGATACGTTTTCGAGACGCGCAGAGATCAATATGGCACCCCGCAGCGCTGCATGGTTCGTTCGACCCGTGGAAATGCAGCGGGCGTGCAATTCATTGACGGCATAGGAAAGGAGGAAAAATGCTTCTCAATGAGATCCCCTGGACGATCCCTCTCACCGTGCGCCTTTCCAACGGTCTGACGCACACTTTTGCCTCCGTTTACGAGGCCCTCGACTTCCTGGAAAACGAGTGGCCGCTCAGGAAGGGCGAGCGCTACGAACGGGCGGTGCGGACCTGTCGGCGGGCGTTGAACCGTATGACGCCGGCGGCAGTGGCACGGGAAGCCTTCATCGCCGCTTGCCTTGAGGCGGGCATGCCGCTCGTCATGGCGCCTCCGGCCCGCGAGCCGCAAGGCGACACCGTCAAGGCCGCGCACACGGCGTGAAGGGGGGGACCGGCGGTCGGGTGGAGCGTCCATATCGTTTCACTGGACGAAGACGCGAACGCTGGCGGCACGCCCCAGCGCATCGATGACCGTGAGCGTCGAGTAGCCGCCGCCATCGGGCTGCCATTGACTGACGCGCCGTCGGGCCTCGTCGGGCAGCGGACGGCCATTGGCAAGCCAGCGGAAGGGCGCCCGGCCGCCCTGGAGCTTCAGCGTCAAGGGCGTGATCACGCCGTCCCCTTGCGCGCCAAGCTCGACGCGGGCGCCTTCGGGCGGGAACACGATCTGCGGCGCCGCTTCACGGACCGAGGCCGAGAGCAGCCCGTTCGCGGTGACCGAGAAGCGTCGCTGGCTGATCGGCAGATCAGCCTGGACAAGCCGGACGGCGCCCGAGGGCGGGCCGGGCAGGGGTGTGATGGCGATCCCCGCCTTGGCGAATCCTTCGAACAGAATCGGCGCCGCCGCACCGTAACCGGTCAAGCCGGGCACCGCGCCATTGTCGGGCCTGCCCACCCAGACACCGAGCACATAGCGGCCGTCGAAGCCTACGGACCAGGCGTCGCGATAGCCGTAGCTGGTGCCGGTCTTGTAGGCGATGCCGTGCCGGCGGCTTCCCGCCGGTGGAAGCACGTCCGAGAGTATGTCGGCGACATGCCAGGCGGCGACCGTCGACAGCAGCGGCTCGCCGTCGGTGGGACCGGGGACGCCTTCGATGCCGTCGCCGAGGCGCACCGGCCAGCCCTGGTTCGCAAGGCCCGCATAGAGCTGCACCAGCTCGTGAAGCGTGATGCCGACGCCGCCGAGGCCGATCGCAAGCCCCGGCGCCTCGTGCGGCGGCAATTTTGGCCTGACGTCGGCGCGCCGGAAGCGCACCATCAGGCGCGACGGACCGACGGCATCGAGCAGGCGGATCGCCGGCACGTTCAGAGACAGTTGCAGCGCCTGGCGCACGGTGACGTCGCCCTGATAATTCATGTCGAAATTGCGCGGCCGATAGCCGAAAAAGTCCGCCGGCCGGTCTTCGATGATCGTCTCCTGGCTGACGAGACCCTCCTCGAAGGCAAGACCGTAGATGAAGGGTTTCAGCGTCGATCCGGGGGAGCGGGTGATCCGCGACATGTCGATCCAGCCCGAGCGGCTTGCGTCGAAATAGTCGGCCGAGCCAACCTCGCCGACGATCTCGCCGGTCCTGATATCGGCCATGACCATGGCGACCGACACTTTGGGACCGAGCCTTGCAGCACCTTCACGTGCGACGCCTTCGAGGCTGCGTTGGATATTGCGGCTAAGCGTCGTCGGATGCCGGCGCCCCGCAGGGTCCTTCCGTCGCGCCGCCTCGGCGAGATGGGCAGCATGGGCGGGAAGCTGCAGGCGCCGCGTCGGTATGGCGGTCATCGCCGCCCGCTCCGCTTCGCCCTCACCGATGACCCTGGCGACGGCGGCGCGGGCGAGCACGCGTTTGCGGGCCGCTTCGGCGGCGGCAAGATTGCGGTCGGGCCGGCGCTTTTCCGGCAGTTGTGGCAGCGCGACGAGCAGTGCTGCCTCTCCCGCCGAGAGGCGGCGCGGCTCCTTGCCGAACCAGGCGAGGCTTGCCGCGCGCACGCCCTCGAGATTGCCGCCATAGGGCGCATGGGTCAGATAGAGATCGAGAATCTCGTCCTTGCCGAGGCGCCGTTCGATCTGGATAGCGCGCGCCACCTGCAGGAGCTTCGCCCCCAGCGTCCGCCGCTCGCGCGGCTCAATAAGCCTCGCCACCTGCATGGAAAGCGTCGATGCGCCGGAGACTATACGGCCGTTGGTGACGAATTGCAGCGCGGCACGAGCGAGCGCCAACGGGTCGACCCCGTGATGTTCGCGAAAGCGCTGGTCCTCATAGGCGATCAGCATCTCGATGAAGCGCGGGTCGACGTCCTGCGCGGTCGTCTTCAGCCGCCACAGTCCATCCTTGGCCGCGAAGGCGCGCAGGAGGCGGCCGTCTCTGTCGAGAACTTCGGCCGAGACCGTATCGGCCTCGGAGAGGGGCGGCGGAAAGGTCCTGTCGGCCCATTCGAGGGTGAAGACTGCGAGTGCGGACAGGATTAGGGCGAGGGATAACGCGACGATCGCCCGGCCGCGTCCGGATGGGAGGCGTGGGGCCGGCACAATGCCGTTGCGGTACGACTTTCGCCGAGAGAACATCATCCTGCGTCCTACTGGGCTGCCTGCACCTCCATGCGGCCCGTCGCCGTGCGCGCCGAGAATTGCGGCCGGTACATGTCCTCGACGTTCGCGGCCGGATGGTCGTAGGTGCCGGGCGTCACCGCGCGCACGACATAGGCGAGCGTGATCTCGCGGTTGTCGCCCGTCGAACGGTCGAAGGCGGCCACGAAGCGGTCGCTGCGGAATTCTGTATGGGCGGCCTGGACTTCGCCGATCCATTCGAAATTCGAGAGCTGGGCGCTGTCGACGAGGCTTGGATTGTCGATCTCGAAACCGGCGGGCAAGAGATCGGTGATGAGCACCCGGGACGGCCAGTCGTTGGTCTCGGTCACCTTCAGCACCACGACATAGCGCTCGTTCTGCCGGGCCTCGCTGACATTAGCCGCCGTTCCGTCGAGCGTGTAATAGCTCCGCTCGATGGTGAAGCCTTCGCCGCCGGCCGAGAGCGGCTGCGCCGGCGCCGCCACCGTCGTGACCACGGCGGAGACCGCGTCGGTGCCTTCGTTGCGGATAACGACCGGATGCTCGATCAGCGCGTCGCCGGTCATGCGGGCGGCGTAACTGCCCGTGCGCGCTGCGCCGTTGACCTCGATCCTCATGTCCTCGTCGCCCCCCTGGATCGCGCGTGCGGCAAGGAGCATCCAGGTTTGTTCCTGGGTGCTCGTGTATCTAGCCTGCTGCCACTCCCCGGCAACGACCCTGGATAGCTCGGGAATGATCGGCGGCACGGGCCGGCTCTCGGCTGCCAGCGCCAGCACGGCCGCGCCGTCGCGAAGCGAAGAGCCGTAGTCGGAGCGGGCGAGGCTGACATTGACGAGCCCGGTCGACATATTGGCCGCGGCCGCGAAGATATCCTGCGAGCGCCGGGCATCGCCATAGAGCGCGAGCGCCGCGGCGATATGGGCCTTGGCAAGCGAGGTCGGGAAATCGCCGAGCATCGCGTCCGCATAATAGCGCAGATCGCTGATAGCGGCCTTGCGGTTGCGCGCAAGGACATAGAGCGCATAGGCGATCTCGTTGCCGCGGTCCTTGACGTTGGTCTCGTAGCTCAGCGCGTTCTGCAGGTTTTCGAGTGCCTGCACCATCGATTGTTCCGGCACGTCGAATTTCTGTTCCCGCGCCCGGGTAAGGAAATCGGTGACGTATGCATCGAGCCAGAGATCGCCGGAGCCGGGGCTCCAAAGGCCGAAACTGCCGGCGGAGGATTGATATGCAAGGACCCGATAGATCGCCTCCTGCACGCGCTTCTTCACACCTTCGTCGTCTTCAAGCCCGGCTTGCTTGGCAAGCTCGCTGAGATAGAGCAAGGGCAAGGCGCGGCTCGTCGTCTGCTCGGCGCAGCCGTAGGGATAGCGGTCGAGCGTCATCAGAAGCGCCGGGATGTCGAAGGCGGCCGAGCGCGTGATGTTGAGGCTGACAGAGGCGCCCTGCAGCAGGCTGTCGGCGAGCAATTGCTCGTCCACCGTAAGGCTGCTGCCCGCGGCGACATTGACGACATGACGCTGTGTGACCGGAAGGGCAGCCGGGCGGACAGGAATGTTCAGCGTCTGCTCCAGCGAAAGGCCCCCGGCATTCGAGAGCCTGACGGTGACGAGACCGTCTCCCGAATACTGTCCGGCGAGCGGCAGAGTCAGAGCGGATTTGCCGCTGGCGTCGAGGTTCACCATTTCGGCTGCTGTCTGTTCGACGGTGACCGGGCCGTTGGTCGTGACCTGCAGTTGATAATCGCCCGCCGGCCCGTCGGCGTTGGCGATATCGAGCCGCAACTCGGCCCGGTCTCCCGGCGCCAGGAAATTCGGCAGGCTCGCAGTCACGACGACCGGATCGCGGATGACCACGTCCTTGACCGCGTGGCCGACGCCGGATTTCGTCCAGGCGACCGCCATAATCCGCGCCGTTCCGTTGAATTGCGGAATGTCGAAGCGCATGTTCGCCATGCCTTCGGCGTCGAGCTTGATGGCGCCCGAGAAGAAGGCGACGAGCTTTTCGGTCGGGGGGCTGCCCTGGAGCGGCATTTGTCCGCCGTCGCCGCCCGTGCGCAGCCGGCCGGTCGCGCCGAGCGAGCCGTCGATCAATCGTCCGTAGAGATCGCGCATCTCGAGGCCGAGCCGCCTCTGACCGAAATACCATCCGTCGGGGTCCGGAGCTTCGTAGCGCGTCAGGTTCAGGATGCCGACATCGACAGCGGCAACCGTGACATAGGCGTCTTCATTGGTGCCGGCGCCCCGTACCTGAAGGCCGATATCGAGCGGCCGGCGCGGCTCGGTTTTGTCAGGCGCGTCCAAGCTGACGGCGAGCTTTCGGTCCGCCGGATCGACGGCGAGCCACTTGATACCGATCGCCCGCATGGGCATGCGGCTCTCCTGGGCTTCGCCCGGGCGGTAAAGCGTCGCGGTCACATAGGCGCCGGTACCCCAGTCAGCCGTCACCGGCAGTTCCACCTCGCCACCGGTTTCGGCAATGGCCGCGGTCTTCGTCGTCACCAGGGTTTCCGTGCCGACAGTCACCAGCAGTTCGCCGGCAAAGCGTGGCGAGACCTTGAGCTTCGCCGTCTCCCCGACCGCGTAGTTCTCCTTGTCGAGAGCGATCTCCAGCCCGTCCGGGGTCTCCGTCGAGGTGGCCTCGACATACCAGCCCGCATCGAACTCAACGCTCGAAGCCGGCCCGTCAAGGGCCTCCGCCTCGATCTCCAGCCGATAACGGCCCCAGCCGACCGGGACCGAAATTTCGGCGCCGTCCTCCGTCACGTCGGCCGAGCCGCTCGCGACCTGTTTGGTGGAGATGACCGGCTCGTATTTCCAGGCGGTGCCGTCGCGATACCACTGGTAATTCCGTTCGACGCTGATCAGCTTCCAGGGGAGACCCGGCATCGCGGTCCTGGTGCCGTCCGCGTCGACGGCGATGACGTGGAATTTCCCGACCGAGTTTTCGGCGAGGTCGCCGGAGAACTCCGGCTTGATGCCGATTATCGGTCCCTCGGGTTTCACCGGAAGGGTCAATGTGCGCTCGATCGCGCGGCCGCCGGCCTCGCGCATGCGAACGGTCACATTGGCGTTGAGCAGCTGCGTCGTTCCGGGAACTTCGGCGAGAGCGACATGGAAAACCGACTTGCCGTTTTCATCGAGCGGCTCCAGCCCCTCCAGCGGCAGGCGCGTGTCCTCGCTTGCCTCTTCGTCGGCGAGGCCGAAGAAATAGCCATTGAACGCTTCGCTCCGGCGTGTCGGCCTCACGGCAATTTCGCCTTCGAGCGTCAGGCCCGCGGCCGGTGCGCCGTAGAGATAGCGTCCGTCGACGGCGATTTCGATCGGGGTGCCGACCTCGATCGCCTTTGCTTCGCTCGTCAGGTCGAACTCGGTGCGGTCCGGTACGAAGTCGTCGACGAGGAACTGCTTCTCGGCGATCGCAGAGCCCTTTGGATCGGTGAAGATCTGCATCGTCCAGGTGCCGCGCATCGCATTTTCAGGGACCGGCAGATCGAGCGTGTGCCCGCCGAGCTTGCCGCCGTCGCTGACGAGGCGGCGGTCCTCGACGCCGTCCGGGCGCAGGAAAACGAAGGTAAGCGGCAACTTTTCGATCGCGGCACCGTTGACGTCGCGGGTGAGCGCTGCGGCATGAACGGTTTCGCCCGCGCGATAGATGCCGCGTTCCGTCCAGGCGAAGACGTCGATCGCACCCGGTGCGGCGCGGCCGGTAACGCCTCGGTCGGAAAGGTCGAAGCCGGCGCGCGTCATGTCGAGGAACACGTAGTCGTCGCTACCCTTTCGGGCGGTGATCGCCGACGGCGTCATGCTGGCCGTGCCGCGGATCAGCCCGGCGGAAAAGGTTGCGCGTCCTTCCGCATCGGTCGTCGCCGTCCCGAGCACCTCATTGTTCTTCGCGACCAGCTGCAATTCGACCTCTGCAAGAGGCTTGGCGCTCGCAAGCGAACGCGCGAAGACGGTAAGCCCATCCGTGCCTGCAAAGGTCGACATGCCGATGTCGGACACGACGAACCATTGCGTGGCGCGCGCATCCCAATCCTGTGCAAGTCCGGTTCCGGAGCTCGCCGTCAACACGTAGACGCCGCGCTTGCGCTGCGGCAGAGCCTCGTCGACCGGAAAGCTCGTCACCACTTCCTTGTTCAGCTCGGTCTCGATTTCGATGCTGCCCTGCCAGACCAGCTCGCCGCTCTCGTCCTTGATGCGCTCCTCGCTGTAGCCGTCGATCTGGGTCAGGAACTGGGAGCTCGTGAGCAGCGAAGAGATGTTGCGGTCGCCGATACGGTACAGCTTGAGCTTGGCACTTTCCGTGTTGACCGAGACGATCGGAATGCCGCGACGTGCAGTCGAGGGCAGAACGAAGCTGTCGCCGGTGAAGCGGACCATCGGCGCGCGGTCCTTTACGTAGGCGTCGAGGCTGACGGGCGCCTCGATGACTTCCTTGACGGAGGAGGGCAGGCCCTGCCTCAGCACGAGTTTGTAACGCTGGCCATGCGCCAGGCCTTCGACGCAGATTTCGCTGCCCTTGGCCTCCACCGCCTTCGGCGCGGCGCCATCGAGCGTCACGAAGGAGGAATAATCTGGGCCGTTCTTCAGAAGCGGCTCGGAGAATTGCACGCAGGCGCGGGGGCTGGCGCTGTCTGCATCGACCGTGTGGCCGGTGACCCGAAAACCTTGCCGCGCCTTGAGATCGAGATAAGCCGTCTCGACCGTCTTTGCCTGCACGAGCTCGAGGCTGGCTTTGTAGGACTGAAGCGCGGCGCGATAGTTCTGCAGCTTGTCGAGTGCCTGGGCGAGAATGGCCAGCGCATGCGCGCGACTTTGCGTGGTCCGCGTCAGTTGATAGCCGTTGAGCGCGGCAAGGGCGGCTTCGCTCGCCATGTCCGTGCCGCCGTCAAACCGGTTGGCGGCCTCAGCCGTCTCCAGCCACAGCGCACCGTCTTCCGGCGTTATTGCAAGCGCGCCGCGGAAGGCCTTGAGGGAGGCGACGAAGTTGCCGGCCGTCAACTCGCTGCGCGCCGTCTCGATGAGGCCGTTGACTCCGAACCCCTGCTGGTCGTCGGCCAGAACGAGATTCGCCTTCACATCGCGCGCCTGCTGCAGGAGATCATCCGAGACGAAATCGAGGCGCGGCGGTGCCCCGATGTCGGCTTCGCCCGCGGCGGTTTCGGCGACCTTGCCGGCGATGGCCCCCGGGAACGTATTCAACTGTTTGAAGTCGGACTTGAGGAAGCACCACTTCACCTTTGGATTGTAGGTGAAGGCCCTGCAGGAGCGGTCGGCAATGCAGGCACTCTTGCATTGGTCGAGCGATACGTTCTGCTCGGTGCGCAGATCGAAGCCGAAATAGTCGGCATCGTTGGTAATCTCGATCCGGCGTTCGGGCTCGGCCGCTACGACCGGCATTCCCAGGGAAACGAGTGTGAAAAGAAGGGTGGAAAGACCGAGAAACGCGCGCATAGACAAAAGTCCCCCCGACGCTGGCCGCTTCGATTGTACATCACTTTTTCAACCTTCGCTGGGCGTTGTCAATCGAGGAAACGGCGAGTTCAGGGACAACCCGGCCCTGAGGTACGAGCCCACAAGCCAGCTCGTACGGCCAGCTTTGCCCCCAGCGGATCGCTTGCGGGCCGAGGCGATCGTGTGATATTTCTCACAGATTAACATTGCCAAAATGCTTTCTTTATAATTTGGAAGAGCCATGGCCAGCCGTAGGGAAACACGCATTGTCACCTTGTCCGACGCGCTTTCGGCGCGGCGGGTCGTGCACCTGAAAGAGGCAGCGGCGCTGCTAGGCGTATCGGAAATGACCGTCCGCCGTGATGTCGCCGACAACCCTGGACTGTTCGGATATCTGGGCGGGCATATCGTACCGGCCGCCGAGATCGAAGGTGATGCGCCCTACGAGCTTGCCCGCGCGGCCGACATTCACGCCGGCGCCAAGCGGCAGGCTTGCATTCATGCCGCCCGGCACATTCGCCCCGATGAGACGATTTTCATCGATTGTGGTACGACGCTGGAATACCTGGTCGAGCTGATACCGGACGATTACTCAATCACGGCGATATGTTATTCCATGAACACGGCCGAAAGGCTGACGCGGAAAACAAATCTCCGCATGGTAATGCTGGGCGGCGTCTATCACCCGTCGTCGGCTTCCTTTTCCGGCGCGCCTGGAATCGCGACCCTCGACCAGCTCGGCATCAATGTCGCCTTTCTTTCGGCGGCCGGAATCGACCCGGCTAGGGGAGCGACCTGCGTCCATTTCCACGAGGTGCCGGTCAAGCAAAAGGTAATTTCGCTGGCGCGCGAGAATTACCTCGTCGCCGACAGCAGCAAGCTCGGCAAGCTGAAGGCGGCTTTCTTTGCTCCGCCCAGTGCTTTCCGGTCGCTTATCACAGAAGACGGCGAAACCGCGTTGGCCGCCGATTTGATGCCTGCGCCGGGAATGTATGAGAGCGGACAACCCCGCCTTGACAGGCGGCGGAAATGATGAAAGTTTAACAAATATCTTGTTAGAAAACTAACATTCTGTTGTTCGCTCTTTGAAGCGCGCCGCCGGTGGTCCGGGAAGAGGGAGAAATCGGTTGGAAGACCTTGCTCTGAAAAGCGCGGCGGTGCACCCCGCCGGCGCGGGCCATAACTGGCCGCGCAATGACGGTGTAGAGCTCGACCTATCCTGGGTGCTCGATCAGCGCGTTAATCTCTCTGCGGCAGAGCGCCGCGTTCAGACGCTGCCTGGCCGGCGCACCGTCAAGAAGGACGCGCAGGCCGCCTGGCTCTTGAAAGCCGTCACCTGCATCGATCTCACGACGCTCAACGGCGACGATACGGCCGAGCGCGTCAAACGCCTCTGCGCCAAGGCGCGCCAGCCGGTGCGTCAGGACATTCTCGACGCGCTCGGCATGGGCGATCGAGGCATCACGACCGGGGCGATCTGTGTCTATCATCGCTTCGTTTCGACCGCGGTGGAGGCCCTGGAGGGTTCCGGCATTCCCGTGGCGGCAGTGTCCACGGGCTTTCCGGCCGGTCTCGTCCCGCACGACGTGAAGCTCAGGGAAATCAAGGCCTCGGTTGCGGATGGTGCTCGGGAAATCGACATCGTCATCACACGCGAGCACGTGCTGACCGGAAATTGGCAGGCGCTCTACGACGAAATGCGGGATTTCCGTGCGGCCTGTGGCGATGCGCATGTCAAGGCAATCCTCGCGACCGGCGATCTCAAGACGCTTCGCAACGTCGCGCGGGCTTCGCTCGTCTGCATGATGGCGGGCGCCGACTTCATCAAGACGTCGACCGGAAAAGAAGGGGTGAACGCGACCCTGCTCGTCACCCTCGCCATGCTCAGGATGATCAGGGCCTATGAGGAGAGGACCGGAATCAAGGTCGGCTACAAGCCGGCCGGCGGCATTTCCGTCGCGAAGGATGTGCTGAACTACCAGTTCCTGATGAAGGAAGAGCTTGGGCGGGAATGGCTCGAACCGGACCTTTTCCGCGTCGGGGCATCGAGCCTGCTCGCCGACATCGAGCGCCAGCTCGAACATCATGTCAGCGGCGCCTATTCGGCCCTCAACAGACACCCGATCGGATAATCAGATGAGCGTTGCCACTTTCTTCGACGAAATGTCCTATGGCCCGGCCCCCGAAGCCGATACCGAGGCGCGCGCCTGGCTCACTCGGCATGAAGGCAAGCTCGGCCACTTCATAAACGGCGCATTCGTCGGTTCAGCATCAGGCAAATCCTTCGACACGTTCGAGCCCGCAACGGGCAAATTGCTCGCGAAAATCGCACATGGCGGGCGCGACGACGTGAACGCGGCGGTGGCGGCAGCGCGCAAGGCGCAGGGCCCGTGGGCAAAGCTCTCCGGACATGCCCGCGCCCGGCACCTCTATGCGCTCGCGCGCCTGATTCAGCGCCATGCGCGCCTGATCGCCGTCGTCGAAGCGCTCGACAACGGCAAGCCGATCCGGGAAACGCGCGACATCGACATACCGCTTGCCGCTCGCCATTTCTATCATCATGCCGGCTGGGCACAGCTGCAGGAGACGGAATTCGCCGACCAGGTGCCCGTGGGCGTTGTCGGACAGGTCATCCCCTGGAACTTCCCCTTCCTGATGCTCGCCTGGAAGGTTGCGCCGGCGCTGGCGCTCGGCAATTCCGTCATCCTGAAGCCTGCGGAGTTTACGCCCTTGACGGCGCTGCTCTTCGCGGAGCTTGCCGCTGCAGCGGGTCTCCCCCCGGGCGTGCTGAACGTGGTGACGGGCGAGGGCGAGACGGGGGCGCTGATCGTCGAGCACGAGGATATCGACAAGATCGCCTTTACCGGCTCGACCGAAGTCGGACGCCTCATCCGCGAGAAGACAGCGGGGAGCGGCAAGTCGCTGACGCTGGAGCTTGGCGGCAAGTCGCCCTTCATCGTCTTTGACGATGCCGATATCGACGCGGCGGTCGAAGGCGTCGTGGATGCGATCTGGTTCAATCAGGGCCAGGTCTGCTGCGCCGGTTCACGCCTTCTGGTGCAGGAGGGCGTGGCGCCGGTCTTTCATGACCGGTTGAAGCGGCGCATGGAGACGCTCCGCGTCGGTCATCCGCTCGACAAGGCGATCGATATGGCGGCGATCGTCGCGCCGGTGCAGTTGCAGCGAATCGAAGAGCTGGTGGCGAAGGGCGTCGCCGAAGGCGCATCGATGCATCAGCCGAAGATCGAACTCCCGAAGGGCGGCAGCTTCTTTCGGCCGACGCTGTTGACCGGCGTCCAGCCGACTTCCGTCGTCGCGACCGAGGAAATCTTCGGGCCGGTGGCCGTATCGATGACCTTCCGTACGCCGGAGGAGGCAATCCAGCTTGCAAATCATAGCCGCTACGGCCTTGCCGCGAGCGTCTGGAGCGAAACGATCGGTCTTGCCCTGCATGTTGCCGCAAAGCTTGCGGCCGGTGTCGTCTGGGTCAATGCGACCAACCTCTTCGATGCGTCGAGCGGCTTCGGCGGAAAGCGCGAATCCGGCTTCGGCCGTGAGGGCGGGCGAGAGGGCTGCTACGAATATCTGAAGCCGAAGGCCTGGATGGGGCGCAAGCTGCGCCCCGAACACGGCTTGCCGGCCCCGAAGCAGGCCGCCGGTGATTTCGCCGTTCCGGCGCTCGATCGCACTGCCAAGCTCTTCGTCGGCGGCAAGCAGGCGCGGCCGGACGGGAACTATTCGCGGCCCGTGCTTTCCCCGAAAGGCAAGGTGATCGGCGAAGTCGGCGAGGGCAACCGCAAGGATATCCGCAATGCCGTCGTTGCGGCGCGGGGCGCCTCGGGCTGGTCTTCGGCAACAGCGCATAACCGCGCCCAGATCCTCTATTACATCGCCGAGAATCTGAGCAGCCGCGGGGCGGAATTCGCCGACCGCATCGCCGCCATGACGGGGGCCTCGGCAGCCAATGCCCGAGCGGAGGTCGAAGCTTCGATTGCCCGGCTGTTCAGCTACGGAGCCTGGGCGGACAAATACGAGGGCACCGTGCACCAGCCGCCCCTGCGCGGCGTGGCACTGGCCATGCCGGAACCCCAGGGCGTCGTCGGCGTCATCTGCCCCCCGGAAGCGCCGCTGCTCGGGCTTGTCAGTCTCGTGGCACCGCTGATTGCAGTCGGAAACCGGGTGGTCGCCGTGCCGAGCGAAGCGCATCCTCTGGCTGCGACCGACTTCTATTCGGTCCTCGAGACCTCGGATGTGCCGCCCGGCGTCATCAATATCGTCACCGGATCTGCGATCGAACTCGCCAAGGCACTCGCCGCGCACAACGACGTGGATGCGCTCTGGGCGTTCGGCTCGCCGGAACTTTCGACACTCGTCGAGAAGCTGTCCGTCGGCAACCTCAAGCGTACCTTCGTGGATTACGGCAAGGCGATCGATTGGACGGATCGCTCGGCCGCCGAAGGACAGGCGTTCCTGCGGCGAGCGGTCGATGTCAAGAACATCTGGATTCCCTATGGCGAATAGCCTCCCGCTCTCCGCAGAGCGGTGGTCGTCGCATCGGAAGCGTGGAGAAAGAGCAACAGGCTGTTGACGGCGCGCGCCAGAAACGGCCTGATGCGACCGCGCTTTGCAGTGGAGGAGGACAGGAATGCTCAAGAATATCGACCCGGCTCTCAATGCCGATGTGCTGCACGCGCTGAGATCGATGGGCCATGGCGACACGCTGGTGATTTCCGATACCAATTTCCCATCGGATGCCATCGCCCGGCAGACCACGCTCGGCAAACTGCTGCACATCGACAATGTTTCTTCGGCGCGCGCGGCAAGGGCGATCCTTTCGGTCCTACCGCTCGACACGCCGCTTCAGCCCTCGGCCGGGCGCATGGAAGTCATGGGGGCGCCGGACGAGGTCCCGGCGGTGCAGCGCGAGGTGCAGGCCGAGATCGACCGCGCCGAAGGGAAGCCCGCTCCGATGTACGGGATCGAGCGCTTTGCCTTCTACGAGGAAGCAAAGAAGGCCTACTGCGTCATCACAACAGGCGAGACACGCTTCTACGGCTGCTTTCTTTTCACCAAGGGCGTCATTCCCCCGGAAAACGCCTGAGCCGCGGGAGGTTACGCCCCATGGCCGAGCTCAAAGTGAGGACGCGGGAAACTGGCGCGACCGCCGTAGTCGGCCGCACCGGCTTTCCGCATGTGACATCGCTGACCGGCGGCGAACTCGATATCGTCACCAGTCCTTCGCAGCCGGGATTCGGGCCGCTCGACCTTCTTTACGCATCGCTCGCGAGCTGTCTGGTGCTCAGCGCACGCATCGCCGCGAGCCGTTTCGGCGTGCTCGACCGGCTCACGGAAGTTACGGTCAAGGTCACCGGTGAGAAGGCCCATGACGAGCCGTCGCGCGTCGCGCGGTTCGATATCGCCTTCGTTATCAAGGGCGATTTCGACGACACCGTGCGCCACGCCATCATGGAGGCGGCGGAGGAGGAGATCTGCACAGTCAGCAACACGTTGCGCGGCAGTCCGGATTTCGTAAGCACCGTGTCCGCTTAAATAAAAAACCAACCAGAGGGAGAAGAGTCCGCGATGACGCGTCCGGCCTATCAATTCAATTCCATCATCGTGCGCTCGCCGTCACGATCGGTCGTTAACGGCTTGCGCGCGGAGGATCGCGGCAGCCCCACCTACGAGGGAGTGAAGGCCGAGCACGACGCCTATGTCGAGGCGATGCGCGATGCCGGCGTGAAGGTCACGGTCCTGCCGGCGCTCGAAGCCTTTCCGGACTCGATTTTCGTGGAGGACCCCGCTCTGGTCTTCACAGAGGGGGCGGTCCTGCTTCGGCCGGGAGCGGCCACGCGCGTCAAGGAAGTCGAGGAAATCGCGCCGACGCTGCGTGACATGTTCGAGACGGTGCTCGACCTGCCGCAAGGCTATGCCGACGGCGGCGACGTGCTGACAACGCGCGAAAGCGTGATGATCGGCCTGTCGGCGAGAACCGACACGGCGGGCGCGGCGGCGCTGCAGGCCTGCCTCGAAAAACTCGGGCGCAAGAGCGAGGTCGTCGCGACCCCGGAGGGCGTCCTGCATTTCAAGACCGACTGCTCGCTCCTCGACGACGAGACGATCCTTTCCACCGATCGTCTCGCACGATCCGGCGTCTTCGGGGAGTTCAGGCAGATGATCATTCCCGAGGGAGAAGAGCCGGCCGCGAACGCACTGCGCGTCAACGACGTGGTCTTGGTCGGTTCCGATTTTCCCAGGACGATCGAGATGCTCGACAAGGCCGGCTATAGGGTCGTCCCGCTGAAGACCACGGAGATAGGCAAGATCGACGCGGGGCTTTCCTGCATGTCGCTGAGGTGGTTCAGCGAAAAGGTTTGACGGGAGCCTCCGCAGGAAGGCGTTCTGCATGAGCCCAACAGGCCGGATCCCCGTCCGAGACGGGGAGAAGGGACAAGCGGCGCGGCCACAGTTCTCCAGCGGAGGCTGGAGCATGAGGAGGGACCCAGGGGTCCCCTTCGCCCCGCTTGCGGGGAGAAGGTGCCGGCAGGCGGATGAGGGGCAATCCCCCCGACCCTACGCCGACGACAGATCTCCGAACACCGTCGGGATGAGTTCCGACACGGTCGGGTGGATGTGCACCGCGCGGGCGATCATCGTGTAGGGTTTCTTCGCATACATCACGTCAAGGATGCTCTGGATCGCCTCGTCACCACCTGTGCCCAGGATGGATGCGCCGAGAATCTCGTCGGTGTCCGCATCGACGATGACTTTCATGAAACCCTGCGTCTCGCCCTTTTCGACCGCGCGGCCGACCCTTGTCATGGGGCGCGTCCCGATCAGCAGCTTGTGTCCTTTCTTGCGGGCCTCGGTCTCGGTCATGCCGGCGCGGCCGAGCGGCGGGTCGATATAGAGGGCGTAGGTCTGGATGCGGTCGCTCACCCGGCGCGGATCGTCGTCGATGAGATTGGCGGCGACGATCTCGAAGTCGTTATAGGAGGTGTGCGTGAAGGCGCCGCGGCCGTTGCAGTCTCCCATTGCGAAAATATGCGGAACATTGGTGCGCAGGCTGTCGTCGACCTCGATATAGCCCCGTTCGTCGGTCTTCACGCCCGCCTTGTCCAGGCCGAGATCATCCGTATTGGGGTGGCGGCCGGTCGCAAGCAGCACATGAGAACCGCTCACCTCCGGCTCGCCCGATGTGCAATCCACGCCCACGGCTACGCTGTCCGCATGGTTCGAGAAGCGGATGCATTCCGCATTCGTGCGTATTCGAACGCCTTCGTTCTCGAGGATCTCACGGATCGCGTCGGAGACCTCCGGATCCTCACGCCCGATCAGCCGCGCGCCCTTTTCGATGACGGTGACGTCGGAGCCGAAGCGGCGGAACATCTGGGCGAATTCAAGCCCGATATAGCTGCCGCCCACCACGACGAGATGTTCCGGCAGCTCGGCAAGGTCCATGATCGAACTGTTGGTGAGATAAGGGACGTCGTTCACGCCGGGCAGATCGGCAACTGCGGCGCGGCCCCCCACATTGACGAAGATCCGCTCCCCCGAAATCAGTTCGTCGCCGATGCGGACCTCACGCGGACCTTCGAAACGGGCGTGGCCCTCGAAGACGGTGCAGTTCTTCATACCCTTGAGCCACTTCTCGACGCCTGAGCGGGCATCGAGCCGGACCTTTTCCTTTCGCGCCATGACGCGACCAAAATCGACCGAGACAGGCCCTGTCGTCATGCCGTATTCGGCTCCGCGTCGGGCGGTGTGGATCGCATAGGCGCTCGCGACCATCGCCTTGGTCGGCATGCAGCCGGTATTGACGCAGGTGCCGCCGAAAAGCTTGCGCTCGATCAGTGCAACGGCCTTGCCCGCATCCGACAACCGTCCGGCGAGTGAAGGTCCCGCCTGGCCGGCACCGATGACGATCGCATCGAAATGCTTGTTCATGACAACCTCCGGAGAGATGCTGGCGCCGGGCGGAAGAGTGGTCCACATTACGTCCGATTGCAATGCGCATCGACGGCAACGTTTGCCGCCCGATCCGGACGGCGCCATGGAACGGATATCAAGTGCAGACAGCTTAAGCTCGATTTTTTCCGGAAAGCTGACATATATGGAACGTCTTGGCCGGACGCAGCGCGGAAAGCGTGATCAAAATTCGAGATCAAAACCGAGGGAGACAATCATGCGACTGAACTTCACCAGGACACTGATCGGTGCCGCCATTGCGCTTGCACTCACCACCGCGGCTGCCGAAGCCGAGGTCGTCGTTTCCTCGAAGATCGACACGGAGGGCGGCGTTCTCGGCAACATCATCCTCTCGGTCCTGAACGCCAACGACATCAAGACGACGGATCGCGTGCAACTCGGCGCCACCCCTGTCGTGCGCAAGGCGATCATCGCCGGCGAGATCGACATCTATCCCGAATATACCGGCAACGCCGCCTTCTTCTTCGAGAAGGCCAACGATCCGGCCTGGAAGGATGCGGCGAAAGCCTATGAAGAGGCGAAGAAGCTCGACTATGACGCCAACAAGATCGTCTGGCTGACGCCGTCTCCGGCCAATAACACCTGGGCGATCGCGCTGCGCAAGGACATTGCCGAGAAGAACAACCTCAAGACGCTATCGGATTTCGGCAAATTCGTTTCTGGCGGCGGCAAGGTCGTGCTCGCGGCTTCGTCGGAATTCGTCAACTCCGCCGCTGCCTTGCCTGCGTTCCAGACGACCTATTCCTTCAAGCTGAAACCGGAACAGCTCATCACGCTCTCCGGAGGCGATACCGCCGCGACGATCGCGGCTGCGGCAAACCAGACGAATGGCGCCAATGCGGCAATGGTCTACGGCACCGATGGAGGCATTGCGCCCTCCGGTCTCGTGGTTCTCGAGGACGACAAGGCCGTCCAGCCGGTCTATCAGCCGGCGCCGATCATCCGCGAAGCGGTTCTCAAGGAAAATCCGGCGATCGAAGAGATCCTGAAGCCCGTCTTCGAAAAGCTCGACCTCACCACCCTGCAGGAGCTCAATGGCCGCGTGCAGGTCGGCGGCGAGTCGGCCAAGGCCGTTGCCGAGGACTTTCTGAAGGCAAACGGCTTCCTGAAATAGCTTGACGTCGGGGGAGGGCGCTGGTCCGATAAGATTCGACCGCGCTCTTCCTTCACCTGCCTCGAACGGACCGCTGAATGGCGACTGGCATCATCCAGACAAGGGAACGCTTGGCCTTCCGTTTCGACAAGCTCGGCCTGATCATCGCGATCCTCGTCCTCTATGGCGCTCTCCTTGCGCCTTTCGCGACGTTTCGTGCAAACCGGATCATTCAGGGCGAAGCACGGGCAATCTTGGAGGCACTTCCGCCGCCGCTCGGCTACGGGCTCCTCGCCCTCGTGATTGCCGGCGCCGGCGTCGCGTTTCTCAGGACCCCGCGCCTCTTGCGGATGGCCGTGGCACTGGCTGCGCTGGCAGCTCTCGCCCTTCTGATCGGGGTGGCGGCCGATCACCTGACGCCGCCGGACAACAGCTTTGCACGCGTGTCTCCGGCTTCCGGCTTCTGGGTTCTGGTCTTCGCCTTCTCCCTGTTGGTCGCGGACGCCTTGACCCGCCTCAATCCGGGGCCTGGTCTGCGGCTTCTCGTTTTCGCGGGCGTCCTCGTCCTCGCTGGAGGAATGCTCGTCACCGGCCGCTGGGACGACCTTTCGATCGTGAAGGAATATGCCAACCGCTCCGACCTGTTCTGGACCGAGGCGGGCCGTCACGTGACGCTGGCGCTCGGCTCGCTGGTCGCAGCGACCGTCGTCGGATTGCCGCTCGGCATTCTCTGTCACCGCGTCGAACGGCTTCGGGCCGGCGTGCTCAATGTCCTGAACGCCATCCAGACGATCCCTTCCATTGCACTTTTCGGCATTCTGATCGCGCCGCTCGGCTGGGTCGCGGCGAATATTCCCGGCGCTGCGGCGATCGGCATCCGCGGCATCGGTGCCGCCCCTGCCTTCGTCGCCCTCTTCCTCTACTCCCTGCTGCCTGTCGTCGCCAACACAGTCGTCGGGCTTGCCGGCGTGCCGCACGCGGCCAACGACGCGGCGCGGGGCATCGGCATGACGGACCGCCAGCGCCTCGTCGCGATCGAGTTTCCGCTGGCCTTTCCGGTGATCCTGACCGGCATCCGCATCGTGCTGGTGCAGAACATCGGGCTTGCGACGATCGCCGCCCTTATTGGCGGCGGGGGTTTCGGCGTCTTCGTCTTCCAGGGGGTGGGTCAGACGGCGATGGACCTGGTGCTGCTCGGCGCAATTCCGACTGTCGTGCTGGCCTTTACCGCGGCGATCGTGCTCGACGCGCTGATCGAGATGACCATGCCGAACCGCAGCCGAGGCAACGCCGCATGATCGAAATCGAGGAAATATCCAAGCGCTATGGCGACACGACGGTCGTGAGCGACGTGTCGCTGACGGTCGCGCCGCATACGGTCACCGTCGTCGTCGGAACCTCCGGCTCCGGCAAGACGACGCTCCTCAGAATGATCAATCGCCTCGTCGAGCCGACGGCAGGGACGATCAAGATAGACGGCGAGGACAATCGATCGATTCCGGGTTTCGAGCTGCGCCGGCGTATCGGCTACGCCATTCAAGGCCATGGCCTCTTCCCGCACAGGACAGTCGCGCAGAACATCGCGACCGTGCCGACGCTGCTCGGCTGGGAGAAAGCCCGCATCGATGCCAAGGTGGAGGAGCTGCTGAAGCTGTTCCAGCTCGATCCCTCGGAATTCGGACCGCGCTACCCTCACGAGCTTTCCGGCGGGCAGCAGCAGCGCGTGGGCGTTGCAAGGGCACTTGCGGCGGAGCCCAACGTACTCCTGATGGACGAGCCCTTCGGCGCGCTCGATCCGATCATCCGCGCCAAGGCGCAGGACGACCTCGCCGCCATCCAGAAACATTTCGGCACCACGATCATCCTCGTCACCCACGACATGGAAGAGGCCTTCCACCTTGCCGACAGGATCGCGGTGATGGACAAGGGCGAGGTGGTGCAATATGCGACGCCGGCCGAAATGCTCGTCAGGCCCGCCACGCCCTTCGTCGAGACGCTGGTCGGCGCCAGCGAGCGTCCATTCCGGCTGCTCGACATCGAAACGGTCGGCGAGGCGGTCGAGCCCGGCTCGGCCGAGGGCCGGCCGGTTCCGGAAGTTCTCAGCCAGCGTGACGCGCTGTCGGAGCTTCTGTGGACGGGCCGTTCGGCACTGCCGGTCGCGGCGGCGGACGGCGCGATCCTGGGCAAGATCACGCTCGAAGCGATCGTGAAGCGTGCGGCGAGGCGGCAGTGATGGCCACGCTGCCCAATCTGTTTCGGCTGACCGTGCTCGCCGTGTTGCTGGCTTTCCTGGTGCAGCCCGCCTGGTTCGAGCCGCTGTTGAAACCTCTGGTGCAAGAGAACGCGCCGGCCGTCTACAACCAGGGCAGCCTGTTCTGGCTGACGGTCCTGCACTTGCGGACCGTGTTCGTCGCGACGGTGGCCGCGACCATCGTCGCCGTATCACTGGCGATCATCGTTACGCGGAAGGCCGGCGCCGAGTTTCTGCCGCTCTCGCGCAGTCTGGTCAACATCGGCCAGACTTTCCCGCCGGTGGCGGTCCTCGCGCTTGCGGTACCGATTTACGGCTTCGGCGAGAAGCCGACCCTGATCGCCCTTTTCCTCTATGGCCTTCTGCCGATCTTCGAAAATGCCCTGACCGGACTGACCACTCTGCCGCCGACGGTGATGGAGGCTGCACGCGGCGCGGGAATGACCGGCCGCCAGCGGCTCTTCAGGATCGAGCTTCCGCTGGCGCTGCCGGTGATCCTGACAGGCATCCGCCTTTCCGTCGTGATCAGTCTCGCGACGGCGACGATCGGCTCGACGGTCGCGGCCAGGACGCTCGGCGAGGTGATCATCGCCGGACTTCAGTCCAACAATCTCGCTTTTGTCCTCCAGGGCGGCTTGATCGTTGGAGCGCTTGCCGTCCTCATTCACGATGCGCTCCAGGGGCTTGAACGGGCATTCGCGGGTCGAGCGCACATCTGAAGCGCCTCGCGTCCAATCGAATTGATGCGATGCGTCAGGCCGCCAGCTTGGGCGTGAGCTAAACTTAACGCCAGGAATGAAAATGAATTTCACAATTTGGCGCATTTTCCGATTTTTCATTGACGCAATGAAAAATCTGTCCCAGTCTACGAAAAATAATTACGCCGAGACAAGGGAACAGCGCGAGCATGAAAGTCGGGATAATCGGACTCGGATTCCGTCTGGGATACCTGGGCTATGTCTTCAAGGCGATCGACGAAGCCTTCGAGGTCGCGGGATATGTGGATCCCGAGCCGGCCGGCCTTGCCACGCTTACCGAGAAAGGCATTTCCGCCGGCAGGGCCTACGCCACGCCTGAAGAGCTCATCGCCGGCGAAAAGCTCGATCTCCTGATGATCGGCTCGCCGAACCACATGCATCTCGATCATATCCGTATCGGCCTCGAGGCGGGGCTCAAGATCTTCTGCGAGAAGCCCATCGTCAGCACGATCGAGCAGAGCCTGGAACTTGCGGCGCTGCTTTCGAAACACGGGCCCGACCGGCTGATGGTCGGCCTCGTGCTGCGTTATGCGCCGCTCTATCGTGACCTGCGCGCCGCGCAAGCCGCAGGAACGCTCGGCCATGTGGTTTCGATCGAGGCCGCCGAGCACATAGAGCCCTATCATGGCGCGTTCTTCATGCGCGATTGGCGCCGCTATGGACGCTATGCCGGAAGCTTCATGCTCGAGAAATGCTGCCACGACCTCGATCTCTACAACGGCGTGGTCGGCGCGCGCCCGGAACGCGTCGCCAGTTTCGGCGGCCGCAAGAGCTTCATCCTGGCCAATGATCCCAGCCGCGACGGCGTAAACGACCTGCAGCTTTTCCACCGCAAGCCGAGCGGCTGGCTCGGCTCCGACAAGGTCTTCGACAGTGATGGCGACATCATCGACTATCAGGTCGCCATCGTCGAATATGCCAACGGCGTCGCGATGAACTTCCACACCAACCTCAACGTGCCGGACCAGTTCCGTCGCTTTTGCGTCATCGGATCGCGCGGCATGGCGGAGGGCGACTTCATCCGCGGCTATCTGGACGTGCACGAGGTGCTGTCGGGCCGGAAGGTGGTGGAGAAGCGCTACGCCAAAGAGACGGCACTTTCGCAACACTACGGCGCCGACGAGCAGATGGCGGCCGAGATCATCGCGCATGTGCGGGATGGCGGTCCCCTGCCGGTCTCGCCGCTCGATGCGCTGGAAGCGGGCATTCTGGCGCTGTCCATGGACGAGGCGCGGATGAAGAGGACGGTCGTCGATCTTCGGCCGCTCTGGGACCGCTTCGACGAAGCCCTGCATGCCCGTGCGGCTTGAGAGGGGGAGGGGATGAGCGTTCGGCGCAGCACGATCATCTTCGCCTGGGTCCTGCTTCTTCCGGCCGTCTTCTACGTGACGGTTATCGTCGCCTATCCGCTGGTCGATACCTTCGTCCTGTCCTTCACCGACGCCTCGCTGAAGAAGACGACCAAATGGGTCGGCACGGCCAATTACGACAAGATCTTCAACGCCACCTTCGCGGAAGTGATCCTCCGCACCTTCGTCTGGACCGCCTTCTCGGTGACGATCAAGATGATCATCGGCACATTCGGAGCGGTGATGCTGAACGCCGCAGTGCCGGGGCGGGCGCTTTTTCGCGTGCTCACCATGCCGCCGTGGATCGTGCCCATGGCGATCGGCATCTTCATGTGGGGCTGGATGTATAACGGCCAGTTCGGAATGATCTCCGGGACGCTCCAGAACTGGGGGCTGGTGGACGGTCCGGTCGCCTTCCTGGCGCATGGCTCCACCGCTTTCTGGGCGACCATCGTCACCGACGTCTGGATCGGCGTGCCTCTGGTGACGCTTTACATGCTCGCCTCGATGCAGGCGATCCCGCAGGATCTCTACGAGGCCGCCTGGACTGACGGAGCAGGGCGCTTCTACCGCTTCCGCCGCATCACCCTGCCGCTTCTGGTGCCGTCGATGATCACCATGTCGATGCTGTCGCTGATCGCCACCTTCAACTCGTTCGACATCATCTGGATCTTGACCCAGGGCGGGCCGAACGGCGACACGACGACGATGATCATCGACACCTACCGGACCGCGATCGGCTCGAAGAAATACGGGGAGGGCGCGGCGCGCGCCGTGCTGATCTGTATCTTCCTGTCGATCTTCTGCATCGCCTATTTCCGCGTCACGCACCGCCTTGCCACGGGAGAAAGCCGATGAGCCAGCCCGCAATGATCAACCGCTACCGCTGGTACGAGCTCGTCGGCATCTATGGGGGCATCTTCGTCTTCCTCACTTTCATCCTCGCGCCTTTCGTCGAAGGCTTCCTCGTATCTCTGAAGCCGCTGGGCCGCCTCTTTTCCTCTCCCTACCGCTTCTGGCCGGAGAACGGTTCCTTCGAGGCCTATCGCACCATGTGGGTAAGCGTGCCGGGCTTCGCCCGCTATATCTTCAACTCCTTCTTCATCTCCATCATCGTGACAGCCGTCGTGCTGGCGCTGGTGGTGCCGGCGGCCTATGCCTTTGCGCGCTTCAAGTTCCGCGGCAGCGGGGCGCTGCTTGCCGCTTTCCTGGCGGTCAACATGTTCTCGGGCGCCGTGCTGCTCATCCCTCTCTTTCGGCTGATGCGCAGCTTCGGCGTACTGAACACCTATTTCGCCATGATCGTGCCGGGTGTCGCCTTCCTGATCCCCTCCGCTATCTGGCTTCTGCGCACCTACATGATGCGCATCCCGCGCGAGCTGGACGAGGCAGCCTTCGTCGACGGTGCAAGCCATTTCTACACGCTACGCCGGGTGATCCTGCCGATCGCCATGCCGGGCATCACCGTAGTGGCGATCACCACCTTCATCGGCTCCTATGCCCAGCAGTTCATTTTCGCGCTGACCTTCAACTCGAAGAGCGAGTACATGCCGCTGCCCGTGGGCCTTTTCGCCTATTTCGGCCGGCAGGAGGTGGTCTGGAACGAGCTGATGGCGGCAAGTTTCGTCGGCATCGCCCCGGCCGTGATCGTGATCTTCTTCCTTCAACGCTATCTCGTCAGCGGCCTGACCGCCGGCGCGGTGAAACAATAAGCAACCATTAAAACAGGGGAGTTTCATTAGTGACTATTGCCTACAAAGCTACCTTTCTCACGCTTGCGCTGCTCGGATCGACCGCTCTCGGCAGCGTCGCCGCACAGGCCGCGGACCAGGAAATCAGCTGGATCTATTGCGGCGACACGATCGATCCTATCCACGAGAAATACATCAAGGAATGGGAGGGGAAGAATCCCGGCTGGAAGGTGACGCCCGAAGTCGTCGGCTGGGCCCAGTGTCAGGACAAGGCGACGACGCTTGCCGTGGCCGGGACTCCGGTCGGCATGGCCTATGTCGGATCGCGCGCGCTCAAGGAGTTCGCCGAGAACGAATTGATCGTTCCGGTCCCGATGACCGAGGACGAGAAAAAGGGCTACTATCCGAATATCGTCGACACGGTGACGTTCGAGGGAACGCAGTGGGGCGTGCCTATCGCATTTTCCACCAAGGCACTCTACTGGAACAAGGACCTTTTCAAGCAGGCCGGTCTCGACCCGGAAGTCCCGCCCAAAACCTGGGCCGAGGAGATCGCCTTCGCCAAGCAGATCAAGGAAAAGACCGGCATTGCGGGCTACGGACTTCCGGCCAAGACCTTCGACAACACGATGCACCAGTTCATGCACTGGGTTTATACCAATAACGGCAAGGTCATCGACGGCGACAATATCGTCATCGACAGCCCGGAAGTCCTTGCCGCCCTGCAGGCCTACAAGGACATCACTCCCTTTTCTGTCGAGGGGGCGACGGCTTACGAGCAGAACGAAATCCGCGCCATCTTCCTTGACGGGAAAGTCGGCATGATCCAATCGGGCTCCGGAGCTGCCGCCCGGCTGAAGGAAACGAAGGTCAATTGGGGTGTAGCGCCGCTGCCGCTCGGCCCTTCGGCCAAGGGCGACGGCACGCTGCTGATCACCGACAGCCTTGTGGTGTTCAAGGATACGGGTGTCGAAGAAAAGGCGATCGAGTTCGCCAAGTTCATCACCTCTCCCGGCCCGCAGGGCGAGTACGAGTTGCAGGGCGGTGCAGGTTTGACGCCGCTTCGGCCGTCTCCGAAGGTGGACGAATTCGTCAAGGCCGATCCGTCCTGGAAGCCGTTTATCGACGGGATAGCCTATGGTGGCCCGGAGCCGCTCTTCAAGGACTTCAAAGGTTTTCAGAACACGATGATCGAGATGGTCCAGTCGGTGGTGACCGGCAAGGCCGAGCCGGCGGATGCCTTGAAGAAGGCGGCCGCCGACCTCGAACAGTACAAGTAAACGCGCCGGGACCGCGGGGCTTCGGCTCGGCGGTCCCGCCTTCAATATTGGCGGAAATGCCGCTGCGCCGGTGGCCGGAGACAGTTTATTGGGACAGCTCACTCTCAACAAGGTTCAGAAATTCTACGGCACCTACGAGGTGCTGAAGAGCATCGAGCTCGAAGTCGGGAATGGCGAATTCGTGGTCTTTGTCGGGCCTTCCGGCTGCGGCAAGTCCACATTGCTCAGAATGATCGCGGGGCTTGACGAGACGACCGCCGGCGACATCGTCATCGACGGGAAACGCGTCAACGATCTGCCGCCGGTCAGGCGGGGCATCGCCATGGTCTTCCAGTCCTATGCACTCTACCCGCATATGAGCGTGTTCGAGAATATCGCCTTTCCGCTCAGGGTCGAGAAAATGCCCGAGGAGAAGCTGAAGGCGAAGGTCGAACATGCCGCCCGCATATTGCATCTCGACCAGCGGCTGGAGCAGAAGCCCGGCATGCTTTCGGGCGGCCAGCGCCAGCGCGTGGCGATCGGCCGGGCGATCGTGCGCGAGCCGAAGATTTTCCTCTTCGACGAGCCTCTGTCGAACCTCGACGCTGCACTGCGCGCCGACATGCGCATCGAGCTTGCGAAACTGCACCGGCAATTGAAGGCGACGATGATCTACGTCACGCACGACCAGGTCGAGGCGATGACGATGGCGGACCGGATCGTCGTGCTGAATGCCGGTGAGATCGCTCAGACGGGAGCGCCGCTCGAGCTCTATCACAAGCCCGCCAATATATTCGTCGCCGGCTTCATCGGGCATCCGAAGATGAACTTCCTGCCGGTCGCCTGCACCGGCGTCACCGACGCCGGCGTGGAAGTGGACTACAAGGGGCAGACTATCCTCGTGCCGGTCGTTCCCCGCGCGGGCATGGCCAGCCGAACCCTAACGCTCGGCGTCCGGCCGGAACACATCCAGATGGGTGCCGCTGACCTGACGCTGACGGTCACCCCATCGGTAATCGAGCGTCTCGGCGCTCACACCGTGGCCTATGTGGCGCTCGACGGAGAGGGCGAGAACTATTGCGCCATGCTGCCGGGAACGCTCGCGATTCGTGCGGACGAACCGATCAGGACCGGCATCCGCGCCGTCGACTGCCATCTCTTCGACGAGAACGGCACGGCCTTCGAGCGCCGGGTCGAGATGACCGACATCGACATGGCGCTCTTCGACCCGGCGGCGGCGTAATCGTGAGCGCGACGATCAGGCTGCTTGGTATCGACGAAGCCGAGGCCTTCCGCAGCATTCGGCTGGAAGCGCTGCGGACGGAGCCTGCCTTCTTTGCCAGCAGCGCCGAAGATTGGGAAAAGCTGCCGGACGAGGAGTGGCGGCGCAGAACCGTCGGCAACCCCGTCTTCGTTGCCTTCCAGGACGATGTTCCAGTCGGGATCATGGGCCTGATGCGTCAGAGCGCAAGCAAGATGGCGCATCGTGCGACGCTCGTCATGGTCTATCTGCGCCGGGAACTGCGCGGAACCGGGCTTGCGAAGCGGCTTCTGGATGCTGTCGCGGATTACGCACGAAACGAGGGCATCAAACAGCTGGAGCTTGCCGTCAGCGCCGACAACCCGGCGGCGATCCGATTTTACCATCGCGAGGGGTTTTCTGTAGCCGGCCGCATACCAAGCGGTTTTCTTCACGAGGGTCGGGAGATCGACGATGTCATCATGGTGAAACGCATCGCAGATTGAGTGCCGGCCCGTCCCACATGCGGCCACCCTCGCCGCACGTGGGAGCGAGGGTGGCCAGCAATTGCGAAAGGACATTGACGTCACGAGCAATCGCGCGAAAATCGGTGGCGCATTCAGGTTGCTTTGGTGAACTCGGATCGGGAGGCGGGAATGTCGGAAACAACCGTCAACGTGCGTTACATGGTCGACGACGTCGATTCTGCGGTCGAATGGTACACGAAGCATCTCGGCTTTTCGCTTCTCTCCAACCACGCTCCCGCTTTCGCGGATGTCAGGCGGGGAGCCCTGCGGCTATTGCTGAGCGGCCCATTGAGCTCAGCGGGCCGGCCAATGCCGGACGGCGAACGTCCTTCGCCGGGCGGCTGGAACCGGATTCATCTCATCGTCGACGACCTGGCTGTCGAGGTCGAGCGCCTGCGCGCCGCCGGCGTCAGGTTTCGCAACGACGTCGTGACCGGGCCTGGCGGATCGCAGATACTGCTGATTGATCCTTCCGGAAACATTGTAGAGCTGTTTCAGCCGGCGGTTCGCTGACGACGCAGGTCCCCAGATCAGCTCGGAAAGTTCCGACTTGTCGGCTCGCTTGGTTCAGCCGGCGAGCGCGCCTAGGAGGTTCACAAGCCTCCCGCCAACCCGTGCGGGTCGCTCGTCATCGGCCAGATGTCGCGCCTTGCGCGCCGATAGGGAGTCCGCGCCGGGTCGTTGGGGTAGGGCGTCCCGGCAGAGCAATAGAGGATCTCGGACGCGATCTTGGAGAATGACGCGAAGAAGTGGTTCGTGGATTTGATCACGAGGATCTTTTTCGACGTGGGATCGATGCCCATCACCGAGAAAAGGCTCGGGTCGAAGCTCTGGGCGCGCGTCGTGTTCAGGATGATGTCGATGCCATGCAAGCGGATATGAACGGCGTCGCCGAAGGGGGCGAAGCTCTCTCCGAAGCGCATTTCCGCATTGCGCACCAGCTTGACGACCTTGACGATGCCATCGATCGGCCGCCCCGTGCCGGGCCCGGATTTCGCGCCGAAGCGCAAGGGGATCTCGGCGTCTTCGCCGGCCGCCATGCAGATCTGCACGGCCATGGGATCCCAGATCGTGCCGATCGCCGTGTCGGTCGCGTTCCTCGCAATGAGTTCCTCCAACACGACCGTCGCATCGCCCGCCGTGCCGCCGCCTGGATTATCCCACATATCGGCAATCACCACGGGACCGGCCGGAGCCGCCAGCGCCTGTGCCACTGCCTGGCGTTCGTCGATCTCCGGCATGCGATACGTGCCGCGGCGGGAGAAGAGCTCGAGACCCAGCTCACGGGCGAGAGCCTCGCCTTTCTCCGCCTTGCCGTTGGTGACGACAAGCATCTTGGTGCCCATTTCCGCAACGTCGCCGGCCATGAATCCATGCACGACGGACAATGACAGCACATCGGCATCGTCCCGCTCGATCTGCATCAGCTTGTCCACGAAGCTGCGCATGGGGTCGCGCGAGGTGGGGAAGACGTCTATCATCCGGCAGTCGAAAATGGACATCACCGGCGTTACGCGGCCCTCGAGCGTATCGATCGCGATCCGCCAGAGGTCTTCGGCGCGTTCGACGAAATCGGTGTGCGGGAACTCCTTGAAGAAGACGAAGAAATCCGCGGCCGCCGCTCTCCTTGCGGTGAGGTGGCTGTGCGGGTCGAGTTCGGCGCAGACGAGCACGTCCGCACCTACGATTTCGCGCACGCGCTGAAGCAGGTCGCCTTCGGTATCCTCGCAGCCGTCGGCGACCATTGCCCCATGCAGGCCCAGAACGACGGCATCGACGGGCAGGGCGGAACGCAATTGGCCGAGAATTTCGTCACGCAGATCCTCATAGGTCTGGCGATTGACGAGACCGGCAGGATCCGCCCAGGCTGCGGTGCCTTCGATCAGTTCCCAGCCTTTTTGCGCGGTCACGCGGCGGCCGACGGTGATCGGCGCGGTGCAGAGCGTCGGCGTTTCGGGGTGCTTTCCGGGCGGAGCATAAAGCGATGCCTCGAATGCGCGCCTGTCTATGCAGATAGGAGAAAAGGTGTTCGTCTCGGTCGCGAGCGCCGCCGTGAAGATGCGCAATGGCTTCGCCTTGTCCGTCAACTCAGTTCGACCCCATCGGATTGGGGAGATAGCCGGTGAAGCCGCAGATTTTCCACCGGCCCCGGTGGAGGCGGCAATAGTAAACCGTCTGCCACTTCATCACGTCGAACGTGCCGTCCGCTTTCTTCAGCCCGCCGTCGAATTTCTTGCGCGCAAGGGCAAGCTCTCCGTCGACCTCGATGTCTTCCAGGGTCGTGGTGGTGAAGATCGCTTCCCGCGGATCCTCGGCAAAGGACTGCCCGGCGAAGTCCCGCGCCTGGCGCAGCCATTCGTCGCGATAGACGGCGAGCGAGGGAAAGGTGAGCCGCCATTTGTCCGGGTTCGTCTCCCGCCGTCCGTCGATGCCGATGAAGCTCTCCTCGACGAAATCGTCGGCTACCATCGACCAGTCGGCGGCCAGGAACGCGTCGATATCGCGGCTAACCAACATCTCCCATATGGAATGGCGCGCCGTGTCGCTTTCTGGAAACGGATTCTGGAAGGGATTCCGCATGCATTTTTGCCCGGTATTGAAATTCTTTTCATAAATGTCGATTTTCACTGGCCAAATTCCGTGTTCTATGGTCATTTGTCAACGGATAAAGAAAATAATTTGCAGAACGGGTCCTCGATGTCAATCAAGCGCTATGGTGCCGAACAGGTGGGCGCAGGCGGAAAAACATTGCCTTTCGCACGTGCCGTGGAGGCGGGCGGCTGGCTTCACGTCTCCGGTCAGGTCGCGATGGAAAACGGCGAGATCATCGGCGGCAACATCGTTGCCCAGACGCACAAGGCGATCGGCAATCTTCTGGCCATCTTGAAAGAGGCCGGCTACGGTGTCGAGCACGTGGTGAGAGTTGGCGTCTGGCTGGACGATCCGCGCGATTTCTGGAGCTTCAACCGGATCTATCAGGATTATTTCGGAGCTCATCCGCCGGCGCGCGCCTGCGTACAGTCCTCCATGATGGTCGATTGCAAGGTGGAGATCGATTGCGTCGCCTATAAGCCGAAGGACGCCTGAAGGGGGAAGGGCGCCGTTCGATGGATATTTTCGCGACACTGCAGGAGGAGAGGGGGCGGTTATCCCAATCGGAGAACCGCATCGCCGATATCCTGCTCAACGATTTCGAGTTTGCGGTGAACGCTTCGATCATTGAGCTTGCCGGCAAGGCCGACGTTTCGCCGCCGACGGTCACGCGCTTCTGCCGGCGCCTCGGCTGCGAGAGCTTTTCCGATTTCAAGGTGCAGCTGGCACGCACACCCTATGTCGGCATGCGCTACCTGAAGCCCGAGCCGAAGAGCCAGGAGCCCGGGGATGTGGCACAGGATATCATCACCAAGGCGCAGAATGCGCTCTTCCTGCTGCACCGTTCGCTCGACCTTGTAGCGATCGAGCGGGCAGCCGACCGGCTTGCGCAAGCGGAAATGATCTATGCCTTCGGTTCCGGAGGCAACTCCTCGATGATCGCCGGGGAGTTCCAGAACCGTCTCTTCCGCCTGGGATTGCGCATCACCGCAAGTTCCGATCACAGCATGCAGATGATGATGGCGGCGGCCGCACGGCCGGCCGACGTTATTGTCGGCTCCTCCTTTTCGGGACGCAATGCGGAGATCGTGCGCGCCTTCACGCTTGCGCGCGAGGCCAAGGTGCCGACGATCGCGCTTACCCAGAGCGGCAGTCCGGTCGCGCAGGCCGCCGATATCACCGTGCCGGTCGACCTGCCGGAAGGAAACAACATCTATCGTCCGACCTCCACCCGTATCGCCTACATCGCACTGCTCGATATCGTCGCGAGCCTCGTCGCCTACCGCGTCCAGCCGCAGGCGACGGTGACGCTCAGGCGCATCAAGCAGCAGCTGGTGGTGCACAGGGATGGCGACGACCGACAGCTTCTCGGAGACTGACGTGCCAGAAGGAACGCCGATGCCGAAATCCGTAGCGATCGTCACAGGAGCTGCCGGCGACATCGGCCGCGCTATCGCCGCGCGCCTGGGCGACGGACACGACACCGTTCTCGTAGCCGACATCAACACTGAGGCGGCGGAGAGGACGGCGCGTGAACTCGGCGGAACGGAGCGCTTCCTGGCCGTCCCCTGCGATGTGACGGACGTCGCAAGCGTGGCCGCAATGGCGCAGGCTGCCGCCTCCGTCGGCACCGTGCGCACCCTCGTGAACAATGCGGGTGCCGCCCGCGCGGTCAGCCTGCACGACACCACGCAGGACATTTGGCGCATGGACAATGCACTCAACCTCGAAGCGGCCTTTCTCTGTTTCCGGGCTGTCGAAGAAATGCTGAAAGAGAGCCGGGGCTCGGTCGTCAACATCGCCTCGGTGAACGGCATGAATGTTTTCGGCCATCCGGCCTATAGCGCCGCCAAGGCGGGCCTTCTGCACCTGACGCGACTGATCGCCGTCGAATACGGCAAGTTCGGCATCCGCGCGAATGCGGTGGCGCCGGCCACGGTGCGCACGCAGGCCTGGGAGGCACGCGCAGCCGCCAATCCGCAGGTCTTCGAGGAGGCGAAGCGCTGGTATCCCCTGCAGCGTATCGTCGACCCGAAGGACGTCGCCGAAGCGGTGCATTTCCTTGCCAGCCCCGCCGCCGGAGCCATCTCCGGCATCTGCCTGCCGGTCGACTGCGGGCTGACCGCCGGACAGGCGGAAGTCGCGCGGACCTTCTCGCAATCGATCCATTACTGACAATTCCACCTTGGGAGGATGTTCATGCTGCCGGTTCTCTATCGCCTCGAATCTGCCTGGCAACCGGATGGCGGTCCGTTCGGGCGCTTCACCTTCAGCCTCTTCAATCTATCGGGCGGGCCGCTCAGCGCCTTCCGGCTGGTCTACACCTCGCTCACCCGCGTCATTGAAGGGGCCGCTTGCGAAAACGCGGTTTTCCTGCGCCGCAACGCCAATTTCCATGAATTCGCGCCGCCCGAAGGACTGACGCTCGCCCATGGCGAACACTGGACGTTCACCGTCAATGGTCTGCACCGCGAGGCGAAGCATTGCACCGACGGGGCGAAGTCGGCCTATCTGACGCTCGCCGATGGCAGTCATGTTCCCGTGGCGGTCTCCGACCTTCGTCTCGAAGGCGCCGTGAGCGAGCTGCCGCCGGTACGTCTTCCCAAAGGCCGGCTCGAGCTTCCTTTCGCGCTGCAGCCCTGGCCTGCCGAGATCGACGCGGCGCCTGGAGAAGCGGTACCGGACGTCCTCTATCCCGCAGCGGAAAGCAATGCGGACGAGGTCGATGCCGTCTCCAACGTCCTCGCTCTATTCCATCGGCTGTTTTCGGCCGGACACGCTCCCTTCAGTCTTGCGCCGTCCCCGCAAGGGCTGCCGATCGTCTTCAAGAAAAAAGCGGAGCTCGAAGGCGAGGCCTACAGGCTTGCCTTTTCCGATCGGGAGATCCGGCTTGATTATGGAGCGGCGGCCGGCAGGCAATATGCCCTGACGACGCTCGCGCAGTTGATCGACGGCGCGCGAAACCACGGAGGCGATTTCAGGTTTCCCGCCTCCGGCGAAATCGCGGACCGGCCACGCTATGGCTGGCGCGGCTGTCACCTCGATGTCTCGCGGCAATTCTACCCGACGGCCGACATCGTGCGGCTCATCGATATTCTCGCCTGGTTCAAGCTCAACATCTTCCACTGGCACCTGACCGACGACGAAGCCTGGCGGCTGGAGATCAAGGCCTATCCGACGCTGACGACGCTCGGCGTCATGCGCGGCCCGGACGAGCCTATGCTGCCTCAACTCGGCAACGGCGCCGAACCGGTCGGCGGCTTCTACAGCCACGCGGACGTGAAGGCGATCGTCGCGCATGCTGCGGCGCTCAGCATCGAAGTCGTCCCGGAGATCGACATACCCGGCCACAGCACTGCCGCGCTCGTGGCGCTTCCCGAACTCTCCGATGGCCAGGAGGCGCCGGAAAGCTACCACTCGGTCCAGGGCTATCCGAACAATGCCCTGAACCCGGCCATCCCGCTCACCTATGAATTCCTAGAGAAGGTGTTCGACGAAATGGTCGAGCTCTTTCCCAGCCGGTATATCCATGTCGGCGGGGACGAGGTGGCCGACGGCTCATGGCTCGCGTCACCGCTGGCGCGAAAGCTCATGGGGCAGGAAGGGATTTCCGGCACCTTCGCGCTGCAGTCCTATTTCCTCAAGAAGGTGAAACAGATGCTGACGGCGCGCGGGCGCAAACTCGTTGGCTGGAACGAGGTCGCGCATGGCGGCGGCGTTGGAACCGAGGGCACGCTGCTGATGGCCTGGGAGAACCCGAAAGTTGGCATCGAGCTTGCGCGCGAAGGCTACGACGTCGTGATGACCCCGGGTCAGGCCTATTATCTCGACATGGCCCAGGCGGATGCGTGGCAGGAGCCCGGCGCGAGCTGGGCCGGCACGGCGACGCCGGCGCACACCTATGCCTATGAGGCGGAAGGAGAGTTCCCGGAAGAGCTGAAGAGCCGGATGAAGGGAGTCCAGGCCTGCATCTGGTCCGAGCATTTCCTGTCGCGCGGTTATTTCAACCGCCTCGTCTTTCCCCGGCTGCCGGCAATCGCCGAGGCGGCCTGGACCCCGAAGGACAAGAAGGATTGGCTGCGCTTTGCCGCGATCGCGCCCTTGAGTCCCATTCTGTGAGTTGAGCCATGCGTGTCGCCGTCGGTGGAATCCATACGGAATGCAGCACCTATTCGCCCGTATTGATGACGGTCGAAGATTTCCGGGTGCTGAGGGGAGAGGACCTCTTGCGGTCTGATTATTTCGGCTTCCTGAGCGCCGAAGGGATAAACCACCTTCCGCTCCTGCATGCGCGGGCCATCCCCGGCGGCCCCGTTTCGCGCCCGGCCTATGACGCCTTCAAGACCGAGTTCCTGGCGCGGCTGAAAGCCGCGCTCCCTCTCGACGGGCTCTATCTCGCCATGCACGGCGCGATCAAGGTCGACGGGATGGACGACGCCGAGGGCGACTGGATCACCGCCGCCCGCGCCGTCATCGGCCCCGATTGCCCGCTTGCCGTCAGCTACGATCTCCATGGCAATGTCAGTCAGCGGATCATCGATCAGATCGATATCTTTGCGGCCTACCGGACCGCGCCGCATATCGATACGCGCGAGACCATGGTTCGGGCATGGTCGATGCTGGTGGAGGCGCTTCGTTCCGGCAAGCGGCCCGGTGTCGCCTGGGCACGGGTGCCGCTTCTCCTTCCCGGAGAACGCACTTCGACGGAGGGCGAGCCGGCGGCGAGCCTCTATCGCGTCCTGCCTGAATTCGACAAGCGGCCCGGCATCCTCGACGCCAATCTGATGGTGGGCTACGTCTGGGCCGACGAGCCGAGAGCGACCGCCTGCTCCGTCGTCACTGGCTCGGACAAGGGCGCCGCCTCGAAGGCGGCTGAGGAACTCGCCTCAAACTACTGGCAGCAAAGGGACAACTTTCATTTCGGATCGCTCACCGGATCGCTGGCCGACATGCTCGGCATCGCCGAGCGGGCGACCACGGCGCCCGTAATCCTTGCCGATTCCGGCGACAACCCCACGGGTGGCGGCGTCGGCGACCGGGCGGATGTGTTGATCGCGCTTCTCGAGCGCGGCTGGCGCGATGCGTTGATCGCCGGCATTGCCGATCGGCCGGCCGTCGAAGCCTGTTTCGTGACCGGCGCGGGCGGAACGCTGACGTTGCGGATCGGCGGCAGTCTCGACCCGTCGAGCCCGTCCGCAGAGGTCGAGGCCAAAGTGGTGCATCTGGATGATCCGGGACCGGTTGCCGAGCGGCAGGCGGTGGTTCAGGCCGGAGGCATAGTGGTCGTGTTGTCGGCGCGACGCCGCCCCTATCATAACATCGAGGACTTTGCCCGCCTCGGTCTCCACCCGGGGACCGCGCGGCTGCTCGTCGTCAAGTCCGGTTACCTCTCGCCGGAGCTTGCGCCGATCGCCAATCCGAACCTGATGGCGCTGACGAACGGCGTCGTCAATCAGGATATCGAGAAGCTGGAAAGCCTGCACCGGCAGCGGCCGATCTTCCCCTTCGACCGCGATTTCGAGTTTCACCCCAGCGCCAGCCTGTCCGCTCGCTGGACCTGAGATTGTAGACCCGCCCCCGAGTCTCCGGGCGGGTTTCGTCAAGACGTTCCCCTTCCGCGGACTTTGCCCCCTCATGTCTTCCCCGCTGTTGATCGCCATGCGCAATCCGGTCATCCGGACGAGCATGATCGCCATCGTCCTGTTCGGTTTTTCGGGGGCCGCGACGTCGCCCTACCAATCGGTCGTCGGCATCACCGAACTGGGATTGAGCGACGGGTTCTATTCGGCGCTGATCTTCGCAGCGGCACTGGTCAATGTTGCGGTCAGCGTGACGATCGGCATCGTCGCCGACCGCGTCGGCAATTACCGGACACTGATGCTGGCGGTCATTCTCTGCGGGGTTGTCGGTTACGGGGCGGTTTATCTGCTGCCGACTAAGGGGAGCTTCGTACTTGCGGCCCTCATGCTGTTGCCCGTTCACGGCGCACTCAATCCGCTGCTCTTCGCCTATGTCCGCACGGCTGCGAAAGAGATGGGCGGCAGGCATGCGGCTGCCGTCAATTCCGGCATTCGTGCGGCCATATCGCTCTCCTGGGTATTGGTTCCCGGACTGGTCGGATTGGTGCTGTCGGCGCGCGGCAGCATGCTGCCGGCCTATCTTCTGGCAAGCCTCGGCTGTCTCGCCAATTTCGTGCTCGTCTTGCGGCTGCTGCCGGAAAAGGCGAGCGTGGACGGTGCTTTGGGCAAACGCCTCTCGTTTCTCGCGTCCTTCGGCGAGATATTATCGCTGCGCGTTCTGGCACGGCTTCTCGCCATCGCCCTGATCTCGTCAATGCTGCACGTCACTGCGGCGGTGCTGCCGCTGATCGTCACCGGTGCAGCCGGCGGCAAGGTGAGCGACATCGGCATCATCGTCGGTATCGTCGCTTTTCTGGAGGTGGTGTTCATCGTGGTCTGGGGACGTATCCAGTACCGGCTCAGCCATATCGATGCGCTCGCGCTCGGCACGGCAACCTATGTCCTGAACATGGCCCTGCTCGGGCTTTCGACCGAGCGCTGGCACATTTATGCGTTGACGCTCATCAGCGCTTTCGGCGCAGCGGCGCTGATCAGCATCCCGATCACCTATCTGCAGGAACTGATCGCGGACCGGCCCGGTCTGGGCAGTTCGCTGATCTCGGTGAACGTCTTCCTGGGGGCAGGATTCGGCGCCGCTCTTTTTGCGCTCGGAACGCGCATCAGCGACTATTCGGGAGCCGCGCTTCTAAGCTCCCTTGCAGGCATCGCCGGGCTCTTGCTGCTGCTTTTCCTGGATGGCGACCGCCGAGGAAAAGCGTCTGCGTCCTGAAGAAGACAGAGGCTGCCCGGCCTCACCTTCAACCACCCCTCATTCCTGTGCCTGTCACAGGAGTCCAGCCAGCCCAAGTCCTTGGGCTGAAAAGACCCTTCCGCGCCGCAGACGCGGCGCCGCTCTCATCCCTGTGACGAGCACAGGGATGAGAGTGGAGGGTACGGTCCTGACCGTGTTCACTGAGCGACTAAGATCACTCCCCCAATATGCCCGGCAGGCGCAGGCCCTTTTCACGAGCGCAGTCTACCGCAATGTCATAGCCTGCATCGGCGTGGCGCATGACGCCCGTTGCCGGGTCGTTCCACAGGACGCGCTCGATGCGGCGCGCCGCATCGTCGGTACCGTCGCAGCAGATCACCATGCCGGAATGCTGCGAGAAGCCCATGCCGACGCCGCCGCCGTGGTGCAGTGACACCCAGGTAGCACCGGAGGCGGTGTTGAGGAGCGCGTTCAGCAGCGGCCAGTCGGAGACCGCATCCGAGCCGTCCTTCATCGCCTCGGTCTCGCGGTTCGGCGAGGCGACTGAGCCGGAGTCGAGATGGTCGCGGCCGATCACGATCGGCGCCTTCAGCTCGCCGCTGCGCACCATTTCGTTGAAGGCGAGGCCGAGGCGGTGACGATCGCCGAGTCCGACCCAGCAGATGCGTGCAGGCAGGCCCTGGAAAGCGATGCGCTCGCGCGCCATGTCGAGCCAGTTGTGCAGGTGCTTGTTGTCCGGCAGCAGCTCCTTCACCTTCCGGTCAGTCTTGTAAATGTCTTCCGGATCGCCGGAGAGCGCCGCCCAACGGAAGGGGCCGATGCCCCTGCAGAACAGCGGACGGATATAGGCCGGTACGAAGCCGGGGAAATCGAAAGCGCGCTCGAGACCTTCGTCCTTGGCCACCTGGCGGATGTTGTTGCCGTAGTCGAGGGTCGGGACGCCGGAATCCCAGAAGGCGAGCATCGCCTCGACATGGTCGCGCATCGAGGCGCGGGCGGCCTTCTCGACCGCCTTCGGGTCGCTCTCGCGCTTGGCCTTCCATTCGGCCATCGTCCAGCCCTTCGGCAGATAGCCGTTGATCGGATCGTGCGCCGAGGTCTGGTCCGTGACCATATCGGGGCGGATGCCGCGACGGACCATTTCCGGGAGTATCTCGGCTGCATTGCCCAACAGGCCGACCGATTTTGGCTCGCCGGCTTTCGTCCAGCGCTCGATCATTTCCATGGCTTCTTCGAGCGTCTCGGCCTTCTCATCGAGGTAGCGCGTGCGCAGGCGGAAATCGATCGAGTCCGGATTGCATTCGACGGCGAGGCAGCAGGCGCCGGCCATGACGGCGGCGAGCGGCTGGGCTCCACCCATGCCGCCGAGGCCGCCCGTCAGGATCCACTTGCCTTTCAGGTTGCCGCCATAGTGCTGACTACCGGCCTCCACGAAGGTCTCATAGGTGCCCTGGACGATGCCTTGCGTGCCGATATAGATCCACGAGCCGGCGGTCATCTGGCCGTACATGGCAAGACCCTTCTTATCCAGCTCGTTGAAGTGATCCCAGGTCGCCCAGTGCGGCACGAGATTGGAGTTGGCGATCAGCACCCGCGGAGCATCCTTGTGCGTGCGGAAGACGCCGACCGGCTTGCCGGACTGGACGAGGAGGGTCTCGTCCTCGTTGAGGTCCTTCAGAGACGCCACGATGCGGTCGAAATCGGCCCAGGTGCGGGCTGCGCGGCCGATGCCGCCATAGACGACGAGCTCGTGCGGATTTTCGGCGACATCAGGGTCGAGATTGTTCATCAGCATGCGGAGCGGCGCTTCCGTCAGCCAGCTCTTGGCGCTGATCTCGGTGCCGCGCGGGCTGCGCACTTCGCGAATATTGTGGCGCGGATTGTTCATGTTCATGCCTCGCTCCCTGTCCTTCTGAGCTCTTTAGCGACTGTTTCGATGCGTTCCAGAATGGCTTTCAGCTGACGGCGAAGCCTGTCGGCTTTCGCCCTGTCCAAAGCGAAGGGCGGTGCTTCCGTCGCCAGATGCGTCGATTGCGCCAGTTCCATCTGGATCGCGTGCACGCCCTGTTCCGGGCGGCCATAGTGACGGGTCGTCCACCCACCCTTGAAACGGCCATTGAGGATATGGCTGTAACACTCTGCTCCGGCTGCGATTTCTGCGGCTGCCCGTTCAATTTCAGTGGCGCAGGTCTTTCCCATATCGGTGCCGATATTGAAGTCCGGCAGCCGGCCTTCGAAGAGGAAGGGAATATGCGAGCGGATAGAATGGCAATCGTAAAGCACGACGACGCCATGGATCGCCTTGACGCGGGCGATCTCTGCGGAGAGCGCCGCGTGATAGGGCGCGTGAAAATCGCGCAGGCGCTCTGTTATGTCGACCTCCGTCGGACCTTCGCCTTCTTTCCAGATAGGCAGACCATCGAAATCAGTTTCGGGCACGAGCCCGGTTGTGTTCTGGCCGGGATAGAGGCTGACGCCTGCAGGATCGCGATTGGCATCTATGACGTAGCGGTGAAAGGTCGCGCGAACCGCGGTCGCGTCCGGCAGAAGACCTTGGTAGAGATCGTGGATATGCCAGTCCGTATCGGCGAGGATGCGGCCATTGTCGTTGAGCCGTTCCCGGATCGAGGCAGGCACGTCGGTGCCCGTGTGCGGAAAGCCGAGGATGACGGGCGAGCTGCCCTGCCTGACTTCGAAGACGGCCATGTCAGTTCTCCAGTTTCGGAAGAATGCCCGCGGAGACGGCGGCGGCCAATCGGCCCGACGCGACGAGATCGCCCGCGGCCTTGAGGTCGTCGGCCATGTAGCGGTCTTCCTCGATACTGGAGGAGACGCTGCGCACGGCTGCGGCAGCCTTTTGAAGTTCCGGGCTGGTGGTGAGCGGGGCGCGGAACTCGATGCCCTGCACTGCGGCGAGCGCCTCGATACCGATGATCGAAAAGAGGTTTTCCGTCATCTGCAAAAGCCGGCGCGCACCGTGGCAGGCCATGGACACGTGGTCTTCCTGGTTCGCCGAGGTCGGCGTCGAGTCGACGGAGGCCGGATGGGAGAGCTGCTTGTTTTCCGACATCAGCGCCGCCGAAGTGACCTCAGCGATCATCAGTCCGGAGTTGAGGCCCGGCTTCTTGGCCAGAAAGGCCGGCAGGCCGTAGCTGAGCGCAGGGTCGACCAGAAGGGCGATGCGGCGCTGGGAAATGGCGCCGATTTCGCACACCGCGAGCGCGATCTGGTCGGCGGCAAATGCGACCGGTTCGGCATGGAAGTTGCCGCCGGAAACGACGGAATTGTCCGAAAGCACCAGCGGATTGTCGGTGACGGCATTGGCTTCGATCGTCAACGTGGCTGCGACGGAGCGCAGGAGATCGAGGCAAGCGCCATCCACCTGCGGCTGGCAGCGGATGCAATAGGGGTCCTGAACCCGCTCGTCGCCCTCGATATGGCTCTGCCGAATTGGGGAGCCGGTCAGCAGCTGCCGTAAGGCGGCGGCCGTGTCGATCTGGCCCTTATGGCCGCGCAGCGTGTGAATATCCGGATGGAAGGGGGCGGAAGAGCCCATGGCCGCATCGGTCGAAAGGGCGCCGGTGATGAGGGCGGCCTGGCCGGCGCGGTGTGCGCGGAAGAGCCCGGCAAGGGCGAGAGCCGTGGAGACCTGCGTGCCGTTGATCAGCGCCAGGCCTTCCTTGGCGGCAAGCGTTACCGGCGAGAGCCCCGCCGCCTTCAATGCAGCGTCGCCTTTCATGCGTTCGCCGGCAAAGAAGGCTTCGCCATGACCCATCATCACGGCGGCCATATGGGCAAGGGGCGCCAGGTCGCCGGAAGCGCCGACCGAGCCTTTTTCGGGAATGAGCGGGATCACGCCCTTGTCCAGCATCGCTTCGATCAGCCGGACGAGCTCCAGCTGAACGCCGGAGGCGCCGCGGCCGAGCGAGATCAGCTTGAGCGCCATGATCAGGCGCACGATGTCTTCCGTGAGCGGCTGGCCTACGCCGCAGCAGTGCGAGAGGATCAGATTGCGCTGCAACGTCGCCACGTCGGAGCTGTCGATCTTGATCGAGGCCAGTTTGCCGAAGCCCGTGTTGATGCCGTAGACCGGCGCATTGCCCGCCACGATCTCGGCGATCCGCGCTGCGGCCTTGGCAATGCCGGCATCGAAGGCGGCATCGAGGCGCGCCGGTGCGCCGGTCCAGTAGATCGTTTCGAGGTCACTGAGCGGAACGGAGCCGGGTCTGAGAATGACGGTCATCGGAGAATCCTTTCACCCTTGAAGATCCGCTCCCGAAGGGGATTGAAACCGATGCGGTAGATCAATTCCGCCGGTTGATCGATGTTCCAGATGGCAAGATCCGCAGACTTGCCGGCTTCGATCGTGCCGGTCTCTCCGAGGATCCCGAGCGCACGGGCGGCCTCACGGGTAACGCCTGCGAGGCATTCCTCCAGCGTCAGGCGGAAAAGCGTCGCGGACATGTTCAAGGTGAGGAGCAGCGAGGTCAGCGGCGAAGTGCCGGGGTTGCAATCGGTAGCGATGGCGATGCGCGTTCCAGCTTCTCGGAGTGCTTCGACAGGCGGAAGCTGCTTTTCCCGGAGGGTGTAGAAAGCCCCGGGCAGGAGGACGGCGACCGTGCCGGCCTTCGCCATGGCGGCGGCTCCCGCAGCGTCGAGATATTCGAGGTGGTCGGCCGAGAGAGCGCCGTAGGAAGCAGCGAGCTTCGCGCCGCCGAGATCCGAAAGCTGTTCGGCGTGAAGCTTCACGGGCAGGCCGAGCGACTTCGCCCTGTCGAAGACCGAAGCGATTTCCGCCGGCGAAAAGGCTATGCCTTCACAGAAGCCGTCGACGGCGTCGGCGAGCCCTTCGGCGTGAGCTGCGGTGAGGCCTGGCAGGACGACTTCGGCGATGTAGTCGCCGTTGCGTCCGCGAAATTCCGGCGGGGTCGCATGGGCTGCGAGATAACTGGTGACGATGCGCACCGGGCGCAGGCTTTCCAGCCGGCGGGCGGCGCGCAGCATCTTGAGTTCGGCCTCGACGTTGAGACCGTAGCCCGACTTAACCTCGACGGTGGACACGCCTTCGGCGAGAAGGGTGTCGAGCCGTGGAAGTGCGGCCTCCACGAGTGCCTCGACGGAAAGGGCGTTGGTTGCCTCGACGGTCGAAGCGATGCCGCCTCCGGCACGCGCGATCTCCTCATAGGTCGCGCCTTCGAGGCGGAGCTGGAACTCCCGGGCGCGGTTGCCGCCATGGACGATATGCGTGTGGCAGTCGATCAGCGCCGGGGTGACCCAGCGGCATTCGCAATCGAAGACCTGGTCGGCGCGAGCAAGCTCCGAAGGCAGACCGGCTTCGGGACCGGCATAGACGATCCGCTCGCCGCGAACGGCGATAACGCCGTCTTCGATGATCCCGAGTGGGCCCAGCTCCTCACGAAGTGTGGCAAGGCGTGCATTGCGCCAGAGGCTGGTTCTGGCAGGATTTGGGTTTTCGTTTCCGTCCATAGGTACCGCCCTTCTTCGCCAATAATGTATATACATAATACCGGCGATGACAAGTGAGAAATATGATCCGTGAGATAACGCGATGGGAGCTGCCGGCCAGAAGCACGGAAACAGGATCGGCATAGGGGGCGGCCGTTGTGACCGCGCCCCTGCCACACCACCCGGCATGCGGGTCCGCACCGGGCGGTTCGAAGAGTTGAGGTCAGGCGAGGCGGGGGATACGGAGGGCATCCATCCACCT
>Ga0209281_1000228_pt1 | contig 118988 bp, 107 predicted proteins | sample MedtruBG_FD_187514 | JGI IMG/M metagenome (GOLD analysis project Ga0209281, IMG submission 187514) | Root nodule microbial communities of legume samples collected from California, USA - Medicago truncatula BG (SPAdes) (version 2) | ecosystem: Host-associated > Plants > Roots > Nodule | place...
TGGAACCACCTGATCCCATCCCGAACTCAGCAGTGAAACGATGCATCGCCGATGGTAGTGTGGGGTTTCCCCATGTGAGAGTAGGTCATCGTCAAGATTAAATTCCGAAACCCCAATTGCGAAAGCAGTTGGGGTTTTGTTTTTGTGCGTGAAAAAACAGAGCTGCTCGTTGCACATTTTGCACAGTTATTTTCAGCTCATGGCACTAGAATAGGTCCAACTTTTTCAGAGTCAGAGCCTTCATGCCGGATCCGGTTGACGCCCAAGGGCTGTCAGAATTACCACTAGAAAATCTGGTTGCCTGCCATGAGTGCGACTTGCTCATGCGTAAACCCGAACTCGCCCATGGCGAAAAAGCCCTGTGCCCGCGCTGTGGCTACGAGCTTTATGCCAATCGGTACAACGTCGTACAGCGCAGTCTCGCCCTGGTTATCGCCGCCTTGTTGTTGTTTATTCCGGCGAATTTTTTGCCCATCATGCAGCTCAATCTACTTGGGCAGTCTTCGCAAGACACTGTCTGGAGCGGTGTTGTCGCCCTTTTTGACACGGGCATGCAAAGCGTTTCAGTGATTGTGTTCCTGTGCAGCATGGGGATCCCGCTGCTCAAGCTGCTGTGCCAACTGGCCGTATTGTTGAGTATCCGTTTCGATGTCGGACGCAGCTACGGCTTGTTGCTCTATCGCATTTATCACCATATACGCGAATGGGGGATGCTCGAGGTTTACTTCATGGGCGTACTGGTGGCTATCGTCAAGCTGGCAGATATGGCAGCCATCACTGTAGGCCTCGGCCTGGTGTGCTTCATTGGAATGTTGCTGATTCAAGTCTGGCTGGAGGTCGTAATGTCGCCTCACCAGATCTGGCAAGCGTTATCAGGAGAGGATGCCCATGCGGGCGATTGATGCAGGCATTCTGATTTGCAAGGAATGTCATGAATTGAACAGGCAGGAAGCTGATACCGACGAGCAAGTCTGTACGCGCTGCGGGGCGCTGGTGCATGCCCGCAGCCCGAATAGCCTGGTGCGGACCTGGGCATTGCTGATTACCGCCGCCATTCTTTACATACCGGCCAACTTGTTGCCGATCATGACCGTGAACTCCCTGGGCAAAGGTGCGCCCAGCACGATCATGGCGGGTGTAATCGAACTTGTGCACTACGGCATGTTCCCCATTGCGGCCGTGGTGTTTATCGCCAGTATCCTGGTGCCCACCTTCAAGCTGGTGGGCATCGGCCTGCTGCTGTTTTCCGTGCAGCGCCGTCAGCCCCTTTCGGCTCGCCAGCGTATCTGGATGTACCGTTTCATTGAATTCATCGGCCGCTGGTCGATGCTCGATATTTTTGTGATCGCCATCCTCGTGGCGGTTGTGAATTTTGGGCGGCTTGCCAGCATCGAAGCCAATCTTGGCGCCATCGCTTTCGCCACGGTGGTGATTCTGACGATGCTTGCCGCAGTAACTTTTGATCCCCGACTGATTTGGGATAACACGGAGTCGGACGACGACCATGACTGATTTGCCTGTAGCGAAAACCCGACCGGCTTCGAACTGGTCTGCCATTTGGGTGTTGCCTCTGATCGCCTTGATCATCGGCGGCTGGCTCGGCTGGCGGGCCTATAGTGAGACCGGTATCGAGATTCAGGTGCGTTTTGAGAGTGGCGAGGGCATTCAGGCCAACAAGACCGAAGTTGTCTATAAAGGTATGTCGGTCGGCAAGGTCAAAAGCCTCAAGCTCGATGACGAAGGCAGTTCCAAAGGTGTGATTGCCAGCATCGAAATGAACAAGGATGTAGAGCCATACCTGCGAACCAGCACGCGTTTCTGGCTGGTCAAGCCGAGCGTTACGCTGGCAGGGATCACCGGTCTCGAGACGCTGGTTTCAGGTAACTATGTCGCCATCAGCCCGGGGGAAGGCGAGCCCGTCCGCAAGTTCAAGGCCTTGGCCCAGGAACCGCCGCTCTCCGATGCCCAGCCCGGTTTGCACTTGACCATCAAGGCCGACCGCCTGGGCTCGCTGAACCGTGGCAGTCCGGTGTTCTATAAACAGATCAAAGTGGGCCAGATCAAAAGCTATGTGTTGTCCGAGGACCAGAACACCGTCGAGCTCAAGGTCTTCATTGAGCCGACTTACGCCAAACTGGTGCGCAAACATACACGTTTCTGGAACGCCAGCGGCATCAGCATCGACGCCAATCTGTCGGGTGTGAAGGTCCGCAGTGAGTCCCTGGCCAGCATCGTCGCCGGTGGCATTGCCTTCGCTACACCTGAAAACCGCAAGGACAGCCCGCCTACCGACCCGAGCCTGCCATTCAGGCTTTATGAAGACTTTGATGCCGCCGCCGCCGGTATCCGGGTGAAGGTCAAGCTCAGTGATTTCGACGGCTTGCAGGCCGGTCGCACACCGGTGATGTACAAGGGTATTCAGGTGGGCAGCCTGAAAACGCTGAAGGTCGATGCGGATCTGTCCGGCGCGACCGCCGAGTTGACGATGGACCCGTTGGCCGAGGATTACCTGGTCGAAGGCACCCAGTTCTGGGTGGTCAAACCGTCGATTTCCCTGGCGGGGATTACCGGCCTCGAGGCGTTGGTCAAAGGCAACTACATCGCTGTGCGGCCTGGCGACAAGGGTTCGGCGCCACAGCGAGAGTTTGCGGCACGGGCAAAGGCACCACCGCTGGACCTGCGTGCACCCGGCCTGCACCTGGTGTTGTTCACGGAAAACCTCGGTTCGCTGGAAGTCGGCAGCCCGGTTCTCTACAAACAGGTCAAAGTCGGCTCCGTACAGAGCTATCAGTTCTCGCGCACCAAGAAACGACTGATCATTGGCGTGCACATCGAGAAGGAATACGAAGGCCTGGTCAACGCCTCGACGCGCTTCTGGAACGCCAGTGGCATCACCCTCACGGGTGGTCTGACTGGCGGGGTCCAGGTTAAAAGCGAATCGTTGCAGAGCTTGATGGCCGGCGGCATTGCCTTCGAGACCCCGCAGGACAACGCCCCGTTGCAGAAGCGTATTCCACGTTTCCGTCTGTTTGCGAACCATGAAGACGCCACGCAGAAAGGCGAAGTCATCACGCTCAAGCTCGATCGCGCTGATGGCCTGCATACCGGCACTCCGATTCGTTTCAAGGGGCTGGATGTCGGCAAGGTGGAGGATGTTGATCTCAGCGAGGACCTGCAATCGGTGCTGCTGACCGCGCGGATTACCGAAGTGCCGGAGCGTATAGCACGGGTCGGTAGTCAGTTCTGGGTGGTCAAGCCTGAACTGGGACTGATCAAGACGTCCAACCTCGAAACCCTGGTGACCGGGCAATACATCGAGGTGCAACCGGCGCAGAAAAACCTGGGACCGCAGAAGAACTTTGTCGCTTTGGCCGCCGCGCCCGAAACAGCCAAGCAGGAAGCGGGATTGAGTCTGGTGCTGAGCGCGGCTCGTCGTGGTTCGCTGAAGGCCGGTGTGCCGGTGACCTATCGCGAAATCACCGTGGGCAAGGTGACCGGTTATGAGCTGGGCCAGACCGCTGATCGCGTCCTGATCCATATCCTGATCGAACCGAAGTACGCGCCACTGGTACGCAGCGGTACACGGTTCTGGAACACCAGTGGTTTCGACTTTGATGTCGGTCTGTTCAGAGGTGCAACGGTGCGTACTGAATCACTGGAGACGATGATTCAGGGCGGTGTCGCCTTTGCCACGCCGGATGGCGAGCGCATGGGCAGTCCGGCACGACCGGAGCAGACGTTCGCGTTGTTCGACAAGTTCGAAGAGGAATGGCTGGGCTGGGCGCCGAAGATTTCCATCGGCAAGTAGTCTGGAACTGCTCAGGCGTCTGTGATGACGCCTTCGGAGCGCCGCCCGGGGCAAGTCCGGGGTTGTTCCTGAAGAAATGCGATCAAATGTGGGAGCGGGCTTGCCCGCGAAGAGGCCCTGAAGTTCACTGCAAAGCTAAATGACACCCCTATGAAAAAGGCCGCGATCCATTGGACCGCGGCCTTTTTCATTGCCTTCGATTCAAGCCTCAGACCGCATCCAGCTCCGGCTCATCCGCTTGCTCGTTGACCGTCGCCTTCACCTGATCGTGACGACGGATGTATTTCCAGTCCGCCTCGTCGATGTAGATGCCGGCCGGGCCGCTGCCGCCTTCCAGGTCGATGGCGACACTGGCGCAGACCTGCGGCTTCACGCTCGCCAGGATCGGCACGAAGCCCAGCTGCAGACTGGTTTCCAGCAAGGCGGCCTGGTTCTTCTCATCGATGTCCGCTGCCTCGTCGAGGTAGTACGGCAGGCGCACACGACCGGCCTGGTCACGGTCCATCAAGTGCAGCAACAAGTACATGTTGGTCAGCGCCTTGATGGTCATGGTGGTGCCGTTGGAAGCGGCGCCGTCGATGTCGGTGTGGATCACCGGTTGGCCATTGACCTTGGTGATCTCGAACGCCAGTTCGAACAAGTCCTTGAGGCCGAGCTGGTTGTGGTTGGCCGCCACCAGCCGCGCCAGATACTCCTTAGCCTCTTCGTTCTTGTTGTCCTGCTCGGCGCTTTGGCTCAGGTCGAAGACAGACAGGGTTTCGCCTTCTTCGTACTGACCGGCGCTGTGGATGATCTGGTCGATGTGCTTGAGCGCTTCCTTGTTCGGGGCGAGCACGATGCGGAAGCTTTGCAGGTTGGAGACCTGACGTTTGTTGATCTCGCGGTTGAACAGCGCCAGTTGGTGTTCGAGGCTGTCGTAGTCGCTGCGGATGTTGCGCAGGGTCCGGGCGATGTCCGTCACGGCGGCGCGGCGAGCCTTGCCCAGGGTCAGGGCTTCGTCGGTACGGTGCGCATAGGCGTTGATCAGCAGTTGCAAGCGACGCTCCATATCGTCTTCGCTGTCGAACTTGGCCACGCCCTTGAGGCGCACCTGAGCGTACAGCGCTTCGATCTGTCCGTCGGCCCGCAGCAGGCCTTGCCAGCTGTCCTGATAGTCGTTTAGCAGTGGCAGCAGGTTGTCCATGGAGTCGTCGATCGGGTCCATGAACGGTGTGCCGAACGGCAGGTCCGCCGGCAACAACTGGCGACGGCGCAGGGCGTCGTCGAGGGTGCGTTGCTTGGCTTCCATGTCGCCGATCTGGCGGCCGACCAGTTGCAGCTTGGCCGACAGTTGCTGGACACGTTCGGTGAAGGCATCGCTGGAACGCTTCAGCTCGTCCTGGGCGGCTTCCATTTGCGCCAACTGTTCCAGCTTGTCGCCTTCCTCGGCGCTCAGGGTTTGCGCGCGACGGAAATCTTCCAGGGCTTTCTGCGCATCCAGCACTTGCTGGTACAGCGCTTCGGTCTGGGTCTTGCTCGCGGCGCGGTCGGCGGCCACGGCTTGCTGGGTCTTGAGTTGCTTGAGTTCTTTGTCCAGGCGCTCTTTCTGGTCGCGCAGGGCCGCGCGGTCAGCCAGCGCTTGCAGGGCCGGCGGCTCGATGTGGGAAATGTCGATGGACAGCCCCGGTACTTCGAAGCGTTCGCCTTTGAAACCGTCGAGGATCAGCTCCACGGATTTCACCCAGTCGCCGTTCTCGTCGAGGGTGATGCCGTGTTCGCCCAATGGCAGGCTGAACAGCGCGCTGTTGAACAAGCGCATCAGGCGTTCGACGTCCTGTTGCGAGAACTCTTCACGCAGGCGGGCGTAGCTGTTGTTGTCGGCGTGATCGAGTTGCTGCTTGACCGACTTCAGGCGTTTTTCCAGATCGCGCAGACGCTCTTCGAGGTCTTCGGCGCTGAACTGTCGGGACTGTGCCAGCGCACCGGCCAGTTCGTCGTGGGCGTCCTTGGCGGCCAGCAGTTGCTGTTCCAGCACCTTGACGTCATCGACCAGGGCAAAGCGATGCTTGAGCACCGACAATTCGCCGAGCCAGCGCTGGATGCCGGTGATTTCCCGCTCCAGACGCATCAGTTCCTGGGTACCGCCGCGCTGGTCGTTTTGCAGGGCATCCTGCTCGTTGCGGTAGTGTTCGGACTGAATGGTCAGTTCTTCCTTGCGCGCACTGGCATAGTCCGACCAGGTGCCGAGCAAGGAGTCGAGCAGCGGAGAGATCCGGTGCAGCTTGCCACGCAGGATGTCGCGTTGCTTCACGCCGTTGGCCAGGGCTTCGACCAGCGGGCCGGCGGCGACCAGCGAGTTGTAGTCCTGCTCCATGCGTCGTACATCGCGGAACGCTTCTTCGCACGCGGCGATGTAGTCGACGCTGCCGGAGCGCAGGCTGTGTTCGAAGGCATCGAGGAACAGCTGCTTGAGCTTGGCCGCGGTGATTTCGCGCATGTGCAGCAGGTTGATGAACAGCGCGCGGAAGGTCTTCAGGCTCTGCTCGCTGGTGGAGCGCAATGGAATCAGCGTCAGGTCCAGCGGGATCGAGGTGTGACCGCCGACCAGCAAACGGCGCAGTTCGTCCGGCTTGAGTTCGTAGGCTTTCAGGCCTTCGCGCTCAAGGTTGGTGAACAATTCTTTCTGGCGCAGGCAGGTGTCGTTTTTCTGATAGTGGGCCAGGTCCAGTTTGCCGGCATAGGCAAAGAACTGGTGACCGAAACCGCCGCCCGGGCCGCGGCCGACCACGCCGATCACGTGGGGGCCGTGAGGCAGGTTCACTTCCACCAGGATGTAACTGGTGTCTGAGGCGAAGTAGAAGCGCCGGGATTGTTCCAGGCTGTACTTGCCGAAGCTCATGTCCGACATGCGCGCCAGAATCGGGAACTGCAGGGCGTTGATCGAGGCGGATTTACCGAGGTTGTTCGCGCCGTACACCGACAGAGGTTCTTCCAGCGGGAACAGGCCGAGGCTGTAGCCAGCGGTGTTCAAAAGGGCAAAGCGGCGGATGCCGTAACGTTCCTTGCTCATGCGTCGAGCTCCTGTTCTTCGGCAATGGCCCGGGCCAGTGCGTCTTCTTCGCTTTCACCCTCGAACTCACTCAGATCGAGCGGATCGTCGGTCTGCAGCAGTTTTTCGTCGCTGTCTTCGTCGATCAGTACCGGCACCGGCAACGGCAGGACGCTGTGCAGGCTGGCGGCCAGGTCGCGGTCCTGCTGCACCGACAGGCACACATCGAGGAAGCGGTGCATCGGCGGCAGGAAACGGTAGATGCCGTTTTCTTCGCTGGCAAAGCCGAGCTGGGTCATGCGGCGCATGATCTTTTCTTCCAGTTCGTCCTGGGTCTGCACTTCGGCCTGGATGAACAGGTCGCGGTACTTTTCCAGCAACGACGGCAGCTCATCGCGGCCGAGACTGCCGCCATCGAGCACGGAGATCGGGTCGCGGCCCTGGTCGGCCAGGTGCTCGACGAGGATGAAGGTGAACAGCGCAAGCCGCTGGGCGGTCTTGTTCACCGCAGCCGCCGCGAGGTCCGGCACGAAGTAGTAGAAACCGCGGGTGTCACAGACCAGTTCAAAGCCCAGGGCCTTGAACAGCGTGCGGTATTGGTCCTGAAAGTTCGACAACTGCGCGTACAGTTCCGGATCGCGGCGGCTGACGTGGTAACCCTTGAACAGCTCGCGAAAGATCGGTGCCAGATGGGACAGTTCGGATAGATCAAGATGCATAAGGAGTGCTCGCAGAATCCTCGGCGGGGGTGTCGCTGACCGAGAGCAGGGCGAAGGAGCGCAGGCTGACCTGATGCTCGTGAGTATGGTATTGGCGACGTTCCAGACGCTCGCGCTTGAAACGTTTTTCCCGCGACAGACGCGAGAACCAGTACAGCAATTCGTCGGTGGCGCCGTCCGGTTCCTGCTCCAGCAGCCAGGTCATCAGGTCCGGCATCGGCAGGGCGTCTTCGCAGCGTTCGAGCATTTCCCGAACGGTGCGTGGTGCCCGTGGCGCTTCGCCTTTCTGGGTCTTGTGCGCCTTGGGGAAGCGCGCCGGTTTCGGTTCGAAACGGGCCAGGGCATAAACGTAGGCTTCGACCTGACTGGCACTGCCGAGGAAGGTGCTCTGCGGACGGGTGAACATCGGCATCGCCGCTTGTGGCACGGCGTCGATGCCCTTGCGGCGGATCATCGACAGGGCCAATGCGGCGCCACGGGTCACGGCGTTGTGCCGGCGCGCTTCTTCACGCAGCGGCAGCAACAGCTCGCGGGCGTGACGCAGGGTCAGTTGGGCGCTGGTCTGCATTTCGAGGATGCGCGCGTGGGTGCGCAGCAGCATGTCGTCGTCGACCAGGTGGCCGAGGCGCTGCTGCTCGCTGAGCATCTTCAGCAGGACGGTTTCGACCTTGCGCACGCCTTGTTCGAAGGCGCCGTCGGCGTTCACCAGATCAATCATCGGCTCGACGTATTCGTCCCAGGTCGCCAGCACTTCAGCGTAACGCTGGCGCAATGGAATCTGCCGATCGCTGGTTTTCGCCCGTTCGGCGACGGCCACCAGTGCCTGTTCGTCGTTATCGAGTTTTTTCAGTACATCGCGAACCCGCATGTCGAGCAGGCGCAACTGGCGGGCCAGATCATTGCCGTCGCGGATATCGAATGCGTCCTGGATATAACCGGCCAGACGCTCGAGGTGGCGCAGGTAGGCTTCGATTTCCAGGCACAGGCCCAGCCGGTGTTCGCGGCGTAGATAGGCAAGGAAGTCGTGAATCTGCGCATTGAGCTCGAAACGGTTCGGGCTTTTGGCCACGGGAACCAGGATATCGAGGCGAATCCACACATCCAGCAGGCTGGTGATGTCCTGCGGCGTACTGTCGAGTTGCTGGGCGGCCAGTTGCGTGCGCAGTTCGTTCAGGCTCAGTGTGCCTTGGTCGAAGTGCTCGCACAGTGGCTCCAGAAGTGCCCAGTGTTCAGCGAGGGCGCGCAAGACGCGCTTGGGTTCGATCATCGGAATGGCCGGCTGGTTGGCGATTAAAAGCCGCGATTGTACTGCATCGGGGGCAATCCGATTCAATCTCGGGACAGGCTGTCGCCTTCTTTTCGGTAATGTGCATCGATCAACTGCGGGCGATCTTGAGCGAACGGCGGTAGAATCAGCGCACTTTAGTTATCCACAAGTGGCCGACCTTTGCTTATCGAGTCCCGTCGTCGCGCTTATCTGGCCGCCATGCAGGTGGTCAACTGGCTGCCGCGCACCGAATTGCCCTTTGCCGCGCCGTCGCGGCCCGAGCTGCTGGAGGAGATCCCCGAGCCGGTTGTGGTCGCGCCTGTCGTGCCCGCAGTTGTGGCTCAGACGCCCGTGGCGCCTGTGGCCAAGCCGGCCGAGCGGGTGAAGATCGAGGTACCGCGACCATCGCTGGCGAGCACGCGCACCGGGGCCAAACCGGTGGAAGAGGCCGAAGAGGCAGCGGTCGTGATCAAGGCGCCGGTCGTGCCGCCGCCGCGTTTCGCCCTGCAATTGCTGCGGGCCGGGCGTTGCCTGCTGCTGGTGGAGTTACCCACAGGTGAATCCTTCCAGACTCGCGATCCTGCCTATCTGCTGCTCAAAGACATGCTGCGCGCCGCCGGTCTGCCGGACAGCCCGCAGATCGTCGGTGAGCCGGTGCGTTGGCCGCTGCTGGTGCGTGGCACGATGGATCAGGGCCCGGAAGCGGCCCGCGACTTCGTGCAGGGTTTTCTCTCGGTGCGCATGGAAGAAACGCCCTGCGCCTGCTTGTGGCTGATCGGCCTGCCTGCGGTGCGATTTGCCGGCGAAGCGGATGCCGAGGCGTTCAATCACGAGTTGCAGATCGAAGGCCTGGGCTCGGCCTGGGCGGTACCGGGCCTGGAATTATTAATGGAAGAGCCACAGCGTAAGGCTGATGTCTGGCAAGCCATGCGTCGGCTGATGGCGCGCTGGAAAGAATCGAATGAGTAACGCTGTATCGTTTCGCCCGATGACCGAGGCGGACCTGGAAACCGTACTGAAAGTCGAATACGCGGCCTACAGCCATCCCTGGACCCGCGGGATTTTCCTCGATGGCCTGGGCAAGTATCAGATCTGGCTGATGTTCGAAGGTCAGCAACAGGTCGGCCACGGTGTGGTGCAGATCATCCTCGATGAGGCGCACCTGCTGAACATCACGGTCAAGCCGGAAAACCAGGGCCGTGGCCTGGGGCTGGCATTGCTTGAGCATTTGATGTCGATTGCCTACAAGGCCGACGCCCGGGAGTGTTTCCTGGAAGTGCGCGACAGTAATACCGCGGCGTTCAAGCTGTATGAACGTTATGGTTTCAACGAGATCGGCCGGCGTCGGGATTACTACCCGGCGGTGGGCGGGCGCGAAGATGCGGTGGTCATGGCCTGCACTTTGGTGGATTGAGCTTGTAGGAGCTGCCGAAGGCTGCGATCTTTTCAAGGATCAAAGGATCGCAGTCTTCGGCAGCTCCTACGGATGTCCGTAGAGCTCAACGTCTTTTGTCGAGAGGATCGCGCCGCGCCAGTTCCGCCTCATCCAGACCATTGCCACCGCCAATATCGTCCTCATCGACGATGCTCAGGTCCCAATCCGCGCGGCTATCATTGCCCGCCTCATGGGCATCCCGAGCGCCGTCTTCACGGATCAGGGTCTCCGGGCTCAGGTCGTCGTCGGTAGGTTGATGGTCACCGGTCGAGGCACCGGTCAGGCCCGCTTCACGTCCGCGCTGGCGCGGCATCTGTTGCTCGCGCTCCTTTTCCGGCAGTTCGTCACCGATTCTGGCGCTGGGTTCTTCGGTGTCGAAATCCAGCTCACGCACCGAGCCCATGCGGTCTTCGTTGTCATCGACGGGTTCCGGCTGCACCGCATCGTACGGACGTCGTGAATCATTCATGGTAATTCCTCATACTGTAGGCCTTACTACGGTTGACCTACTTGGCTGCCGAGAATTCCACCGGCATGGAGCCCCGTGTTCCGGATCAGGAGAGCATCTGCATTTCGCGCGTGACCCCGACGGACGGTTGTCAGTCAAAGCTGCGCATCATTCTTGAGGCTTCAAAGCATGAACGAATTACAAGATCTGATTGATAACAACGAGCGTTGGGCCGCTGCGATCAAGGAGGAAGATCCTGACTTCTTCGCCAAGCTGGCTCGCCAACAGACCCCGGAGTTCCTGTGGATCGGTTGTTCCGACGCCCGTGTGCCGGCCAACGAGATCGTCGGCATGCTGCCGGGCGATCTGTTCGTACACCGTAATGTGGCCAACGTCGTGCTGCACACCGACCTTAACTGCCTGTCGGTGATTCAGTACGCGGTCGATGTGCTCAAGGTCAAACACATTCTCGTCACCGGCCACTATGGCTGTGGCGGTGTGCGTGCTTCGATGCAGGACCGCCAGTTCGGCCTGATCGACGGCTGGCTGCGTTCGATTCGCGATCTCTATTATGAAAAACGTGAAGAACTGGCCAAATACGCCACCGAAGAGGAGCGCGTCGACCGCCTCTGCGAACTGAACGTGATCCAGCAAGTCGCGAACGTCGGGCATACCAGCATTGTGCAAAACGCCTGGCACCGCGGGCAGAGCCTGTCGATCCACGGCTGCATCTACGGCATCAAGGATGGCCGCTGGAAGAGCCTGAACGCGACCATCAGCGGATTCGAGCAACTGCCGCCGCAATACCGCCTGCGTCCGTTCGAACCTCTGTAAAACCTTTCAATACAGGCTTCGCCGACGCCACTGCTGCAAAAACAGCTGGCCGTCGGCGTTCGGCTCTTCATCATAGCCGGTGATCCAGCCACGGCACTCGTATGAGCCGCACTGGCAGGCAAACTGGCGTTGCAGTTTGTCTTCGCTGGCGGCGAAGTCCATGGTCAGCCAGTCGCCCTTGTTGATGTCCTTCAGCGCCCATAACCACAACTCGCTCAAGTCCAGAAAGACATTGGGGTCGCAGGAGTGTCGCAACAGTCCGCAGAAACGCGGGTCGTAGACGTGCACACCCGGGGCGAGCTGGCGGGTATGCCGGCAGCGATAGGGCAGCAAGTGCCCTGATGCCCGGCAGAGACGAGTGATTCGCGGGAATTCACGCCGTGCGGCAATAGCCGTGGCTTCGCCCTTGGCGTTTTCAATGATTTCGAAGTCGGCCAGGGAAGGAAATCCCAGGCGAACGGGTAGCTCCGAAAAGGGGTAAACACCTTGCGGCGGTTGTGGGTTTTTTCGTCGAGGGGCGTGAGCTTTCATAACGATCCCTGTCTGCTGGGTGCTGCGACTTCCTTGCGCCGACGGTCCTGTTGGCACAGCAGCACATGAGTTCAGCCCAAGCCTCTCGCAGTTATAACGGGCGGTCTACTGTCATAAGTGACAGATCTGGCCGCCGTTCATCGGGTTAAAACGGCGGAGCAGGCTTCACCGTGACTGGCGCCGGGGCCTTGAGCTGCTTGAGCTGGGTCACGATCGAAGCTGTCGCACATTTGCCCGCAGCCTGCTGGGGCGACAGGTTGCGGATCGAGGTGTAGAACAGCTCACAGGTTTTTTCTTTCTGGGCCACTTGCCAGGTTTGCCGGCAGGTATTGAGTTCAAGGTCTGGATTGCTGTCCGGTTGGCGGCCCATGGTGGCCTGCCAGCACGCAGCACTGAGATCCTGCCCCATGACTTTCAGGCCTGCCGCATCGGCCTTGGCCTGGGCGTCACTGCCGGTGTAGTTTGCCGGATCGGCGGCATACCAAATGTAGCTCGGGTGGTTGGAGCCCAATACGGGGACTTTCACGCCGTTGTCCGGAGTGATCTGCACCAGGCTCAACACGTTCACTGTCTGCCCGTATTGCTCTTTGATCCAGTTACGCACCGGTGTGCCGAAGGCGACCATCGGCAGCGCTGCGCCGCTGGCGTTCAGGCTGACTTCCTTGACCATGGTGCTCTGGTAATCCTTGAAGTAGCCGTAGACGCCTTCGAGGTCCTTGCCCGCGTTGGACGGCGCGGCAATCGGGGCGATGTCGATGATTGTCTGGTAGCCCGGCGTCTGCCCGGCCGGAATGCCGTTGGCGGTCAGCAGCGTGGCCCAGCGATCCGTGGTGGCGGACCTCAGGTAATCCTGGGCCTGGGTCAGCGAATAGTCTGGCGGGAAGTGCAGCAGCTCAACGCTTTTGCGGTTTTCCAGGGCCATGCCCAGCGGCAGGAACAGATACCAGCTATACGCCCACTTGCCATCGGCATTCAGTTTGCTGGCGCCGTTATAGGCCAGGTCACCGGCGTCGAGCAGCGCGGCCAAAGGTTTTTCATAGCCGTCGGGCACGCCGATGATTTCTGCATGGAGCTGACCATTGTCGGTTTTGACCAGAACCTTCGCATCGCCGTAGCCATCGCGCTGCACGCTTTGGGTCAGGTAATGCTCGACGGTCTGTTCTAGCGTCCAGTTGCGAAAGCAGATCACGTTGCAGTTGTTGGGATAGGCGAAGAGGCGGGTAACGCGTTCGGTACTGCCCAGCTTCAGGTTGATATCGGCATGGGCTGTGGCACTCAGGGTGAGGGCTGCGAGGGTAAGTCCTGCGAGTTTAAGCATGCTCAGATCCTTTTCAGCGTGGTCCCGTTACGGATACACACCATACTGGATCAACTCAGTGACTCAAAAAAGTAGGCCTCAGGCATTTTTTTGGAGCAGTGGCATCCAGCCCGCAACGTGTGTTTTGCGGGCTGGTTCAAATATCAGGCAATCACAGAAGGCGCAGTGCCAATTGGCTGCCGGCACGCAGGTATTCGACTTGTGCGGTGACCGCGTCCCTGACGATCGCTTCACCGGTGTCGTTCAGGCGGGCTTTTTTTGCATCGATAACGGAGGTTTGCAAGAGTTGCATAGTGACATCCACTGCTTTCTGAAAGGCCGTCACGTTGTTGTGCTGACCAAACGCCTGCACCACCGCGTTCATACGGCGATCGGCATCGTCTCGCAAAGCTTTGTACTCAGCTATCGAGACGTTGCCATCCTGGTAAATTTCATTGATCAACTCTTCCAGTGTTTTGGATATTGGTGTCATCGGGTCTTCCTTGGGTTTTGGTGTTTGATTCTCCGGGACAGGTTAATTCAACACTGCTGGCGGCAAGAGTCAGGACTTGCGCCTGTATTGAGTGGGACAACGCCACAGGTTTTGTAGGAGAGGGGGGCTTTCAACCTGTCGGTTCGTTAGAACTCATGAAACGACAGTGTTTCTGCCTGAGCCCCGTCACATTCTTGCGGGGATCAGGCAGCCAAAGCGTCATATCGTGACGCAGTTGGACGTTTGCTTACGGCATCACCGGTGGCGTATAGGCAAGCGTCGTCCCCAGCGCCCAGAGCAGCAACAATACCAGCGGTGTGTGCACCAGCAATTGCACGAACGAGAAGCCGATCAGGTCCCGTGCCTTCAACCCGAGCACGCCCAGCAGCGGCAGCATGTAGAACGGGTTGATCAGGTTGGGCAGGGCTTCGGCGGCGTTGTAGATCTGTACGGCCCAGCCCAGGTGATAGTTCAGGTCATTGGCCACCTGCATCACGTACGGCGCTTCGATGATCCACTTGCCACCACCGGACGGAATGAAGAAGCCGAGGATCGCCGAGTACACACCCATCAGCAACGCATAGGTGTCGTGGGAAGCAATGCTGACGAAGAACGTCGAGATGTGGTGCGCCAGGGTCTGCGCGTCGGCGCCTTTGACCGTGGTCATCAGCGCGGCAATCGAACCGTACAGCGGGAACTGGATCAGCACGCCCGTGGTAGTCGGCACCGCGCGGGACACGGCGTCGAGGAAGCTGCGTGGGCGCCAGTGCAGCAGGGCGCCGAGCATGATAAACAGGAAGTTGTAGGTGTTCAGCCCGGAAATCGCGCTGATCGCCGGTTTGGTCGAGAACTCGTGGAACAGCCAGCCACCGGCCAGCAGCACCAGCAGGATCATCAGCAGCGGACTGTACTCCAGCCATTCGCCGGGACGGGTGCGCGGTTGCAGCGGCGGCAGGTTGAAACTCGGATCGACGCCGCAGGCCTTGGCATCACGCGCCGAGTTCGGACCAGGGGCGGTGGCATAGGCAATGATCAGCGAAATGACGATCAAGGCCAGTAGCATCACGCCGGACTGCCATAGAAAGATCGTCTGCGTGAACGGAATCACCCCGGTGATCGACAGAATCGACGGTGGCAGGCTCGCTGGGTTGGCCTGCAACTGTGCCGCGGACGACGACAGGCCCAAGGCCCATACCGCGCCAAGTCCCAGATAGGCGGCGGCACCGGCGGCGCGGTAGTCCATTTTCAGATCGGTGCGGCGGGCCAGGGCGCGCACCAGCAATCCGCCGAACACCAGGGACAAGCCCCAGTTCAGCAACGACGCGACCATGGAAATCAGCGCGACCCAGGCCACGGCGGAGCGGCCGTTTTTCGGGAGTTTTGCCAGTCGGTCGATCAGTTTCACCGCCGGTGGCGAACTGGCGACCACGTAGCCACCGATCACCACAAAGGCCATTTGCATGGTGAAAGGGATCAGGCTCCAGAAGCCGTCACCGAACGCCATCGCGGCATCGGTGGGCTTGGCACCCATGGCCATGGTGGCCAGGGCCACGATAATCACCGCCAGGGCCGCAAACACCCAGGAGTCGGGAAACCAGCGTTCGGCAAAGCTTGAGCAGCGCAGGGCAAAGCGGGCGGAGCGGCTATCTTCGATATCAGCGGCCACGGGGGTACCTCGGATTTTTATGTTTGTCGTGGTCTTCGGGGCGGTAACCGCCCGTCTGGACAGATGCCAACATTAATTCAAGCGGAGGATTTTTGCGGGGCTGTTTCGTGGCTATGGGACTTTGGTCTAACGGGTTGTCCGCCGGTGCGTTTACGTAGACCATGGGCGCCTTGGTTTTTGCCCGTGCCAGAGTTCTTTTCATGACTGCCAACACCGATTCGCGCCCGACGCCGTTCAACCGCTCGGACTACAAGACCCTCGGGCTCGCCGCGCTCGGCGGGGCGCTGGAAATCTACGATTTCATCATCTTCGTGTTTTTCGCCCTGACCCTCAGCCAGTTGTTCTTCCCGCCGGAAATGCCCGAGTGGCTGCGCCTGCTGCAAAGCTTCGGGATCTTCGTCACCGGGTATCTGGCGCGACCGCTGGGCGGCATCCTGATGGCGCATTTCGCCGACCGTCTGGGACGCAAGAAAGTCTTCAGCCTGAGCATCCTGATGATGGCGTTACCTTGCCTGCTGATCGGGATCATGCCGACCTACGCGCAAATCGGCTATTTCGCGCCCTTGCTGCTGTTGGCCCTGCGCATCCTCCAGGGCGCGGCGGTGGGCGGCGAGGTGCCCAGTGCCTGGGTATTCGTCGCCGAGCACGCGCCCGTCGGCCATCGCGGCTATGCCCTGGGGTTCTTGCAGGCGGGGCTGACCTTCGGTTATTTGATCGGTGCATTGACCGCAACCTTCCTGGCGCAAGCGTTCACTCCAACGGAAATCCTCGATTACGCCTGGCGTTACCCCTTCCTGCTGGGCGGCGTGTTTGGCGTGATTGGCGTCTGGCTGCGTCGCTGGCTCAGCGAAACCCCGGTGTTCATGGCCATGCAGACACAGCGGGAGGCGGCCGGCGAACTGCCGCTGCGCACGGTCTTGCGCGAGCATCGCCTGGCCATTTTGCCAGCGATGATTCTCACCTGTGTGCTGACCTCGGCCGTGGTGGTGTTCGTGGTCATCACCCCGACCATGATGCAGAAAACCTTTGGCATGACCGCCAGCCATACCTTCGCCTTGAGCGCACTGGGCATCGTGTTCTTGAACATCGGCTGCGTGCTCGCCGGGCTGCTGGTCGACCGCATCGGCGCCTGGCGCACGGTGATGTTCTATAGCCTGCTGCTGCCGCTGGGCATCGGCGTGCTGTATGCCAGCCTGATCATGGGCGGCGACTGGGTTGGCCTGGCCTACGCCGTGGCAGGGCTGTCTTGCGGGGTGGTTGGCGCGGTGCCATCGGTGATGGTCAGCCTGTTCCCGGCGCGGATTCGCGTCTCGGGCATTTCCTTTACCTACAACATCGCCTACGCCGCATGGGCGAGTGTCACACCGCTTTTGCTGATCGGCCTGATGCCTTGGAGTCCATGGATCTGCGTGATGTTCAGTGCGGTGATGGGCGCGGTGGGCGTGGGCAGCGCGGCTTATTTCGGTGCGCGGATGCCGAGAGTCGCAGGCTGTTCTGCGGCTGGCGCGCATTGATTGTGTGCGTAGTAACTATTTTTACAGGGCAAGCCTGAAACACGCTTAAGTAAATGTTTCCAAGGCCGATGGTTAGGCTGCATATCGCTTTCTACCCCTGTCCATCGGTGCTTTCCCATGTTCAATAAACGCTTGAAGCAGGAGCTGTCGGCTCTTCGTGAAGAACTCTCCAGCCTCCAGCAAGTGAAGGACAGCCTGGAAAGCGAGATGCTGGTGCTGACCCTCGACAGCGATGGACGGGTTCAGTCGGTCAATCAGAACTTCCTTGGCGAAATGCATTACAAGAGCGGCGACCTGATTGGCCGGCACATCGACGACCTGGTCCCGGATCACGTGAAATCCGATGAATTCCAACTGCGTTTCAAAAACGCGCTGACCCGTGGCGAGCACTTCGCCGGCGCGGTGCGCCTGTTGCGCGGTACCGGCCAGGAGGCGTGGCTGCGTTCGATCCTGCAACCGGTGCGCTCGGCGGATGGGCGGATCAGGTGTTTTTCGATTTTCTCCAGCGACCTGACCCGCACCATCGAGGCCTCCCGTGAACACGAGAACCTGATCGGCGCGCTGGTGCGCTCCACGGCGGTGATCGAATTCGACCTCAATGGCAATGTGCTGAGCGCCAACGACCGCTTCCTTAGTGGCATGGGTTACAGCCTGGCGCAGATCAAGGGCAAACATCACCGCATGTTCTGCGAGCCGGCGGATTACAACAGTGCCGAGTACCAGGACTTCTGGCGTCGCCTGAACGCGGGCGAATTCGTGGCCAACCGTTTCAAACGGGTCGACAGCCATGGTCGTATGGTCTGGCTGGAGGCGTCCTACAACCCGGTGGTCGATGCCAACAATAATCTCTACAAGGTGGTTAAGTTCGCCACGGTGATTACCGACCAGGTCAATCAGGAACAAGCCGTTGCCGAGGCCGCCAACATCGCCTACAGCACCTCGCAGCAAACCGACCAAAGCGCCCAGCGCGGTAATGCCGTGGTGACCCAGGCCGTGGACGTGATGCGCGACCTGGCCAGGCATATGCAAACCGCCGGTGATGGCATCGAAGCCCTGAACGAGCAGTCGCTGGTGATCGGTACCATTGTCAAAACCATCAGCGGCATTGCCGAGCAGACCAATCTGCTGGCGCTCAACGCGGCCATCGAAGCGGCGCGTGCGGGCGAGCAAGGGCGGGGCTTCGCCGTGGTAGCGGATGAGGTCCGGCAACTGGCTTCGCGCACCAGCCAGGCCACCGATGAAATCGTCCTTGTGGTCCGGCAGAACCAGGACATGGCGCGCAACGCCGTGGCCCTGATGACCGACGGCAAGCTTCAGGCCGAGCAGGGCCTGGCGCTGGCGGCGGAAGCGGGGGCGGTGATTGTCGAGATCCAGGACGGCGCGCAGAAAGTGGTCAATGCGGTGGGGCAGTTTGCCAATCAACTCACTAACTGACCTGCTATCCGCTCTTGGTGGGAGAGGGCTTGCTCCGGGCGGCGTTCCGACGAAAGCGGTGTGTCATTCAACGCAACTGTGACTGAACTGACACCTTCGCGAGCAAGCCCGCTCCCACAGGGTTACGTGGGCGCTACAATCGGCTCTTTTCCCCCAGGAGCAGACTTCCATGAGCGCTTCCCACCGCCGTCCGGTTCCCTTGTCCAAGGCCTATCGTCTGCTCAATCATGGCCCGACCGTGCTGGTCAGCGCAGCCCACGATGGCCAGCGCAACATCATGGCGGCAGCCTGGGCCATGCCGCTGGACTTCGACCCCCCGAAAATTGCCGTGGTGCTGGACAAGTCCACCTGGACTCGCCAGTTGCTGGAAGCCTCGGGCACCTTTGTGCTGAATGTTCCCTGCGCCGCCCAGGCCGACATTGTGCAAACCGTCGGTTCGACCTCCGGCCTGGAATTGACCCGGGGCCAGGGGCGCGACAAGTTTGAGACCTACGACCTGCAGACGTTCACCGGCGAGTCGGTCGATGCGCCGATGCTCGAAGGCTGTGTGGCCTGGCTGGAGTGTCGCCTGTTGCCGGAGCCGAACAACCACCAGCAGTACGATCTGTTCCTGGCCGAAGTGATTGCCGCCCAGGCAGACGAACGTGTGTTCAGCGAAGGCCGCTGGCACTTCGAAGGGCAAGATGCCTTGCGCACCTTGCACCACGTGGCGGGCGGGCACTTCCTGACCATTGGCGAGCCGGTGGACGGCAAGACCTTGCAGGCTTGAGTCGGTCAGCGCTCAAATCCACACATCATTCTCGGCCGTGCGCTCACCACCTTCGCTGCCGGTATTGAGCACGCCCTTGGGTTCGATCAGCAGGAGTTTTACCTCCTGCTCGGCACAAGGCTTGTGCTCGACGCCTTTGGGTACCACGTACATTTCCCCGGCGTTCACCAGCACGTGACCATCGCGAAAATCGATGCGCAACCGGCCTTCGAGCACGATGAAGGTTTCGTCGGTATCGAGGTGGTCGTGCCAGATAAAGTCCCCCAGCAACTTCACCACCTTGAACTGGTAGTTGTTCATTTCGGCGATGACCCGGGGCGACCAGTGGGAATCGATCCGGCTGATTTTTTCAGCGAAGTTCAGGCTTTCGTAAGCATTCATGAAACAGCTCTCGCGGTGGTTGGTGAACCCACGATAGCCAGCGACTCAACGCGCTTCTTGTACGATTGTGCGTGGCTCAACGGCGCTGCATGTTGATCCAGCGGGCCGGTGACAGGCCGTAGGTCTTGCTAAATTGCCGGGTCATGTGGCTCTGGTCGGTGAAGCCTGCGATCAGCGCGGCGCTGACCAGGCTCTGACCCTGGATCAGCAGCGCACGGACCAGGTCCAGGCGCCGCATGGTCAGATAGCGGTAGGGGCTGGTGCCGAACAACAGGCGAAAATCCCGGGACAGGCTCCAGCGATCCCGACCGCTGTGCTGCGCCAGTTCATCCAGGGTCACGGTGCGATCCAGGGCGCCGTGGATGTATTCCCGCGCACGCTGCGCGGCCACGTAATCGAAACCCGAGCGTTTGCCCGCCGCGCCGGAAACCGTGCTCATGGCTTGCGCCAGATCGAACAGCGCGTCCTGTTCTTCCAGTGGATCGAGCGGGTAATCCAGGCTGCGCAGCAACGCGCCCGTGGCGGCGAACAGGCGGGGATCGTTCGATAGCCCGGTCTTGATGAATGGCAGCGCTTGCCCACCGAGCATCTGCTGGATCAGCGCCGGTTCGATGTACATCATCCGGTACTGGAAACCGGACTCGGTGCCGGCTTCGCCATCGTGGGCTTCGTCCGGGTGCAGTACGATCGTTGCGCCCGGCAGGCTGTGACGCCAGCCGCCGCGATACTGAAAGCTCTGCACCCCGGCCAGGGTATGACCGATGGCATAGGTGTCGTGGCGGTGCAGATCATAGCCATGGCTGGCAAAAAACGCCTCGAAACGCTGCAGCCCGCCGACATCGGGCGCGCGAAGGAACCAGTCATTGCTAGGCGGACGCTTGGCCATGGTGATGATCGTCTTGAGTTTGATGCGCAACACGGTATCTCAGCCAACGGTTCGCTGTCTTCTGATCGGATGGCGGTTTGCCCGCTAGAAAACCAAGGGCAAATACTGCACTGTGGGGCGCATTCGCTACAGGTCGTTGTTTATTTTTCAGTATGAGGCCAGGTCATGAGCAAGTTGCGCGTGGGGATCATTTTCGGAGGCCGTTCGGCCGAGCATGAGGTGTCGTTGCAATCGGCGAAAAACATCGTCGATGCGCTGGATCGCTCACGCTTCGAGCCGGTGTTGATCGGCATCGACAAACAAGGCCACTGGCACCTCAACGACCCCTCCAACTTTTTGCTGAACCAGGAAAACCCGGCGCTGATCGCCCTCAATCAGTCCAATCGCGAACTGGCCGTGGTACCGGGCAAAGCCAGTCAGCAATTGGTGGAAACCTCCAGCCAGGAAATGCTCGGTCACGTCGATGTGATCTTCCCGATTGTCCACGGCACCCTCGGAGAAGACGGTTGCCTGCAAGGCTTGCTGCGCATGGCCGATCTGCCGTTTGTCGGCTCCGATGTGCTCGGCTCGGCCGTGTGCATGGACAAGGACATCAGCAAGCGCCTGCTGCGCGATGCCGGCCTGGCCGTGACGCCGTTCGTGACATTGACCCGCGCCATGGCGGCGCGCACCGGGTTTGCCGAGGTGCGGGGCAAGTTGGGTTTGCCGCTGTTCGTCAAACCGGCCAACCAGGGCTCTTCCGTGGGTGTGAGCAAGGTCACCAACGAGGCCGAGTACAGTGCAGCGGTGGAACTGGCCTTGAGTTTCGATACCAAGGTGTTGATCGAATCTGCCGTCAGCGGCCGCGAGATTGAATGCGCGGTGCTCGGCAATGAAGACGCCATCGCCAGTGGCTGCGGCGAGATCGTGGTGCGCAGCGGGTTCTATTCCTACGACAGCAAGTACATCGACGACACGGCGGCTGAAGTGGTGGTGCCGGCCAACATCAGCGTCGAGGCCAGCGAGCGCATTCGCGCCCTGGCCGTCGAAGCGTTCCAGGTCCTGGGCTGTTCCGGCCTGGCCCGAGTCGACGTGTTCCTGACCGACTCCGGTGAAGTGCTGATCAACGAAATCAACTCGCTGCCCGGCTTCACCCGCATCAGCATGTACCCGAAACTGTGGCAGGCCACCGGCATGACCTACAGCGAACTGGTGACGCGACTGATCGAGCTGGCGCTGGAGAAGCACCAGGTTCGGCAGGGGTTGAAGATCAGTCGATAGCGACTTGCTCATAAACAAAGGGCCTACCCACCGGTAAGCCCTTTCTCATTGCATTGCAACGTTAGGCTTGAACGACCGGGAGCGACGGCGGTGGGCCTGGTGGCGATTACGGCGTTGATCTATTCGTTGACGGCCTAATAGCAAAGATCAAAAGATCGCAGCCTGCGGCAGCTCCTACATTGGAATGCGTTTCCCTGTAGGAGCTGCCGCAGGCTGCGATCTTTTGATTCAAAGGCATAAAAAAACGCCGCGTACGACTCAATCTCCCAGCGCTTGCCCTTCACGCCGCGGATCGGCCCCGCCTGTCAGCGACGCTTTGCCTTGGGCGTCCTTGACCCGAACAATCGCCTGGGTGCCGCTGGTCATGTCGATCTCGCTCACGCTGTGCCCTTTGTCTTTCAGCGCCTGAATCAGCATCGGGCTGAACTGGCCCAGTTCCAGTTCGGTGGGGCCGTTGCGGCTGCCGAAGTTGGGCAGGTTGATGGCGGCTTGCGCATCGAGGTTCCAGTCGAGCAGGCCGATGGTGGATTTGGCCACGTATTCGATGATTTGCGAGCCGCCGGGGGAGCCGACGGTGGCGAGGAATTCGCCGCTCTGGCGGTCGAAGATCAGGGTCGGGGCCATGGAGGAGCGCGGGCGTTTGCCGGGCTCGACGCGGTTGGCGACTTTTTGCCCGTTTTCCTCGGGGATGAACGAGAAGTCGGTCATCTCGTTGTTGAGCATGAAACCCTGAACCATGATGTGCGAGCCAAACGCCGATTCGATGGTAGTGGTCATCGACACGGCACCGCCGGCGTCATCGACGGCCACCACCTGCGAGGTGGAAATCCGCAGCGGCGAACGGTCTGGCGCATAGGCCACCCGGATGCCCGGCGGAGTGCCGGGTTTGGCCGTGCCCATGCTGCGTTCGCCAATCAGGGCGGCGCGGCTGGCGAGGTAGACCGGGTCGACCAGGCCCTTGACCGGCACGGGTACAAAGTCGGAATCGGCGACGTACTGAGCGCGGTCGGCGTAAGCCAGGCGTTCGGCTTCAGAGATCAGGTGCACGGCTTGCGGGTCGGGTTCGATACCGGCCGAGGCGGTGGTCTTGACCGGTTTCAGGGGTGCCAGCGCCATGCGCTTGTCGCGAGTCTCCAGGGCTTGCAGCGTGCCGAGGATCTGCGCCACGGCGATTCCGCCCGACGACGGCGGCGGCATGCCGCAGACTTGCCAGCGCTTGTAGTCGGTGCACAGCGGCGCGCGCTCCTTGGCCTGGTAGTTGGCGAGGTCGGTCAGGGACAGGCTGCCGGGGTTGGTGTGACCCTGAACCTTGGTCGCAATTTCCTCGGCGACCGGGCCTTTGTACAGGGCATCCGGGCCTTCATGGGCGATGCGTTTGAACACGGCGGCCAGGGCCGGGTTCTTCAGGTTTGTGCCGACGGCTTTTGGGCTGCCATCGGCATTGCGAAAGTAAGCCATCATTTCCGGTGAGCGCGGCATGGACGAATCCGCAGCGATCAACTGGTGCAATCGAGGTGAAATGGCAAAACCTTGCTCGGCGAGCCGGATGGCCGGTTCAAACAGCTGCGCCCAAGGCAGGCGTCCGTGTTTTTGATGGGCCAGTTCCAGGGCGCGCAATACGCCGGGCGTGCCCACCGAGCGGCCTCCGATCTGCGCCTGGGTGAACCCCATCGGTTGTCCGTTGGGTTGCAGGAAAAGCTTCTCGGTGGCGCCGGCCGGGGCGGTTTCACGCCCGTCGTAGGTGCGCACGGCCTTACCATCCCAGAGTACGATCAATGCGCCGCCACCGATGCCCGAAGACTGTGGCTCAACCAGCGTCAACACCGCTTGCATCGCAATCGCCGCGTCGATGGCCGAGCCGCCCCGGCGCAGCATCTCCCGCCCGGCTTCGGCCGCCAGCGGGTTGGCCGCCGCTGCCATGTATTTCTCGGCGTGTTGGGTTTTCAGGTCGGTGCGAAAGCCCGAAGCGCTTTCCGGTGCAAGCGGCAGCGTCGGCACCGAAGCGTTGTTGCACGCGGTCAGGGTCAGGGTACTGGCGAGCAGAACCAGGGCTGGCAGGCGATAGCGGCGCAAAGGGTAGGTTGAGAACACGTGGGGTACTCCGTCCGTTGGATCTACGATCAGTGGACTTTATCGGCCGACCGGGAGGGACGCAAACCGGGTCCGGCGGCACCGATGTTTTTGTCCTTCATCAATGGCGGAATTTTCTGTAGGGTCGTTGCCAACAGGCAGGCCGGTAAATCAACAAGAGGCAGACATGCAAACCGAGTTCCCCACCCATTCCAGCTATCGCACCCAGCGTGAACAATTCCTGGCCGCGGCGACCACGGCAGGCGCAACGCTGACGGAGTATCCACACCCACTCAAAGGGCCGTTCGGCGAACCCCTGAGCACCGATGTGGCGGTACTGGGTGATCCGGGCGCCAAGCGGCTGCTGATCGCGTTGAGCGGCACTCACGGGGTCGAAGGCTTCTATGGTTCGGGCTGCCAGATCAAATGGCTGCAGGAGTTGGGCAAGCGCTCCCTGCCAACGGATGTCGCCGTGGTCATGATCCATGCCATCAACCCCTGGGGCATGGCGTGGTTGCGCCGGGTCAACGAAGACAACATCGATCTGAACCGCAATCACCTGGATTTCCAGCGACCGCTGCCAGACAACCAGGCCTACAACGCCCTGCATGAAATCTATGCCTGCCCGCAGCTGCACGGCCCGGATCGTGATCGTGCCGATGCCTTGCTCGACGAGCAGATTCACCTGCACGGCTGGCCGGCAGTCATGTCGATTGTCGAGGGCGGTCAGCATGCTCATCCCGATGGCCTGTTTTTCGGCGGGCTGGCGCCGAGCTGGTCGAACCGCACATTGCACAAGATCGTGCAAACGCACGTGGCCCATGCCGAGGTCGCCATGTGTTTCGACTTGCACACCGGCGCTGGCGAGTACGGTCATCCGATGTTGTTGACCATCACCGAGACCGCCTATCCGGCGTTGTCGGATGCGCAGGCGATTTATGGCCCGTGGCTCTTCAGCCTGCAAACCGGCGCCGACACCGTCAGCGAAACCGGCGTGGCGGCAACGGCCACCGGCTACACCTCGCAGGCGCTGATCAATGCACTGCCGCAGGTGCGCCTGATGCCGTTTGTCATTGAGTGCGGGACTTATCCGGGACCGGACGTTCACCGTCATCTGCGCGATGATCACTGGCTGCATCTGCACGGCAACCCGAATGACGCAACGGGGCGCGAGATCAAGCTGAATCTGCTTGAGCAGTTCTATCCCGCCGACGCCGATTGGCAGGCGATGGTCTGGCTGCGCACCTGGCAGATCTGGGAGCGGGCGTTGTCGGCATTACCGACGGTTCGCAACTGACCCTCCTCAGTGGCCGATGGCCGCGGTCCAGGCTGGCCTGTGACCGCGGCACCATCACGCCGAAACCATTACGCCGCCTTCGAGTGCCGTAGCCCCGGCCACTTTGCACAATTCAACCCCCGCCGCCGCAAAGCGAATCGCACTGCGCATGTACATCACGCCACGGATGGAGCTGCATACAACCTGCGTAGCGCCAGTGATGGGGTCTATGACGTGCACCACCGGTTCATCACGCTCGATCCACGCGCCGGGTTTGTGCAGGAATACCACGAGCCCGGCGCAGGGGGCGCGCAAGGTCAGCGAGCCGTCGAAGGGCGTTGCGGGCTGGAGCAGGGCGGGCATCGGCGGCGGTGTGCCGGCGAGGATGCCCCGGTGTTGCAGGAAGGCGTAGAGGGCGGCGGCATCGACGCGGGCCAATGCATGATCGACATCCGCCTCACCGCGTAACTCGGCGGTAGCGGCGACGCAGCCGGAAGGGATCGGAAAGCGCCCGGCAAACGCTTCGGCCAGGCGCCACCAGGGTTGACCGCAAGCCTCGTCAAACGAACCGGCGCCCGTACCGCTGGCCAGCAGGCTGGCCTGTGCGCCGATGTAGCGTGCCAGCGGTTCGATCTGCGACCAACAGGGCGTTTCTCCGTACAGGTGAACCACGGCCTGGGCATCGCAATGCAGGTCGAGGACGAAGTCGGCGTCGTGGGCCAGCAGCAATTGTGCCTGGCGCATCGAGTCGATCTCGCTGCTCGGGCGGATCTGTTTCAGGGCACTGGCCATGGCGCGCCGAATGATCTGCCGGTTTTCATCGGCATCCCCGGTCAGCTCATGGGCCAGCCGATCTCTGATTGTCTCGGCCAAATCAGGATACCGGCGATTGAAATTCTCACCGCTGTTGAAATCGAAACGCCCCATCGCGTCGTGCATCAAGGTCTGTTCGAGGCCAATCGGATTGGCGATGGGGACCAGCACGATCTCCCCGAGAATCTGTCCGCGAGCCTCGGCACTGTCGAGCATTCCACGCAGGTGATGCAGTGCCAGCATGCCGGGCAATTCGTCGGCGTGCAGGCTGGCTTGCAGATAAACCTTGCCGGCGCGTCCCGGCTGGCCGTAATGGAAGCTGATCAGGTGCCGCTGGGTACAGGGGTTGCGGGTCAACAGGGGCTGATGCTCGACGCGCATAAAGCGTTCCTTGAGACAGAGGGGCAAGTGCCGAGGGTTCCATTTTTATGAAAATGAGTGGCCCCATCAATCGAATAATTTACCCGTCACAGGTGAGCAAAATGATCCATTGACCGGCAGCGACACGCCGAAATGCGCCATAAGACCGTTCAATAAAATTTGACAGTGACGCAAATTTATTTCGATTGATGTAATCGTTTCGTCACCAATACTAGGGCCCTCGGTTCAGGTCTCTGTGAGCCTGGCATTCCCAATAAGAATAAAGAGGTGCTCGCATGACCAGTTGTGCCCAGGCGCTCGTCCGGTTACTTGAAGGCTACGGCGTGGAGTCGGTGTTCGGCATTCCCGGTGTGCACACGGTCGAGCTTTATCGCGGGCTGCACGGCAGTTCTCTGCGCCACATCAGTCCGCGTCACGAACAGGGTGCAGGCTTCATGGCGGACGGCTACGCCCGGGCCAGCGGCAAGCCTGGCGTATGCTTCATCATTACCGGCCCCGGGATGACAAACATCCTCACCGCCATGGGCCAGGCCTACGCCGACTCGGTGCCGATGTTGGTGATTTCCACCACCAGCCGCCGCGAACATCAACGCCTGGGCCATGGCTACCTGCATGAAATGCCCGACCAGCGTGCAGTGGTTGCCGGGGTCTGCGCCTTCAGCCATACCTTGCAGCGGCCCGAGGAATTGCCGGAAGTGCTTGCCCGTGCCTTCGCGCTGTTCGGTTGTGCCCGCCCGCGTCCAGTGCACATCGAAATTCCGTTGGACGTGCTGGAAATGCCGGCCGACAACCTCGACCTGCGCCCACGTACCTTGCCGCAAGCCCCGGCGCCGGCTGCCGCGAATATTGCGGCGGCGGTGAAGCTGCTGGCGACGGCGCGCAAGCCGTTGATCCTCGCCGGTGGCGGCGCCCGAGACGCAGGCCCGCTGGTGCAGGCACTGGCGGAAAAGTTGCAGGCGCCGGTCGCCCTCACCACCAATGCCCGTGGCCTGCTTGCGCCGGAGCACCCGCTGTTGCTCGACGGGGTGCAGTCGTCGGCTCATGGCCGTGCACTGTTTGCCGAAGCCGACGTGGTATTGGCAGTCGGTACCGAATTGGGGGAAACCGATTACGACTTCTTTGGTCTGGGCCCGCTGTCACTCAATGCGCCGCTGATTCGCCTGGACATCGATCCCTTGCAGATATTGGGGGCGGCTCGCGCCGACGTGGGCTTGCTGGGCGATGCCGGGCAAGGGCTGCAAGCGCTCCTGGCTGCAGTGCCTGAAGCCGCCGCCAGCGACTGGGCCTATCAGCGTGTGGCACAGGTCAACGCTGCCGAACGGTCCGGCTGGAGCAGCAAGCAGAACGTCATGCAGCAGATGCTCGACACCCTGCGCGACAGTCTGCCCGCGCCGATCGTGGTCGGCGATTCGACCCAGCCGGTGTATCAGGGCGCGCTGGGTTATCGCGCCCCGCAAGCCAACAGCTGGTTCAACGCCGGCACCGGCTTTGGCACTTTGGGTTACGGCTTGCCGGCGGCCATCGGCGCCAAGCTCGCCGCGCCCGATCGTCCCGTGGTGGCGGTGGTCGGCGATGGCGGCGTGCAGTTCTCCAGTGCCGAACTGATCGCTGCCCGTGAAGCAGAGTTGGGGGTGATCGTGGTGCTGTGGAACAACCACTGCTATGCCGAAATCCGCGACTACATGACCAACCGCGATATTCCCCCATTGGGCGTGGACATCCTGCCACCGGACTTTGCCGCGTTGGCCAAGTCCTGCCACGTCGCCCACATCGCCATAAGCAGCCTTGAGCAGTTGCGCGAGGTACTTGCCAGCCAGGCCCACATCCGTCAGCCGATTCTGCTGGAACTGGACGCCGCCGCTTTTCTGTCTGCCTGAGCCGCCATTTGCTGAACCGTTAGGAGTGAACCGCATGGAATTGCAGAAGAGATTTGCCCTGAAGTGGATCGACCAGCATCGCCAGCAGTTATCGGATTGGCACCAGATCATCTGGCACTACGCGGAGCCAGCGTTTCGCGAGTACAAGTCCTGTGCCTGGTATGTGGATCTGTTGCGCAAGGAAGGTTTCACCGTCGAAGAAAACAGCGGCGGCATGCCCACCGCGTTTTGCGCAACCTTCAATAATGGCCAGGGACCGGTGCTGGCAACCTACGCCGAATACGATGCGGTCCCCGGTAACTGCCAGGCTGCCACCACCCGCAAGATGCCCCGCGAAGGTTTGTCGCGATTCGCTCCTGGCCACACCGACCCGCATTCTGCGCTCGGCATCAGTGCGTTGGGCGGGGTGCTCGCGGCGAAGGCGGCGATGCTTGAGTTCGGCATCGAGGGCACCATTCGTTTCTTTGGTGAGCCGGCGGAAAAGCTCCGTGCGTCCAAACCCGTACACGCGGCCAAGGGTTACTACGACAACCTGGATGCGGCGATCAGCTTTCACCCCACCTACATGTTGCCGCTGAACAACACCACCACCTGGGATACCCATTGCGGCATTGCTTACGCCTACATCTACAGCTTCACCTGCGAAGACCCGGAACACTGGATTGCCGCCGACCGCTATAGTCCGATCCCGCAGAATCACCTGGCTGCGCGGGCACCGGGCGCCAACGATGCGCTGATGCACTTCTACAACCTCAACGAAAGCCTGCGCCGTTCGACCCTGCCGTTCACCGGTTTGTGGAGTTACAACGAGGCCATCCTGACGGCCGGGCAGGCCACCGCAGACAACCTGCCACCGCACCTGTCACAGATCCAGTACCTGCTGCGTTGCGACTCGATCGAGCAGGCCGAAACCATTTCCCAGGTGATGGATAACAACGCCGCCGCTGCAGCGATGGCCACCGGTTGCCAGTGGAAAAAGACCTGGGTCTGCAAGTCCCGTGGGGGGCTGCCCAACCACGTGCTGGCGCGTGCGACGTACAGCAACCTGGCCGCCGTCGGCGCACCGCATTGGGGCGCCGAGGCCTGTGACATTGCCCGCCAGATCCAGAGCAATCTCGGCCTGGAACCGATGGCGGAGCCCTTCCTGCCAGCCACTGAACAACTGATCGACCCGCAGGAATGCGAACGGCAGATGCGCCTGCAAATGCCGGCATGGCAGAAGTACCTGACCTCCGACGACTACCCCGAATACACCTGGCATTGCCCGACCGTGCGTCTGCTGGTGGCCCGCCCGATGCTCAGCGCTCCCGCCGGCCACGTGTACCCGGATTGGGTCTCCAATGCCCTGGGCGGCATACCGCAGACCATCGACCCGATGATCGAGGTGGCGGCGAAAACCATTGCCAACACCTTGCTCGACCTGTTCTGCAACGAAGACCTGCTGAAGGCTGCCACGGACGAGTTCAACCAGCGCACCGGCGGCGGCATCGGTGGCGAGCACTGGCAGGCGCCGCTATTGCCGGCCGACTTTCAAGCCCCTCATCGCTTCCGCTGGCCGGAGTACATACGCACCGTACGTGGTGAAGAGTGGTGGATCCCGGCGCGCGACGACGAATAGTCGTGGCGTTGCCCGGCCTGCCTGAACAATCAGAATTCGAGGATCCAGACGTGCAAGCACTCACCCACGTGAATATCCCCCAGTCACACACGGACACCGCAGTCGTTGCCATCGATGACCTGCACAAGAGCTATGCCGATCACCACGTGCTCAAGGGCATTTCGATGCGCGCCAAAGAGGGCGAGGTGGTCTCGTTGATCGGTTCCAGTGGTTCGGGCAAAAGTACCTTGCTGCGTTGCATCAACCTGCTGGAAATCCCCTGCAGCGGCAGCCTGAGAATCAACGGCGAGGAAGTGCGTTTGAAGTCAGGGCGTGGTGGCGTCGCGCAGATCGCCGATCCGCGTCAGGTCGAGCGTCTGCGCACGCGCTTGAGCATGGTGTTCCAGAGTTTCAACCTGTGGCCCCACCGCACCGTGCTGGAAAACGTTATCGAAGCGCCGGTGTACGTACTTGGCGAGGACCGCAAGGAAGCCACGGCGCATGCCGAGCACTTGCTGGAAAAAGTCGGCCTGATCGACAAGCGAAACGTGTATCCCTCGTTTCTGTCCGGTGGCCAGCAACAGCGCGTAGCGATTGCCCGGGCCCTGGCCATGCGCCCGCAAGTGATGCTGTTCGATGAGCCGACCTCGGCCCTGGACCCTGAGCTGGTGGGTGAAGTGTTGCGGGTGATTCAGGGCATCGCCGAAGAGGGGCGGACGATGATTCTGGTCACCCACGAAATGGCCTTCGCCCGCGATGTGTCGAGCAAGGTCATCTACCTGCATCAAGGCCGGATCGAAGAAGAAGGTACGCCGCAGCAGGTATTGCTCGATCCACGCAGTGAGCGTTGCCGTCAATTCGTGATGGCCCAGGACAATCGCGGATAACCCGCACTGATGTTTTCACCTCGATAACTACAACCTGAAAAGAGGCATCAAGACATGAAGAGAACTCTGTTGATCACCCTGCAAGCCTGCCTGCTGGCCGGCATCGCCAGCACCTCGTTCGCTGCTGACAAACTGGTGTTTGGTATCGCCCTGGAACCTTACCCGCCGTTCTCCTTCAAGAGCGGCAAGGGCGAGTGGAGTGGCTTTGAACCGGAGATGATCACCGCAGTCTGCGAGCGCATGAAGGCCGATTGCAGCCTTAACGAAATGTCCTGGGACGGCCTGATTCCGGCCCTGAAGTCGCAACAGGTTGACGTGGTGCTCAACTCGTTGTCGATCACTCCCGAGCGTCAGCAAGTGATCGATTTCACCCAGCCGTACTTCTTCACCCGCGCATTGTGGATCGGTGATCGCAGCATGGAGCTCGAGCCGACCCCGGCCGGCCTCAAGGGCAAGATCATTGGTGTGCAGGGTTCGACCACCCACGCCGCGTTCGTCAAAAAGTACTACGGCGAAACCTCCACCATCCGTTATTACAACGACCAGGACGACATCCTCGCGGACCTGCGCAGTGGTCGCGTCGACATCATGTTGGCCGACCAATTGGTGGTTGAGCCGCTGCTGGACAACCCCGACAACTCAATGCTCGCCAGCAAGGGCGTGGCTCCGCTTGACCCGCTGTTTGGCGATGGTGTGGGCGCGGGTGTGCGCAAAGGCAACGATGCCCTGCGCGAGCGTTTGAACGTGGCGCTGCAATCGCTGCGTGCCGACGGCAGCTACGAAAAGATCCGTGAGCGCTACTTCAAGTCTGATATCTCGGCCCTTGAGTAATCAGCTTCTTCCGGCAAACCCAACGCAGGTGTGCTCATGACACTTTCTGATATTTCCCGGCTGTTCTTCAGCGATGGCTGGCTCCAGGCCTTGGCCCAGGGGATGGTCAAGACCCTGGGGATTTCCCTGGGGGCCTTTGTCCTGGGGCTGGCCATCGGCCTGGTCGTGGCCATGGTCAAGCTCAAGGGGCCGCGCTGGATGGTCGTTTGCGCCAATTGCTACACCACGCTCTACCGCGCGGTGCCGGAATTGCTGCTGATCCTGCTGCTCTACTACGCCGGTGCCGATCTGATCAACCTGACGCTGGCCGCATTCGGCCAGCCGAGCGTCGAGATCAACGGGTTCATGGCTGCCGTGGTGGTGCTGGGCATTGTGCAGGGTGCCTATTCGGGGGAAATCATTCGCGGTTCGATCGAGTCCATCCCCCACGGTCAGATTGAAGCGGCGCGCGCCTACGGAATCTCCCGCAGTTTGCTGGTGAGGAGGGTGATCCTGCCGTGCATGCTGCCCTTCGCGATCGCCGGGTTATCCAACTTGTGGCTGGTGCTGGTCAAGGAAAGCGCCTTGATCAGCGTCGTGGGTTACAGCGAATTGCTGACAGCGGGTCGCCAGGCGGCGGCATCGACCAAGCACTATTTGCTGTTTTACCTCGCCGTGGCAGCGTTCTATTACTTGATCACGCTGGTTTCCAGCTCGGTCTTCCGGCGGGTCGAAGTGCGCTTCGAACGCTGGATGCCACGGCACGCATAAGGGGAGGGCGAGCATGGACTTTCATTGGCTGGGCAATTTTTACCAGGAGCTGGTCAAGGGCGCCGGACTGACCCTGCAGCTGTTGCTGATCTCGGGGGTTATCGGCTTTTTCATGGCGGTGCTCGTGGCGCTGGGGCGCTTGTCGAAGAACCGCTTGCTGTCCAACGGCCTGCGCTTTTACACCAGCGTGCTGCGGGGGACGCCACTGCTGGTGCAGATTTACGTGTTGTACTACGGCGTGGGCAGTGTTTTTGCGACCTTCCCGCTGATTCGCGGCAGCATGTTCTGGCCGTACTTGCGAGAAGGCTTCTGGTACGTGGCGTTCGCGCTGACCTTGAGCGTTTCCGCGTACGTCGGTGAAGTGTTGCGCGGTGGCTTGCGCGCGGTACCGCGTGGCGAACTGGAAGCCGCGCGGGCCTATGGCATGCGCCCCTGGCTGGTGTTGCGCCGGGTGTGGATGCCGCGCGCCTTGCAGATGCTGCGCCCGACATTGGCCGGGGAAAGCGTGATGCTGCTCAAGGCCACGGCGCTGGCCTCGACCGTGGCGGTTACCGACTTGCTGGGCGCGGCAAACCTGGTACGTTCGCAAACATTACGTGTCTATGAGCCGCTGCTGGTGGTGGCGGTGATCTATATCATCCTGGCGATTGTCATTGAGCAAGGTTTTGCCCGGATAGGCAAAACGCCGCAACGTCAGGCCTGACTTCAAGGTCGATGGACACATCGGCCCAAGGGCTCATAAGGAGTGTCATATGAAATATTCGTCCATGGTCAAACGCATCAGTGGCGAAACCGTCACCGCCTGGGACATTCACTACGCAGCCTGTGATGCACAGGCTCGCGGTGAAGATGCGATCGTGTTGAGCATCGGCGATCCGGATTTCGCCACTGCCGATGAAATATGCGCGGCAGCGGTTCAGGCAATCAATGAGGGCGACACCCATTACACCCACGTGATCGGTCGCCCGGCCCTGCGCGAAGCGATTGCCGCCAAGCAGTCGGCGTTGCTCGGCCAGCCGGTGTCCGCCGACAACGTGGCGCTGGTGGCCGGCGCACAGAACGGTTTGTATGCCACGGCCATGTGCCTGTTCGAACAAGGCGATGAAGTGCTGGTGCCGGAACCCATGTACCTGACGTACGCGGCGAGCATCCAGGCTTCAGGTGCATGCCTGGTGCCGATTGCCCAGCCGGCCGAAGAAGACTTCCGCCTGACCCTGGCCGCGCTGGAAGCGGTGGTGACCGACAAGACCCGTGGCATCGCCTTGGCCACGCCGAACAATCCCACCGGCAACGTCTACACCCGCGAGGAGCTGGAGGCCGTTGCGCTGATTGCTCAACGCCATAACCTGTGGGTCATCAGCGACGAGGTTTACGGTCAGCTGACCTATGACCGTCCGCACCAGAGTGTGGCCACCCTTGAGGGCATGGCCGAGCGCACCGTGGTGCTTAACAGTCTGTCCAAATCCCATGCCATGACCGGCTGGCGGGTAGGCTGGGTGGTGGGACCGCAAGAGCTGATCGGCCACCTCGATAACCTGTTGCTGTGCATGCTCTACGGCTTGCCGGGGTTCATTCAGGCCGCCGCGCTCAAGGCACTGGAGCTGGATGAGCAAGTGGTCGGGGAAGGGCGGGCTCTTTACCGTCGGCGCCGAGACCTGGTGGTCGAAGGATTGCGCCACGTGCCGCTGCTCAAGTGCAAGGTGCCTGAGGCGGGCATGTTCATGCTGGTGGATGTGCGGGAGACGGGCTTGTCGAGCACGGACTTTGCCTGGCAACTGTTCCGTGAAACCGGTGTTGCCGTACTCGATGCCAGCGCTTTTGGCGCCAGTACCACGGGCTTCGTACGCATCTCGTTCACGGTCTCCGACGCAGCGCTCAGTGATGCCTGTGGCCGAATCGCAGGTTTCATCGAGCGCCTTCGCGGACAATGACGTTTCTGCGGCCAACGGGCGTAGGGGCCTGCCCCTGTCTGCCTTGGCAGCCATTCGAAATCCGATGCGACAACTTCAATACGGCGGCACAGGATTTCCTGTCGCCGTAGCGTACTTTTCTCGAGGCATAAAAAAACGGCTTACCTTGCGGTAAGCCGTTTTTAGTACTTGGTGGCTACACAGGGACTTGAACCCCGGACCCCAGCATTATGAATGCTATGCTCTAACCAACTGAGCTATGTAGCCAAGTGGCGCGCATTATTCACCGGTAACGGGGATGCGTCAAGCATAAATCTAAAATATTTCTCTGCGCTTTCAACCGTTTATCAAAATCTATCCTTTGAGCAGGGGTGAAGGGCAGCGCTGGAACCAGCGACTGGCCTGTTCGTACGCGTGCGCCAGTTGCAGGACGGCGAAGTCGGCCTGGTGCCGGCCGATGATTTGCAGGCCCATGGGCAGGCCGCTGGCGTTGAAGCCGACCTGGACGTTGGCCACCGGGCAGCCGGACAAGGTGCCGGGAATCACCACCTCCATCCAGCGGTGATAAGTGTCCATGGTCACGCCTTCGATGGCGGCGGGCCACGGTTGGGTTTTATCGAACGGGAACACCTGGGCGCTGGGCAGCAGCAGGTAGTCGTATTTTTCGAACAGCCTGGAGATCGCCCGATACCAGTCGCTGCGCGTCACCGAGGCGGCAAACACGTCGGTGGCCGAGAGTTTCAGGCCGTTTTCCACTTCCCAACAGGCCTCCGGTTTCAACAGCGCACGTTTTTGCGGGTCGGCATAAGTCGCACCCAACGAACCGGCGACCATCCAGTGACGCAACGTCCGCCAACTGCTCCACAGCTTCTCTGGCGCGAATTCGGACTGAACCGGTTCAATGTGGCAACCCAGGCTTTCGAAGTCGACAAAGGCCTTCTCGCACAGCGAGAGGATGCCTTGCTCCATCGGCAGGTAGCCGTTGAAGTCGCCGAGCCAGCCCAGACGCGTGCCTTTGAAGTCTCGATCCAGCGGTGCCGCAAAGACGCTGCCGGGCTGGGCAATGGACAGTGGCGCCCGCGCATCGGCCCCGGCCTGCACCGACAACAGCAACGCCGCATCGCGCACGCTGCGAGCCATGGGGCCTTCGTAGCCGAGTTGGTCGATAAACAGGTCGGCACTGTCATCGAAGGGCACGCGGCCCTGGGACGGACGGAACCCGAAGATGTTGTTGAAGGCCGCCGGGTTGCGCAGTGAGCCCATCATGTCGCTGCCGTCGGCCACCGGCACCAGGTGCATGGCCAGCGCCGCCGCCGCGCCACCGCTGCTTCCGCCTGCGGTCTTGCTCGGGTCGTAGGCACAACCGGTCGCGCCGAACAGCGGGTTATAGCTTTGCGAGCCGAGGCCGAATTCCGGGGTGTTGCTCTTGCCGATGATGATCGCGCCGGCGGCCTTGATCCGCTCGACCATGATGCCGTCGCGCTCGGGGATGAAGTCCTTGTACAGCGGCGAACCCAGGGTGGTGCGGATGCCATGGGTCAGGGACAAGTCCTTGATGGCGTGGGGCAGGCCGTGCATCCAGCCACGGTATTGGCCTTTCGCCAGTTCGGCATCGCGGATATCGGCCCGGGCCAGCAGGTCTTCTGGCGCTTGCAGGCTCACCAGCGCATTGACCTGCGGGTTGAAGCGTTCGATGTGGGCAAGATAAGTCTGCATCACTTCCCGGCAGGAAACCTGGCGCAGGCGGATGCGTTCGGCGAGCTCGTGGGCCTGCAACAGGACCAGTTCGCTGATGTTATTAGAGTTCATTGCAAGCGGCCTTTCAGACGGCTGGAAAAACGCCCCGCCATCGCGTCGGGGCGGTAGAGATCAACGCATCAGGTTGGTCCAGAGACGGTCGGCCAGGCGGATCGCGCCTTCGCCGCAAGTCTTGCTGAACACCACGTTGGTGCCTTCGGGAATGTGCAGTTCCGGCGCGTCCTTGAGGCTCGCATCAAGGAACGGCTCCACACCCTTGATCGGGCTCTGGTGCTTGAGGAAGTTCTGGGTCATCGCCGCGTTTTCAGGCTGGCTGAGGAACGCGATGAAGGCCTTGGCGTTCGCCGGGTTCTTGCTGCCGGTCGGGATGACCATGTTGTCGACCCAGGCCAGCACACCTTCTTTCGGGTACAGGTATTTCAGGCTCGGTTTCATCTCCCGGGCGCGCATCGACGAGCCGCCCCAGAAGGTCGACATGTCGATTTCACCCGAGGCGAGGTTTTCGCGGATCGAGCCGGCCTTTGAGCTATAGGTCTTGACGAAGGGTTTCTGCGCCTTGAGCAGGGTCAGAACCTGCTGCATCTGCTTCGGGTCTTCGCTGCACAGCGGAATGTTCAGGTACAGGCTGGCCATGTCCACCACGTCGCTGACCGAGTCGAACATGTTGATCCGCCCTTGCAGCTCGGCCGGTGGCTCGTAAAGCACCTTGAGGCTGTCGGTGGGGCCCTTGTAGCGCTCGGTGTTGAGCACCACGCTGGTGGTACCCCAGATGAACGGCACGGAGTAGGCGCCTTCCGGGTCCCAGGTGGGTTTTTTCAGGTTGTCGACGACGCTGGCGTAGTAGGGCTGGTTGACCGGGTCGAAACGCTCCAGCAGTTTTTCCTTGATCAGGATCGGCACGAACTGGTGCGACGGGATCGCCACGTCATAACCGGCACCCCCCTGCTTCAATTTGGCCAGCAGGGTTTCGTTGGAATCGTAGGAGTCAACGGTGACTTCGATGCCGGTCTGCTTCTGGAATTTGGCGAGAATCTCCGGCGAAAAGTAACCGCTCCAACTCACCACGTTGAGTTTTTCCGAGGCCTGAACGCTGCCGGCCATGGTCAGCGGTAAAGTCAGGAACAACGAAGTGCCGATGCTTGCAATCAACTTGCTCATGCTATTTCCCCACAGTACGTAGAAGGTTCAGGTTTTCTTTTTGCCCAGCAGATAAGAGAGCGTGACGAACAGCACCGAGACGCCCAGGATCAGGGTCGAGACGGCGTTGACGTCCGGTGTCACGCCCATGCGCAACAGGCCGAAGATGAAGATCGGCAAGGTCGTGGTGCCGGCCTGGGAGACCATCATCGAGATCACGAAGTTATCCAGCGACACGATGAAGGCCAGCATCAGCCCGGAGAAAATCCCCGGCATCAGCAGCGGCAGGGTGACCTTGCGGAAGGTCCGCCACGGGCCGGCATACAGGTCGGCCGAGGCCTGTTCCAGGGACAGGTCCATGTCGTTCAGGCGTGCCCGTATCGGCAGAAAGGCAAACGGAATGCAGAACACGGTGTGCGCGATGATCAGGTTGCCGTAGCCCAGGGACAGGCCGATGGTGGAGAACAGCGCGAGGGTGGCGACGCCGACCACGATTTCCGGCAGCACCAGGGGCAACATGATCGCGCCCATGGACAGTTGCAGGCCCTTGAACTTCGCACCCCGTGAAGTGCCGAGGGCGGCGAGGGTGGCGATGGCCGTGGCGACCATGCTGGCGCAGACCGCGATCAACAGGCTGTTGCCGGCCGCCTGGCGCAGGGCCTGGTTGGCGAAGGCCGCGCGATACCAGTCGAGGCTGAAACCGGTCCACACCGTGGCCGACTGGTTGGCGTTGAACGAGAACACCACCAGCACCACGATCGGCGCGTAGAGGTACAGGTAGAACAGAAAACTGAAACCGCCGAAGCCCGGGAAATCCTGCACACCCAGCGTGTTGCGTTTGAACAGGCTGATCATCACGCACCTCCTTTGGCGATGCGCTGGCGCTCGGCACGCAGGGCATAAACCGTCAGTACCAACATCACCGCCGCCATCAGCACCAGCGACAGGGCCGCGCCGAATGGCCAGTTACGCGCATCGCTGAACTGCCGGAAGATCAGGTTGCCGAGCATCATCCGCGTGCCGCCACCGAGCAGTTCCGGGGCGATCATCGCGCCCAGGCAAGGCACGAAAGTGAGAATGGCGCCGGCGAGAATCCCCGGCCTGGCGATCGGAAACACCACCTTGCGCAAGGTTCGAATGCGTCCGGCGTAGAGGTCCTGAGCCGCTTCGAGCAGGCGGATGTCCATTTTTTCCAGGGTGGCGTAGATCGGCAGTACGACGAAGGGCGCGTAGGTGTAAACCAGCCCCAGCAGCACCGCGCCGTCGGTGTAGAGAAGTTGCAGCGGCTGGTCGATCACTCCGAGGCCCATCAGGCTGTTGTTGATCACCCCGGTATTGCGCAGCAGCAGAATCCACGCATAGGTGCGGATCAACAGGTTGGCCCAGAACGGCACGGTGATCAGAAAGATCAGCAGACCACGACGATGGGGCGGCTGCATGGCCAGCCACACCGCCACCGGAAAACCGATCAGCAAAGTGATGAGGGTGGTCAGCCCGGCGATGCCGATGGAGCGCAGGGCAATGATCAGGTAGGAGTCGGCGAAGGCCAGGCTGTCATCCAGTTGTCGTTCGAACAGCAACGAGGTGTAGGCGTCACTGCTCAATACCTTGTTCACCCCACCGTAGGGGTTGGCCTCCATCAACGAGTAACCGATGACGATCAGGATCGGCACGATCAGGAACAGGCCGATGGCGATCAGCGCCGGGCTGACCCCGAGAAAGCTCTGGAAGGCCCGCCGACGTTCCAGGGTATTGGCAATCGGTAAAGCGTGCATGGCGATTCCTCGTGCTCAATCGTGCAGGACGCTGGCGCTGCCCTGGTCGAACAACAGACCGGCCTGGGTGCCGACGGCGAAGCGTTTGCTCTGGTCGACGCAGTTGGGGGTGCGCACGGTGAGGCGCGAACCGTCGCTCAGGCTGACCTGGTATTGCAGGTCGGTGCCGAGGTAGATCTGCGCTTCGATTCGGCATGGCAAGGCACATTCGGTATTGCCCGGCACCAGATGCAAACGCTCGGGGCGTACGGACAGTGCGACGTTGGCCCCGACTCGAACATCGCTGCACGGCTGTGCAGGCAATGGATGACCGGCGGGGCCGGCGAACCAGGCCAGGCCGTCTTCGATGCGGGTGACCGTGCCTTCGATGAAGTTGGTTTCACCGATGAAATCCGCCACGAAGCGATTGCGCGGGCGTTCGTAGATGTCTTCCGGACGGCCGACCTGCTGCACCTCGCCTTCGGACAACACGGCGATGCGGTCGGACATGGTCAAGGCTTCTTCCTGGTCATGGGTGACAAAGATGAAGGTGATGCCGGTGCGGGCCTGAATGGTTTTCAGCTCTTCGCGCATGGCCTGGCGCAACTTGAGGTCCAGCGCCGAGAGCGGTTCGTCGAGCAGCAAGACTTTGGGGTGCGGCGCCAATGCACGAGCCAGGGCGACACGCTGTTGCTGACCGCCGGAAAGTTGCGCCGGCTTGCGGTTGGCAAAGCGTTCCATCTGCACCAGGGCGAGCATCTCGCGCACCCGTTCGGCCAATTGCGTTTTGTTCAGGACTTTGCCCATCGGGTGGGACTCAAGGCCGAAGGCCAGGTTCTCGGCGATGGTCATATGCGGGAACAACGCGTAATGCTGGAACACCGTGTTGACCGGGCGCTGGAAGGGCGGGCGGTCGGCGATGTTTTCGCCGTAGAGCAGAATCTCGCCTTCGGTAGGGAATTCGAACCCGGCGATCATCCGCAGGAGCGTGGTTTTGCCGCAGCCCGATGGGCCGAGAAGGGTGAAGAACTCGTTGTCGCGAATGTCCAGGTCGATGCTTTTGAGCGCCACCGGGCCAGTCTTTGGATCACCGTAGACTTTGCGCACTGAGCGGATGGACACCGCCAGCGTTTGCAGCGAATGCAGGGCATTCATGCGTTACCTCCGATTCCCCCATCGCCTGCGCACGTGCTGAAAACAGCTGTGTCGTCGGGCCATGGATATTATTTTTCTGGGCAGGATCGAGATTGCGTTCGGGTGTTGTAACCAGCTGTTTTTTGTTTTGCTGTGGATCGATTATCAGCGAGGGGTTGCGGGGGCGAAACTTCAATTTTAACATAGGGGCTGTTAAAAAATTTAACAGCAGAAGGCGCCCTAATACCATGCCTGACCACCGTTTGCCGCCGCTCAACGCAGTGCGTGCCTTTGATGCCGCGGCCCGGTTGGGCAGCTATGTCGAAGCCTCCAAGGCCCTGCACGTGACCCAGCCGGCCATCGGCCGCCACGTGAAACTGCTGGAAGACTGGCTAGGCATCCAACTGTTCGAGCGCACCTCTCGCGGGGTCAACCTGACGACGGCGGGGGAGAAGTACCACCGCAAGATCACCGCCGCCTTGCAGTTGATCATCGAGGCCGGAAAAGAGGCGCAACCCAAGCACGCCGAACGCTGGCTGCGCATCATGGTGGTGCCGGGGTTTGCCAAGCGCTGGCTGATGCCGCGCATCGAGGCTATGCGGCACCTGCGTCCGGGCTTGAAATTCGCCATCGAACCCAATTCGACCTTCACCGAGGTGGATGGCAAAAGCGCTGACCTGGGCATCGTCTACGGGTTGGACGGCCAATATGCCCACTCGCGCACCAGCCTGATTTGTCCTCGGGTGTTTCCGATCTGTTCCCCCGATTATCTGGCCAGCGTCGAGCCCATCGACAGTCCCGCGGACCTGGTGAAGCACAACCTGATCCACGTCGATGACGGCGAGTGGTGGAACCTGTGGTTCGCCGCCAATGACCTCGACATCCACCTCAATTCGGACATGCTCTACGTCAACAACGACCACGCCTTGTCGGTGGCCGAGAGCGGGCAGGGCATTGCGCTGGCCAACGAAGTGCTGGTGCGCGAAGAGCTCCATAGCGGCAAGCTGGTGCGGGTGGTGGACGCGCAAGTGAAGCTGGAAAGCTATCGGGTGCTGACGCCGTCCGCCGAACTCTCGGCGGACGTGGCGTGGTTTATCGACTGGCTAAAGAGCGAACTGGAGCAGGACTTCCCGGAGGCGGTGATCCGCGCCTGAGAAGTCCTGGCGGATTCAACTCAAGCGGAAACGCCCGGTGTTGGCGCTGAGGGCCTTGCTGCCGTGGCTCAGGGTGTCCGCTGCCTGGTTCACCGCGCGGGCACCTTCAAGAAGGCGCACCGCCGCTTGATCGACCTGCTGGATATTGCCGCTGACCTCGTCGGCGGTACTGGCCTGTTCTTCAACCGCCGTGGCGATTTGCGCCAGGGTATCGGTGACGCTCTGCACCGCACTGGCGATTTCACCGAGCCGTTCACCGAGGCCGGTGACCGCTTGTGCATCGCTCTCTGCCTGACTGCAGGCGGCTTGCATCAGGCTGACGGCCTCATTCACGGTGCTGCGCAGGCTGTCGACCGTGCCGGCAATCTGCGCGGTCGACGATTGCGTGCGTTGCGACAGGCTGCGCACTTCATCGGCTACCACCGCGAAGCCACGCCCTTGCTCGCCCGCCCGAGCCGCCTCGATGGCGGCATTGAGCGCCAGCAGGTTGGTCTGCTCGGCGACGCCGCGAATGGTGTCGACCACCAGTTGAATCTGCTGCCCCTGCTCGCTGACCCGGCCCAGCGCCGCAGCGGTCTCGTTCAGGCGTTGATTGAGTTGCTGGATGCTCGCGGTGGTGCGCAGGCTGTCACGGCTGCTGTCGGCGGCAATGCGTCGGGTGTGCTGGGCACTGCCGGACGCCTGTTCGCAACTGTGGGCCACCCCTTGTGAGGTGGCGGCCAGTTGTGTCGCCGCAGCGGCAATCTGGCTGATCTGCAACTGCTGGGCTTCGACTTCGCCCAGGGCATCGCTGGAGTGATGGTTGAGGGTTTGCACCGCGTTGCTCAGTTGCAGGGTTTCGTGATCCACCCCTTGCAGGCTGCTGCGCAGTTGCACCACGGCGACGTTCAGCGCGGTGCTGATGACCGCCAGTTCGTCCCGGCCCTGAACCGGCACTTGCAGACTCAGATTGCCATCGCGCAAGGCCTCGGCCAGCACCGTGATGCCGCTGGCGCTGCGGCGGATCGAGGCCTGCAAACAGATGAACAGATACAGTGCCGCCAACAGCAGGCAGCCCAACACGGCGGCCACCATAACGAACTGGCGGATCGCCGAGTCGTGGTAGTAATCCAGGCGCTGATCCAGCGACACCAGCGACTGCTGGCGCAACGAAGCGAGGTCGGAGAGCAGGGCATCGAGACTGCGTTCGAAATCCTCCGGCTTGAGGTTGATGCTGCCGCCGAACACGCCGTCATCCAGCACCTTCAGGCCCGCATCGAGGCGCTTGAGGCTGTCGTGGTACTGCCCGGCCCAGGTTTGCAGGGCGCTGGGCAAGCGCGCTTCGAGCAGGCCTGCGGTCTTCACCAGCTGCTCGCGCGCATCGCCGATGCGACTGCGCAAATCGCGCAGTTGCAAGCGGCTTTGCAGGGTGAACTGCCCGGACACCACCGAGGCCTGGCCTACCGCCGCCAGACGACCGACCCGTTCGATCAGGTCTGGCGCATGCTGGGTGGAGATCTGCGTCAGCAAGTAGGTTTCCAGCCACGGTGCCAGCGTCAGGCGATTGTCCATGGCGATCTGCTCGCGCAAGGCTTGCAGGGCGCTCAAGGCGTTGGTGAAGCGATCATAACCATCCGGCCACCAGCCGACATTGCTCAGGCTTTTTGAGTCGAGGCCATCGAGGGCGGTTTGCAGGGCCTGGTAACGCGACAGGGTTTCGCCCTCGGCGTTTTCTTTTTGCAGGGCATTGCCCAGCTCGGCAGTGGCTTGGCTGACGGCGGGCTGAACGGCATCGAAGGCGGCCATCGCGGCGAGGGTGGCCGGCGTTGGCTGGCGATTGGTTTCCGTGGCGCGCCACCGGGCGGCGCGATCACGCTGGGCGGCGAGCAGGTCATCCAGCGCATCGAGCGCAAGCAGTTGCCGCACCCCGGCGCGTTCGCCTGAGATCAGGTTGAGTTTGTCGCGATAGTCCTGGCCGATCATCCACAGGCTACCGGCCAGCGGCAGGATAAATAGCAGAAACAACAGCTGGAATTTACGTGCGAAGCCAAAACGCCCCAGCAGCCCGATCCCCGGTGATAAAAAAGCCTGCATGCCCCAAGACTCCTCTGGACACCACGCACTATTGGCGTGCGTCGGAGGTTGTGGACTCCGACTCGTGCCCTCTAAAAAGGCCTCGAAAGTTCACCCTTGTCCGCTCTGTAGGCCGACTCTGTAGCGAAACTTCCCATTGTCGGTCTCCTTTGTAAGGAGGCCGCGTTCAAGCAGACAAGGAAGGCAAGATTCAGACCATGGCTTTGCGCCATCAAGGAGGTGGAAATGAAAAATCGAAGTCGTTAGCAGGCTAAGGGGATGGCGTTGCTGCACTGAAAAATGGCACATTGACGCACCTGCACGTTTGTACCTCCTGTTGTCTGGAAATTCCCATGGCTATCAGCAACGCCCAGTCCGGCTCAGTGCCGGCGTCCGCAACGCCCCAAAGCAGTCCCCTGGTGATGCGCATCATCGGCGCCGTAGCGCTGGCGCACTTGATCAACGACCTGATCCAGTCGGTGCTGCCGTCGATCTATCCGATGCTCAAGGCCAACTATGGCCTGACCTTCACCCAGGTCGGCCTGATCACCCTGACATTCCAGTTGACGGCCTCGCTGCTGCAGCCATGGGTCGGTTACTACACCGACCGCCATCCCAAGCCGTGGTTGTTGCCGGCGGGGACGGTCTGCACCCTGGTAGGCATTCTGATGATGTCGGTGGTTGCCAGTTTCCCGTTAATCCTGTTGGCGGCGGGGCTGATCGGCATCGGTTCTTCCACCTTCCACCCGGAAGCGTCCCGCGTGGCGCGCCTGGCTTCGGGCGGACGCTTCGGGCTGGCGCAATCGACCTTCCAGGTCGGCGGTAATGCAGGCTCTGCGTTCGGCCCGTTGCTGGCGGCGGCGATCATCATTCCCTACGGTCAAGGGCACGTAGCCTGGTTCGGCCTGTTCGCGGTGTTTGCGCTGTTCGTGCTCTACCGGATCAGCCGCTGGTACGCCAACCACTTGAACCTGTTCAAGCTCAAGCAGGGCCAGGCTGCGACTCACGGCCTGTCCAAGGGCCGAGTCACCAGTGCGCTGGTGGTACTCGGGTTGCTGGTGTTCTCCAAGTATTTCTACATGTCGAGCCTCACCAGCTACTTCACCTTTTACCTGATCGAGAAGTTCGACCTGTCGGTGGCCAGTTCGCAGTTGCACCTGTTCCTGTTTCTCGGCGCGGTCGCGGCGGGGACATTCTTCGGCGGGCCGATCGGCGACAAGATCGGGCGCAAGGCGGTGATCTGGTTCTCGATCCTCGGTGTTGCACCCTTCACATTGCTGCTGCCCCATGTCGACCTGTTCTGGACCAGCATCCTCAGCGTTGTCATCGGCTTCATCCTCGCCTCGGCGTTCTCGGCCATCGTGGTGTATGCCCAGGAATTGGTGCCGGGCAATGTCGGGATGATCGCCGGGGTGTTCTTCGGTTTGATGTTCGGTTTTGGCGGGATTGGCGCGGCGTTGCTCGGGCATCTGGCGGACATTCACGGCATCGAGTACGTGTATTACCTGTGTTCCTTCCTGCCGTTGTTCGGGGTGTTGGCGATCTTCCTGCCCCGTACCAAAAAGGCATAGAGCTAAAAGAACGCAGCCTTCGGCAGCTCCTACGCCGATCATCTGTAGGAGCTGCCGAAGGCTGCGATCTTTTGAAATTCTCACAAAAAAGCCGCGTATCAAACGCGGCTTTTTCTTGTGCGTATGGCTTACACGTTGAAGCGGAAGTGCATCACGTCGCCGTCCTTGACGATGTAGTCCTTGCCTTCCAGGCGCCATTTGCCGGCTTCCTTGGTACCGGCTTCGCCCTTGTACTGGATGAAGTCGTTGTAGGCGATCACTTCGGCGCGGATGAAGCCTTTTTCGAAGTCGGTGTGGATCACGCCAGCGGCTTGTGGTGCGGTGGCACCGACGCGGACGGTCCAGGCGCGGACTTCTTCGACACCGGCGGTGAAGTAGGTCTGCAGGTGCAGCATTTCGTAGCCGGCGCGGATCACGCGGTTCAGGCCAGGCTCTTCGAGGCCCAGGGCTTCGAGGAACATGTCCTTCTCTTCGCCGTCATCGAGCTCGGCGATTTCCGCTTCGATCTTGTTGCACACCGGTACAACCATGGCGCCTTCTTCTTCGGCGATGGCGCGAACAACGTCCAGGTGCGGGTTGTTCTCGAAACCGTCTTCAGCGACGTTGGCGATGTACATGACCGGCTTGGTGGTCAGCAGGTGGAAGCCCTTGATCACCGCTTTTTCGTCGGTGCCCATGTTCTTCATCAGGCTGCGCGCCGGCTTGCCTTCGGTGAAGTGGGCGATCAGTTGCTCCAGCAGTCCTTTCTGGACCACTGCGTCCTTGTCGCCGCCCTTGGCGTTGCGAGCGACTTTCTGCAGTTGCTTCTCGCAGCTGTCGAGGTCGGCGAAGATCAGTTCCAGGTCGATGATTTCGATGTCGCGTTTCGGGTCGACGCTGTTGGAGACGTGAATCACGTTCTCGTCTTCGAAGCAGCGGACCACGTGGGCGATGGCATCGGTTTCACGGATATTGGCCAAAAACTTGTTACCCAGGCCTTCACCTTTCGACGCACCGGCAACCAGGCCAGCGATGTCGACGAACTCCATGGTGGTTGGCAGGATGCGCTTTGGATTGACGATGGCTGCCAGGGCATCCAGGCGCGGATCCGGCATCGGCACGATACCGCTGTTGGGTTCGATGGTGCAGAAGGGGAAGTTCTCGGCCGCGATCCCGGATTTGGTCAGGGCGTTGAACAGGGTGGACTTACCGACGTTAGGCAGGCCGACGATGCCGCAATTGAATCCCATGGTGTTTCCCCGAGGAGTTAGAGTCAGGCCTTCTGGCTGTGCAGGTTTTTCATCGCGCGGTTCCATTCCCCGGCGAGGATATCCGGCAGCACGCCGAGGGCAAAGTCGATGCTGGCATCGAGTTTTTCCTGTTCGGCGCGTGGCGCACGACCCAGGACGAAATTTGAAACCATACTGGCGACGCCCGGGTGGCCAATGCCAAGCCGCAGACGGTAGAACGTATTCTGATTGCCCAGTTGCGCAATGATGTCGCGCAACCCGTTGTGACCGCCATGGCCGCCGCCCTGCTTGAGTTTGGCAACGCCGGGTGGCAGGTCGAGTTCGTCGTGCGCCACGAGGATTTCTTCAGGCTTGATGCGGAAGAAACCGGCGAGTGCCGCCACGGCCTGGCCGCTGCGGTTCATGTACGTGGTGGGAATCAGCAGACGAACATCCTGACCCTGATGCGAATAGCGCCCGGTCAGGCCGAAATATTTGCGGTCCGCCACAAGGTTCACACCTTGTGCGTTCGCGATGCGCTCAACAAAAAGGGCCCCTGCGTTATGCCGGGTCTGTTCGTATTCAGCGCCTGGATTTCCCAGGCCAACGATCAGTTTGATGGCAGTCACGATAGGGGCCCTTCCTTGGAGTGGTGGATAACATCGCCGCAATCAGGGAAAGCGGCGAAAGTGGACGAAAATTGCTCATTTACCATGATGTAAACTCCGCGTTCTCGCCCGCTTTCTCGCTATGCTCTAGTCCGCGATGTTTCCGGTCACTCCGGCGTACAGAGTAAAATTACTCTGCAGCGCCTTCTGCAGCTTCTGGAGCAACACGTGGAGCGTGGACGTTGGCAACAGCCTTGTCATCACCGTGTGCCAGGGCAACGAACTCAACGCCTTTAGGAGCCTTGAGGTCCGACAGGTGAATGATCGAACCGATTTCAGCGTTAGCCAGGTCGACTTCGATGAACTCAGGCAGATCTTTCGGCAGGCAGGAAACTTCGATCTCGGCAACAACGTGCGAGATTTCGCCGCCTTTCTTGGTCGGTGCTTCTTCGTTGATGAAGTGCACTGGAACGATAGCGGTCAGTTTCTGGCCAGCTACTACGCGTACGAAGTCAGCGTGCATCACGTGGCCTTTGGCCGGGTGACGCTGCAGGGCTTTGATCACGACGTTCTGCTTGGTGCCACCAACGTTCAGCTCGATGATGTGGCTGTAAGCCGCTTCGTTTTCGAGCAGTTTGGCAACTTCTTTGGCCAGCATGCTGATGGATTCAGGGGCTTTTTCGCCACCGTAAACTACAGCTGGAACCAGGGCGGCGAGACGACGCAGGCGGCGGCTCGCACCTTTCCCCAGGTCGGAACGCACTTCAGCATTCAGGGTAAAATCGTTCATGTTGTATCTCCAAAATAACCACACTCGCCCCAGCGTTTGCGACCAGCGCTAAAGGCGATATGGGCAAAAAAGCCCCGCCCCGACAGGAATGCCGGGGCGGGGCGCTTTTCGTCAACGAGACATTTCGAGAAGGGCAGGGCCCTTAGCGGAACATCGCGCTGATCGATTCTTCATTGCTGATGCGGCGGACCGCCTCGGCAACTACCGGTGCGATATCCAGTTGGCGGATACGCGCACAGGCTTGTGCTGCAGCGGACAGCGGGATGGTGTTAGTCACCACCAGCTCGTCCAGCACGGAATTTTCAATGTTTTCGATCGCCCGACCCGACAGCACAGGGTGCGTGCAGTAGGCGAAAACCTTGGCTGCGCCATGCTCTTTCAGGGCCTTGGCCGCGTGGCACAGGGTGCCGGCGGTATCGACCATGTCATCGACCAGAATACAGGTACGCCCTTCGACATCACCGATGATATGCATCACTTCAGAGTGATTGGCTTTCTCACGGCGTTTGTCGATGATCCCGAGATCCACGCCCAGGGATTTGGCAACGGCACGTGCACGCACGACGCCGCCAATGTCCGGGGACACGATCATCAGGTTTTCGAAGCGCTGATCTTCGATGTCATCCACCAGAACCGGGGAGCCGTAGATGTTATCTACCGGAATATCGAAGAAACCCTGGATTTGGTCAGCATGCAGATCAACCGTGAGAACACGGTCGATGCCGACTACGGTAAGCATGTCAGCCACGACTTTCGCGCTGATAGCCACACGTGCGGAACGCGGACGGCGATCCTGTCGGGCATAACCAAAGTAAGGAATAACAGCAGTGATACGAGTAGCCGAGGAGCGGCGGAAGGCATCAGCCATCACTACCAGTTCCATCAGGTTATCGTTGGTCGGAGCGCAAGTCGGCTGAATAATGAAGACGTCTTTACCGCGAACGTTTTCATTGATCTCGGCTGTAATTTCGCCGTCGGAGAATTTACCGACAGAGATGTCACCGAGAGGGATATGCAGCTGACGTACAACACGCCGAGCCAGATCGGGGTTAGCGTTCCCCGTAAAGACCATCATCTTGGACACGCGCAGTACCTGAAGGCTGAGGGTAACCTGGATGAGTATAGGAAAATGGCAGGGGCGGCTGGATTCGAACCAACGCATGGCAGGATCAAAACCTGCTGCCTTACCGCTTGGCGACGCCCCTGTATCTGTTGCAACGATTACCCAGTAATCGGTTCCTTTAGAGCAGACTTTGCAGCTTGCGATGCAACATCGAAACGTTGCTTCCTTTTGCTACAAACCCTGTAAGGGTCTCTGTAAGAAGGGCCGAGACTTTATCAGCTTCAGCTTTGCTTGGGAAGCCCCCAAACACACAACTTCCAGTTCCGGTGAGTTTTGCTTCGGTAAATTTACCTAACAAATTCAAAGCGTTACGTACCTCTGGATAACGCCTTGTTACCACCGGCAAGCAGTCATTACGACTGTTTCCCTTGGGAACGGGGCGCACTTTAATGGGAGGAGTGTTACGTGTCAACAACGGATCTGAAAAAATTTCTGCCGTACTTACAGAGACTTGCGGCACCAGCACCAGATACCACGGTTCTTCCGGGTCGACAGGGGTCAGTTTCTCCCCCACGCCCTCGGCGAAAGCCGCGTGGCCACGTACGAAAACCGGGACGTCGGCGCCCAGCGTCAACCCCAGCCCGGCAAGGCGATCTTCATCCCAGCCCAATTGCCACAGATGATTCAAACCAAGCAAAGTCGTTGCGGCATTCGAGCTGCCGCCACCGATGCCGCCGCCCATTGGAAGGATCTTGTCGATCCAGATATCGACGCCCAGCGGGCAAGCGGATTGCTCCTGAAGTTTTCTGGCAGCCTTCACGATCAGGTTGCTGTCGTGGGGGACGCCCGGGAATTCGGTGTGCAATTGAATGACACCGTCATCGCGCAGGGCATAGGTGATTTCGTCGCCGTAATCGAGAAACTGAAACATTGTCTGCAGTTCGTGGTAGCCGTCTTCGCGGCGACCCAGAATGTGCAGCATCAGATTGAGTTTGGCCGGCGAGGGCAGCGTCAGGCGATTGTCCGGCATGTCATTGCCCCAGTTTGCGCGGTTGCCAGACCTTGATCACCAGCGTGACATCAAGGTCGGTGCCGCTGAGCTTGATACGCTCGGGCAACCAGTAACCGTTTTGCTCGGTGTAGGCGGTGTAGTCGACCTTCCAGCCATCCTGTTCCAGGCTGGCCAGGCGGCTGTCGCCGTCCAGGGTCAGGCGACTTTTGCTGTCGGGAGCCGGGAGCCCGCGCACCCACCAGGCCAGGTTGGACACCGGCAATTTCCAGCCCAGCTGTTCTTCGAGCAGCACTTCCGGGTTCGGCGCGTCGTAGCGTCCCTGGTTGGCGACTTCCAGCGACACCTTGCCCGGACGTCCGGTCAGGCGAGCGGCACCGCGGCCCAGTGGTCCGGACAGGCGAATGTCGTAGTAATCCTGGCGCTGCAACCAGAACAGCGTGCCACTGCCCGAGTCTTTCGGGGCGCGGATGCCGATCTTGCCGTCGATCTGCCAGCCATCGAGGCCGGTCAGTTGCTGTTTGTGCTCGCGCCATTGGGCGGCGTTGCCATGACCCTCGACCGATTCGCGGGGACCCAGGCCTGCGCAGCCGGCGAGCAGGGCGATAAAACTGAAAACGATGAAATGGCGCAAAAACATAATCTTAAAGAGTCTCTGATCCGGTCAGGCGTTTGATGGTGCCGCGCAGGGTCGGGCTGTCGGGTTGTTCCTTGAGGAACTTGCCCCAGACTTGTTTCGCTTCACGCTGTTTGCCATTGGCCCACAGGACTTCGCCCAGGTGCGCAGCGACTTCCTGGTCGGGGAAGCGTTCCAGGGCCTGGCGCAGCAGGCGCTCGGCTTCGTCGAGATTGCCCATGCGGTAATTCACCCAGCCAAGGCTGTCGAGCACCGCCGGGTCTTCCGGGCTGATCCGGTGCGCCTGTTCGATCAGGGCCTTGGCTTCGGCGTAGCGCGTGGTGCGGTCGGACAGGGTGTAGCCGAGGGCGTTCAACGCCATGGCATTGTCCGGGTCGCGCTTGATGATCGTGCGCAGGTCTTTTTCCATCTGCGCCAGGTCATTGCGTTTTTCCGCCTGCATGGCGCGGGTGTAGAGCAGGTTCAAATCGTCCGGATATTGCTGCAAGGCTTGTTGCAGAACGTTCCAGGCCTTGTCGCCCTGATTGTTGGCGGACAGGGTTTCGACTTCGATCAGGTACAACTGGATCGCGTAATCGGGCTGCTCGTCGCGCTCGGCCGCCAGTTTGCGTTGGGCTTCGGCGGTCTTGCCGTTGTCGATCAGAATGTCGGCCTGGCGCAATTGCGCCGGCAGGTAGTCGCTGCCCGGACCAACCTTGGCGTATTCGATCAGCGCGCCTTGCGGGTCGTTCTGTTCTTCGGCGATGCGGCCGAGGTTCAGGTGTGCCGAGTCGACATGGCTTTCCCGGGCGATCAGGTCTTCAAGATAACCCTTGGCCTCGTTCCAGGCCTTGGCTTCCAGGCAGACCAGTGCCAGGGAGTAACGCAGTTCGTCGTCTTCCGGGTATTGCTGGACCAGGCTCGAGAACTCGGCCTTGGCGTCGTCCATGCGGTCCTGTTCAACCAGCATCCGCGCGTAAGTCAGGCGCAGGCGTTTGTCGTCCGGGTACTTCTTGATGCTTTTTTGCAGCAGCGGCAAGGCCTCGTCACCGCGATCGAGGGTTTGCAGCAGGCGTGCGCGCAGCAGGATCGGCGCGATTTCACCGTCGTCCGGCGGATTGTCTTCCAGCAACTTCAACGCGCCTTTGGTGTCGCCGTCCTGTTGCATCAGCAAGGCCTTGCCGAAAATCAGCTGGCTGTTGTCCGGATGACGTTGCAACAAACGGTCGAAACTTTTCATCAAGCCGTTGCGGGTGTCCTGGTCGGTGTCGGCCGCGGACAGCGCAAGGAAGTCGAAATGGGTGTCGCCCTTGCCTTGCAGGACTTTCTCCATATAGACCATGGAGTCGTCATAACGACCGGTGCGTGCCAGCTGCACGGCAGCGGCGCGTTGCGCTTCGAGGTCGTCGGGGGCGTTCCTGGCCCAGATCAGCGCAGTGTCCAGGGCTGCCTGATCGGCGCCCAGATATTCGGCGATACGAAATGCGCGCTCGGAGATGCCCGGATCCTGGGTGTTGATGGCCTGGGTCACATAGTTGTCCAAGGCAATGTCGAAACGATTGCGCTGGCCCGCCAGTTCGGCACTCAACAGGCTGAAAATGGTTTCCTCGCTGAATGAGCTGTAGACCTTGGGCTTTTCAGGGGCCGGGGTGCTGTCTTCAACCGGTGGCGCACCGTCCGACGACACGGGGGCCAAGGCCTGGCAGCCGCTGAGGAAGGCAAGAGCGAGGAGCAACGCGGAAGATCTATTCATATAGGAGGAGGACGACTAACCTGCGGTCGGATCATCATGACACAAGCTTTCGGCCAAACATAACCGGCCCGGCAATTTACCTGCCAGCCCGATAGAAGACTCCTGGGGATCCTTTAAACGAGAACCGCTCGCAACGTCGGCGTCGTCTACTGGCACGATAGATATCGAGTAGTTGTTCTGATTCCGTCGAAGTAGGACAATTGTCGGCTTCACGTCACAATCAGCGACTTTGAATGGCCTTCCTTGCACTCGGTATTAACCACAAGACTGCTTCAGTAGACGTCCGCGAGCGCGTGGCTTTTACCCCTGAGCAGCTGGTTGAGGCCTTGCAGCAGCTCTGCCGACTCACCGACAGCCGCGAAGCTGCGATCCTCTCCACCTGCAATCGCAGTGAACTCTATATAGAACAGGATCACCTGTCGGCAGACGTCGTGCTGCGCTGGCTGGCCGAATATCATCATTTGAGCTACGACGAGCTGCGCGAAAGCGCCTATGTGCATGAAGATGATGCGGCAGTTCGTCACATGATGCGGGTCGCTTCCGGGCTCGACTCGCTGGTGTTGGGCGAACCGCAGATTCTCGGCCAGATGAAGTCGGCCTATGCCGTGGCTCGCGAGGCCGGGACCATCGGGCCGTTGCTCGGGAGGCTGTTCCAGGCCACGTTCAATGCGGCCAAGCAGGTGCGCACCGACACGGCTATCGGCGAGAACCCGGTATCGGTGGCGTTTGCCGCGGTGAGCCTGGCCAAGCAGATTTTCAGCGACCTGCAACGCAGCCAGGCCTTGCTGATCGGTGCCGGCGAGACCATCACCCTGGTCGCCCGCCATCTGCATGACCTGGGTGTAAAGCGCATTGTGGTCGCCAACCGTACCCTGGAGCGCGCAAGCATCCTGGCCGAACAGTTCGGTGCTCATGCGGTGTTGTTGTCGGATATTCCGGCAGAGCTGGTGCGCAGCGACATCGTCATCAGTTCCACCGCCAGCCAGTTGCCGATCCTGGGCAAGGGTGCAGTGGAAAGCGCCTTGAAACTGCGCAAGCACAAACCGATCTTCATGGTGGATATCGCTGTTCCCCGCGACATCGAGCCAGAAGTCGGCGAGCTGGACGACGTTTACCTGTATAGCGTCGACGATCTCCACGAAGTGGTTGCCGAGAACCTCAAGAGTCGTCAGGGCGCAGCCCAGGCCGCCGAAGAGATGGTCTCGATCGGCGCCGAAGACTTCATGGTCCGCCTGCGTGAGTTGGCGGCGGTGGACGTGCTCAAGGCCTATCGTCAACAGAGCGAACGCCTGCGCGACGAAGAATTGCAAAAGGCCCAGCGCATGCTGGCCAACGGCAGCAGTGCCGAAGAGGTGCTGGTGCAACTGGCTCGCGGGCTGACCAACAAACTGTTGCATGCACCGAGCGTGCAGTTGAAAAAGCTCTCTGCCGAAGGTCGCCTGGATGCGCTGGCGATGGCCCAGGAACTCTTTGCCCTCGGTGAGGGCTCATCGGATAGCTTTTCGGATAAAAAACCGCAATGAAAGCGTCACTGCTCAATAAGCTGGATATCCTCCAGGACCGTTTCGAGGAATTGACTGCCCTGCTGGGCGACGGCGAGGTCATTTCCGATCAAAACAAGTTCCGCACCTATTCCAAGGAGTACGCGGAAGTTGAACCGATCGTGGGCGCCTATAAACAGCTGCTGAAAGTGCAGGACGACCTCGAAGGCGCCCAGGCACTGCTCAAGGACAGCGACCCGGACATGCGTGAAATGGCCGTGGAAGAAGTCCGCGAGGCCAAGGAACGCCTGGTCACGCTCGAAGCCGACCTGCAACGCATGCTGCTGCCCAAGGACCCGAACGACGGGCGCAATGTGTTCCTCGAGATCCGTGCCGGTACCGGCGGTGACGAGGCGGCGATTTTCTCCGGCGACCTGTTCCGCATGTATTCGCGTTACGCCGAGCGTCGTGGCTGGCGGGTGGAGATCCTCTCGGAAAACGAGGGTGAACACGGCGGCTATAAAGAGGTGATTGCCCGGGTCGAGGGCGACAACGTCTACGGCAAGCTGAAGTTCGAATCCGGCGCGCACCGCGTGCAGCGGGTTCCGGCGACGGAATCCCAGGGCCGCATCCACACGTCGGCCTGCACCGTGGCGGTATTGCCCGAGCCGGACGAACAGGAGGCCATCGAGATCAACCCGGCCGACCTGCGCGTCGATACCTATCGCTCCTCCGGCGCCGGTGGCCAGCACGTCAACAAGACCGACTCGGCGATCCGTATCACGCACTTGCCGTCCGGCATCGTCGTCGAGTGCCAGGAGGAACGTTCACAGCACAAGAACCGCGCCCGGGCGATGTCCTGGTTGTCGGCCAAGCTGAACGATCAGCAGACCTCCGCTGCGGCCAACGCCATCGCCAGCGAGCGCAAGTTGCTGGTCGGCTCCGGTGATCGCTCCGAGCGCATCCGCACCTACAATTTTGCCCAGGGCCGGGTCACCGACCACCGGGTCAACCTGACCTTGTATTCCCTCGACGAGATCCTCGCCGGCGGTGTCGAGGCGGTGATCGAGCCGTTGCTGGCCGAGTACCAGGCCGATCAACTGGCAGCGATAGGTGAGTAAATGACGATCATTGCCAGTTTGTTGCGCGCCGCCGATTTACCCGACTCGCCGACGGCGCGTCTGGATGCCGAACTGCTACTGGCGGCGGCGTTGGGCAAGTCCCGCAGTTTTTTGCACACCTGGCCGGAGCGCATCGTACCGAGCGAAGCGGCGCTGACGTTTGCCGAATACTTGCAACGCCGCCGCAGCGGTGAGCCGGTGGCCTATATTCTTGGCCAGCAGGGTTTCTGGAAACTGGACCTGGAAGTGGCACCGCACACGCTGATCCCACGCCCCGACACCGAGTTGTTGGTGGAAGCCGCGCTGGAACTGTTGCCGGCCACACCGGCCAGGGTACTCGACCTCGGCACCGGCAGCGGCGCCATCGCCCTGGCCCTGGCCAGCGAACGCCCGGCATGGAATGTCACCGCCGTGGATCGCGTGCTGGAGGCCGTGGCCCTGGCCGAACGCAATCGCCAGCGCCTGCATCTGGGTAACGCCACCGTGCTGAGCAGCCATTGGTTCAGCGCTCTGGACGGTCAGCGCTTTCAACTGATCATCAGCAATCCGCCCTACATCTCAGCGGCCGATCCGCATCTGGTCGAGGGCGATGTGCGCTTCGAACCGGCCAGCGCCCTGGTGGCGGGTATCGACGGGCTCGACGATCTGCGCCTGATCGTCGCCCAGGCACCGGACCATCTGGATGCCGGCGGTTGGCTGATGCTCGAACACGGCTATGATCAGGCCGAGGCGGTCCGCGATTTGCTGCTGACCCGGGGTTTTGAAGAAGTCCACAGCCGCACCGATCTGGGCGGTCACCAACGCATCAGTCTGGGGCGCCTGCCGTGCTGAATGATCAGGAGTTGCTGCGTTACAGCCGGCAGATTCTGCTGCAACACATCGATATCGACGGCCAGTTGCGGCTCAAGCAAAGCCGCGTATTGATCGTCGGCCTTGGCGGCCTTGGCGCGCCCGTGGCGCTGTATCTGGCGGCCGCCGGGGTGGGCGAGTTGCACCTGGCGGACTTCGACACGGTCGACCTGACCAACCTGCAACGCCAGATCATTCACGACACCGACAGCGTCGGCATGACCAAGGTCGATTCGGCGCTCAAGCGCCTGGGCGCGATCAATCCCGAGATTCAACTGATCGCCCATCGCGCTGCGCTGGATGAGGACTCCCTGGCCGCCGTGGTGGGTGGGGTGGATCTGGTCCTCGATTGTTCCGACAATTTTTCCACCCGTGAAGCGGTCAATGCCGCTTGCGTGGCGGCCGGCAAACCGCTGGTCAGCGGTGCGGCGATTCGCCTCGAAGGGCAACTGTCGGTGTTCGATCCGCGTCGACCGGAGAGTCCGTGCTACCACTGTTTATACGGGCACGGCAGCGAAGCCGAATTAACCTGTAGCGAGGCCGGCGTGGTCGGTCCGCTGGTGGGGCTGGTCGGCAGTCTGCAAGCGCTTGAAGCGCTGAAGTTGCTGGCCGGATTCGGCGAGCCGCTAGTGGGGCGCCTGCTGTTGATCGATGCCTTGGGCACGCGCTTCCGTGAATTGCGGGTCAAGCGCGATCCGGGCTGCAGTGTCTGTGGGTCGAAACATGCGTGAAGCGCCGATTGGCGTGTTCGACTCCGGTGTCGGCGGGCTCTCGGTACTGGCCGAGATCCAGCGTTTGCTGCCTAATGAATCTCTGCTGTACGTCGCCGACTGCGGGAATGTTCCCTACGGCGAGAAAACCCCGGAATTTATCCGGCAGCGTTGCAGCGTGATGGCCGACTTCTTTCGGCAACAGGGCGCCAAGGCCTTGGTGCTGGCGTGTAACACGGCGACGGTTGCCGGTGTCGCCGACTTGCGTCGCGACTATCCAGAATGGCCCATCGTCGGCATGGAGCCGGCAGTCAAGCCGGCCGCCGCCGCAACCCGCTCCGGCGTGGTGGGGGTGCTGGCCACCACCGGTACCTTGCAGAGCGCCAAGTTCGCCGCGTTGCTCGACCGCTTCGCCACGGACGTGAAAGTGATCACCCAGCCCTGCCCCGGGCTGGTGGAGCTGATTGAAAACGGCGACCTGCGCAGCCCGGAGTTGCGTCAGCTGTTGGCTGGATATGTTCGGCCACTGTTGGCTGCCGGCGCGGACACCCTGATTCTCGGCTGCACCCACTACCCCTTTCTCAAGCCGATGCTGCGGCAGATGATCCCCGAGGACATCAGCCTGATCGACACCGGCGCCGCCGTCGCGCGGCAACTTCAGCGTCTGCTGGCCGAAGGCGAGCTGCTCGCCGATGGGCCGGCCCGTGAGGCACAGTTCTGGACCAGCGCCGATCCGCTACATTTCAGAAATATCTTGCCGATATTGTGGAATACGGCTGGCGTTGTGCGAAGCTTCAGCAGGTAGAAGGCTGTCCGGGGGGAATACGAAGAGTCGGGTGAACTTCTGATAAATCGCTGACTTCTATAGTTTTGCAGGGCTTGGCAACAAAAAAACCATACGAAATCGTTCGCAAAAGGAAGTTTCAAGTGAAGCGACTATTCTGCTTGGCCGCGATTGCGGCCGCACTTTTGGGGCACACTTTTACCGCGCAGGCGGCAGGTGTGGAGTTTGCCGTGGGGCAAACCGGCGAGTCGACCATGACCTATCGATTGGGGATGCAATTCGATTGGGACCAGAGCTGGTGTCAGAGTGACGTGGGTCGTCTGACCGGTTATTGGGACGGCGCCTACACCTATTGGGAAGGTGACAAGACATCCAGTAACCACAGCCTGTCGTTCTCGCCTGTGCTTGTTTATGAATTTTCCGGCCAGAACGTCAAACCCTACATCGAGTTTGGGGTTGGCGTGGCAGCCTTTGCCAGCACCGAAGTCGAAAACAACGATCTGGGCAGCGCCTTCCAGTTTGAAGACCGCTTTGGTTTCGGTTTGCGCTTTGCCGGCGGGCATGAAGTCGGGGTCCGCGCGACGCACTATTCCAATGCCGGGATCACCACTCCGAACGATGGTGTAGAAAGTTACGCATTGCATTACACGATGCCGTTGTAAGGCGCAACGCTGTACTAAATGTAGGAGCGGGCTTGCTCCGGGCAAGCCCGCTCCCACATTGGTATTGGGACAACTTCAAACTAGCGATACGCCGTCGAAATCCCCTGGCGCTCTTCGATGCACTCCGGTGCGCCCATCTCGAACTCCCGGCAGATCAGCGGGCGTTTTTCGTAGATAGTGCACATCATCGTGTTGCGATCCAGCGCGGCACACCAGCCGTCATCCAGGCGCAGCATCACTTCCCCACCCCAGTCATCGGTATCGATGAACCGTTCAGGCACGCCCGTATCGGTGATCAGCATGACTTCGAGCTGGCAGCAGCAGGCCGCGCAGGTCGAGCAGGTGACTGCGGGTTCCGCGATTTGCGTATGGGGGATGGTTTTCATGGTGCGCAGTGTAAGGCAGTCACCGGGTGCTGTGTGAAAGGTCGGACGGACGCTCAAGTATCGGAACGTCCGGGATACCGATGCCGATAATGGCGATTTTCAGGGTTGATCCTTGATCGGCGGCTGGCTGCGTATCATGCGCTTGCCGATTTCCAGTTTCACTTGGTCCGGCCGTTTGGCGAGTGGCCAGAGGGCGCCCATGAACGCCGCCGGGAAAGCGATTTCCAGCGGGCGGTCCTTGAGTTTTTCGAAGATGTGCCGCGCGGCTTTCTCCACCGGCCAGCTCAAAGCCATGGAGGAGTCGTTTTTCGCTGTCAGCGGCGTCTCGACAAACCCGGGGCTGATCACCGTGAGTTCTATGCCTTCCGGGGCCAGGTCGATGCGCAGGGACTCGAACAGGTAACGCAGCCCGGCCTTTGAGGTGCCGCAGGCTTCTGCCTTGGGCAGTGGCAGGTAAGTCACCGTGCTGGCCATGGCGATCATATGCGGTGCGGTACCGGCCCGCAGCAAAGGCAGGGCGGCCTCGATGCAATAACTGCTGGCCAACAGGTTGGTACGCACCACGTGCTCGACAATCGACGCATCGAACTGCTTGGCATCCACGTACTCGCAGGTACCGGCGTTGAGTATCACGGTGTCCAGCGAGCCCCAGTCTTCGGCAATCTGCTCGCCGATCTCGCGCACGGTCTGGCTGTTGGTCAGGTCTCCGGCGACCACCAGCACCTGCCCCGGGTAACGGAGCGACAAGTCTTTCAGTGGTGCCACGGTGCGCGAACTGACGGCCAGGTGCGCACCGGTTTTGAGGATTTCTTCGGCCAGGGCGGCACCAATGCCACTGCTGGCACCGGTCAGCCAGTATCGTCGTGCGAGCGTACGACTCATCCCAATCTCCTTTTCAGCCGGGCAATTGCCCGGCCCAATACGGGTAAATGTCCATCATGCAAAGCCCCGGCATCGAAGTCATCCCGGAGGCGATAATTCATGATCCAACGGCGGCATACTGCCGCAAGGGCAGGTTTTTGAATACCGTCAACGCACGCGTACGGGAAGCGCTCAAGTCGACGATCGGTGGGGGGTAATCCACAACACCGAAAAGGCCGCCGAGATTGGCGGGGTTGTGCACGTCCTTTTTGTTCAGCCCGGCCAGTTCCGGCAACCACTGCTTAATGAACACGCCTTCGGGGTCGAATTTTTCCGACTGGCTCAACGGGTTGAAAATCCGGAAGTAAGGCGCCGAGTCGGTGCCGGTGGACGAACTCCACTGCCAGCCACCATTGTTCGCCGCCAGGTCGCCGTCAATCAGGTGACGCATGAAAAAGCGTTCGCCTTCGCGCCAGTCGATCAGCAGGTTTTTGGTCAGGAACATCGCCACCACCATGCGCAGGCGGTTGTGCATCCAGCCGGTTGCCAGCAGTTGGCGCATGGCGGCATCGATGATCGGCAAGCCGGTACGCGCCTGTTGCCAGGCGGCCAATTCTTCTGGGGCGTTGCGCCAGGCCAGGGCTTCGGTTTCCGGACGAAACGCGCGGTGCCGGGAAACCCGTGGGTAACCCACCAGGATGTGTTTGTAAAACTCGCGCCACAGCAGTTCGTTGATCCAGGTGACGGCGCCGGTCTTGCCGCTTTCGAATTCACCTTGATTGCTGTTCAAGGCCGCGTGCAGGCATTGGCGTACAGAAATCACCCCGGCGGCGAGATAGGCCGAGAGCTGACTGGTACCGGGCTTCGCCGGGAAATCCCGTTCGCTTTGATAGTGCTCGATTTGTGCATCGCTAAAGCTGTCGAGGCGATGCCGGGCTGCGGCTTCTCCCGCCGGCCACAGGTTGCGCAGGTTATCAGCAGGTGTTGCGAAACCGTCGACCCTCAAGGGGATCGCATCGCTGGCAATGTTCAGCGGCGCTTGTTTGTGCGGCGCCCCTACCAGGCTGGGCAGCGAGTGGTGCAGGCGCTCGTAGCAGACTTTGCGGAACTGGCTGAAGACCTGGAAGTAAGTGCCGGTGCGGGTCAGCACGCTCCCGGGCCTGAACAGCAATTGATCGAGGTAGCGGTGAACTTCGATGCCTTCGGCCTGTAGCGTCCGGGCGACCGCTGCATCGCGACGGGACTCGTGGATGCCGTATTCCTCGTTGAGGTGCAACGCGTCGACCTGCCACTCTCGGCACAGGTTCAGCAATACGCTGGGCACGTCATCCCAGCGGGGAGCCTGGCGGATCAGCAGGGGAATGTTCAGTTGACCCAGCTCGCGGCTCATTTCGCGCAGGTTACGCAGCCAGAAGTCCACTTTGCAGGGCGCATCATCGTGTACCAGCCATTGTTCCGGACTCAGCAGATACACCGCCACGCACGGGCCGCGAGCCGCGGCGGCCGAGAGGGCGGTGTTGTCATGCAGGCGCAAGTCGCTGCGCAGCCAGATCAATTGCATTTTGTTATCCACGGGATCCATTTAAATCAGTCCTCGCTGAACGAGTGCCTGATGTGCCGACAACGGATCTTCGGCCAGGTACAAATCAGCGATCTCGGCAGTACTTGCAGACAACTCGGCGTGGTGGATGCATACCGTTGGTCCGGCAATCATTTTTGGGCAACTGACGCCTTTGAAAAGTTTCGGCAGTTGCGCCGGATTCAGGGCTTTGCTTGAGTACAGCAGAACCCCACGGGGTTGCAGTAGTCCGACCGCCAATGCCAGTTCGCCGACAGGCAGCGGCCAGTCGAAGACCTCCACCGGGCAATCCGCACTGCTGACCAGCCAAGCCGTGAGCCACAGGTGCGGTTCCATGGGCAGGTCCGAATGGTTGACCAGCAGCAACGGCGCGGTGCGTAACTGACGGTTGTTATGGTAGATGCGCGCACCGAACTTGCTGCGCAGCCAGGCACAAAAAAAGCCCCGCTCCATCTGCGCCCCGAACTGGCCTTGCCAGCGTTGCTCCAGAGCGGCCAGCAAGGGCATCAGCAATTGCTCGCACAGGGTTCGCGGCGGATACAGCGCCATCGCCTGATTGACGCTGTCGTCCAGGGCACGCTCCTGCAATCGGCTGATCGCCAGCAGTAACGTTTGCAGCAAGGCGTGCCAATCGTTGTCGACGGACTCGCTGAAGGCTTGAGGCGTGTCGAGCAATGGCTTGACCTGGCTGACGGCAACGCCACGGTTGAGCCAGGTGAGGATGGTCTGGATGCGTTGTACGTGGTCGGCCGAGAACAACCGATGGCCCTTGGGCGTGCGCAGCGGCACGATCAGACCGTAGCGCCGCTCCCAGGCGCGCAAGGTCACGGCATTGACCCCGGTTTGCCGCGCCACTTCACGGATCGGCAGCCAGCCTGCGTCCAGCGCCTTTTTAAAGTCATCGCCGAGGTCTTCGCGGGCGCTGGTGTCGAGTCCTTTTTTCATCAGATGGCGTTTCGCAGGCTGAGGTTTTCCGGGTGCGGTTGCAGGTAAACCTGCTGTGCGATGTACGGATCGGGGTGTTGGCGAAAGTGATGCTTGAGCAGCGTCAGCGGCACCACCAGCGGCACGATACCCAAGCGGTACTGGTTGATCACGTGCTGCACTTCCTGCTTGTCTTCGCCGCTGATGGCCTGTTTCAGGTAGCCACTGAGGTGTTGCAGGACGTTGGTGTGAGTGCGGCGCGTGGCGCATTTTTTCAGTGCCGCCATCAGTTCGCTGAAATAGCGGGGGGCCAGTTCCTGCGGATCGCTTTTGCCCATGTTGCCCAGCAGGTGGCCCAGGGTTTTGTACTGCACCGGGTTGTGGGCCATCAGCAGGTATTTGTAGCGCGAGTGAAAGTCCGTGAGACCACGCCGGGTCATGCCCTCCTGGCGCAGTTGCTGCCAGGCGCTGTAGGCGAAAACCCGGGTGAGGAAGTTTTCCCGTAGCACCGGATCGTTGAGCCGGCCGTCTTCCTCCACCGGCAAGTCCGGGTGCCGCAGACAGAAGGCCCGGGCATAGATCCCGCGCCCGTCTCTGTCCGCCCGTGCGCCGTTGGCGTGGTAGACCTTGACCCGCTCCAGCCCGCAGGACGGGGAATTTTGCATGAAAATATAGCCGCAGATATCCCCCAACTGCGCTGCCATGTCCCGGCCGTAGGTGTCCAGTGGTTGCGTCACGTTAAGCTTGTGATCGAGGGTGCCCACGGCTTCGGGTTGATCCGCACTGCCCACCAGTCGAATCGGTTGGCGCGGTACACCCAGGCCGATGGCCACTTCCGGGCAGACCGGGATGAAATCGAAGTAGTCAGTGAGGGTGCGGCTGCACAGCCGCGACTCTTTGTGCCCGCCGTTGTAGCGCACATCGAGGCCCATCAGGCAGGCGCTGATGGCGATTTTCGGTTTGGCGGGGGAGTGGAGCATCGGAGCACCTCGAATCTGAACCTGTACAAACATTCGTGTCTGTACAAGATAACTTCATCATAGATTCGAAGTTATACAAGTCAAATTTTTTGTATAGGTTTTTGGCGGTGCAATGGCCCCGTAGGAGCTGCCGAAGGCTGCGATCTTTATGTGAAGGTCAGATCAAAAGATCGCAGCCTTCGGCAGCTCCTACGATCATTGCAGGTGCTCATGCAGGCGGCGGGCGGCTTCCTGACCGCTGAGCCAGGCTCCTTCGACGCGTCCGGACAGGCACCAATCGCCACAGGCATACAGCCCCAGGTCGGCATCGGCCAGGGTACCCCATTCGTGACTGCTGGCGGGGCGGGCGTAGAGCCAGCGGTGGGCGAGGCTGAAGCTCGGCGCGGGCATGGAGTCGTGCAGCAGTTCGGCGAAGGCACCGTGCAACTGCTCGATCACCGCTTCCTTGGACAGGTCGATGTGCTGGCGACTCCAGGCGCTGGTGGCGTGCAGCACCCAGGTGTCGAGTGTGTTGTCGCGTCCGGGTTTGCTGCGGTTTCGGGCCAGCCAGTCGAGTGGGCTGTCCTGTACGAAGCAGCCTTCCATGGGCGTTTCCAGCGGCGTTTCGAAGGCCAGGGCGATGGCCCAGGTCGGGTCCATTTTCACCCCGGCGGCGGCCCCGGCCAGTTTCGGCGCCGATGCCAGCAAAGCTGTGGCCTGAGGGGCCGGCGTGGCGATGACCACGTGGCTGAACGGTCCGTGGGTGAAGCCTTCGGCGTCCTGCAGGTGCCAGTGTTCTTCACCGCGATAGACCTCGGTGATCCGGCAGGCGAAATGCACTTCCAGGTCACCGAGCAGCGCGCGGGTGATGGCGCTCATGCGGGGTGTGCCGACCCAGCGGGTCTGCTCGTCCGGCGACAGGTTGAGCTGGCCGCCATGGTAGGTATACAGCTGCGGCGTCCACTCGGCGACCCAGCCTTTGGCTTGCCAGCGCTGGACTTCGTTGACAAAACGCCGGTCGCGGGCAGTGAAATACTGCGCGCCCATGTCCAGGGCACCCGCATCGCTGCGCTTGCTCGACATGCGCCCGCCGCTGCCGCGGCTTTTATCGAATAGTTGAACCACGTACCCGAGGTCCGTCAGGGCCTGGGCGGCGGAGAGTCCGGCAATGCCGGTGCCGATGATTGCGATAGGTACAGTCATAGGGGCCTCGTTTACCTTTCTGTACAGACTACGCTGGGGTTCAAACCTGTACAATATTGTTTTTTGGTATAACTTTTAGCGTTCTCGATCTGACAGCTTGGCCTATTGTTAAACATAGAGCCTGCTCGATACCAAAGATCCCTGCTTATAAAAATAGACTAATGGACAAGGTAAAACGCCACGCGAGGAAGAAGTCATGCACATATTGCTGACCGGCGGTACTGGTTTGATAGGACGTCAGCTCTGCCGGCACTGGTTGGGCCAAGGTCATCGCCTGACAGTCTGGAGTCGCCAACCTGAAAATGTCGCGAAAATATGTGGTGCCCAAGTGCGTGGAATTGCCCGTTTGGAGGATCTCGGGCAGGAACCTGTCGATGGGATTATCAATCTTGCCGGTGCGCCGATTGCCGCCCGGCCCTGGACGCACAAACGCAAAGCCCTGTTGTGGAGCAGTCGCATCTCGCTGACCGAAACCCTGCTTGCCTGGCTGGAAAGCCGCGAACAGAAACCTCGGGTGCTGATCTCCGGTTCCGCTGTTGGTTGGTATGGCGATGGTGGCGAACGTGAGTTGACCGAAGAGTCGCCACCGGTCATCGATGATTTCGCCAGCCAGTTATGCATCGCCTGGGAAGAGACCGCACAGCGGGCTGAGGCGTTGGGCATTCGCGTCATCCTCATTCGAACCGGGTTGGTGCTGTCGGCGCAGGGCGGCTTTTTGTCGCGGCTGTTACTGCCGTTCAAACTGGGCCTGGGAGGGCCGATAGGCAACGGCCGGCAGTGGATGCCGTGGATTCATATCGACGATCAAATCGCCCTGATTGATTTTCTTCTGCATCGCAACGAGGCCAGCGGTCCCTATAATGCGTGCGCGCCCAAACCGGTGCGCAACCGCGAGTTTGCCGAGGCGCTGGGCAGCGTATTGCATCGCCCGACGTTCATGCCGATGCCGGCCTTCGTATTGAAGGTGGGGTTGGGCGAGTTGTCGCTGTTATTGCTGGGTGGCCAGCGCGCCACTCCGGTGCGTTTGTTACAGGCTGGTTTCACTTTTAAGTTCACGGATTTGCGCGCGGCTTTGGACGACCTGTCCAGTCGCCTTTGAAATAGGACGTTGCATGACCGATCACGCGTTGCTTCTGGTCAACCTGGGTTCACCTGCCTCCACCTCGGTGGCGGATGTGCGCAGCTACCTCAATCAATTTCTGATGGACCCGTACGTGATCGACCTGCCATGGCCGGTTCGACGGCTGTTGGTGTCGCTGATCCTGATCAAGCGTCCCGAGCAGTCGGCCCATGCCTATGCCTCGATCTGGTGGGACGAGGGCTCGCCGCTGGTGGTGCTCAGCCGTCGCCTGCAACAAGCGATGATCAGTCAATGGCAGCACGGTCCGGTCGAATTGGCGATGCGTTACGGCGAGCCGTCGATTGAATCGACGCTGGTGCGCCTGGCCGCGGCGGGACACAAGCGAATCACCCTGGCCCCGCTTTATCCTCAGTTCGCCGACAGCACCACGACGACGGTCATCGAGGAGGCCAGGCGCGTGGTGCGCGAGAAAAATCTCGACGTGCAGTTGTCGGTGCTCCAGCCGTTCTACGACCAACCGGAATACCTCGATGCGTTGGTGGCCACGACCCGGCCCTATCTGGAGCAGGATTTCGATCACTTGCTGATGAGCTTTCACGGCTTGCCGGAACGGCATCTGAAGAAACTCAACCCCGGTCACTGCTTCGAGGGTGGCGGTGATTGCTGCGCCAGAGCGTCGCCGGCGGTGGTCGCCACCTGTTATCGCGCCCAGTGCCTGCGTACGGCGGCAGAGTTTGCCAAGCGCATGGGGTTGCCTGAGGGCAAGTGGTCAGTGTCGTTCCAGTCGCGCCTGGGACGCGCCAAATGGATTGAACCCTATACCGAGGCGCGCCTGGATGAGTTGGCCAAAAGCGGCGTGAAAAAGATTCTGGTGATGTGCCCGGCGTTCGTTGCCGATTGCATCGAGACCCTGGAAGAAATCGGTGATCGCGGCAAGGAACAATTCCGCGCAGCGGGGGGAGAGGACCTGGTGCTGGTGCCGTGCCTCAACGATGACCCGCATTGGGCTCGGGCATTGAGTACATTGTGCGAGCGAGCGCCGTTGGCGCTTTAAAAGCTTCGCGAGCAAGCCCGCTCCCACAGGTGGAATGCATTCCAAATGTGGGAGCGGGCTTGCTCGCGAAGAGGGTCTTTCAGTCAGCGAAGAATCCGAACCTGCTTAGATCAGCGGCTCATCCGCTTTCTTGTGCTTCCAGCTGTCATTGCCCGGCAGGATCAGGTTCAAGCCAATCGCCACCACCGCGCACAGCGCGATGCCCTTGAGGCCGAAATCGTCCGGCCCGGTGCCGGTGCCGATCAGCACGCCGCCGATCCCGAAAACCAGGGTCACCGACACAATCACCAGATTGCGCGCCTCGCCCAGATCGATCTTGTGGCGGATCAGCGTGTTCATCCCCACCGCCGCGATCGAACCGAACAACAGGCACAGAATCCCGCCCATCACCGGCACCGGAATGCTTTGCAGCAGTGCGCCGAACTTGCCGATGAACGCCAGGCTGATGGCGAAGATCGCCGCCCAGGTCATGATTTTCGGGTTGTAGTTCTTGGTCAGCATCACCGCGCCGGTCACTTCGGCGTAGGTGGTGTTGGGCGGACCGCCGAACAGACCGGCCGCCGTGGTGGCAATGCCGTCACCGAGCAGGGTGCGGTGCAGGCCGGGCTTCTTCAGGTAATCGCGACCGGTCACGCTACCCACGGCAATCACGCCGCCGATGTGTTCGATGGCCGGGGCCAGGGCCACGGGAACGATGAACAGAATCGCCTGCCAGTTGAACTCCGGCGCGGTGAAGTGCGGGATGGCGAACCAGGGTGCCGCCGCAATCTTCGCGGTATCGACCACACCGAAGTAGAACGCCATGCCAAAGCCCACCAGCACGCCGGAGATGATCGGCACCAGGCGGAAGATGCCCTTGCCGAATACCGCGACGATCAGTGTGGTCAGCAGTGCGGGCATCGAAATCATCATTGCCGTCTGGTAATGAATCAATTCACTGCCATCGCCGGCCTTACCCATGGCCATGTTGGCGGCAATCGGCGCCATGGCCAGGCCGATCGAAATAATCACCGGACCGATTACCACCGGCGGCAGCAAGCGGTCGATGAAACCGGTGCCTTTGATCTTCACCGCGAGGCCGAGGAAGGTGTAGACGAAACCTGCCGCCATCACGCCGCCCATGGTCGCGGCCAGGCCGAACTGGCCCTTGGCGAGAATGATCGGGGTGATGAAGGCAAAGCTAGATGCCAGGAACACTGGCACCTGACGCCCGGTGACGATCTGGAACAGGATCGTCCCCAGGCCGGCCGTGAACAGCGCCACGTTCGGGTCGAGTCCGGTAATCAGCGGCATCAACACCAGGGCGCCGAAGGCCACGAACAGCATCTGTGCACCCGACAGCACCGTGCGCCAGAGCGGATCGTTGAACTCTTGCTGCATGGTCACGCGTCCTTCTGCTTGGTGCCGAAGATCTTGTCACCGGCATCGCCCAGTCCAGGGATGATGTAACCGTGTTCGTTCAGTTTCTGATCAATGGAAGCGGTGTAGATGATCACGTCCGGGTGAGCTTTCTCTACGGCGGCGATGCCTTCCGGGGCGGCAACCAGCACCATGGCGCGGATGTCGCGGCAGCCGGCCTTTTTCAGCAAGTCGATGGTGGCAACCATGGAGCTGCCGGTGGCGAGCATCGGGTCGATGATCATCGCCAGGCGTTCGTTGATTTCCGGAACCAGCTTTTCCAGGTAGGTGTGGGCCTGCAGGGTTTCTTCGTTGCGGGCAACGCCGACGGCGCTGACCTTGGCCCCCGGGATCAGGCTGAGCACGCCCTCAAGCATGCCGATGCCGGCACGCAGGATCGGCACGACAGTAATCTTCTTGCCGGCGATTTTCTCGACCGACACCGTGCCGCACCAGCCTTCGATATCGTAGGATTCCAGCGGCAGGTCTTTGGTGGCTTCATAGGTCAGCAAGGCGCCGACTTCCTGAGCGAGCTCACGGAAATTCTTGGTGCTGATGTCTGCGCGGCGCATCAGGCCAAGTTTATGACGGATCAGCGGGTGGCGGATCTCATGGATGGGCATGGGGAAAGGCTCCGGCGGCGGGCAAAAAAACCGGCCTAGATTAATCTATCCGAGGGTGTTGTCCTATAGACATACAGTACGTTAGTCCACAAACGCTTGATCTGGCCTCGCTTGATGCGTACCTTTGCCCGCTTTTCCGAATCCGTCCCTCCCCCCAAAACCTTGGAGAGCGCCATGTCCGCTGATCTCGAGCATATCCGTCAAATCATGCGAGAGGCTGACTGCCTGTACACCGAAGCTGAAGTCGAGGCGGCCATCGCCCGCGTCGGTGCGCAAATCAACGATCAACTGGCGGACAGCAACCCGGTGGTGTTCTGCGTGATGAACGGCGGGCTGATTTTCTCCGGCAAGCTGCTGACCTACCTGCACTTCCCGCTGGAAGCGTCCTACCTGCACGCCACCCGCTATCGCAACGAAACCAGCGGCGGCGACCTGTTCTGGAAAGCCAAGCCGGAAGTTTCCTTCATCGACCGTGACGTGCTGATCATCGACGACATCCTCGACGAAGGTCACACCCTGGGCGCGATCATCGACTTCTGCAAACACGCCGGTGCCCGCAAAGTGCACACCGCCGTGCTGATCGACAAAGACCACGACCGCAAGGCCCGTCCGGACCTCAAGGCCGACTTCGTCGGCCTGCCGTGCATCGATCGCTACATCTTCGGTTACGGCATGGACTACAAAGGCTACTGGCGTAACGCCAACGGGATTTTCGCCGTTAAAGGAATGTAAGACATGGATACGCCTCGCTTTCTGGATCAGACCCTGTTCGCCGAGCTGGCCGGGAAAGCCGCGGCCAGTCCTCGTGGGCGCCAGCATCACAACTTCCATCAGATGGAAGACGCCTGCCATCGCATGGCGGTGGGGTTGCAGCCGTCCACGTATATCCCGCCTCACCGGCATTTGGGCGCCAACAAGGCCGAAACCCTGTTGGTTCTCAAGGGGCGGCTGGGTGTGTTGATCTTTGACGAGACCGGCGCGGTGCTCAGCAAGACCGTGCTCCAGGCCGGTGGCGACTGTGTTGGCGTGGACCTGCCAACCGGTGTGTTCCACGGTTTGGTGGTGCTCGAGGCCGACAGCCTGATGTTCGAATGCAAGGCCGGACCTTATCGCCCGGTCGGTGAGGGTGAGCTGGCGCATTGGGCGCCACGCGAAGGCGAGCCTGGTGTTGCCGAGTATCAGGCCTGGATGCGCGCGCAGTTCGACTGATCTTTGCCCCCGTGGGAGCGGGCTTGCTCGCGAAGAGGGCGTGTCAGCCGACATCAAATTAGCTGACACACCGCTTTCGCGAGCAAGCCCGCTCCCACAGGGGTTTCTGTGCACTTGAACCACTTCCTTCAGCCCATGCTAGAGTGCTCGGCCCCGATTCCGGAGCCTGCCATGAGCCGTTCGATCCGCTGCTGCACAGCCCTGTTGCTGACCCTCAGCCTGCCCCTGGCCGCCGCGCCGGCGCCCATGCATGCGCAGTTCCTGCCGCCCGATGACTTGACCCTGCGTGACAGTGATCCCGAACAGCAGCAACTGATGCAGGTCACCGATTATTCGGTGGTGGTCGGTGCTCAGCGTCAATCCAATCAACAGCCGATTCCGGTCACGTCCCCATTAATGATTCGTCTCAAGGGCAAATCCCTCAACAAGGGTGCCACCATCAGTCAGGTGCTGATCAACTTCGATGGTGAAAGCAAAAGCCTGAAGAAGCCGGTTTACGACGAGGCGAGCAAGACCCTGACCCTCTATTACCCGCTGGCGCAATACCGGGTGGTGATCGACTTGTTGCGCAACGACACGGTGTATTGCCAGTTTCTCAGCTATGCCAATGGCCATGTCTGGGCCGATCTGCACACCGGCAGTACTCGTCCGCGTTGAGCCTTGTGCCTGCGCAGGGGTAAACTGCCCGCCCCGTGAAATGTCTGCGAGCTGGAGTCGGCAATGCGTAAAGATAAAAAACAAGTGATTGGTGACGAGATCGGCGATGAGCAGATCAAATTGTTTCTCGATTTCGAACCGGTCGACGCGACTTCTCCGTCCCTGCACAAACTGGTCAAGGCTTACCGTGGCCTGCGCATCGACGATTTCGCGCGTTTCCTGACGTTCTTCGTCGAAGCGGGTTACGACGTGAATGGCAAGGATGAGCACGGAAATGACTTCGTTGCCCTGATCAAGGATCAGCGCAACGCGCCGGATTACATCGAGCTGATCGAAAAAGCTCGCGGTTAAAGATCAAAAGATCGCAGCCTTCGGCAGCTCCTACTTTGGAACGGCGTACCTCCTGTAGGAGCTGCCGAAGGCTGCGATCTTATAAAGGCATAAAAAAACGCCCCGCTCTCAGTGAGAGCGGGGCGTTTTTTCCATAAGGCCGAATCAAGCGTAGCTTTCGGTCTCGCTGCTGGCTTCAACCAGTTCCAGGGCCACGTTGTTCTGCGTATTGATCTTTCGATACAGCGCAGCGTCGGTTTCCAGGACCTTTTCCCGGGCCGGGAAGATTTCTGCCAGTTTGCTGGCCCATTCGCCCTTGGCTTTGCCCGGGAAGCATTTTTCGATCAGCTCAAGCATGATCGAAACGGTCACCGAGGCACCTGGCGAAGCGCCGAGCAGTGCCGCCAGGGAACCGTCCTTGGCCGCGACCAGTTCGGTACCGAATTGCAGGATGCCGCCTTTTTTCGGGTCTTTCTTGATGATCTGCACTCGTTGGCCGGCCACTTCCAGGCGCCAGTCTTCAGCTTTCGCCTCAGGGTAGAAGCGGCGCAGGGACTCCAGGCGCTGCTCCATCGACTGCATCACTTCGCTGACCAGGTACTTGGTCAGGTCCATGTTGTTTTTTGCCACGGAAAGCATCGGCCCGATGTTGCCGGCGCGAACCGACATCGGCAGGTCCATGAAGGAGCCGTGCTTGAGGAACTTGGTGGTGAAACCGGCATAAGGTCCGAACAGCAGGGACTTTTTGCCTTCGACCACGCGGGTGTCCAGGTGCGGCACGGACATTGGCGGCGAACCTACGGCAGCCTGGCTGTAGACCTTGGCCTGGTGGTGCTTGACCACTTCCGGGTTGTCGCAACGCAGCCACTGGCCGCTGATCGGGAAGCCGCCGAAGCCTTTGCTCTCTTCGATGCCCGAGGCTTGCAGCAGCGGCAGTGCCGCACCGCCCGCGCCGAGGAAGACGAATTTGGCATCGACTTCACGGGTGTTGCCGCTGTTGACGTCCTTGATGCTCACGGTCCAGCCGCCGTTGCTGCGCTTGAGGCCGGTCACGCGCTTGCAGTACTTGACCTGGGCATCGGGTGCGCTGGTCAGGTGCTTGAGCAACTGGTTGGTCAGGGCGCCGAAGTTGACGTCGGTGCCATTGATCACGCGGGTCGCGGCGAGGGTTTCGCCAGGATCGCGGCCAGGCATCATCAGCGGCATCCACTCGGCCATCTTGGCCTTGTCTTCGGTGTACTCCATGTCCGAAAAGGCGTGGTGCTTGCTCAGCACCTTGAAGCGCTCCTTGAGGAAGGACACGCCGCTGTCGCCCTGCACGAAACTCAGGTGAGGCACCGGGCTGATAAACGATTTGCACGAGCCGAACGTGCCTTTTTTGGTCAGGTACGACCAGAACTGCTTCGACACCTCGAACTGGGTGTTGATGTGCACGGCTTTCTTGATGTCGACGGTGCCATCGGCGGCCTGCGGCGTGTAGTTGAGCTCACACAGCCCGGCGTGACCGGTACCGGCGTTGTTCCACGGGTTGGAACTCTCCGCGGCACCGGAATCCATCAGCTCGACGACTTCCAGCTTGATCGCGGGGTCGAGCTCTTTGAGCAGTACTGCAAGGGTGGCACTCATGATGCCGGCCCCAACCAGTACTACGTCGACTGCTTCGTTATGCGCCATTTAACGCGTCTCCAAAATCTGCAGCACCAAATTGTCGGCATGGCTGCCAGGCGTTCCGGGGCGAGTCAGTGATGCCCCTGGATCTCATGGCAGTATCGCCATGTCCGAATCTTCGCAATTTATCGCAACTTCGACGGACGCTACCTGCCGGGCCTATGAGCCATATGAACTCATTTCGGCGCGCGGGAGGCAATTCGACTTATGGTCGATACATCCGTTTGTGCAACCAAATCCGTAGCGGACAGGCTTCAGGCTCCGGTGTTCGAGGAATACTCGGTCCTGTGTCGTTGGGCTGTTGTAGACGCTAATGGTGCATGTTCAGACGCAAAACTATTCATTTGCTCGCCACACTCTTGTGAAGTTGTGAAAACCCGTTTTTTTCACGCTCTTTTGAAGACGTGAACCTCAAAAAAGGGCTGTCCCAGCCTGGCACCGTGCCCGGATGGATTGCCGCCATGGGATACAGGGCAGGCAAAACGGGCAAACAGCTCAGTGACCGAGCGTAATGACAGCTCTGCAGATTCGCGAAAAGTGGAGGTTTTGCTCAACAAAACAGCAAGCGCGCCAGCTTCACTCGATCTGTGTGGGCGGCTCTCTGTGGGCGGTTCGGGGTGTCAATACAAGCGCATTGACGATGCTGCGAGGCCCGATCAGGAGACGTCCTTATAATCGGGGGGAGATTGTATCTAAGAAACGCAGGGAAATGGTCGTGTTTAATGACTTTTATTAGGTGTTTGGTCAGGTCGTCATCAGATGTTGTGCACGCGAGCGTGGCCGGTGCTGCCGGGAAACGACGCGGGCACCGGCAGGCAGTGGCTGATTCAGCCAGTTCAGGCGGATCTCTTCGATTTCAACCCAGCCATCGCCCATGGGCTGGAGGCTGCACTGCCTGAAGGCCTGGCAGCGGCCGTTGCGGTCGAGCAGGGCGAAGCAGCGATGCAGTGGGCGTGGCGCGAACAGAGAGATCAGATGGCGCATGGCAAAATACCGTTTGGGTGACTGCCGAGAAGGTTGCCTGCAGGCCATTACGTGCAAGTGTATGGGGGGTGACATCTGTGTGACAGGAACCGCATGAGCAAGGGTTTGTCAGAGATATCATCAAACACTGTGCGGTGCTGGTTCCCCGCAGTGGCGCACCGCTATACTGCCGGCCTGTTTGTGCCTGATTCTGGAGAGAAGAGCATGTTGCAACGCCTGTTGTTCGGTTTGATCACTGTGACCAGTTTGACCCTGGTTGGCTGCGCCCACAGCCCGCAACAACTGAACCCGGAACCCAAGTTGACGGCTCAACTGGCGCCCGTCGGCCACGGTCAGCCTGTTGTGGTGCGTGTGGTGGACGGACGTCCGTCGCCAACCCTCGGCACCCGTGGTGGCCTGTACCCGGAGACCAGCGCGATCACCGTGCAGGGCGCGCAGATCCTGCCGAAACTGCAGGCTCAGGCCGAAGCTGCCGTGCGCCTGTTGGGCTTCACCCCGACCGCCAATGCGGCGAATGCACCGCAAATCACCGTGACCCTCGCCGAGCTGAAGTATCAGTCGCCTAAAGAAGGCATGTACGTGACCGAAGCGACCATCGGCGCGACTTTCCGCTCCGATGTGCAAAACGCCAACCGTCGCTACAGCGGCCGTTACGGTGCGTCCCTGGACCAGCGCTTCGGTATGGCGCCTAACCAGGAAACCAACACCAAGCTGGTCAGCGATGTGCTCAGTGATGCGTTGACCCGCCTGTTCAAGGACCCGACCGTGGGTCAGGTTCTCGGCGAGTAATGCGAGCCATGTAGGAGCTGCCGCAGGCTGCGATCTTTTGATCTTGTTTTTAAGGTTTGGAGCCGCCGAAGATCAAAATCAAAAGATCGCAGCCTGCGGCAGCTCCTACAGGAAGAGATCGTCAGGCGGCTTGCGAGTAAAAGTCCAGCACGCTCACGCCCGTCAGCAAATCCGCCTCCGGTAAATCGGCATGCTGGTGGCCACCGAGTGCGCAATACACCAGCCAATGGCGGTCTTGAACATTGAAGGCGAGGCTGCCGACGAGGGCTTGCTGTTCTTCGCTGGGGGTGATGAGGTAAAGACGATCCTGGTTTTCGGCGTGGAGCATGACGTGATCCGTGTCGGTTTCGAGGTGCGCATGTTCGCCGATACAGATGACGAAGCCGTGACTCAGGACAGCCATTGATCAAAAGCTTCGTTATTTGTCGGAAAACGAGGGCAGGTGCGCAGGCTTTCGGTAGAATCCGCGCCGCGGTCGCCGGCCCGGCACCTGCCACCTGTTTTACTTGAGGTTCGTGATGTCGCTGCACTTGATGACGCTGTTTACCGCCCATCCCGCCAAATTGATCAATCTGCTGGCCTTGCTCTTTGCCTTCCCGGGTGGCTGGTTGCTGCACGCCACCCGTCGTCGCGAACTGCGTGCGATGGCCAGTTTGCAGGCGCAGCGCCAGAGCAGTCCCAACGCAGAGCCCACGCTGGACTGGGCGACCTTGCGCATGAACCGGTTTTTCTACATCTTCGGTTTTGCCTGCATGGGGATGGCGCTGCTGGTGTCGTGGATCAGCACTCAGGTTTGAGTAACCGCAAAACTGTGGTGAACAGATACAAAAGCGGCGCCTCGAGGGCGCCGTTTTCACATCCAGCCGATACCGCTTACAGCGGCAATCCGGCCTTCACCCGGTACTGATTGCGTACCGGCATTGCATATTGAAGCACCAGGAATGGACGATGCTCTTCAGGGCAGGCGTCCAGGCGGCGTTGCCATTCTTCCTGGGCCTTGGTCAGTTCCTCGGTCGGGAACACTTCAGCGGCTTTCGGTACCTGCAACTGCGGATCGGCGTCCTTCCACTGTGCATAAGCCAGGTAGTGCACCGGGAACAAGCGGTATCCGCTGAGGATTTGCCTGTCCATCTCGACCGCCAATTGCTTGGTGTCTTCGAACAGTTCGGTGATCGGCGCGGCAAAGTTCACATGCACCCGGCCCTTGTAGCCGGTGATGCCCTTGGCGATGCTCACGTCATCCTCGCCCGGCACCTTGGTGTAGCTGCCGGTGCTGGCGCGGATGAAAAGCTCGCGGGCCTTGGCCTGGTCGCACGGGTCGTACTCGTAGCTGATCGACACCGGGGTCAGGTTCAGCGACTGGATGACTTCACCGAACGGCTCGTCCTTGCGGCTCATGTGGAACATTTTGAGGATCGCCGATTCGGTACGGTCGTCACCGTCCTTGGCGCGGCCTTCGGCCTGGGCAATCCAGATCGAGGCGCAATCGTTGCGGATCGAATGGTTGATGTATGCCGACAATAGTTGATAAGCCGCCATTTTCTCCCGGCGTCCGCTGATCGAGCGGTGCACGATGAAGCTCTTGTTCAGACGCATCAGGTCGCTGACGAAAGGCTTTTGCAGCAGGTTGTCGCCAATGGCGATGCGCGGGGTCGGCAGGCCGGCATGGTACACGGCGTAGTTGACGAAGGCCGGGTCCATCACGATGTCGCGGTGGTTGGCGATGAACAGGTAGGCGCTGCCGGACTTGAATTGCTCCACCCCGGTATAGGTAACACCGTCGGTGGCGCGCTCGATGGTATGGTCGACGTAATGCTCGACTTTGTCCTGTAACGTGGCCACGGAGGTTATGCCGGCAAACTCACGGCGCAGCCGATGGGCTATAAGAGGTTTGAGTGCCCAGCCTAAAGCGCCGGCGAAACGCGGGAAGCGGAAGTGGGTGAGGATATCTAGAAACGCCTTGTCGCCTAGCAGTCGTGCCAGCACTGCCGGGACTTCGCTGTCGTCGTAAGGTCGGATGGCATCGAATTCGCCCATCATGCTCTCTTGTTAGAAACGGCTAGGGTAAGTAAAGGTTTTGATCGAAAACCGGCGGGGTACGGTCTGAAAAAGTAGCCAGACAAAAATAGCCCTGCAAATAGACCGGCGATTATACGCACAAGTCACCTGGGAGACCGCGATGCTGGAAACTACGCGATATGAATGTCCGTATTGTGGTGAGGAAGTCGAGACGACGCTGGACTTGTCCGGTGGTGATCAGACCTATATTGAAGACTGTCAGGTGTGCTGCCGGCCGATAACCTTCGTGTTGCAGGTTCATGAAGGGGAATGGCATCTCGAAGTGTTCAGCGAAAACGAGTGAGGAGCGTGTATGCAGCGCATCTACGACCCGGAAAACCTGATGGAAGGCGAATTGCTGCAAGGCATGCTCGCCAGCGAGGGCATCGAAGCGCATCTGATGGGCCGTGATTTGCTCGGGGGCAGCGGCGAGTTGCCGATCTATGGCCTGCTCGGGCTGTCGGTCGAGAACGACCAGGCCGAATACGCCCGCGAGCTGATCACCGCGTACAATGCCGCGCTGCCGCTGTCTGGCGATGAACCGGACAGCTTTCCCGGCACGCTGGTCTGTTAGGCTGGCGTTCGTTTGATCAAGAGTCGTGTTGCCCCATGTGTGGACGTTATGCCCTGTTTCGCTGGAACCCTGCCTTCGCGGCACTGCCCGGTTTTCCCGCCGACCAGCAGGCGCAGTGGAACATTTCCCCCAATGATTCGGTGTTGATGCTGCGGGCCGAGCCTGACGGCCAGCGCTCGCTGGCCCGCGCCCGCTGGGGCCTGACGCCACCCTGGTTGACCGATCTGTCCCGCACCCCGGCCCACGCGCGTGCCGAAACGGTTGCCGAACAGCCCATGTTTCGCCAGGCCTTGCGCGAGCGCCGCTGCCTGTTGCCGGCCAATGGTTTTTACGAATGGCGCGGCACAACGCGAAAGCGCCCGTACTGGCTGACACCGGGGGAGGGCTCGTCATTATTTTTTGCGGCAATCTGGGAGGCGTATCCGGTACAGGAGCAGGTGTGGCTGAGTACCGCCGTGATTACCCAGCCGGCGGCAAGCCAGCGGCGACCGTTGATTCTTGATGAGGCGGGGCAGGCTGCGTGGCTGGATCCCGAGACGCCGTTGCATGCACTGCAAGCCTTGCTGGCCAGTGAACCCGCCGCATTGCGCGAGCGGGTGCTGGCCAACATGGTGAATGATCCGAAGCTCAATGGGCCGGAGTGCCTCACTCCCGGTTAGTCAGGCGCCGCTACCGGCCGCGCTCGACTCATCCGCATCACCGCCCACTTCATTGGCCACCTGATCGATCTCGGCCACCTGCTTGAGCGGGCGGGTATGAGCGTGGGCAGTTGAAATGACTGTTTTTGCGTGCTGGATGTCTTAATTGAATCAAGGCGTGGCGTGATGGGCTGCGGGTTGTCGCCGTATGTGAATTTTTTCTACGGCGATGAGAGCTTTGTCCGAATTGCGCGTCTTACGTCCATTGTATCTGGCGTCGATACATTTCCACGCCTAGGATACTCGGCATGTTTTCAGGGAGTTTTTTGATGAACAAGATTTTGGTTGTCAGTGCACTGGGCGCAGCGCTTTTGCTCAGCGGTTGCCAGTCGGTCAATACCACCAGTGGCGGTGCCGTGGGGGTGGAGCGCAAGCAGTACATGTTCAGCATGTTGTCTGCGCAAGAAGTCGACCAGATGTACGCCCAGTCCTATCAGAAGACAGTGGGCGAGGCGTCCAGCAAAGGTGTGCTGGACAAGACCAGCAATGAAGCCCGGCGGGTTCAGGCGATTGCCGACCGGCTGATTGCCCAGGCGCCGAACTTCCGTCCGGACGCGGCCCAGTGGAAGTGGGAAGTCAACCTGATCAAGAGCGATGAACTCAACGCCAACTGCGGTCCTGGCGGCAAGATCATCTTTTACACCGGCCTGATCGATAAACTGAAACTGACCGACGATGAAATCGCCGCGATCATGGGCCATGAAATCGCCCACGCCCTGCGCGAGCACGGTCGTGAAGCGATGTCCAAGGCGTACGGCATGGAAATGGCCAAGCAGGGCGCCGGTGCCTTGTTGGGATTGGGGCAGGACAGCCTGGCCCTGGCCGATACCGTGGCCAACTACGGCATGACCCTGCCCAACAGCCGCGCCAATGAAAACGAGGCGGACCTGATCGGCCTGGAACTGGCCGCCCGCGCCGGTTACAACCCGAATGCCGCGATCACCCTGTGGAACAAGATGAGCAAAGTCTCGGAAGGTTCGCCACCTGAGTTCATGAGCACTCACCCGGCATCGTCGAGCCGTATTGCGGCGTTGCAGGCGGCGATTCCGAAGGTCATGCCGCTTTACGAGCAAGCCAGGAAGTCCTGATAGTCATGTGGTGAGGCTGCTGGCCTCTTCGCGAGCAAGCCCGCTCCCACAATAAACCTCCATTGACTGCAAACTTTGTGTGCACTGGAGACCCAATGTGGGAGCGGGCTTGCTCCGGGCAGCGTTCCGACGAAGAACGATAACGCGGTCTATAGACTCTATCGCGTCAAACCCACCCGCTGCTCTGCATCGCCTTGTACACCGCGACAATCGCCAGGATGAAGAACGCCGACGCCGCCAGTCGACGGATCAGGGTCAATGGCAGCTTGTCAGCGGCAAAGTTACCGGCCAATACCACGGGCACGTTGGCAATCAGCATGCCAAGGGTGGTGCCGATGATCACCAGCCACAACTCCGGATATTGCGCAGCCAGCATCACGGTCGCGATCTGCGTCTTGTCGCCGATTTCCGCCAGGAAGAACGCGATCAGCGTGGTCAGGAACGGCCCGAACTTGCGGGCGGTGCTGGCCTCGTCGTCATCCATCTTGTCCGGAACCAGGGTCCATAGCGCCGTGGCGGCGAAGCTCGCGGCGAGGATCCAGTGCAGCATCGTATCCGAGAAGAAACTGCCGACCCAGGCGCCTACCGCACCGGCGGCCGCGTGGTTGGCCAGGGTCGCGGCGACGATACCGGCAATGATCGGCCAGGGCTTGCGGAAACGGGCAGCGAGAATGAGCGCGAGCAGTTGCGTCTTGTCGCCGATTTCGGCCAAGGCAACGATTGCGGTAGGTACGAGTAGTGAATCCAGCATCAGGGGTTTTCCTAAGGGGCGGGTCGACACGGCTATGACACGTACAGCCTTCCCGCCCCGGGTAAGGTGTTCGTGTCATAGGTCTTGTCAAACCCTGCAATCCATCTGAAGTGGATGCTTGGGTCGCATGCGCCATGGTCTGAGGACCAAGTATGTTGACGCATGCCGGACGAGCGTGGCGCTCGTGGGAGACTACTCCCCTAGGACGGAGCGGATTCTGCCTAGGCAAAAACCATTCGGCAAGCCTTCTTTATCAAAAGAATTTCAACCGCGTTTGGCTCGATAGATCCGGAAGCCCTGTCCTTCGGCCTTGATCGCACACACGCCAAGATGCTCTTCGATCAGCGGTTGATACTTCAGGAAACTGTTCGCCACCAAGCGCAGTTCGCCGCCGTTTTTCAGATGTTTGGCTGCTTTTCGCAGCAAGTTTTCCGTTGCGAAATAATCGGTGTGCACGCCGACATGGAACGGCGGATTGCTCAGGATCGCACTCAACCCCATCGGTGCGGCATCGATTCCGTCGCCGGTAATCACTTCGGCTTCCAGACCATTGGCAGCCAGGGTCAAGCGACTGCTGGCAGCGGCAAAGGCATCCACGTCCAGCAACGTGACCTGGTTATGCGGGTAACGACGTTTCACCGCCGCGCCCAAGACTCCTGCGCCGCAACCGAAATCGAGCAAGTGACCGCTGGGCAGTTTGTCCAGATGCTCCAGCAGCAGCGCGCTGCCGCGATCGAGGCGACCATGGCTGAACACCCCCGGCAGGCTGATGACCTTCAACGGGCCTTCGGCCAGCGGCAGTTCGTAGGTCTGCGCCAGGCTTTCCAACGGTTTGGCTTCAGGCGCGTTGGCCACGGTGACCAGCCAGAGCTGGCAGTGGCGCGCGCTGTCGAGTTTACGTGGCTTGCCGAACGGGTTGAGTTGTTTGGCGGCACCTTCGATGCCGCTTTTTTTCTCGCCGACCAGGTACAGCTCGCGGCCGGCCAGCCGCGAGGCGAGGGCGTTGAGGATGTAGTCGGTCAAGTCCTTGGCCTTGGGCAGAAACACCACCGCTGTATCGAACTCGCGCTCGGGTGCATTCACGCCAAAATGGCTGCGCTCGGCGAAGCGGGCGTCCAGCGCGGCCTGATCGCCGGCGTGCCAGCACCAGCCATGCGCTTTGGGCAGACGGCCCAGCAAGTCGTCGGCGGGCAACCCGGCCAACAACACCGAACCCTGGAATAACTCGGCCTGACGAAGCAGTACTTCACTGCGCGGATCCATAACTGCTCCCGTGGAAAAAAGTGCCGCAGTTTATCAACTGACGACCCGCAGCGCCTTACCGCTGAAGTATCCCAGTGCGTTTTCGGTGACTTGACCAACGATTCTCTGGCGCGCTTCGCGGCTACCCCAGGCGTTGTGAGGAGTGACGATCAGGCGCGGGATGTCATGGGCCAGCAGTGGATTGCCATTGACGGGAGGCTCCACGCTCAGCACGTCAGTGGCGGCGCCCCCCAGATGGCCGTTGCGCAAGGCGTCGGCCAGCGCCTGTTCATCAATCAATCCGCCGCGTGCGGTGTTGACCACGAACGCGCCGGCTTTCATTGAGGCCAGTTCGCGGGCGCCGATGAAGTGGCGGGTGTGCTCGTTGAGCGGGCAGTGCAGAGTCAGTGCGTCGATTTGCGGTAACAGTTCATCCAGTGGCAAGCGGTCCGGCCGGGCAGGGCGTCCGGGAATTTGCCCCAGCAGAACGCGCATGCCGAAGGCTTCAGCCAGTCGTGCGACCGCGCCGCCCAATTCGCCATGACCCAGCAGGCCAAGGGTTTTGCCTTCGAGTTCGACGATCGGGTAATCCAGCAAACAGAACTGTCTGGCCTGCTGCCAGCGGCCTTCGCCGACGGCTTTTTGATAATCGGCCAGGCGCGTGGCCAGGTTGAGCAGCAGCATGATCGTGTGCTGCGCCACCGATGGCGTGCCGTAACCCTGGCAGTTGCACACGGTGATCCCGTGAGAGCGGGCGGCGGCGAGGTCGACATTGTTGGTGCCGGTGGCGGTGATCAGGATCAGCTTGAGATCAGGGCTGGCCGCCATGGCGGCGGCATCGATCAGGATCTTGTTGCTGATGGCGACGGTGGCGCCCTTGAGGTGTTCGATGACTTGATCGGGCAAGGTCTGGGCGAACAGCTGCAATTCGCTGAAACAACTGCGCAGTGGGTTGAGGTCAAGGTCGCCAAGGTCCAGGGACGGGTGGTCGAGGAAAACGGCGCGGCGAGTGTTCGTCATCAACTGTACCTTTTGTGCATTGAACTGAAGGCGTAATCTGCCGAGCCTACCAGATGAAATAAATAGTTACGCTTGGCCTGAAGGAGCCCCCATGTACTGGACCGAGTTCTTGACCGTTGCCCTGATTCACCTGCTGGCCGTGGCCAGCCCCGGCCCGGATTTTGCCGTGGTAGTGCGCGAAAGTGTTACCCACGGTCGCCGCGCTGGCACCTGGACCGCGCTGGGTGTGGGGACGGCGATTTTCCTGCACGTGGGTTACTCACTGTTGGGGATCGGCCTGATCGTGTCCCAGTCGATCGTGCTGTTCAATGCCTTGAAATGGGCGGCCGCCGCTTACCTGCTGTACATCGGTTACAAGGCGTTGCGCGCGCAGCCGGCCAAGCCTGTGGCGGACGATCTGCACAAGGAAGCCGGGGAGCGCACCGCCCGTGGTGCCTTCACTTCGGGTTTCGTCACCAATGGTCTCAACCCGAAAGCCACCCTGTTCTTCCTGTCGCTGTTCACTGTGGTCATCAATCCGCAAACGCCACTGGCCGTGCAGGCCGGTTACGGGGTTTACCTGGCGGTGGCGACAGCGATCTGGTTCTGCCTGGTGGCGATGCTGTTCAGCCAGCAGCGCGTACGCGCCGGTTTCGCCCGCATGGGTCACTGGTTTGACCGGACCATGGGCGCGGTGCTGATTGCAATTGGCGTGAAGCTGGCTTTTACCGAGATGCATTGATTCCGTAGGAGCTGCCGCAGGCTGCGATCTTTTGATCTTCAGCATTATTGGAATCGCCTAAAGATCGCAGCCTGCGGCAGCTCCTACACCGGATCCAACTGCAATCACCAAACTTCTGTGAGAGCTGGCGCAACGCCAGTATTCATGCGGTTCTGCAAATCATTCCTTTGGCTGATTTGGCTGACCTTCAAGGGCACTACAGTGCGTACTTTCAGTCACGACCGTGCAGTCAGATTAAAGGGATTATTATGTTGCAGACTCGCGTTATCCCCCCGGCCGAAGGCGCTTACCAGTACCCGCTGTTGATCAAACGGCTGCTGATGTCCGGTGCCCGTTATGAGAAAACCCGCGAGATCATTTACCGCGACAAGTTGCGCTATAGCTACCCGACCCTGATCGAACGGGTGGCCCGCCTGGCCAACGTGCTGACAGCGGCCGGGGTCAAGCCCGGGGATGCCGTGGGTGTGATGGACTGGGACAGCCATCGCTACCTGGAATGCATGTTCGCCATCCCGATGATCGGTGCGGTGATCCACACCATCAACGTGCGCCTGTCGCCGGAACAGATCCTCTACACCATGAACCACGCCGAGGACCGCTTTGTGCTGGTCAACAGCGAGTTCGTCGGCCTCTACAAGGCCATCGAGGGGCAACTGACCACGGTCGACAAAACCCTGCTGCTGACTGACCTGCCGGAAAAAACCGCAGACCTGCCGAACCTCGTCGGCGAATACGAACAGCTGCTGGCCGCGGCGAGCCCGCAGTACGACTTCCAGGATTTCGACGAAAACTCGGTCGCGACCACGTTCTATACCACTGGTACCACCGGCAATCCCAAGGGCGTGTACTTCACCCACCGGCAACTGGTGCTGCACACCATGGGCGTGTCAACCATCATGGGCGCGATCGATAGCGTGCGCCTGCTGGGCACCAACGACGTGTACATGCCGATCACCCCGATGTTCCACGTGCACGCCTGGGGCTTGCCGTATGTGGCGACCATGCTCGGGCTCAAGCAGGTGTATCCCGGCCGCTATGACCCGGAATACCTGGTGGAGTTGTGGCGCAAGGAGAAAGTCACGTTCTCCCATTGCGTACCGACCATTTTGCAGATGGTCCTCAATGCCAAGGCCGCGCAGGACGTCGACTTCGGCGGATGGAAAATCGTCATCGGCGGCAGCGCCCTGAACCGCACCTTGTACGAGGCTGCCAAGGCCAAAGGCATTCAGTTGACCGCCGCCTATGGCATGTCGGAAACCGGGCCGCTGGTGTCGTGCGCGCACCTCAACGACGAATTGATGGCCGGTACCGAAGACGAACGCACCACTTACCGGATCAAGGCCGGCGTGCCGGGGCCACTGGTGGAGGCGGCGATCGTCGACACCGAGGGCAACTTCCTGCCCGCAGATGGCGAGACCCAGGGCGAACTGGTACTACGCGCGCCATGGCTGACCGAGGGTTATTTCAATGAGCCGCAGAAGGGCGCCGAGCTCTGGGCCGGAGGCTGGCTGCACACCGGTGACGTGGCGACCCTGGACAGCATGGGTGTGATCGACATTCGTGACCGGATCAAGGACGTGATCAAGACCGGTGGCGAATGGGTCTCCTCCCTGGACCTGGAAGACCTGATCAGTCGTCATGCGGCGGTACGTGAAGTAGCAGTGGTGGGGATCCCCGATCCGCAGTGGGGCGAGCGGCCGTTTGCCCTGCTGGTGCTGCGTGAAGGGCATGCAATCGGGGCACGGGAACTCAAGGAACACCTCAAGCCGTTTGTGGAGCTGGGACACTTGAGCAAGTGGGCGATTCCGAGCCAGATCGCCCTTGTTACTGAAATTCCCAAGACCAGCGTCGGCAAACTCGACAAGAAGCGCATTCGCGTCGATATCAGCGAATGGCAGGCCACCAACAGCACCTTCCTCTCGACGCTTTAAGCGTCTCCCGGCGTGCCCGAAAGGGCACGCCAGCCCCACCAAGCAAGCGCTTGGCTTGTCAAATCGAAATTTTCAGCCATCCTTGCCGTGCCGACGGGTGTCGGACTGGCGAAAGGACTGTTCCAGAGTGGCTGGCAACTGCAAATCACACTTTAGAGGGATCAAGCGCTACTACCTGCTGGCTATAGTCCGCTCAAGGATTTTTAAGAACGGGGCAACCGCACGAACAGGGGCGATGCAACTTTGGAATGACTTTGGGATGCCATGGCTCCCGGTTATCCACAACGTTTTTAGAAGTGCTCTTGCCATAAAAATAAAATGCACATGGAGTAGCGTCGATGACATCAGTTAACCAGTTCTGGCGCCGGGCGAAACTGCCCCTGGCTGTCAGTCTTGCCTCTACGCTCGCCGGGCCAGCATTCGGCGTCAGTTTCAACGTCGGTGAAATCGAAGGTCAATTCGACTCATCCCTGTCGATCGGTGCCAGTTGGTCTACCGAAAGTGCCAACAAGAACCTCATCGGTGTCAACAATGGCGGCAAGGGTCTGTCCCAGACTTCTGATGACGGTCACCTGAACTTCAAGAGCGGGGAAACCTTCTCGAAGATCTTCAAGGGCATCCATGACCTTGAACTGAAATACGGCGATACCGGTGTTTTCGTCCGTGGCAAATACTGGTACGACTTTGAACTGAAGGACGAAAGCCGTCCGTTCAAGGACATCAGCGACGAGGGCCGCAAGGAAGGCGCCAAGTCTGCCGGCGGCCAGATCCTCGACGCCTTCGTCTACCACAACTACGCCATTGCCGATCAACCAGGCTCCGTGCGTCTGGGCAAGCAGGTCGTGAGCTGGGGTGAAAGTACCTTCATCGGCGGTGGCATCAACTCGATCAACCCGATCGACGTTTCCGCGTTCCGTCGTCCGGGTGCCGAGATCAAGGAAGGCCTAATCCCGGTCAACATGTTCTATGTGTCCCAGAGCCTGACCGAAAACCTCTCGGCCGAAGCGTTCTACCAAATTGAATGGGACCAGACCGTCGTCGACAACTGCGGCACGTTCTTCTCTCAGCCGGACATCGTTGCCGACGGCTGTAACGACAACCTGCGCGTACTGGCCAAGCGCTCGCAAATTCCGGCCATTGCCTTGGGGCCGTTGGCCGCCAACGGCGTCGACGTCAACAACGAGGGTGTTCTGGTGCGTCGTGGCCCTGATCGCGATGCCCGTGACAGCGGTCAGTGGGGCGCGTCCTTCAAATACATGTTCGACCCGCTGGACACCGAGTTCGGCGCCTACTTCATGAACTACCACAGCCGTGCGCCGATCTTCAGCGCCACCGGTGCGCCGCAGTCGGTCTACAACACGGCAGCGGGGCTCCCGGGCCCGTTCGCCGCGCTGGCGCCATTGTTGGTAGCGGGTAATTCGCAGTACTTCATCGAATACCCGGAAGACATTCGCCTGTATGGCCTGAGCTTCTCCACCACCCTGCCTACCGGTACGGCGTGGAGCGGTGAGATCAGCTATCGTCCGAACGCTCCGGTGCAGCTCAACTCCACCGACATCCTGTTCTCCGGTGTCCGTCCTATAGGCAATAACAACCCGAACAACCCGTTGACCAATGCATCGCTGCTTACCGGCGTGCCAGGTCAGGACCTGCACGGGTATCGTCGCAAGGAAATCACCCAGTTCCAGACCACCCTGACGCACTTCTTCGACCAGGTCATGGGCGCCAGCCGTCTGACCCTGGTGGGCGAAGTGGGCGTGACCCACGTTGGCGGCCTGGAAAGCACTTCCGACGTTCGTTATGGCCGCGATCCGGTCTACGGTCCGGGTGAGTTGCCTGCCTCTGGCGCGCTTGATACCTGCGTGGCGCTCAACACCAGCACCATCAACGGTGCCGGCGCGGGTACGCCGACCAACAACCGCAGCCGCAACTGCACCGACGAAGGCTTCACCACGGCGACTTCGTGGGGCTATCGCGGTCGTGCCATCTGGGAATACAACGACGTGTTTGCCGGTGTGAACCTCAAGCCGAACGTTGCCTGGTCCCATGACGTGAGCGGTTACTCCCCTGGCCCTGGCGGCAACTTCGAGGAAGGCCGCAAGGCGGTGAGCCTGGGTGTCGATGCCGAGTACCAGAACACCTACACCGCGAGCCTGGCTTACACCAACTTCTTCGACGGCAGGTACACCACCGTGGATGACCGCGACTTCGTTGCGCTCAGCCTCGGCGTGAACTTCTAAGCACAGTATTTTCAGGACGAACGCATAAATGAAAATAACAAAAAGTCTGTTCCACGCCGGTGTTCTGGGTCTTTCGCTGCTGGCGACCAGCGTCATCGCAGCGGTTCCCCAGGCCGAGGCCGACAAACTGGGCAAGAGCCTGACCCCGATGGGTGCCGAAATGGCGGGTAACGCCGACGGTTCGATCCCGGCCTGGAAGCCGATGGCGAAGAACGCCGGTACGGTCGACAGCAAAGGTTTCCTGTCCAATCCGTTCGCCAGCGAAAAACCGCTGTTCACCATCACGGCGCAGAACGTCGACCAGTACAAGGACAAGCTCGCCCCGGGCCAGTACGCGATGTTCAAGCGCTACCCGGAAACCTTCAAGATGCCGGTCTATCCGTCCCATCGCGGTGCCACCGTGCCGGATGAGGTGTTCGCCGCCATCAAGAAGAACGCCACCAACACCAAACTGGTGTCCGGCGGTAACGGCCTGGAGAACTTTGAAACCGCCATTCCGTTCCCGATTCCGAAAAGCGGCGTTGAAGTCATCTGGAACCACATCACCCGTTATCGCGGTGGTAGCGTGACCCGCCTGGTAACCCAGGCCACGCCACAACCGAACGGCTCGTTCAGCCTGGTGTACTTCCAGGACCAGTTCGTGTTCCGCGACAAGATGAAGGACTACGATCCGGCGAACCCGGGCAACATCCTGTTCTACTTCAAACAGAAAGTGACTGCCCCGGCACGACTGGCCGGTGGTGTGCTGCTGGTGCACGAGACCCTCGACCAGGTGAAGGAACCGCGCTCGGCGTGGGTCTACAACGCCGGTCAGCGTCGTGTGCGCCGTGCGCCGCAAGTGTCCTATGACGGCCCGGGTACTGCGGCCGACGGCCTGCGTACTTCCGACAACCTGGACATGTTCAACGGTGCACCGGATCGTTACGACTGGAAGCTTGAAGGCAAGAAAGAGATGTACATCGGCTCCGATGCCTACAAGCTCGACGATCCGAAGCTCAAGTACACCGACATCATCAAGGCCGGTCACATCAACCAGGACCTGGCGCGTTACGAGTTGCGTCGTGTGTGGCATGTGGTTGCAACCCTGAAGGAAGGTCAGCGTCACATCTACGCCAAGCGTGATTTCTACATCGACGAAGATACCTGGCAAGCAGCGGTGATCGACCATTACGACGGTCGTGGCCAGCTGTGGCGTGTAGGTGAGGCCCATGCCGAGAACTACTACGACAAGCAAGTGCCGTGGTATGCCCTTGAAGCCCTGTACGACCTGCAATCGGGTCGTTACCTGGCGCTGGGCATGAAAAACGAAGAGAAGTCGGCTTATGACTTCGGCTTCACTGCCACCACCAGCGATTTCACCCCGGCCGCCTTGCGCCAGGATGGTGTTCGCTAAGGTGAACTGAGTAGAGGCCGCACCCTCTGAAACGCCCCGACTGGTTCGGGGCGTTTTTTTTTGCGTGCAGACTTTTTGTAGCCATTTGTAGCAATTACCTTCATTCCCTATCCGTTTACGGCTAGTCTGCGGACATCTGCAACGCCGCCACCCGCAATTCAAACAAGAGCCGGCTATGACTGATTTGTCTACACTCCCAGGTTCTGCAAACGTTGCTGTCGCGACACTCGACGGGCGCTTCTTCCGCCCGCCGTTGCCCGACGGTCATGTGCTGCGTCCACGCTTGTGCGAGCGCCTGAGTGCCGGGCTCGGTGGCAGGTTATTGCTCGTCAGCGCACCGGCAGGGTTCGGCAAGAGTTCGTTGGCGGTGGAGTTTTGTCAGGGGTTGCCGGCGCACTGGCAAAGTCTCTGGCTGGGCTTGAGCCCGCGAGACAGTGACCCGGGGCGTTTTCTCGAGCGCCTGCTGGAAGGTCTCCAGGACTACTTCCCGCACCTGGGCAGGCAATCGCTCGGGTTGTTGAAAATGCGCCAGCGCCATCAGCCTTTCGCATTCGAAGAATGGCTGGACGGCCTGCTCGACGAATTGGCCGAGCACCTGTCCACCGCGACGCCATTGCTGTTGGTGCTGGATGATTACCATCTGGCCCAAGGGCCGGTACTCGACCGTTGCCTGCAATTTTTCCTCAATCATCTACCCGATGGTTTGCTGGTGATGGTCACCAGTCGCCAGCGTCCCGACTGGCATCTGGCGCGGCTGCGGCTATCGCGGCAACTGCTTGAGTTGCATGAACAGGATCTGCGCCTGACCCACGACGAGGCCTTGAGCCTGCTCGACCGGCACAGCAGTTCCCTGCGCGGTGAGGCACTGGAGAACCTGATCGAGCGCAGTGAAGGTTGGGTCGCGGGGTTGCGTTTCTGGCTGCTGGCCGCCTCGGAGGCGGGCACCGATGGCGCGCTGCCGCAATCGTTGCACGGCGGGGAAGGGCTGATCCGCGATTACCTGCTCGAAGAGGTCATCGATTGCCTGCCCGCCGAAGTCCAGTCGTTCCTCTATGACACGGCGCCCCAGGAACGTTTTTGCAGCGAACTGTGCGACGCCGTTCGCGACGCACATGACAGCGCAGAGATCCTGCGTTTCCTGCTCGCCCACCAAGTGTTCCTGGTGCCGCTGGACGAGCACGGCCACTGGTATCGTTACCACCACCTGTTTTCCGATCTGTTGCGCACGCGCCCGACTTCCCAGTCGATGGTGCCGGCCGCCAGCCTGCACCTGCGTGCCTGCCGCTGGTTCAATGCCCAGGGGCTGCTCGATGAGGCCGTGGAGCAGGCCTTGCGCGCCGGTCACCTGGACGTCGCGGCGAACCTGGTACAGAACCTCTCCGAAGAGCAACTGCTGGCCGAGCAGAATGTCGGCATGTTGCTGCGCTGGAAAATGGACTTGCCTGACAGCTTGCTGATCAGCACGCCGCGACTGATTGTGCTCTATAGCTGGGCGCTGGGGATGGCATGCCAACTGGATGCCGCGGAAGAACTGGCCAGCCATTTGAGCCGCTTCCTGCCCGCTCCGTCGGCCACCGCCCAGAAGTCCATGCTGGCCCAATGGCTGGCATTGAGCGGCATTATTGCCCGTGGGCGCGGCAACCGCGAACTGACGCTGCGGTACTGCGGCGAAGCGTTGGAAAGCCTTCCACCCAAGCGTTACGGTCAGCGCCTGATGTGCCTCTCGACCCTGTCCAACCTGGCCATTGCCGACGGTGATTTGTGGCGGGCACGAGGGCTTAACCGCGAATCGCTGGAGCTGGCGCAACGGGTCGGCAACCCCCTGTTCGAAGCACTGGCGCACTACGACCGCGCCCGGGTGCTGCAAGCGCGCGGGGAAATCTGTCGGGCGCTGGAGGAGGTCCGTCAGGGAATGCAGCGCCTGCAGAGCTTGCCTGCGCAACGGCTGTATGCGGTTCGCGCCCGGCTGACCTTGTACGAAGGCTTTTTACTGGCACTGCGCATGCAGCCGCAAGTGGCGCGCTTGCGATTGCAGGCCGGTTTGAGCGAGGCGCGGGCCTGCCGTGATATCAGCGTGCTGATCGGTCACTGCGTGATTGCCAGGCAGGAAGGCAGCAGCGGCGAGTTCGCCAAGGCCTTTGCCGAACTTGCCGAAGCCGAACGCCTCATGCACATCTGGGACGTACCACCGATTTACTACCTGGCCATGATCACCCTGGTCAAATGTGAACTCTGGCTGGCCCAGGGGCGCACCGATCTGGCCGAAGCCTGGCTAGCGCGCCTGGGGCAGACCTATAACGGCGAAAACGGGGCGGCACCACCGGAGTTCCACCCGCAACTGCCGTTGCATATCGAATTGCAACAAGCCTTGCTCGACGTCATCCAGGGCCAGCCGATGCTGGCCGAAGGGCGTTTGAATGCGCTGCTTGAACATGGCCAGCAAAGCGGTCGTCAGATGCTCAGTGCCATGGCGCTCACCCAGAAAGTGGCGTTGTTGCTGGGCAGCGGCCGGGAACCGGAAGCACGCAGGGCGCTGGCCCAGGCGCTGGACGCTGCCGGCGGAGGGGGGCTGCAACCCTTTGAGGGCTTGTTGGCCGAGCACCCGGACTGGCTGCGTGGGCAGCTTCAAAACTGTCCACAAACCCCAGTTTCCCTGAGCCTCAGTGAGAAACTGCCGGCATTGGCTGCCCGTTCCGGGCCGGAATCCTGCGCGACCGCGGAACAACTCAGCACCCGGGAAATGGCGGTCCTGCGATTGATCGCCCAAGGCTGTTCGAACCAGGAAATCAGCGATCAACTGTTTATTTCCCTGCACACGGTCAAGACCCACGCCAGTCACATCAACAGCAAGCTCGGGGTCGAGCGGCGTACACAGGCCGTGGCACGGGCCAAGGAATTGGGGGTGTTGGTGTAGCGTGCTGCAGATCTTCTATTGTGGGGGGGCTGGTATCAGTGGTTCTGTGTTGCAGGAGGGGAGTTGTGAAAAAAAAACGGGCCAGGTTTGAAAACATTGGCTGCAATCAGCCCGGGAGCGCCCCGCACTGTTCAATGCGGCCACTCTCGGTGCGACTCTCAATTTCTCCGTCTGGCCCAATGTAGATATCTGTGTTTGGCCATTTCGGTTTGATCCGTATGCAGTGTGATTTACCTCCGTTTCTCCAGTAAAATTCCATAAAAAATTTCGCGTCAAGGAAGATATGACCAGGGCCTCCAGTCACTTCACCGGGGTAAAGTTCACCCTTTGAGATCTCGTGCTGAACATTCAGGATGTAGCCTAGGCGCCCTTGGCCTTTTTCAGAAAAGTAGAAGTTCACCTGAGGTGCGGCGAAGTACCAAAAGAGGATGGGTGCGAGCAGTAGAATGACCAAGCCGCACCATGTATTCCTGGAATGGGGCTTACTTACAGATATGCTCACGAATACCATCCCCCCAGCTTCTGCGTGGTAAGCCTAAGATTTCATCCATCAGCATCTTCACGGTTATCCCGCCGTTCGGTTGAAGTCTGTAAAGTTTGATGCCAATGCTGATAGATACCCTGTCTCCGATGTCGTCCCACGCTCGCATCCCTTCGATGTCCTCCGACCGACGTGGACCCGGTCTTTTATCCCATTTTTGTATTTTACGGATGGAATCTGAGGCAATTTGTTCGACTCCAGCTCCATCCAAAAGGAGACTTTCGGAAAGTCCTCCCGCCATCCCTACGTACCCATAGTGCACGTTTGACCATATGTCGTAGAAGTAGTCGAACATGCCTTGCTTCTGCCAAGGTCCGCCAAACTGTAGCCCTATCGTGACCTTGTGATCCCAGGGTCTGTTCTGACCTACACGCTCTGCCCAAAGAGCCATAGCCGCCACCTTGTTTCCTGACTCAATTGCTTTGAAGTTGGGTGGGGAAAGGCGTGCGTACCAAGGTAGTTTTCTGAACCTCTTTTGTTCAGCATCAGCGTCAAAATTGTTGAGGCTCTTCATCTTCACCACGGACGGATGAGTAATATTGCGGTTCATTTCCTCGGCAATGTAGCTCGCTACCTCTTCCATCATGTCAGGGTCGTTGCAAACGACAGGTCGTGTTTTCCTCTTAGCTAGTATCTGATCACTTTGTAGAGATTCTGTCGTCGATGGCTGGTCTGAATGCCTTGTAGGATGAGCAATACCTTGAACGTGTCCGGTGCGTGTAGTGCGAGTCGAAGGTGCAGGAGCAATCAGTCGATTGGTACCTGGTGGGCAGCCGCAGTGAACTTCTGCACCGTCGAGTACAGTTGGAACCCCATGCCATTTCATAGCGGGTAGGCTGTCAACAATAACGCCGTCTTTTCCGCATTTCTTACACGCAGTGGTCTTGTCCCCGAGTCTTAGCACAGCGCGCCCTCCATGCGTCGCACAGGGCAAGCTACTGATACACATGGCTCCTGTTGTGGTCAGGTCGCCGTGCAATCCTTGACCTAACCCGTTAGCTGTTCCTCTTCCCATGATTCAGCCCTTGTGTTGATTGCAGGGGCGAGGACGCTAGGCTAGGCGGTACGGGAGTTAAATCAGACGTTTCCTTCAATGATGTAGGTGGATTCTGCAATCAGGCAGGTGATAAGCGGCGGACGGCATCGGCGATGTCGGCGGGCTGTGCCAAAATAGGCCATCCATTTTTTTCAGGAACACCCATGGACGCTGTCAAACCTGCGCTCATCCGCGAAACCTTCCCCGTCGGGCCTTTGCAGTGCAACTGCACGATCATCGGCGATCCGGTAACGAAAAAGGCCATCGTCGTCGATCCGGGTGGCAATCATGAACTGATCCTGGCGCGTCTCGATGCCCTGGGGCTGAAAGTGGTCAGCATCATTCACACCCATGCGCACCTCGATCATTTCCTGGCTTCCGGCCAACTCAAGGAGAAAACCGGCGCGACCCTGCATCTGCACAAGGAAGACCAGTTTCTGTGGGACAACCTGGAAATGCAGTGCCAGATGTTCGGCGTTCCTTATACCCCGGTGCCGTCCCCGGATCGCTGGCTGGCCGATGATGAAGAACTGGCCTGCGGTTGTGGCGTGGCGCTGCACACGCCAGGTCATACGCCGGGCTCCATGAGCTTCTGGTTTTCCGAGGCCAAGCTGCTGATTGCCGGTGATACGTTGTTCAAGCGTGGGGTAGGGCGCACGGATTTGTGGGGCGGCGACCAGGCCACCATCGTGCGTTCGATCAAGCAGCGTTTGTACACCCTCGACGAGGAGGCGATAGTGGTGGCCGGGCATGGTCCGGATACCCGTCTGGGCGATGAAATGCGCGAAAACCCGTTTGTACGGGCCTGATTTGTAACGAGCGGAATTTTTATTCCAGGAAGTGATCCAACGCCCGCAAAGGCTGATGCCTTGGTCCGTTGCACCACAGAATGCAAAAAAAGTAGGAGCTTTACATGTTCACCACGCGTCGTTTGATTATTCTCGCTACGGCTGTGGCCGTTTTGTCCGGTTGTGCCTCGCCTAACCCATACGGCGGTCAGGGCCAGGCTCAGGGCCAGACGGATAGCGGCTCCGAAGGCATGAGCAAGACTGCGAAATACGGTGGCCTCGGTGCTCTGGCCGGCGCGCTGGCCGGTGCTGCGATCAACCACGATAACCGTGGCAAGGGTGCACTGATCGGTGCTGCGGTGGTTGGTGCTTCCGCCGCCGGCTACGGCTACTACGCCGATCAGCAAGAGAAAAAGCTGCGCGCCAGCATGGCCAACACCGGTGTTGAAGTGCAGCGCCAGGGCGACCAGATCAAGCTGATCATGCCGGGCAACATCACGTTCGCAACCGATTCGGCGAACATTGCTCCAGGCTTCTATCAGCCGCTGAACAATCTGGCGGGCTCACTGAAAGAGTTCAACCAGAACCAGATCGAGATCGTCGGCTATACCGACAGCACTGGCAGCCGCCAGCACAACATGGACCTGTCCCAGCGTCGTGCCCAGAGCGTGGCAACCTACCTGACCTCGCAAGGTGTCAGCGGTGCCAACCTGAGCGCTCGCGGCGCCGGCCCGGATAGTCCGGTTGCGAGCAACGCTGACGTCAATGGCCGTGCACAGAACCGCCGTGTAGAGGTCAACCTCAAGGCGATTCCAGGCCAGCAGTATGGTGGTCAGCAACAGCAGGGTACCGTTCAGCAATACCCATAACACCGCAAAACAAAACTGTGGGAGCGGCGGTGCCGCTCCCACATTGTTTTTTAGTTGGCTTCTTTCACTGCGCTGAGAAACGCGCAGGTCCGTTCCTGCTGTGGATGTTCGAAAATCTGCGCCGGTGTGCCCTGCTCGTGAATCTGACCCTTGTAGAAAAAACACACACGATCGGCGAACTCCCGGGCAAACCCCATCTGGTGCGTGACCATCAGCATGGTCAGGTTGTGTTCGGCGCCGAGCTTGCGGATGACGTTGAGCACTTCGCCGCACAGTTCCGGATCGAGCGCAGAGGTCACTTCGTCAAAGAGCATGACTTTGGGGCGCATGGCCAACGCCCGGGCAATGGCAACCCGTTGTTGCTGCCCACCGGACAGCTGCGAAGGGTAATGCCCCAGCTTGCTGCCCAGACCCACCAGTTCCAAAAGGTCCGCTGCTCGTTCGCGTGCTTCGGCCGGCTTCATGCCCAGCACTTGCACTGGCGCCTCAATGACGTTTTGCAAGGCCGTCATGTGCGGAAACAGGTTGAAGCTCTGGAACACCATGCCGATCTTGCCGCGAACGCGACGGATATGCCTGTCGTTGGCAGGCACCAGCACGCCGTTGCGATTGGGCATGTGCGTCAACAAATCATCCTCGATGCGGATCAGTCCGTCATCAATGCCCTCAAGCGTCATCAACACTCTCAGTAGCGTGGATTTCCCCGAGCCGCTGGGGCCGATGATCGCGACTTTTTCGCCTGGAGTGACATCCAGGTTCAAGTGGTCGAGCACCGTGAAGTTGCCGTAGCTCTTGGTGACGTCCTGAAAGCTGACAATCGGCTTGAGCGGTTTCGATTCAGGCATGGCATGGGCCTCTTGCGGACGCAGCGATGTCAGGTTGCCGCACCGGGAAAGGTCGTTGGAGGTCGAGATGGGAGAAGTCATTAGCGTAGCTCCAGACGCAGTTCAAGGCGCCGTACCAGATAAGCCAAGGCGATGCTCAGGGCGAGGAAAAACAGACCGACCATGGTGATCGGCTCCAGATAACGGAAGTTCTCGGAACCAATGTTCTTGGCTTGCTGCATGATCTCGACCACGGTGATGGCCGACAGCACCGGCGTGTCCTTGAGCATGGCCACCAGGTAGTTGCCCAGTGGCGGCAGGATCGGCCGCAGGGCCTGGGGCAGGATGATGTTGCGGTAGGCGCTGTACGGCGCGATGTTCAGCGCCGTAACGGCCTCCCACTGCGCCCGTGGCACGGCGTCGAGGCCACCGCGGTAAACCTCGGCGATGTAGCAGGCATAATGCACGCCGATGCCGATCACCCCCACCTGCATGGCCGTCATGCTCACGCCGTAATTGGGCAGCACGTAGTAGAGGAAATACACCTGGATCAGCAGCGGCGTGCTGCGAATGAATTCGATCACCCCGGCGGTCGGCCACGATAACCAGAGCAGGCGACTGCGTCGGCCGATGGCCAGAAACAATCCCAGCACAATGGCGATCAGGAAACCGAGCAGGGTAATGCCCACGGTGTTCAGCGATGCCCGGAGCAAATCGGGCAGGATCTGCCAGGCATATGTCCAGTCGAACAGGGTCATGACAGACCTCCACGCATCCGGCCGCGAGCCAAGCGTCGCTCAACGCTGCGCATGCCGAGGTTGATCGCTTGAGCCAGAACGAAGTACATCACCAGCGCCAGGCTGAATATTTCCAGGGTCTGGAAAGTGGCCTGATCCAGTTGCCGGGCCCGGAAGCTGAGGTCCGACAGGGTGATCAGCGAGACCAGCGAAGTATTTTTCAGCAATTCGATCAACAGGTTGGTGCCCGGTGGAATGGCCGCCAGCAACGCCTGGGGCAAAATGATTCGCCGAAAGCGCTTGTAGCCGCTGAAGTTCAATGCAGTCGCCGCTTCGTACTGCCCTTTGGCAACGGAGCTGATCGCACCACGCATCACCTCCGCGCCGTAAGCACCGATGTGCAAGCCGAGGCCGACAATGGCCACGCTGTAGGGGCTCAGTTCGAGATTGAACGGTGGCAGCGGCAAGACGAAAAACAGCCAGAACAATTGCACCAGCAACGACGTGCCGCGGAACACTTCAATGTAGGCGACGGAAAACCAACTCACCGCTCGCCACGGCGACATGCGCCCGAGTGCTGCCAGAATGGCGGCGACGATCGCCAGCAGCGAGCCGAAGAAGGTCACCTGGAGCGTCACCCAGGCGCCTTGTATCAAAAGCGGAAGTAATTCACCCATTGTTCACACCTGCGTGGTTCAACATCCGGAGTCAGCAGGGAAATAGGCATCGCGCCAGGGCGCCATGCCCGTTTCGACTATTGAGCGCAGAGCTCGGCAGCCGTTTTGCTTGTCACGTTGGATTTGTCGAAGCCGAAAGGGGCAACCGTCTTGAGATGTTCTTCGGAGCCCAGCCACTTTTTCAGTTCGGCATTGACGGCGTCACGCAGGTCCTTGTCTTCCGGGCGGAAGGCGAGGGCGCCATAACCGGTGTGCGAAGGGTCATCCTTGAACTCGGTGACCGCTTCGACCTTGTCACCACCTTTGCTGGCCAGGCCTTTCATGGTCAGCTGGGTGCCGACGGCCGCATCGGCACGCCCGGCGCGCACGGCTTGCAACTGCGCGGTGGTGTCCGGTACCTGGAGGATCTGCGCATCCTTCACGCCAGAATCCCGCGCGTATTTCAGGTTGACCGTGCCGGCCATGATCGCCAGTTTCACATCCGGGTTTTTGGCGATGTCTTCATAGCTGTGCAGACTCTTCGGATTGCCTTTGGCGGTCAGGAGTGCGTCGGGCAACTGGTACTGCGGGTCGGTGAAGATGACCTGCTTGCAGCGCTCGGGGGTGATGTACATGCCCGCGGCAATCACGTCGAAACGTCCGGCGCGCAGGCCGGGGATCAACGAGCCCCATTCGGTCAGCACACCGTCGACTTGCTTGATGCCCATTTTTTCGAAGATGACCTTGGCGATTTCCGGTGATTCACCGGTGACCCTGCCGTCGGTTTCAGTGAAGGCGAACGGGGTTTCGTTCGCATAACCGATGCGGATGCTGCTGTTCTTGGTGATGGTTTCCAGTGTTGTGGCGTAGGCGCTGGTGGCCAGGCCGAATATCGCGCAAGCGACGAACAGGTGGCGCAAGACATGGGGAGTGCGGGAAATGGAATTGCTCATCGATAAAATCTCCTGTTTCTTGTGGACCCGTCTTTGACGGCTCTGTGGTAGGAGGCAGTGTGACAAGAGCAAAGCGTACGAGGGCTGGTCCACCTGTTGAGCCGAAGCGCGGGGAGACAGTTCCGGTACAGATCGATTGATTGTTGTTGGTGGCTGGTTCAGCAGCCTGGGCATCGACCTTGTACCGAGCATACAAAAGCACTGCGCAGGATTGCATTGCACTAGGACAATTGCTTTGCATGGATTCTCGCGGGATGCTGTCGGCACTGGCAAACACGTGGGTTCGGCGCCGATGGACAAGTGGAAGGCAGCACTGGAAATCGCCCGCAGCGGCGAGTCGAAATACAAGATCCTGGTCCAGGCGATTGCCGACGATATCGAGCAGGGTGTGCTGGCCAATGATCAGCGGTTGCCACCGCAACGTAATGTCGCCGATGCCATGGGCATCAGTGTGCAAACCGTCACCAATGCCTACAAGGAGCTCGAGCGCCAGGGCCTGGTGCGGTGCGAGGTCGGGCGCGGCAGTTTTGTCTCGCGAAGAATGAGCGATCGGGTAGCCACTTATATTCTCGACAGCCCCGAACGGGCGCTGGTGGATTTTTCCATCACACGGATCATGCACACCCGTGAGCATGACCAGTTCTGGCGCGAAACCTGTCGCGAACTCAGCACCGAAGAGGATCAGCCCTGGATTCATGCGTTTCGCCCGATTGCCGGTTTCGAGTCGCACCGTGAGGCGGCGATGCACTGGATCGCGCGGCAAGGCCTGCGGGTCGAGCGCGACGACATCCTGATCACCAACGGTGCTGCCCACGCCATTTTTCTGGCCTTGGCATCCCTTGCCGGCCCGGATGATGTGGTGCTTTGCGAAGGGTTGACCGACCACGGCGTCATCGGTAATTCCCAGGTGCTCGGGTTTACCCTCAAGGGTCTGGAGATGGACCGGCATGGCATCGACCCCGAGCATTTCGAGGACATGTGCAGCAACGAGCGCATCACCGCGCTGGTCTGTACGCCAAACCTGAACAACCCGACCACCAGCCTGATGCCGGACAGCCGTCGACGGGAAATTGCCGAGATCGCCAGGCGTTTTGGCGTGCACATTATCGAAGACGATGTGTACGGCCCTCTGCTGGACGAGCGCCGGGCGCCGCCGATCAGCCACTATTTGCCGGAATTGTCGTTCTATTGCACCAGCATGACCAAATCGGTGCTCACCGGTTTGCGCGTCGGATATCTGGTGATGCCAAAGCGGCTGGCGTTGCGTACCGAAAGTATTTTGCGGGTCAACAGCTGGATGGCAACGCCCATGGTCGCGGAGATTGCCACGCGCTGGATTCGCGATGGGCGCGCCGACACCCTGGTGGATTTGCAACGCAGACTCTTGTCCGGTCGGCAGGCGATGGTCAGCGAGTACCTGGACGAGTACCTGCTCGGCCAGCATCCCTATGCATTGAATGCCTGGATCGGCATTCCCCCTCATTGGGAAGTCGACAGCCTGGTGCGGGCGCTGCGCCACAAGCACATTGCGGTCACTTCGCCCGACCCGTTTACGGTGCGTGGCACGCCCAGGCCCCGGGCAGTCCGGGTGTGTGTCGGTGCCGAATGCAGCGACGAGGAAATGCGCGATGCGCTGATGGGCATGCGTGAAATCTTCGGTCAGTACCCGCAGATCCATGATTTTTGAGCGGGCGATCGGTGCCAGAAAGTTTGTCGATTAAATTGCCCTAGTACATTCATTGCGACAATCCAGCCCTTTTAGACTGCGCCCAACACCTCACTTGGGACGCGGTCATGTCAGTGCTGCTGCTAAACGATATCTACCTCGCCCGCCAACGTATTCAATCGCTGGTCCGGTGCACGCCCATGGAGCATTCGCCCAGCCTGTCCCGGCAATTGGGCGTACCGGTTTACCTCAAGCTCGAATCCCAGCAAATCACCGGCAGCTTCAAGTTGCGCGGCGCGAGCAATGCCGTGGCACAACTCAATGCCGAGCAAAAGGCGTGTGGCGTCGTCGCCGCGTCGACCGGCAATCATGGGCGGGCGCTGGCCCATGCCGCGTCCCGGCAAGGCGTGAAGGCGACGATTTGCCTGTCGCATCTGGTGCCGGGCAACAAGGTGCAGGCCATTCGCGATCTTGGCGCCGAAGTCCGCATCGTCGGCCAGTCCCAGGATGATGCCCAGCGTGAGGCCGAGCGGATTGCCTATGAACATGGCGCGATGCTGCTGCCGCCGTTCGATCATCCGGCGATCATCGCCGGGCAGGGCACGCTGGGGCTGGAGATCCTTGAACAACTGCCGGATGTCGCCCAAGTGCTGGTGCCGTTGTCCGGCGGCGGTCTGTTTGCCGGCGTGGCGCTGGCACTCAAAAGCGCCAATGCGCAGATCGTCACTCATGGCATCAGCATGCAGCGCGGTGCGGCCATGCATGCCAGCCTGGCCGCCGGACGTCCAGTGGAAGTCGAAGAGCTGCCGACCCTCGCCGATTCCCTCGGCGGCGGCATCGGCCTGGATAACCGTTACACCTTCAACATGACCCGCGACACCTGTGACCACCTGCATCTGCTCAGCGAAGCCTCCATTGCCCATGCCTTGCGCCATGCCTATCGCGAAGAGCGCCTGGTGCTCGAAGGCGCGGCGGCGGTGGGGATTGGCGCTTTGCTTGATGGCTTGATCGAACCGCGTGGACCGATCGTGGTGGTGGTCAGCGGTCGCAATGTCGACGTCGATCAGCATCTGCGTGTGCTGGCTGGTGCGGATGCGTGAACTCAATCAAAAATCAGACTGGAGTGCCGCGTTGATGAGTGAAATCACCCTGTTGAGCGAAGCGGATCTGCGAGCCTGCGTGGCCCTTGATCTGCCGAGTATCGAAGCCATCGAGCAAGCCTTCGTGCTGCTGGCCACCGCCGCCGTGGCCATGCCGCCGATCCTGCGTCTGGACATCCCCGAGCATAATGGCGAAGTGGACGTGAAGACGGCGTATCTGCCCGGATTGGAGCGCTTCGCGATCAAGGTCAGCCCGGGATTTTTCGACAACCCGAAACTGGGCCTGCCAAGCCTCAACGGCATGATGATGCTGCTGTCGGCACGCACCGGTTTGCTCGATGCCTTGCTGCTGGATAACGGCTACCTGACGGCCGTGCGCACGGCCGCGGCCGGTGCGGTGGCCGCGCGAGCATTGTCGCGGGTCGACAGCCGCAGTGTGGCGCTGATCGGCGCCGGCGAGCAGGCGGCGTTGCAACTTCAGGCCTTGCGGCTGGTACGGCCGGTCGACAGCGTACGGGTTTGGGCCCGGGACTATGCCAAGGCCGAAGCCTTCAGTGTCGAGCTGGCGCGTGACAGCGGGCTGGCGGTCAGGCCGTGCGCAAGTATCGACGAGGCCATGGATGGCGTGGACATCGCCATCACCTGCACGCCGAGCCGTGAGCCGTTGATTGACGCGCGGCATTTGCAGCCCGGCCTGCACATCACGGCCATGGGTTCGGATGCCGAGCACAAAAACGAAATTGCCCCCAGTGCGCTGGCACAGGTCCATTGCTACGTGGCGGATCGCTTGAGCCAGACCCGCATCCTCGGCGAATTGCATCACGCCCTTGTAGCTGGCGTCGTCAGCGATGAGACCGACTTCGCAGAGTTGGGGCAGGTGCTGGCCGGGCAGCGTCCCGGTCGCACAGATGAAAAGCAAATCACCCTGTGCGACCTCACCGGCACCGGTGCCCAGGACACGGCCATGGCCAACCTGGCATTCGAGCGCGCGCGTTCGGCAGGCAAGGGGTTTCAGTTCGGCAGTTAACCGGTTTTTTCATCCGCGTGTCATTTATCAGAGGGCAGGTGCATGTCTCAGATAGTCGTCAATCTCCCGTTCGAACGGGGGGAATATGCCCAACGTCTGGCCAAGGTTCGAGCGGCCATGCAGACGCAGGGCATCGAGCTGTTGCTGGTCACCGATCCGTCGAACATGGCCTGGCTGACCGGCTATGACGGTTGGTCGTTTTACGTCCATCAATGCGTGCTGCTGGCGCTCGACGGCGAGCCCGTGTGGTTCGGTCGCGGGCAGGATGCCAACGGCGCCAGGCGCACGGTGTTCATGCAGCAGGAAAATATCGTCGGTTATCCGGACATCTACGTGCAGTCCCGGGAGCGGCACCCGATGGATTACCTGTCGCGGGAAGTTATCAGCGCCCGCGGTTGGGACGCGCTGATCATCGGCGTGGAAATGGACAACTATTACTTCAGCGCCGCCGCTTACCTGTCGCTGAAAAACAACTTGCCGAACGCCACTTTGGTGGACGCGGTCGGCCTGGTGAACTGGCAGCGGGCGATCAAGTCGCCCCAGGAAATCGCCTACATGCGCATCGCCGCGCGCATCGTCGAAAAGATGCACGGGCGCATCCTCGAACGGATCGAACCGGGCATGCGCAAGAATGAATTGGTGGCCGAGATCTATAGCAGCGGCATCCTCGGCGCCGACGGTCATGGCGGTGATTACCCGGCCATCGTGCCTCTGTTGCCGACCGGTGCCGATGCCAGCGCGCCGCACCTGACCTGGGACGATACGCCGTTCGAAAAGGGCGCCGGCACCTTCTTTGAAATCGCCGGTTGCTACAAGCGTTACCACTGCCCGTTGTCGCGCACCATTTACCTGGGCAAGCCGCCGCAGCATTTTCTCGACGGTGAAAAAGCCGTGGTCGAAGGCATCGCCGCCGGGCTTGAAGCGGCCAAACCGGGCAACACCACCGGCGACATCGCGGTGGCGTTCTTCAAGGTGCTGGAGAAATTCGGCATCCACAAGGACAGCCGTTGCGGCTACCCGATCGGCATCAGTTATCCACCGGATTGGGGCGAGCGCACCATGAGCCTGCGTCCCGGCGACACCAGCGTGTTGCAACCGGGCATGACCTTCCACTTCATGCCGGGCCTGTGGATGGACGATTGGGGGCTGGAGATCACCGAGAGCATTCTGATCACCGAAACCGGCGTCGAAACCCTGTGCAACGTGCCACGCCAACTGTTCGTGAAGGATTGAACCATGAGCGAATTGCCGGACAACCCGATCAGCGCCACGGTGGATTTCACCCGTGAAGGCGTGCAGCACGGTTTTCTCAAACTGCCGTATTCCCGGGACGACTCGGCCTGGGGGGCGGTGATGATTCCGCTTACGGTGATTCAACGCGGTGAGGGGCCGACCGCGCTGCTCACCGGTGGCAACCATGGCGACGAATACGAAGGGCCGGTAGCGCTGAGCAAACTGGCCCAGGGGCTGAGTGCCGACGAGGTCAGTGGGCGGGTAATCATCGTACCGTTCATGAACACCCCGGCGTTCCATGCCGGACGGCGCACGTCTCCGATCGACAAGGGCAATCTCAATCGCAGTTTTCCCGGCAAACCGGACGGCACGGTGACTGAGAAAATCGCCGATTACTTCACGGGTACCTTGCTGCCATTGGCCGACATCGTGCTGGATATTCACTCCGGCGGTCGCACCCTGGATTTCCTGCCGTTCGCTGCTTGTCATGTGCTGCCGGATAAACAGCAGCAGGCGCAATGCGAGGCCGGGATGCGTGCCTTCAATGCGCCGTACAGCATGCGCATGCTGGAACTCGACGCCGGGGCGATGTACGACACCGCCGCTGAACGCCAGGGCAAAGTCTTCGTCACCACCGAACTGGGCGGCGGTGGCTCTTCCACGGCGCGCAGCGTGGCGATTGCCGAGCGTGGGGTGCGCAATCTGCTGGTGCATGCCGGGATCCTTGGCGGTGAGGTGCGGCTCGCACCGTCGATCATGCTCGACATGCCCGACGGCGATTGCTTCATCGCCAGCGAGCACGACGGTCTGCTGGAAATGTGCCGTGATCTGGGGGACAGCGTGGAGCAAGGTGAAGTGATTGCCCGTGTCTACGATGTCACCCGCAGCGGCGTTGCCCCGATGGAATACCGTGCGGCTCGCAGCGGTCTGCTGGCGGCGCGGCATTTTCCGGGACTGGTGCGGTGTGGTGACACTGTGGCAGTGATCGCGGATGTGTTGACCTGACATCAATCCCTGTGGGAGCGAGCAAGTCCGCTCCCACAGGGTCTCCTAAATATTCACGAGATCGTCACCCATGCACAAACTCGATCGCTATGACCTGAAAATCCTGAGAATCCTCGCTGAAGACGGGCGTATCACCAAATCGAGCCTGGCCGAGGCGATCAACCTGTCGGTAACACCTGCGTGGGAGCGGGTGCGCAAACTCGAAAGCCTGGGCTTGATCAAGGGCTACCGGGCACAGATCGACTGGAACGCGGTGTTCAAAAGCCAACAGGTGCTGGTGGAAATCACCTTGGCCCGACACACCGCGCAGGACATGCGGCGTTTCGAACAGCGCATGAACGAGGCTGCCGAAGTGGCTTTCTGTTACGCCACCGGTGGTGGCGTCGATTACATGGCGATGATCCAGGCACCGGACATTGACCATTACCAGCGCTTCATCGACCAGTTGTTGCTCGACGACCTGGGCATCGAACGCTACTTCACCTACATCGTCACCAAGACCATCAAGACCGGCGGCGCCTTGCCCGCTGAAGTGGCGCAGGAGCTTTGAAAACACCGCTATTCCCTGTGGGAGCGAGCCTGCTCGCGATAGCATCCTTGCATTCAACCCTGCACTGACTGATGTCCCACCATCGTGAGCAGTATTCACACCGCAAAAATCCCCGATTTACCCCCGCTCAATCAGAAAAAACCACCTGCCGCACCCCGTTCAAACGCCAAATCCCCGAGGTCTTGCTGCCCTAGCATGGTTCCACGCACACGGATTGGAGTGAACGCCATGACCTACAAACATCCACTGCTGTTCAAGGCACTTTGCTACGTTGATGGCCATTGGGTCCACAGCGACAGCGGTCACAGTATCGCCGTGCATAACCCGGCCGATCAAAAACTCATCGGCCATGTGCCGATGCTCGATCAGCCGCAAATTGTCGCGGCCATCGATGCCGCCCACCGCGCGTTTACCGGCTGGCGCGAACAAAGCCTGGAGGCACGCGGGTTGATTCTGCGACGCTGGGCGGCACTGATTCTTGAGCATCAGGAAGACCTGGCGAGGATTCTCAGCCTGGAGCAGGGCAAGTCCCTGGCCGAGTCCCGCGGTGAAATCGCCTATGCGGCCAGCTTCATTCCCTGGTTCGCCGAGGAGGCGCGGCGCCTTTACGGGCAGAACATTCCCAGCCACATACCCGGTGCGCACCTGGGCACGCTCAAGGAACCGGTGGGTGTCTGTGCGCTGCTGACCCCGTGGAATTTCCCCTCGGCCATGATCACCCGCAAAGCGGCGGCCGCCTTGGCGGCCGGTTGTACCGTGGTGATCAAGCCCGCCCATGAAACACCGTACTCGGCGTTTGCCCTGGCGCAACTGGCGGAGGAAGCGGGTTTCCCGGCCGGCGTGTTCAACGTGGTGCTGGGCGAGCCGCAAATGGCCATGCAAACCCTGGTGCAGGACAGTCGCGTGCGCTCGGTGAGTTTCACCGGCTCGACCCGCGTGGGTAAGTTGGTGCTGCAAGCGGCGGCTGCGGATGTGAAGAAGGTCTCGCTGGAACTGGGTGGCAACGCACCGTTCATTGTCTGCGCCGATGCCGATCTCGGGCTGGCGGTAAAGGTCGCGGTCGCCGCCAAGTTTCAGACCTCCGGCCAGGATTGCTGCGCGGCCAACCGCATCATGGTCGACCGTTCGATCTACCCGGAATTTCTCAAGGGTTTTGCTTCGGCGGTGCGTGAACTGCGGGTCGGCCCGGCAATGCTGGGCGATCGTGAGCAGAACGTCGATATCGGCCCGTTGATGCATCAGGCCGCCTTCGATGTCACCGCCGAGCGTGTGGCCGATGCCTTGCAACAAGGGGCGCAACGACTGGTGGGGGGCGAAGCCCATGCGCTCGGCGGTCTGTTCTATCAGCCGACGGTGCTGGCCGACGTCACGCCGCAAATGCGCATCTACCGCGAAGAGAACTTCGCGCCGATTGCCGGGGTGATGCCGTTCGACAGCCTCGATCATGCCGTCGAAATGGCCAACGACACCGAATACGGTCTGGCCGCCTACATTTGTTCCAATCGCCTGGACCTGATCTACCCGCTGATTCGTCGTCTCGACCACGCGATGGTCGCGGTCAACGGCGTCAAGTTCACCGGCCATCCGATCCCGTTCGGTGGCATGAAGGCCTCGGGGCTGGGCCGTGAAGGCGGCACCGAGGGCTTCGAAGCCTTTGTCGAAACCAAATACTTCTGCCTGCACCATCAAGGCCAGTTCTGAGGAGATCTACCATGAGCCAAGAATTCGATACCCTGTTCGAGCAAGACCGTGCGCATTTCATGCACCCTTCGACCCATGCCCATGACCACGCCAGCGGGGCACTCAAGGGGCGCATCATCAAGGGCGCATCGGGCATCCGCATTCGCGACCACGAAGGCCGCGAATTCATCGACGCCTTCGCTGGCCTGTACTGCGTGAACATCGGCTATGGACGCACCGAAGTCGCCGATGCCATCTATAAGCAGGCCAAGGAACTGGCTTATTACCATACCTACATGGGGCATTCGACCGAAGCGATCATCGAGCTATCGAGCCGCATAATCGACTGGGCGCCGCAAGGCATGAAGAAGGTCTACTACGGCCTCTCAGGCTCCGACGCCAACGAAACCCAGATCAAACTGGTTCGCTACTACAACAACGTACTGGGTCGTCCACAGAAAAAGAAAATCATCTCCCGCGATCGCGGTTATCACGGCTCGGGCATCATGACCGGTAGCCTGACCGGCCTGCCAAGTTTCCATCAACATTTCGACCTGCCGGCCGAAGGCATCAAGCACACTGTGTGCCCCCACTGGTACCGCAAGGCGCCGACCGGCATGGATGAGGCCGCGTTCGTGCGCTACTGCGCCGACGAGTTGGAGAAAATGATCCTCGCCGAAGGCCCCGACACCGTGGCGGCGTTTATTGGCGAGCCGTTGATGGGGACGGGCGGCATCATCGTGCCGCCAGCGGGTTACTGGGCTGCGATTCAAGCCGTGCTGAATAAATACGATGTGTTGCTGATCGCCGACGAAGTGGTCTGCGCTTTTGGTCGCCTCGGCTCGAAGATGGGCAGCCAACGCTACGGCATGCGCCCGGACCTGATTACCACCGCCAAAGGCCTGACCAGTGCCTATGCACCATTGTCGGCAGTGATCGTCGGCGAAAAGGTTTGGGATGTCATCGAAAAGGCCTCCGAATCCCAAGGTGCCATGGGCCATGGCTGGACTTATTCCGGACACCCGATCTGTGCTGCTGCGGCGCTGGCCAACCTCGATATCCTGGAGCGGGAAAACCTCACGGCCAATGCCGAGAAGGTCGGCGGCTATCTCAATCGTCGGCTGCGTGAAACCCTGGAAGGGCATCCACTGGTGGGCGAGGTGCGCGGCGACGGGATGCTCGCAGCGGTTGAGTTCATGGCTGATCGCGAACAACGCACACCGTTCGATGCGGCACTGAAGGTCGGCCCGAAAGTCTCGGCGGCCTGCCTGGAGCGCGGCATGATCGCCCGGGCGATGCCCCATGGCGATATTCTCGGCTTTGCCCCGCCGCTGGTACTGACGGAGGCTGAAGCGGAGCTGATTGTTGGTATCACCAAGGATGCGATTGATCAGGTGGCCAGTGAGGTGCTTGGCTAACCCCCGCCATAACGGTCACCTGTAGGAGCTGCCGCAGGCTGCGATCTTTTGATCTTGCTTCTTAGAATCAAAGGATCGTAGCCTCGTTGCACTCGACAGCTCCTACCTGCCTCAATTGAGTCGTCCAAAACAAAAAAGCCCCCGGGCAATCACGTCCGGGGGCTTTTTGTATCGCGCGAAACCTGCTTACTTCTTCAGGCCATAATGCTCATCAAGCATGCCCGGCGAGTTCGGGGCTTTCGGTGCGTAGTCGCGCGGCGGCTCCTGATCGCGCGGTGGCGTCAGGCGCTCACGGGGTGCCTGCGTCGCATCGGCGTGCAGGGAGGCCAGCAGGCGTTGGCGGGTCTGTTCGTCCAGGGCCAGGCGGTTGGCGCCCTCGGCGAGATGGTCCTGCACTTCCTGATAGCTCTGAGTCAGTTTCTTGACCAGTGTCGCGGTGCTGTTGAAGTGGGTCACCACCTCGTTCTGATAACTGTCGAAACGTTCCTGAATATCGTCCAGCTGACGCTGCGTGCGGCTGGGCGCGGCGTTCGGTGCAACGCGAGCGATCAGGAACCCAATGGCGACACCCACAACCAGGGCAAGAGTCGGTAACAACCAAACTAAGAGCGAGTGTTCCACGAGTCCTTCCTCTATAAACGGCTTTGCTTTACGTTAACGGCTCGAACCTGCGCTGTATACCGCGATTCACTCGCAATAGACAGCCACAGACAATTTGCTAGACGAGTCGACCTGATCCGAGGTCACGGAGTTCCTTCCTTGCTTATGCGTGAAACCCCTGTAGTGATTGATGGCCCGGTGGGTCAACTGGAAGCACTGTACCTGGACAACGAGCAGCCTCGCGGCCTGGCACTGATCTGCCATCCGAACCCGGTGCAGGGCGGCACCATGCTCAACAAAGTGGTCTCGACCCTGCAGCGCACTGCGCGTGATGCCGGTTTGATCACCCTGCGTTTCAACTACCGTGGTGTCGGCGCCAGCGAAGGCACCCACGACATGGGCACTGGCGAAGTCGATGATGCCCAGGCTGTGGCTGATTGGTTCAGGGCCAAACACCCGGAGTTGCCACTGACCCTGTTCGGTTTCTCCTTCGGCGGATTTGTTGCAGCAAGTCTCGGTGGACGTCTGGAAGCGAAGGGCGAACAGCTCAAGCACCTGTTCATGGTCGCGCCGGCGGTCATGCGCCTCGGCGATCAGGATCAGCTGCCGCAACAGGGCGAACTGACCCTGATCCAGCCGGAAACCGACGAAGTGATCGATCCGCAGCTGGTTTACGAATGGTCCGACAAGCTCGAACGCCCCCATGAGCTGCTGAAAGTGGCAGAATGCGGACACTTTTTTCATGGCAAGCTGACCGATCTCAAGGATCTGATCCTGCCGCGTCTCTCGAATTGATTGCAGTCTGACAAGCGATTACCCATGACGACTCGTACCCGTATCCTCACCGGCATCACCACCACCGGCACGCCGCACCTGGGCAACTACGCCGGCGCCATCCGCCCGGCGATCGTCGCCAGCCGTGACAGCAATGCCGATTCGTTCTACTTCCTGGCCGACTACCACGCCCTGATCAAGTGCGATGACCCGCTGCGCATCCAGCGCTCCCGACTGGAAATCGCCGCGACCTGGCTGGCCGGTGGCCTGGATGTGGACCGCGTGACCTTCTATCGCCAGTCTGACATCCCGGAAATCCCCGAACTGACCTGGCTGCTGACCTGCGTTGCCGCCAAGGGCCTGCTCAATCGCGCCCACGCCTACAAGGCTTCGGTGGACAAAAACGTCGAGACCGGTGAAGACCCGGACGCCGGCATCACCATGGGCCTGTACAGCTACCCGGTGCTGATGGCCGCGGACATCCTGATGTTCAACGCGCACAAGGTGCCGGTCGGTCGTGACCAGATCCAGCACGTGGAAATGGCGCGGGACATCGGCCAGCGCTTCAACCACCTGTTTGGCCAGGGCAAGGAGTTCTTCACCATGCCCGAGGCGTTGATCGAAGAGAGCGTCGCCACGTTGCCGGGCCTGGATGGCCGCAAGATGTCGAAGAGCTACGACAACACCATCCCGCTGTTCTCCAGCGCCAAAGAGATGAAGGACGCGATTTCGCGGATCGTCACCGACTCCCGCGCGCCGGGCGAAGCCAAGGATCCGGACAATTCGCACCTGTTCACCTTGTTCCAGGCGTTCGCCACCCCGGCGCAGGCCGACGAGTTCCGTAGCGAACTGTTACAGGGCCTGGGTTGGGGCGAGGCGAAGAATCGTCTGTTCCAGTTGCTCGACAACGAACTGGGCGAATCCCGCGAGCGTTATAACCAGCTGATCGAGCGCCCGGCGGATCTGGAAGACATCCTGCAACACGGCGCGAAAAAAGCCCGTGCGGTGGCGACGCCATTCCTCAACGAACTGCGTGAGGCGGTGGGCCTGCGCTCGTTCGTTGCCCAGACCCAAGTGGCGGCGACCACCAAGAAGAAAACCGTGAAGGCTGCACGTTTTGTCAGCTTCCGTGAAGACGACGGCAGTTTCCGCTTCCGTCTGCTGGCGGCCGATGGCGAACAACTGCTGCTGTCGCGCAACTTCGCCGACGGTAAAACCGCGGGGCAGGTGACCAAGCAACTGCAAGCGGGCCAGTCACTGGACGTACGCAGTGAGGCGCTGAGCTTCAGTGTCTGGCTGGAAGGCGAATGCATTGCCGACAGCCCGGCGTTTGCCGACAGCGCCGCCCGTGACGCTGCCGTCGAGGCTTTGCGCATCGCCCTGACGCCTGTTCAGGAATAAACAACGGTTCGGCCCGACCAAGGGCCGATTGCCATTCCTCGGGGCCGTCGCTACAGTGTCGGCCCGTTTTTGTTGCCTTGCTAACGAATTATGACGCCCCTAGAACGATATCAAGCTGATCTGAAACGCCCGGAATTCTTCCATGACGCCGCACAGGAAACTGCCGTGCGTCATTTGCAGCGCCTGTACGACGACCTGGTCGCGGCCGAGCAAAACAAGCCGGGCCTGCTGGGCAAGTTGTTTGGCAAGAAGGATCAGACCCCGGTCAAGGGCCTGTATTTCTGGGGCGGCGTAGGTCGCGGCAAGACTTACCTGGTGGATACCTTCTTTGAAGCGCTGCCCTTCAAGGAAAAGTCCCGTACGCACTTCCACCGCTTCATGAAGCGCGTGCACGAAGAGATGAAAACCCTGGGTGGCGAGAAAAACCCGCTGACCATCATCGCCAAGCGTTTTGCCACCGAAGCCCGGGTCATCTGCTTCGATGAATTTTTCGTTTCCGACATCACCGACGCCATGATCCTTGGCACCCTGATGGAAGAACTGTTCAAGAACGGCGTGACCCTGGTCGCGACGTCGAACATCGTGCCGGACGGCCTCTACAAGGACGGCCTGCAACGCGCGCGCTTCCTGCCGGCCATTGCGCTGATCAAGCAGAATACCGAGATCGTCAACGTCGACAGCGGCGTCGACTATCGTCTGCGTCACCTCGAACAAGCCGAGCTGTTCCACTATCCGCTCGACGAAGCCGCCAACGAAAGCCTGCGCAAGAGCTTCCGTGCGCTGACACCGGAATGCACGGCGGCGGTCGAAAATGATGTGCTGATGATCGAGAACCGTGAAATTCGTGCCGTGCGCACCTGCGATGACGTGGCCTGGTTCAACTTCCGTGAACTGTGCGATGGCCCGCGCAGCCAGAACGACTACATCGAGTTGGGCAAGATCTTCCACGCCGTGCTGCTCAGCGATGTCGAGCAAATGAGCGTTACCACCGACGACATCGCCCGACGCTTCATCAACATGGTCGACGAGTTCTACGACCGTAACGTGAAGCTGATCATTTCCGCCGAAGTCGAGCTTAAAGACCTGTACACAGGTGGTCGCCTGAACTTCGAGTTCCAGCGTACCTTGAGCCGACTGCTGGAAATGCAATCCCACGAATTCCTGGCCCGGGCGCACAAGCCGTAGGACGATTCGGAAAATAAAAAAGGCCTGCGATTGCAGGCCTTTTTTGTCAGCGCAAATCCTCCGCCCACAGGTTTGTACATTGTTTTGAAGTCAAATGTCCTCGTTGAGATAATGCGCAAGCTCGTGCTGCCGTTGGCAACCAAGCAGCAGCCAAAGCAGAATTCTGGCTTTTCGCGGACATAGAAAACCCGCCATCGATGCCCCCTTGCGAATTAAGTCCATTTCACCACCGCCAAAACCGTAAGAGGCACGTGCGGTGGAGCCGGAACCGGTTCGGGTCGCAATGATCACGGGGATTCGTTCGGCAATATGTTCAATCATTGTCGCCCAGCGCTGCGAGATGTGGCCGGCGCCGAAACCGCCGATCACCAGCCCGTCGTAATCGAGTGCGAGAATATTTTCCAGTAGCAGGGTGTCGGCCGAAAGTGAGGCCTCAAGCAGCGCAACCTTCTGCGTGGTCTGTTGCGGCAGCGGTAACACCGTGCGTGGCCCTGGCGGGCGCAGGTAGCGAACACGGTCTTCCAACAGTAGGCCCACGGGCCCCACGACCGGAGAGGAAAACGCCTGTAATGCCAGCGAATCGGTTTTGCGGACGCTGCACGCTTGATGAATCTGTCCGTTCATCACGACCTGGACACCGCGCTGCTGGCTGTTCTGCGCCAAGGCAACGCGACATGCATCCAGAAGATTGGCCGGTCCATCGGCACCTGGCTGCGCTGCGGAACGCATGGCACCGGTCAGCACCAAGGGGGTGTCGTAGGGCCACAGGTAATCGAAAAACACCGCGGCTTCTTCGAGGGTGTCGGTGCCCTGGGTTATCACGACCCCATCGGTTCCCTGTTTGACCTGAAACTCAGCCCAGGACAATACGTTCAGCAAAAACTCGAAATCCAGGGATGCACTGGGCAGCAGGCCGAGGGTCTCGACGGTGACTCCGGCCAGTGTCGTCAGTTCCGGTATGGAAGTCAGCAGGGCTTCGCCGCTGACGGTCGGGATGACGCCTTCACCGGCATTGCTCGCTTGCATGCTTACCGTGCCGCCAAGTGCCGCGATGGACAGTTTGGGCAGGTCCATGGGATACCTCGCATGTTTGTAATGAAAAGTGGCTGTATCCGCTTTTGAGGCCGCGATACAGCCGAATGACTGGGGCATTAATCAGCGATAAAAAAACCGATCAGCGGCACGATCAGCAGTGTGCTGATGGCCATCGACAGTACATTGGCGATATAGGCATGCATGTCGGCCGGTAATTTCCTGGCGATCACACAGGCCAGCGGAGGTGCGAGTAACGCCCCCAGCAGCGCACTTGAGACGATAATCTGCCAGCTACCGCCATAGGTCAGGATCGCCGCGGGCACCACTGAAACCAGCGGGATGTAAGTGGGATACCAGCCGCGCAACATCCATTGTTGACGCCAGATCAGCACGCCGATTGCCGAAGCCAATGCCTGCGCGCCGATGATGTGCAGCAACAGACCCGATCCGTACGCGGGGCTTGAAGGGTTCAAGCTGTACGCCAGCAATGCACCCAGTATCAGGCCAAGGCTGGCCAGTTCATTGCCGAAGAACGGTGCTTCGGAAAAGTCCGCCAGAATCCGGCGCAGGCTCCAGGTGACGCCATAATCGGGCGCCTTGGCGGGGGCGATCGAGGCGGGTGGCGTTTCCGGCGAGCTGGATTTCACCAGGTTCGGCCAATAGCGGCAGAACAGAAACGCCAGGATGCTGGCAATCGCCATGCCCAGCACATTGCCGATCACTGCAGGCAAGGCCAGCGGTTGGCACACGTAGTTGACGATCAGCAGGCACATCGGTGTGACGAGTACGGCGCCCATGAGCGCGCCGTTGATCGTGACCCTCCAGCCTCCTCCAAACATCAGCACCATCGCGGCTGGCAGCGAGACGAATGCTACGAATGTGGGTTGCCAGGTTGTGGCTGTCACCGTCCAGCCCCACAGCAGATTGCTCAGCAGTAGCCCGAGCAACGAACTGGTGACCAGCCAGGGCCAAAGTCCCGTTCCATAGGAGATGGCAAACCCTTGCCAGGATTTCCCGGTTCGATTCGCCCAGTAAGCCAGATAAGCGCCCGCCAGCAGGCCGATCGAGGCGAACTCGTGCTTGTAGAAAGCCACCTCGCTGATGTCACCTAACACCCAACGCAGCCAGGCACTCGGTTCGGGTAGCAGCGATACCATGTCGCCGTACCCGGGCCAATGCGCTCCCCAGAAAGTCCGGTTGCTGAAAGAAAGCCAGGCGATCAGCAGTATCGCGCCGATCATTAGCAGGACGACGGCTGTATCAATTGATGATTTTCGCGATGGTTTGTTTTTGTCGGTTGTAACTTCCATGCAATAGGCCTCCTGATCAACGTGGAAGGCAAGGGTGTTGGGTGTAGCCGAGCATCTGATCGTAAAGATCGGCTCGGCGATCGCGATGCAGATCGTTCAGGTTGTTCCAGATGGGCGCACTGCGGGAGCTGCTCAGGTCGATATCGGCAAGCAGGATTTCCTGTCTGTCTGCCGAAGCCACGGCGCCAATCGGCCAGCCGTTGGTTCCGGCAATCAACGAGCAACCCAGGTAGCGCGCGCCGCGCTCCTCGCCGATCCGGCTGGCAGCAGCGATAAACACGTTGTTGACGTGAGCGGCGGTCATCGTCAAATACGACGCCATGCACTTACCGGCATCATCGAACAGCGGCGGCGGTGTCCAGACCCAGTTGTTCAGGCTGCAAATGATGTCTGCGCCTTGCTGGGCGAGGATCCGTGGCACCTCCGGGAACCAGATGTCCCAGCAGATCAGCAGCCCGATGCGGCCGATCGGTGTGTCGAAAACCGGGAAGCCCAGGTCGCCGGGTGTGAACCAGAGCTTCTCCAGATTCCACAAATGGGCTTTGCGGTACTTGCCGATAAAACCTTCTGGTCCCACCAGAACGCCGGAGTTGAAGAGTCGCATGCCGTCGCGTTCGGCCAGACCGGCCACGAGGTAAACGTTGTGTTCGCGGGCGAAATCGATCCAGCACTGCACGCTTGGCCCGTCGGGAACCGATTCGGCGTGGGCGAAGGCATCCTGTCGATTACTGAAGAAATAGCCAGTATTGGAAAGCTCGGGCAGAACGATGAGATTCGCACCTCCGTTTACCGCTTCAAGCGCCAATTCCAGGCTGCGACGCAGATTACCTACACAATTCTCGATGCCGACTTGTGGATCGAATTGTACGACTGCTACACGAACAGGACTTGTTGGCTCAGTCATTCCGTCGTTCCTCTTTTTATTGTTTTTCAAGCTGTTAAATGGCGTGTGTATAAGAGGGGAATCAGGAATGGGGTGTAAGTCAGCTATTTCCGTTTAGGTCGTAGTCCTTGTCCTAAAATGGATCAGTGTGATGTTTGATGGCAGTGGGTAGCCGGCGCGAGAGGTAGAGCCGTGTATTGCATGCATGGCTCTGGAACGGGGATGTGATCAGATTTTGAGTTGGTAGTGCGGGTAGTCGCTCAAGGAAAATCCGCCATTGAAGGTCGCGGCGGTTTTGTTGCAGATATGAATCACTGCATCGACAGCACCGCGAAAACATGGCTCCGTCCAACCGGCATCGACGGAAAATGACTCGCCGGACAAATACAAGCCTGATACATGAGCAAAGTCCCGGTTGTACTTCATCAGGCCGACGGCATCGTAGTAGGTGCCCGGTCGGTAAAGCTTGGCACAGCCCAGAGCATTTTTATCAGTGATCCAACGCTGAACCACTGCTTGATCAATGCCGATGTAGGGAGAGATTTTTTCCTGGACGTTGGCAGAGTTCATGAGTATGCGATCCAGCTCTTCGGCGCATTTTGATACAAGCTCCTTATCGCTGAATGAGGCGAGCTTGGTTGCATCATCTTCCCAGGTATAACTCAGCAGGATGCAGTCATAGCTGTAATTGTCGTTGTAGCGGTAGGTATAGACATCATGGATAAAGCTGTCTGTTACGATGGCTTGCGGGATATTTTTGTTTTTCGAGAGAAATGATTTTTTCAGCGGTGCAAACACTTTGCAGCTAGTTTCCCAGTGTGCGGTTTTGTAGGCGTTAATCGTCTCGAAAGGCAGCATCTCCCGGGTGAAATTTTCGAGCTTGATTCGAGTTTCAATCAGCCAGGAGGGTAGTGTCATGATGACTGAGTCAAAGTCATCAAATTGCTCCTGGATTTGCTCGGGTTGACTGTGTTTCCAGTTGAAATAGACGCGTATTTTTTGATTGGTCAGCTTTTCCAGTTTTGTGACGGATGAGTCGGTGAGAAGCCCATTGCTTCTTTCGAGGAAATGTTCGTAGATGGACTTTCCGGTTTCGTCGGCTTTCACAAACAGCAGGCATTCGTCCAACGCGGCGAGGCCGATGTAGCGGGGTCTGTCGAAACGCTGCCCCATTGAGTCAAAAACGGCTTCGCTATTCAGGTAGGGCGAATCCAGTGGATCGCCGTTTGAGTCCACTCGACCATGGATCAGTTGCAATTGGCTGCTGAAGCCGAAAATCGCGGTACGCAGAGGGTAGAGGCAGCAGACGTCGTAAAAAGCTCCCCAGCTACCGTCACCTATACCTATCGCGTAAAAAATTGCGGACTCTTGCGCAGACATTCCCATTCCGCCGAAATCCCCGGGTGAGCGGCTATCCCAAGCTTCCAGTGCTGGCATGCTGACCAGTTCGCGGAACGAGACACTCTCGTATTTTTCAACGATAGAAGCCCATATGGCTTCCCATTCCTGGCTCGCATAGAGCTCAGCAACGTGGCGGGTCATGCGATCGGCAAAGGCTTTCCACTTGGAATAAACCTTTTGTAATTCATCGCCGGGAGGCGGTGTGACGCCGTCTTCGTTTTTCCATATCAACATTTGCGACGCCGATCCGCCGTCGATGCTGCCCTCCCGGAGATAGATGCCTGTCGAGTTAACCCATTGGCTACCGGGGTTGGCGAAGTCTGAAAACGCCAATTCAAATTGATTGGCGTAGTAAGCCATCAGCGACCGACCTTCTGTCGGTGGCTCATCCGCCCGGTTGAAGAAGGGCATGCGCATGGCGCCCATTTCAAACGGTGTATGGCTTTCTGCCGAGTTTCGGCTACCGGGAACGGTCAGATGCCTGCCACCGATGCGTCTGGATTGTTCGATGAGAGTGATATGGGTAAAGCCGCAGCGATAGAGCTCTCTTGCGGCGGTCAAGCCTGTGACGCCGGCGCCGATGATGCAGATTTTATGTTGCGGGTCAGTTGCCCTGGCGATGCCGTTTTCCTGTTCTACCAGCGCACGATAGTCAAAGCACAAGTCCGGAGGATTGGGAAAGCGAGCCGCCCATTTGTTTTTAGCCGAGCGCTTTGTTCGGGCGGCCTCCTTGGCGATGTATGACGGGTAGTTGTAGCTTGATCCGATAGTCATGATTGATCTTCCCTGATGGTGTTTGCGGGGGAAGATGTTGAAGTTTTTAAGGGGCTGCGTCTGTGGGCCGGGCTGGGCTCTCCGGCGCTCTGTATTCCGCCTTTTGCGTAGGAAAATGCACTGCGAAAAGAACTGCGTGGCCGGCGCAAGATTCAATGTGGGAGCGAGCAGGCTCGCTCCTACATGGGATTTTTTAGGCTTGAGGCCTACGCAGCCTGCTGAAACTGCTGCCGATACTGATTCGGCGACAGCTCCGTGTGCTGGCGGAACAACCGGGCGAAGAAGCTCGCATCGTCATAGCCGACTTCATAGCTGATGGTCTTGATGCTCTTGCGGCTGCCGGACAGCAAGCCCTTGGCGGTTTCGATGCGCAGGCGTTGCAGGTAATGCAGTGGCTTGTCGCCGGTGGCGGTCTGGAAGCGGCGCATGAAGTTGCGGATGCTCATGCCGTGTTCGCGGGCGACGTCCTCGAAACGGAACTTGTCGGCGAAGTGATCTTCGAGCCAGTGCTGGATCTGCAGGATGATCACGTCCTGGTGCAGCTTCTGCCCGCCGAATCCAATCCGTCCCGGTGAATAACTGCGCTGCACTTCGTAGAGGATGTCCCGGGCCACGGCCTGGGACACGTTGGCGCCGCAGAAGCGCTCGATCAGGTAAATGTACAAATCGCAGGCCGAGGTGGTGCCGCCGGCGCAGTACAGGTTGTCGGCGTCGGTCAGGTGCTTGTCCTGATTGAGCTGGACCTGGGGGAAACGTTCGGCGAAGGCATTGAAGAAGCGCCAGTAGGTGGTCGCTTCCTTGCCATTGAGCAACCCGGCTTCGGCCAGCCAGAAAACACCGGTGGCTTCGCCGCACAGTACGGCGCCGCGCGCATGTTGCTGGCGCAGCCAGGGCAGGACTTGCGGGTAACGCTTGCAGAGGCTGTCGAAATCATCCCAGAACGCCGGAAGAACGATGATGTCGGCGTTTTCCAGCCCGCCGTCCACCGGAATCATCACATCACTGAAAGTGTTGACCGGTTTGCCGTCGGGGCTGACCAGACGGGTTTCGAACGCCGGTGTCAGGCCCTGGCCCAGCTGTTTGCCGTAGCGCAGGCTGGCGAGGTGGAAGAAATCCTTGGCTTGCATGAGGGTGGAAGCGAAAACCCGGTCGATGGCCAGGATGCTGACGCGCCGCAGGGGCGTGGAGGCTTGGTTAGACATAATTCAACTTTATTTTTATAGGGGGAAGTGGTCACCAGACGGCTGGATCGTCTTATTTTTTGTCGGATGTGTCCAGTGTCCTGTATCGGAAGCGAGGCTTAGTCTCTGAACGTCAACTCATTCTAAAAACAAAGAAAAGGTGCCGCATGATCCCCAGAACCCTGTTCAGTTCCGAGCACGAGCTTTTCCGCGACAGCGTGCGGACGTTCCTCGAAAAAGAGGCGGTGCCGTTCCATGGGCAATGGGAAAAACAGGGCTATATCGACCGCAAACTGTGGAACAAGGCGGGGGAGGCGGGGATGCTTTGCTCGCACTTGCCGGAAGAGTACGGCGGCCTGGGAGCGGACTTTCTCTACAGTGCGGTGGTGATCGAAGAAGTGGGGCGACTGGGCCTGACCGGCATCGGTTTTTCCCTGCACTCGGACATCGTGGCGCCCTACATCCTGCATTACGGCAGTGAGGCGCTGAAGCATAAATACCTGCCGAAACTGGTGTCCGGCGAGATGGTTACCGCGATTGCCATGACCGAACCGGGCGCCGGTTCCGATCTGCAAGGGGTGAAAACCACGGCCGTGCTCGATGGCGATGAGTACGTGATCAACGGCTCCAAGACCTTTATCACCAATGGCTACCTGGCCGATCTGGTGATCGTCGTCGCCAAGACCGATCCGAAGGCGGGCGCGAAGGGCACCAGTCTGTTTCTGGTGGAAGCCAATACGCCGGGCTTCGACAAGGGAAAGCGCCTGGAAAAAGTCGGGATGAAAGCCCAGGACACCTCGGAGCTGTTCTTCCAGGACGTGCGTGTACCCAAGGAAAACCTGCTGGGCCAGGCCGGGATGGGCTTTGCCTACCTGATGCAGGAATTGCCCCAGGAGCGCCTTACCGTGGCCATTGGCGGGCTGGCTTCAGCCGAAGCGGCGCTGCAATGGACGCTGGACTACACCCGCGAGCGCAAGGCGTTCGGCAAGTCGATCGCGGATTTCCAGAATACCCGGTTCAAGCTGGCGGAGATGGCCACGGAAATCCAGATCGGCCGCGTCTTTGTCGACCGCTGCCTGGAACTGCACCTGCAAGGAAAACTCGACGTGCCGACGGCGGCGATGGCCAAGTACTGGGGCACCGACCTGCAGTGCAAGGTGCTCGACGAGTGTGTGCAGTTGCACGGTGGCTATGGGTTCATGTGGGAGTACCCGATTGCCCGGGCATGGGCGGATGCGCGGGTGCAGCGGATCTATGCCGGCACCAATGAAATCATGAAGGAGATTATTGCGCGGTCGCTTTGATTGGCGCTGATGGTTGAAAAGATCGCAGCCTCCGGCAGCTCCTACACAGAATTGGCGTACACCCTGTAGGAGCTGCCGAAGGCTGCGATCTTTTCGTGGTCATGACAAATTATGGAGCCGGATTCGGATGATCCTTGTGAATCGCCTCGATCCCTTCCAGCACTTCCTCCGACAGCTTCAAGTCGAAACTGCCGATGTTGCTCTCCAGTTGCTCCATCGTCGTCGCGCCAATGATGTTGCTGGTCACGAACGGCTGCTGCGTGACGAACGCCAGGGCCATTTGCGCCGGGTCCAGGCCGTGCTCGCGAGCCAGGGCCACGTAACGGCTGCAGGCGGCTTCCGACTGCGGATTGAAATAGCGGCTGAAGCGGCTGTAGAGGCTCAGGCGACCTTTTGGTGGGCGGGCGCCACCTTCGTACTTGCCTGACAGGAAGCCGAACGCCAGCGGTGAATAGGCCAGCAGGCCGCACTGTTCGCGGATGGCGATTTCCGCCAGGCCGACTTCAAAGCTGCGGTTGAGCAGGTTGTACGGGTTCTGGATCGACACCGCTCGCGGCCAGCCTCGGGCTTCGGCCAGGGCCAGGAAGCGCATGGTGCCCCATGGTGTCTCGTTGGACAGGCCGATGTGGCGGATCTTGCCGGCGCGGACCTGCTCGTCCAGCGCTTCGAGGGTGTCCTCCAGTGGGGTCAGGTTGGCTTCGATCTTGTGCTTGTAGCCCAGTTGTCCGAAAAAGTTGGTGCTGCGCTCCGGCCAGTGCAGTTGGTACAGGTCGATGTAGTCAGTTTGCAGGCGCTGGAGGCTGGCATCCACCGCTTCGGTGATGTGCTGGCGGTTGTGGCGCAGGTTTTTATCGCGGATGTAGTCGATGGTGTTGCCGGGGCCGGCGATCTTGCTGGCCAGGATCCAGTCGCCGCGGTCGCCGCGGCTTTTGAAGTAGTTGCCGATGTAGCGTTCGGTGGTGGCGTAGGTTTCGGCCTTGGGTGGCACCGGGTACATCTCGGCTGTGTCGATGAAGTTGATCCCGGCACGCTTGGCCCGCTCAATCTGGGCGAAGGCCTCTGCCTCGCTGTTTTGCTCGCCCCAGGTCATGGTTCCGAGGCAGAGGGCACTCACGTTCAGATTGGTTCGGCCTAGCTGGCGATAGTCCATCGTGTGCTCCTTGGGCAAAACAATCATAAAAGCAGGTTGAATTATTTTTCGCAATCTGCATAATTGCGCACCTCTTTCTGCAGTGGAAGTGATGCGCCGCCGCCGAAGAATCTTGCCGTTGAACGGACGCGCCGACCCGAGCCCCCGAAAGCGTCTGTATCCGGCTGCCTTTGACTTGTCAAAGTACGCACTATTC
>Ga0209281_1000229_pt1 | contig 118957 bp, 116 predicted proteins | sample MedtruBG_FD_187514 | JGI IMG/M metagenome (GOLD analysis project Ga0209281, IMG submission 187514) | Root nodule microbial communities of legume samples collected from California, USA - Medicago truncatula BG (SPAdes) (version 2) | ecosystem: Host-associated > Plants > Roots > Nodule | place...
CTATATCCATTACTATAACAACGAGCGGATCAGTCTGAAATTAAAAGGCCTGAGTCCGGTAGAATACCGAACCCAGACCCCGATAGCCGCTTAACATGAACTGTCCAACTTTATGGGGTCAGTCCAAAAAGTGGGCTCTGAGTGCTTGCACGAACTGCATATTGTTTGCTTACGCCGCCTGGAGGTCTTTTGGTTCAGAGAAGCCAGGGGGAGACGTTACCGCTGCATCAATCCCGGGTTTGCACCCAAAACGCATGGATGAGGCCAGGGAAGTAGCCCAGCAGGGTAAGGAGGATGTTGAGGATGAAGGCCCAGCCAAAGCCTTTGCCGATAAGCACGCCTAATGGAGGCAGGATAATTGTGAAAACGACTCGCCAAAAGCCCATATAAACTCCTGATAAATTCGGTTAATCCATTCGAAAGAACAAGCCTACCCCATAAAGGATAGACGAATCTTAGAATCTGTTCAGGCCGATTATTCTGGAAAATTTAGTTTTATAATTCATATTCGAAAAAAAACGTCATCAGGCACTTGCTAACGACAACGACTCAGGATAATTTCTTGGCTTCGGTAGCTTGATGAACCCTCATTCGCTATCGAATATGCCTATATTATCTCCTCCTCTGGAGGGTCCGGAACCACTCCAAAAAAGATCCGGTCGATCGCCAATTATATTAATGATGATAGCCTTATGGTGACCCGGCGTTTGCCGGGTTTTTTCGATTATATTCCCGCCAATAATGCCATCAATGCCAATGCCGCAGGTAGAGCCTGAACATAAAGTATTTTTTTGCTGGCTGTAAAGCCACCAAACAAACCGGCAATCAGGACACAAATAAGGAAAAACAGCTTAAATTCATAGCCGCTGCTCGCCGCCAGCAGCCCGTATATTAAGCCAGCAGCCAGAAACCCGTTATACAATCCCTGATTCGCCGCCAGCGTTTTCGACTGACGTGCAAACTCGGGAGACAAACCAAAGGCTCTCTGCCCCGCAGGTTTATCCCAAAGCACCATCTCCAGCACCAGAATATAAAGATGAATCAAAGCAATCAGGCCGATAAGAATACTGGCAATCATAGGTGATTCCTGATGGGGTTATATTGTCGACGGGCGCGAGCTAAACTTCATAGCCCAGCGCCTGGATAACGTGTGCCATCGCTTCGTCCGTCAGCGGGGAACGTTTGATTTTATGGTTCGCCAGCATGGTTCTGACCACGCCGGCAATCACAATGTGTTTCGGCTCCTGCCCCAGATCCCGCATCTCCAGCACCACCTTACCCACCACGCGGCACATCTCCTGATACAGTTCTTCGTCTTTTGCTTTTTTATCCATCTCGCCTCCGGCTTATCTGTTTGATCTTACGGTAGCATTTAAGCCCCAAATTTATAACCTGTGAAGGGAAAAACGGCTATGCTGTTCACTAATTGATAATAAACCAGGGCGAGAGAGATGAGATTATCACGGCCGATTTTGATGATCGCGCCTGCACTTTCTTCATCCACAGCATTTGCCGTAGATGTCTCACAAATTTACGACAAAGCTCGGGCTTTGGAAACGTTTATCCCCTGGCAGCAGATTCGCTTTCTTTAGGGGGATTCAGTAGATAAAATATTGTCACAACAATGACAAGAAACCTCAAAAGAGGTTTTCAGCGAAAAGTTTTAGAGGCAGCTTGATGCGTTACCGTTCAGATATTGATGGATTGAGAGCCATTGCGGTTCTGTTTGTGCTCATTTTTCACGCAGGACTCACCCTTTTTCCATCAGGATTCATTGGCGTCGACATTTTCTTTGTTATCTCAGGTTTTCTTATCACATCAATCATCACTAGTGCATTAAATAACAACAAACTTTCTGTCACCGATTTTTATGTTCGCCGACTTTGGCGTCTACAACCTGCGTTGATTGCAACGATCCTTTTTAGTCTGATAATTGCGACAATTTTTTATCTTCCGGAAGATTTTACCCACTTTTTACGCGAAGCCAAGTACACAACACTGTTTACCTCAAATCAGTATTTTTCTCGAGCAACGACGGCTTACGCTGCACCAGACACAGCATTTCTGTTATTACTCCATACATGGTCACTGTCAATAGAATGGCAATGGTATTTAGTCCTGCCGGCAGCATTACTCCTTCTTCATAAATATCTTCCATCCCGATGGCTCAGCCCTGTTGTCATTTCTACTACGTTGGCTATGGTCGCTTTATCCTTGTATCTGTCACAGGCATTTCCAGACAAAAGTTACTACTTTTTAAGCTCCCGAATATTTGAGTTTTTATTTGGTAGTTGTCTGATAATGTTAAAGAGTGAAAACCTGAAGCCCAATAACTTTATGGCCACTTGTATTGGGCTGGCAGCTCTGGGTGCGCTGTTTTACTGCGCTACCAGAACAAATATCGTCCTTGGTTATCCTGATTATCATGCCGTTATTGTTGCCGCAGCCTCAGCTGCACTTATTTACGTTGGCTCAGTCTCAGGCGGAATTGTTACCCGTGCACTATCAATTCCTCCCCTGGTATTTATCGGTACGATTTCTTACTCCCTTTATTTATGGCACTGGCCGATTTTTGCTGCAGGAAGATATTTGGGTTTTGAAGAAAACGGGATATTTACGACAGTCTGCTTAGCACTCACGTTTTCGCTGGCGTGGCTTTCTTACCTTTTCATAGAGAAACCCTTCAGGAAGATACGCATCCCACTCTTAAAATCCTTTATTTATCTGGCATTGCTCCCCGCATTATTGTTCGTGGTACTCAGCGCTATTTCCGAAAAGCAGGATGGTCTTAGCTGGCGTTTTGGATCTCAGTTTCAGCAGGTTGCACTCACTCTCAAGCAACATGAGTCACGCGACAGAAAATACTGCATCGATGGTAGCAGCGAACTAGAGAATAAAAACTGTACGATCGGTGATGTAAACGCCGCTAAAAAGGCATTGCTGATTGGCGACTCACATTCCAATCATTTTTGGAGCTTCTTTGATGTACTGGGTAAGAACGCCCATATGTCAGTTTTAGCTCAGGCCACCTCGTCCTGCTTAACGTTACCGGGTGTCTACCTGTTTGACTGGTGGTATTTCAAAGATACCGTTTATCAAAAATGCCATGATGACAGTGACAAGTTCTATGAAAACATTCGGCAAGGACACTTCGACTATGTAATTATTGGTGAGGTCTGGAGTAACTACGCTGGTGACAATATCGTCAATCATCCGCAAGACCCGCGTTCGATGGAATTGTCACATCAACGTATCGAAACAGCAATGAAGCAAGCCTTAGACATTATTATACAGTCAGGTGCACGACCAGTGATTATCAAGCAAATATACACTATGCCGGATAATTTCATGCACTGTTTTTATGACAGTGTGAAGTTCAGAAAAAAATACGTATCTAACAGTTGTAATACGAATACAAGGACAGATGATAGCAGTGAGTGGTTCCCACAGCTATTTAACCGGCTACAGAAAACTTACCCAACACTCATTATTATTGATCCTAAAGATGCTCAGTGCTCTGGTAATGTATGCAAAACTGATATTAATGGCGTTCCTGTCTATCGTGATGTCGGCCATATCAATGATTTTGCCTCTCATGAATTTGGCGTTGAGTATTTACGACAGCATAAAAATCCCTTTAATGAATAAATGAAAGGCGCGTTCAGCGCCTTTTATCTATCAATCCCATTTAAACGTCACACCTGCACGTGCGGTGCTATTGCTGTTATCGCGATCGTACTTAGAGTAAGGGTCGGACAGCAGCTTTTGGTCACCTTTATCAAGCTTGCCGTACATATTTTGCGGTTTCTTCTCTTCGTTGCTCAGGCACACGTTCCCGTGGCAGCCTGGCTCCTCTTCCGCCTCACTCCAGACCAGCTCCGATGCAGGTTTATTCGCGGCATAAACGTGGGTGGCAAACAATACAGCGCAGATGATGAGCGTCTTACTCATAAACAGTCCTTTTTATGATAATGATAATCATCTGCGATTTTAACATCATCCTACGCGGTGACGACAATCAGTTTAAAACTGACTATTCTCCGCTGAATCAGCGATAAATAGCGAGATGAGCAGCCGGACAAAGACTCACGCCTACCCCAGGATCAGGACATCAACCGCCCTTTGTACTGCCGCATCGTCCAGACCATGTGCGTAAAGCTTGTGTACCATATCGGCTATCGACTCACGTGATAACGTCTCTTCTCCCGCCAGCAGCTGTACCACAGCGGTGCCAATTACCTGCAGCATTTCAGGATGAAACTCCTCGAAAACTTGCTTGCCCTTGTCCATAATCACTCCATAAATAAAGTCCCTGTCTTTCAAAACTAGCACAACAGCACTCAGACAAAGCTGGGATTTTTTCCCGATCCCTTTCCCTTTCGCAACGTCGTCAAATAACTCATTGATACAACTCCGTAACATTTCACGATTTTTTTATGTCTGAATTTTACAAGAGGAAAAACGCCCACCAAATACTCGTTGTTCAACATCTCTGACAGCGTTTATCATTCATAAATATATGGGTACTTCGGAGGATGTATGCTGCAATTCGATGTCTTTGGCAGGCGTTTGGGCATAAAGAAAGTAGGTGAGCAATGGCTGCTTTATCGTGTTGATCCTAATGAGGGGAAACATTCCCGCATTTATGATGTGGTCATTCCATCATGGCTGACGGAGGATGAACTCCCCGGCTGGCTCGGGGATATTTACCATGAGGCGGCGAGCGAAAGGCATCCGGATGTACGGGTTATTGATAAATAGAGAATCAATGTCACTTTTCATTTCTGAGATATTAAGGCCAACTTAGTGGCCTTAATATTATTTTTATTCAAGTAGTATGGCAGGGTTTATTGCAGTAAAAACACCCATTAGCATTATAACCAATTCGCTTTGCTTCAGTCACTGCTGACTGGCAAGAACTATAATCGCCAAGAAATAATCTATTGCTTTCAGCTGGCAAATAATTACATCCATAAACGTGAACTTCATTATCACCATTGAACTGCTTTTTAGTATTTACATAATACGAAGCCATTATCCTCTCCAGAGATACTACGTCATGTAGCCAATAGAATGATAATTATCATTGCGATTTATTACTACGATATATCCGAAAAACCAAACGCATCTCACCTAAAAAATAACTCGAAACAAATATAACTTAACAATAAAAAAACGGGAACCCCAAGGTTCCCGTTGTCACATCACCAGCGACGCTGATTACATGTGTTTAATGATAGCGTCGCCAAACTCTGAACATTTCAGCAGCTTAGCGCCATCCATCAGACGTTCGAAGTCATAAGTTACGGTCTTCGCGTCGATAGCGCCTTCCATACCCTTAACGATCAGGTCAGCCGCTTCGAACCATTCCATATGACGCAGCATCATTTCTGCGGACAGGATGATGGAGCCTGGGTTTACTTTGTCCTGGCCTGCATATTTAGGTGCAGTACCGTGCGTGGCTTCGAACAGCGCACACTCGTCACCGATGTTTGCGCCCGGTGCGATACCGATGCCGCCAACCTGTGCCGCCAGGGCATCAGAAATGTAGTCCCCGTTGAGGTTCATACAGGCGATAACGTCGTATTCAGCAGGACGCAGCAGGATTTGCTGCAGGAACGCATCGGCGATCACGTCTTTCACAACGATCTCTTTGCCGGTGTTCGGGTTCTTGATTTTCACCCACGGGCCGCCGTCGATCAGTTCGCCGCCGAACTCTTCGCGAGCCAGCTGGTAGCCCCAGTCTTTGAACGCGCCTTCGGTGAACTTCATGATGTTGCCTTTGTGCACCAGGGTCACGGAATCACGGTCGTTGGTGATTGCGTATTCGATGGCCGCACGAACCAGGCGCTTGGTACCTTCTTCGGAGCAAGGCTTGATGCCGATCCCACAGTGCTCAGGGAAACGAATTTTCGTCACACCCATTTCGTCACGCAGGAACTTGATCACTTTGTCCGCTTCGGCGCTGTCCGCTTTCCACTCGATGCCAGCATAGATATCTTCGGAGTTCTCACGGAAGATAACCATATCGGTCAGCTCAGGCTGCTTAACCGGGCTTGGCGTCCCCTGGTAGTAACGTACCGGGCGCAGGCAAACGTAGAGGTCAAGCTGCTGACGCAGCGCAACGTTCAGGGAGCGAATACCGCCGCCGACTGGGGTAGTCAGTGGGCCTTTGATGGCAACGCGGTAGTCACGAATCAGGTCCAGTGTTTCTTCTGGCAGCCAGACGTCCTGGCCATAAACTTGGGTAGATTTTTCGCCGGTATAGATTTCCATCCAGGAAATTTTCCGCTCGCCGTTGTAGGCTTTTGCCACGGCAGCATCCACCACTTTAATCATGGCTGGGGTTACGTCCACACCGATACCATCCCCTTCAATGAACGGGATCACTGGGTTGTGAGGTACGTTGATTTTGCCATTTTGCAGGGTGATCTTTTTACCTTCCGCCGGAACGACTACTTTGCTTTCCATTCACCTCTCCTTCGAGCGCTTCTGGTTTTTTGTTAATGATTTGTAATTTGCGGGCTCATACTACTGCAATATCAGGCTCGCGCCAATCACTCATCTTTTACGTTGGTACGACTGAATCAATTCAGCTAAAAATTGTTTAGTTATTGCCGTTTTATGAATCAAATTTCTGTGCCATCAAGAACATAACATTCATCCCTGAATAGAGGAACTTATGACAAATCAAAACGAAAAAGATTTCTGTGATGGTATTTGAATTTTGTTACATCTTCTGCAACGGACATCACCCTGATGCGCCATAACACCTCATTTGTGATAAGATTCGGGCGCAATAAACCCACCTCAAAGTCAGCCTGTAGCGCCAGGCTATGTCTTCTGTAAGGACAATAGAATGAAATTTTTGCCTTTCGCCGTCGCCACTCTTGTCGGTGTGGCCGGGATTGCGCATGCCGCACCTGTTTCATATACCTGTGAAGAATCCGCCATCACTGAAGGCCTGGAAACTGAGTGGACGGCCGTTCTCGATGTGGATTACCAGACGGGAGCGTTTCGGCAGTTCACGGTAAAAAACAAAACCTATACTGGTTTCACCATGAATACCCAGGCAGTGAACGCCTGGAACTCTATGGTTCGTGAAGACGATGCACCGGCTCTTGCTTTTTACGAGAAAGACTACAATCCCCGTAAAATTAACGGTACTTATCAAATAGGCCTCTTCGGCGTGACTCGGGGTGTTAAAGCTGGGGACGTGATAAAGATCATGCCGCCTTTCGATGAACCTGCCTATTTTTGCTACAAAAAAGGTAGCCTGAAAGATAAAATCATGACTGACCTGCGTCGTTCGCACAATGCACGCGTGACCGGGCAGTAATCCGCCACAAGAAAACTCAAATCCCGGCTTTATCCGGCTATCAACACGGCAGAGAACTTAGCACGTGAATGACAAAAGCAGTTTCACCAGAAAACCAAATTCCGAGGGGCGCCGCCCGATGCGTTCAGGCACCCGCCCTGCAACCAGACGCAAGCAGCCTGCCGGGCCAAAGAAGCTGGTTATCTTCAATAAGCCGTACGATGTGCTGCCGCAGTTTACCGACGAAGCGGGGCGCAGCACGCTGAAGGATTACATTCCTTTAGGGGGTATCTATGCCGCAGGCCGTCTCGACCGGGACAGCGAAGGGCTGCTGGTGCTCACCAATGACGGGGCGCTGCAGGCAAAACTGACCCAGCCCGGCAAACGTACCGGCAAAATTTATTACGTCCAGGTTGAAGGCGAGCCAACGGAAGAGGCGCTGGCAGCCCTGCGTAGCGGCGTTGAGCTGAACGACGGTCCTACGCTTCCGGCAGGGGCCGAGCTGGTTGCAGAGCCGGAATGGCTGTGGCCGCGCAATCCGCCGATTCGCGAACGCAAGGCTATTCCCACCCGCTGGCTGAAAATCACGCTTTATGAAGGCCGCAACCGCCAGGTTCGCCGCATGACCGCGCATGTTGGCTACCCTACCCTGCGACTGATCCGCTATGCGATGGGGGATTTGACCCTCGACGGCCTCGAGCCGGGCAGCTGGCGCGAACTCCCACTCACCTCCGCGTAAGGAAAGCTCATGTTCAAACCTCACGTCACCGTGGCCTGCGTTGTGCAGGCCGAAGGCCAGTTTTTAGTCGTCGAAGAAACCATTCAGGGTAAGGCACTGTGGAACCAGCCCGCCGGGCACCTCGAAGCCGACGAAACGCTGCTCGAGGCCGCCAAACGCGAGCTGTGGGAAGAAACGGGTATTACCGCCGAGCCGCAAAGTTTTATCCGCATGCACCAGTGGATTGCCCCGGACAACACGCCGTTCTTGCGCTTCCTGTTTGCTATCGATCTGGACAAACAGCTGCCGACCACGCCGCACGACAGCGATATTGACCGCTGCCTGTGGCTCGATGCCGAAACCATTATAAATGCAACAAACCTGCGCTCGCCGCTGGTGGCGGAAAGCATTCGCTGTTATCAGCAGGAGCCGCGTTATCCCCTGTCTATGCTGGGGGCTTTTAACTGGCCGTTTACAGAGGGTGTCAAGTAGCAGGCTGCGTGATAGAATACGCCGCTTTCAAGTTCAATGTCGTGAGTCTCTCCATGTCTGATAACAGCCAGAAAAAAGTGATCGTCGGGATGTCCGGCGGTGTCGATTCCTCCGTCTCCGCTTACCTGTTGATGCAGCAGGGTTATAAGGTGGAAGGCCTGTTCATGAAGAACTGGGAAGAAGACGATGGCGAGGAGTACTGCACCGCAGCGGAAGATTTAGCCGATGCGCAGGCCGTTTGCGACAAGCTGGGCATTGAACTGCACACCGTTAACTTTGCCGCAGAGTACTGGGACAACGTGTTCGAACTGTTCCTCGAAGAGTACAAAGCCGGGCGCACGCCAAACCCGGACATCCTCTGCAACAAAGAGATCAAATTTAAAGCCTTCCTCGAATTTGCCGCAGAAGATTTAGGTGCCGATTACATCGCCACCGGCCACTACGTGCGTCGCGCTGACGTAAACGGGAAAAGCCAGCTCCTGCGCGGCCTGGACGGCAACAAAGACCAGAGCTACTTCCTTTATACTCTCGGCCACGAGCAAATCGCCCAAAGCCTGTTCCCGGTCGGCGAGCTGGAAAAACCGGAAGTGCGCCGCATTGCCGAAGAGCTGGATCTGGTCACCGCGAAGAAAAAAGACTCCACCGGTATCTGTTTCATCGGTGAACGCAAGTTCCGCGACTTCCTGGGCCGCTACCTGCCTGCACAACCGGGCAAAATCCTCACCGTGGACGGCGAAAGCGTAGGCGAGCACCAGGGATTGATGTATCACACCCTCGGCCAGCGTAAAGGCCTCGGTATCGGCGGCACCAAAGAAGGATCTGAAGATCCGTGGTACGTGGTCGATAAAGACGTCGCCAACAATATTCTTGTCGTCGCGCAGGGCCATGACCATCCGCGCCTGATGTCCGTTGGGCTAATTGCCCAGCAGCTGCATTGGGTGGATCGCGAACCTTTAACCGCACCGCTGAGCTGCACGGTAAAAACCCGCTACCGCCAGACGGATATCCCCTGCACGATTACTCCGCTGGATGACGAACGCATAGAAGTGCGCTTTGAAGAGCCGGTGGCCGCCGTTACCCCAGGCCAGTCCGCGGTGTTCTACCTCGGCGAAGTGTGCCTCGGCGGCGGTATTATTGAGCAGCGTTTGCCGCTCGTCAGTTAATTACACACAAGGACGCAGCCCTGTGGCTAAAAACTACTACGACATTACTCTCGCGCTGGCCGGCATTTGCCAGTCAGCCCGTCTGGTGCAGCAGTTAGCCCATCAGGGTCATTGCGACAGCGACGCGCTTCACGTCTCGCTCAACAGCGTGATTGACCAGAATCCGGGTTCAACCCTGGACGTTTTTGGCGGCAGCGAAGCTAACCTTAAGCTCGGGCTTGAAACCCTGCTCGGCGTGCTGAATGCCAGCAACCGTCAGGGCCTGAACGCCGAGCTGACGCGCTACACGCTTAGCCTGATGGTGCTGGAGCGTAAACTCCACGCCGCCAAAGGCGCGATGGACACGCTCGGCAACAAAATTAACGGCCTGCAGCGCCAGCTGGAACACTTCGATCTCGAGTCCGAAACGCTGCTGAGCGCCATGGCCGGGATCTATGTCGACGTCATCAGCCCGCTTGGCCCACGTATTCAGGTCACCGGCTCCCCTGCCGTGCTGCAAAGCCCGCAGGTGCAGAGCAAAGTGCGTGCCGCGCTGCTGGCCGGTATTCGTGCCGCCGTGTTGTGGCATCAGGTTGGCGGTGGCCGCCTGCAGTTAATGTTTTCTCGTAGTCGCCTGACCACTCAGGCCAAACAAATTCTCGCTCATTGTTAACCTCTCAGGAGTTGTTATGGAATTATCCTCACTGACCGCCGTTTCCCCCGTTGACGGGCGCTACGGCGACAAAGTCAGCGCTCTGCGCGCTATTTTCAGCGAATTCGGTCTGCTGAAATTCCGCGTACAGGTCGAAGTACGTTGGCTGCAAAAGCTGGCCGCGCACGCAGCGATCAAGGAAGTTCCTGCTTTTGATGCGGACGCAAACGGTTACCTTGATAAAATCGTTGCGGAGTTCAGTGAGGCTGACGCCGCGCGCATCAAAACCATCGAGCGCACCACCAACCACGACGTGAAGGCGGTTGAGTACTTCCTGAAAGAGAAAGTGGAAGCTATCCCTGCCCTGCACGCGGTATCCGAGTTTATTCACTTCGCCTGTACTTCCGAAGACATCAACAACCTGTCCCACGCGCTGATGCTCGACACCGCACGTAAAGACGTGGTGCTGCCATACTGGCGTAAAATCATCGACGCGGTGAAAGACCTTGCCGTGCAGTATCGCGACATCCCGCTGCTGTCCCGTACCCACGGCCAGCCTGCGACGCCGTCCACCATGGGTAAAGAGATGGCAAACGTCGCTTACCGCATGGAGCGCCAGTTCCGCCAGCTCGGCAACGTTGAAATTCTCGGCAAAATCAACGGCGCGGTCGGTAACTACAACGCCCACATCGCCGCTTACCCGGAAGTTGACTGGCACCAGTTCAGCGAAGAATTCGTGACTTCCCTGGGCATTAAGTGGAACCCGTACACCACCCAGATCGAACCGCACGACTACATCGCCGAGCTGTTTGACTGCATCGCACGCTTCAACACCATCCTGATCGACTTCGACCGCGACGTGTGGGGCTACGTGGCCCTGAACCACTTCAAGCAGAAGACCATCGCCGGTGAGATTGGTTCCTCCACCATGCCGCACAAGGTGAACCCGATTGACTTCGAAAACTCCGAAGGCAACCTCGGCCTGTCCAACGCCCTGCTACAGCACCTGGCCAGCAAGCTGCCGGTCTCCCGCTGGCAGCGCGACCTGACGGACTCCACCGTGCTGCGTAACCTGGGCGTGGGTATCGGCTACGCGCTGATCGCCTATCAGTCCACCCTGAAGGGGGTGAGCAAGCTGGAAGTGAACCGCGATCGTCTGCTGGACGAGCTGGATCACAACTGGGAAGTCCTGGCAGAGCCTATTCAGACCGTGATGCGCCGCTACGGCATCGAAAAGCCGTACGAGAAGCTGAAAGAGCTGACCCGCGGCAAGCGCGTTGACGCCGAGGGCATGAAGCAGTTCATCGACAGCCTCGAGCTGCCGGAAGAAGAAAAAACCCGCCTGAAGGCCATGACGCCAGCCAACTATATCGGCCGCGCCACCACCATGGTTGACGAGCTGAAGTAATCTTAAGGCCCTCTTCGGAGGGCTTTTTTTTGCCTTCTGTTTGCCCCCCACCCCGGCCCTCACCCTAACCCTCTCCCTCCGGGAGAGGGTTAGGGTGAGGGCCTAAGCCGTATTACATTGTTGACTCAGCGTTAATGTTCATGAGGGCATTGTTTATACGAGGTTTATTCCCTGTCATGAATAATTAGCGCTAAACTATCAATACTATGAATAGACTGGGGAAATACGATGCGCGTTCTGGTTGTGGAAGATAATGCCCTGTTGCGCCATCATCTGAAGGTACAGCTGCGTGAAGCGGGCCATCAGGTGGATGCGGCCGAGGATGCCAAAGAGGCAGACTATTTCCTGAATGAACATACGCCGGACATTGCGATTGTTGACTTAGGGCTGCCGGACGAAGACGGCATGAGCCTGATCCGCCGCTGGCGCAGCCACGATGTCACCATCCCTATTATGGTGCTGACCGCCCGCGAAGGCTGGCAGGATAAGGTTGAAGTGCTGGGCGCCGGGGCCGATGACTACGTCACCAAACCTTTCCATCTGGAAGAAGTTGTCGCCCGCATGCAGGCGCTGATGCGCCGTAACAGCGGCCTGGCCTCGCAGGTGATTTCCCTGCCGCCGTTCCAGGTGGACTTGTCCCGCCGCGAGCTGTCGATCAACGACAACCTGATCAAGCTCACCGCGTTTGAATACACCATCATGGAAACCATCATCCGCAACGCCGGGAAAGTGGTCAGCAAAGACTCGCTGATGCTGCAGCTCTACCCGGACGCCGAGCTGCGCGAAAGTCACACTATCGACGTGCTGATGGGCCGTTTACGTAAAAAAATTCAGGCTGAATATCCGCAGGAAGTGATTACTACCGTGCGCGGCCAGGGCTACCGATTCGATCTCCACTAAATGTTGAAAATTTTTCGCCACATTCTGCCCCTCTCGCTGCGGGTTCGCTTCTTACTGGCTACCGCCGCGGTGGTGATGGTGCTGTCCCTGGCCTACGGCCTGGTGGCGCTGGTCGGCTACAGCGTCAGCTTTGACAAAACCACTTTCCGCCTGCTGCGCGGCGAAAGTAACCTGTTCTATACGCTTTCCAGCTGGAAGGACGGCAAACTGCAGGTGGATTTGCCCGACAACATCAGCATACAAAGCCCGACCATGGCGCTGATTTACGACGAGCACGGCAAGCTGCTGTGGATGCAGCGCAACGTCCCGGACGTGGTGCAGCAGATCCAGAAAGAGTGGCTAACCGGCAACGGTTTCCACGAGCTGGAGGCCGACTACGCCACCAGTAGCGCCCTGCTGGACAACGATAAAGACCGCCTCGCCCAGCTGAAAGACATGCACGATGACGAAAGCGACGACGGCTACGAAATGACCCACTCGGTGGCGGTGAACCTTTACCCCGCGACGCCGCGCATGCCCGCGCTGACCGTGGTGGTGGTCGACACCATTCCTATTGAGCTGAAGCGCTCTTACATGGTGTGGAGCTGGTTTATCTACGTCCTGCTGGCCAACCTGCTGTTGGTGGTACCGCTGCTGTGGCTGGCCGCCTGGTGGAGCTTACGCCCGATTCAGGAGCTGGCTCAGGAAGTGCGCGAGCTGGAAAAACACGACCGCGACAGCCTCAACCCGGAAACGACCCGCGAGCTGACCAGCCTGGTTCGTAACCTGAACCAGCTGCTGCGCACCGAGCGTGACCGACACGACAAATACCGCACCACGCTGACGGACTTAACCCACAGCCTGAAAACCCCGCTCGCCGTGCTACAGTCGACCTTGCGTTCGCTACGCACCGACAAGATGAACGTCGAGCAGGCCGAGCCGGTGATGCTGGAGCAAATCAGCCGCATCTCGCAGCAGATTGGTTACTACCTGCATCGCGCCAGCATGCGCGGCAACAGCACGCTGCTCAGCCGCGAGCTGCATTCCGTTGCGCCGCTGCTGGACAACCTGTGCTCCGCGCTGAACAAGGTGTACCAGCGTAAAGGCGTGAACATCACGCTGGACGTGTCGCCGGAAATTACTTTTATTGGTGAGAAAAACGACTTTATGGAAGTGATGGGCAATTTGCTGGATAACGCCTGTAAATACTGCCTGGAGTTCGTGGAAATCACCGCCCGCCAGACCGACGACACGCTGCACCTGATCGTGGATGACGATGGCCCGGGTATACCGGAAAGCAAACGCGCGATGGTCTTCGACAGGGGCCAGCGGGCCGATACGCTGCGCCCTGGCCAGGGCGTGGGGCTGTCGGTTGCCAGAGAAATTGTCGAGCAGTACAACGGCGAGATCCAGACCAGCGCCAGTATTCTGGGCGGCGCGCGCATGGAAGTTATTTTCGCCCGCCAGCAGCCGGAACAGGATGAAGGGTGAAATAGTCCCGTAACCCGGCTCGCCATCCGTTATAATCCGTGTCAGGCTCCTCCATCTGCAGGAAGACAATAATATGGATTATCACCTGGATTTAAACTGGCCCGACTTTATTGCACGCTACTGGCAAAAACGCCCTGTGGTTCTGAAGCGTGGCTTTAAAAACTTCATCGACCCTATTTCACCGGATGAGCTTGCCGGTCTTGCCATGGAAAACGAGGTGGACAGCCGCCTCGTCAGCCATCAGGGCGGTAAATGGCAGGTCAGCCACGGCCCGTTCCAGAGCTACGATCACCTCGGCGAAAACAACTGGTCGCTGCTGGTGCAGGCCGTGAACAACTGGCATGAACCTTCCAGCGCCCTGATGCGCCCCTTCCGCGCCCTGCCCGACTGGCGCATTGACGACCTGATGATCTCCTTCTCTGTGCCAGGCGGCGGCGTTGGCCCGCACCTTGACCAGTACGACGTGTTTATTATTCAGGGCGTGGGCCGCCGCCGCTGGCGCGTGGGCGAAAAAGTCGCCATGAAACAGCATTGCCCGCACCCGGACCTGCTCCAGGTTGAGCCGTTCGACGCCATCATCGACGAAGAGATGGAACCGGGCGACATTCTGTATATTCCACCTGGCTTCCCGCACGAAGGCTATTCGCTGGAAAACGCGCTGAACTACTCCGTGGGCTTCCGTGCGCCAAGCGGCCGCGAGCTTATCAGCGGCTTTGCTGACTATGTGCTGCAGCGTGAGCTGGGCGGCCTGCGTTACACCGACCCGGACGTGCCTGAGCGCCAGCATCCGGCGGATATTCTGCCGCAGGAAGTCGACAAGCTGCGCGGCATGATGCTGGACATCGTCAACCAGCCGGAGACCTTTAACAGCTGGTTGGGTGAGTTTATTACCCAGTCCCGCCACGAGCTGGACGTCGCGCCGCCGGAGCCACCTTATCAGCCGGATGAAATCTACGATGCGCTGCAACAGGGCGACAAGCTGGTGCGCCTGGGCGGCCTGCGCGTGCTGCGCGTAGCCGGTGAGGTGTACGTGAACGGCGAGAAGCTCGACAGCCCGCATCGCCCGGCGGTGGAAGCTCTGGCCAGTCATATCAAACTGGACGCCGGGAAGTTAGGTGACGCGCTGGAAGATCCTTCCTTCCTGGCCACGTTGGCCGCGCTGGTGAACAGCGGTTACTGGTTCTTCGAAGACTAAAGACCCGCCCCGCCTTCATCGTTTTTATTACGGCGAAGGCGGGATATTCCCGCTTACACTATGACTCTCTCACGCCGCATCCAGCCGCCAGCCCTGTAACAGTTGCACATGCACCGTTTGCTGCACCGCCAGCGGCGCAGAATGAAACGCGCTCAGCGCCTGCCCGTCCTGTAAACGTAGCTCCAGCAGATACCGCTCTCCCTGATAAATACAGCTTTCGACGCTGGCACTCAGCCCGCTATCCGCGACCTGAACATGCTCGGGACGAACCAGCACCGGCACGGTTTTACGGCTCGCCGGATGAGCAAAACCCTCATGCAATGCAGGCAGATCCAGCTGCTGTGCTCCGGGCGATACGCCAAGGGAGAGCACGCTGCCTTTGCCAATAAACCGCGCCACCCATCCATTTTGCGGCTGCTGATAAAGCTGCTGCGGCGTGCCCCACTGCATCAGCTCGCCCTGGTGCATCACGGCAATATGGCTGGCGAGCGCCATCGCCTCGGCCTGATCGTGCGTCACGTAGACAAAAGTCGCCCCCGTGCGGCGGTGAAATTCGCGAAAAGTTTGCTCCATCGTGGCGCGGAGGTGGCGGTCAAGGTTCGCCAGCGGCTCATCGAGCAAAACCACCTGCGGCTCCGAAACCAGGCAACGAGCCAGCGCCACCCGCTGCCGCTGCCCGCCGCTAAGCTCCTGGGGCGAGCGCCCAAAGTACGCCCCAAGCTCCACGACTTCCAACGCCTCCATCACCCGCTTCTGGCGAGTGGCGCCGTTAATCTTACGCAGCTTCAACGGGTAGCCGACGTTTTCGCCCACGGTCATATGCGGCCACAGGGCGTAGGACTGAAACACCATGCCCATGTCACGCTGTTCCGGCGGAACGTGGGTGGCGCTGTCCGCCAGCAGCTTATCGCCCAGCAGCAGACGACCGCCGCTCAGCGCTTCAAGGCCAGCCACAATCCGCAGCGTGGTCGTTTTACCGCAGCCGCTGGGGCCCAGCAGCGCGGTAAAGGCCCCTGAAGGGATCGTCAGACTGAGATCCTTCACTACGGCCTGCTCGCCAAAAACTTTGCTGAGCTTGTCCAGCCTTAGCTCTGCCATGGAATGACTCCTTTCGGTAAATACCGCCCCAGCGCGCCCAGCAGCAGCATCACCACGGCCACCAGCATCACCACCAGCACGGAAATCGCCGACGCCATGACTTTGTCGCCGCTTTCGTCGAGGTTAAAAATGACCACGCCGAGGGTTTCTTTCCCGGCGCTCCAGAGCAGCGCGGAAACGGTCAGCTCGTTCACCGCCGTGAGAAACACCAGCAGCGCGCCGGCAAAGGCCGCCGGGGCCAGCAGCGGCAGGACAATGTGGCGTAACCGCCGGGAGGCGTCGGCCCCCGCCAGGCTCGCGGCCTCCTCCATCGCCGGGTCCAGCTGCAGCATGCTGGTGTGAACCGGCTTCAGGCAGACGGTAAGAAACCGGGCCAGATAGGCGAAGAAGATAATCGTCAGCGTGCCGCTGAGGCTGACGTTCAGCAGCGGCAGCGGGCGCGCAAACAGCAGAATGCAGGCGATGGCCAGCACCACGCCGGGCAGCGTGTAGGGAATATCAATCAGGCTGTGCAGCCAGCGCAGCGGCCGGCTGGGGCGGCGCACCAGCAGCCAGGCCAGCGGCAGGCTCAGCGCCATCAGCAGCGCGGCGGCACCGACTGACAGCAGCATACTGTTGGTCAGCGCCCGCCAGGTGGCGCTTTGCTGGTCAAAAATGGCGCGCCAGGCGGTAAACGTCAGCGTGTCACCGTTGAGCGGCACGCCCAGCGTGGGCACCAGGGAAGTAGTAATCAGCGCCAGCAGCGGGGCCACCAGCATCCCGCCCAGCACGATCGCCAGCAGGATCTCCACCGCCAGCCGCCCTTTGCCTGCAGCAAAACTTGCCGCTCGCCCCGCCATGCCGATCAGCGGCAAAGCGTAACGCCGCTGCATAATCCCCTGCAGCGTCACAATGGCGACGGCCAGCACGCCCATCAGCACCGAGAGCGAGGCCACCTCGTTCAGCATCGACGGGCCAAAGCTGGAGAGCGTCTGGTAGATGTAAACGGGCAGCACGAAATAGGAGATGGGGATGCCGAGCATCGCCGGGATCCCAAAGTTACCGAGGGCGGAAACAAAGGCCAGCGCCGCCCCGGCCCACAGCGCGGGTCGGCACAGCGGCAGGATGATGTCGATGAAAACCCGCCCAAGAGAAGCGCCGTTCAGCCGCGCCGCCTCAATCTGTTCCTGGGGCAAACTTTGCAGCTGCGTGCGCAGGGTCAGAAACACCAGCGGCGCGTGCTGGATGCCGAGCAGGAACGCTATCCCCTCGGCGGAATAAAGCGGGTTGGTACTGCCAAAACCCGGTGCCAGGCCGAGGCTGTTGAGCAGCACGCTGCCGGGCCCGAACAGCTGTAGCCAGCTCAGGGCCGTGACCTGCGGCGGGATCATCATCGGCAGCATAAAGAGAAACGCCCATGCCTGGCGGCCACGGATGTTCATCAGCCCGAGGCAAAAGGCAAACAGGCTGCCCAGCAGGAGGGACAACAGCGCCCCAAGGCCGCTGGTGTACAGGCTATTCCACAGCGCTATCCAGGTGGTCGGGTTGCTGAGCACGCGCCCCAGGCTGCTGTGGCTGCCCAGCCGCCAGTCCAGCAGCGCGGAGGCCAGTAATTGCAGGCTGGGGAGCAGGCTCAATAACGCAATGACGACGATAAGCAGACGCAGCAGCCCTTTCATCAGGCTGCCGTCGTCGGGGCGGGACAATGCCAGGCCAGGCATCAATCAGCGGCTACCGAACAGGTCGGCAAATCGCTTTTTGTTCGCTTCGGTGTCCGCCAGCGCCTGGGCGGCATCAAACGGCATGATTTTGATGCTGTCACGCGGCGGGAAGCCCTGCGGCACCGGCAGGCTCGCATCGGCAGGCAGATAGCCCTGTTTCAGCACCAGCTCCTGCCCCGCCTTAGAGAGCACGAAGTCGATAAACGCTTTCGCCGCTTCGGGATTTTTAGCGCCCTTCATCATCGCCACCGGCTCGGTGACAATGCTCACGCCCTCGGTCGGGAATACAAACTCAATCGGCGCGCCCTTGGCCTTCTCGCGGATCGCCATGTAATCGACCAGTACGCCATAAGCCTTGCTGCCGGAGGCAATGGCGTTCATCACCGCGCCGTTACCGCTCTGCGGCATCGCCCCGTTGGCCTTCAGTTTTTCGTAGTATTGCCAGCCCAGCGTCGGGGCGCCCATAACTGCGGCCTGATGGATCTGCGCCGCGCCGGAATACAGCGGGCTGGGCAGCGTGGTCATGTTCTTCAGCTCGGGTTTGAGCAAATCGAGCCACGACCCAGGTTTGACCGGGGCTTTGCTGTGATACGCAATGCCGGTGGTGATCAGCTTGGTGCCGTAATAATAGCCGTCTTTGTCATACAGCTGGGCATCGAAGCGCGTGGCTTCGGGTGACTTGTAAGCCGCCAGCAGGTTTTGCTGCTTGAGGGATTCCATCGTCACGCTGTCGGCAATCAGCAGCACGTCCGGCACTGCCCCCCCGGCCGCCATCTCCGCCTGTAAACGGGCGGTCAGCTTGCTGGTGCCGTCGCGGATCCATTTCACTTCAATGTCCGGGTTCGCTTTTTCGAAGGCGCTGACGGTGGTCTGCGCATCTTCATTGGGCTGGCTGGTGTACAGCGTTAAGGTGGATTTAGCCAGCGCAGAAGCGCTCATGACCGCCAGCATCACCATCAGCAACACATGTTTTTTCGTCATTTTTTGTCCCTTTTTTCCGTTGCGACGATTAAAGCAGCCGAATCTGACAAGAGTGTGACCAGAACCAAACAAAGCAAAGCAAAGCAAAGCAAAGCAGGTCTTTTGGACCAACGGGATAAGTAACCCCTCTGGACCGCCGATGATAAAAAATGGCAATCTGATCGCCCGCTGACCATACTTTAAAAACATTAATAGGGACATTGAGAATTTTCCCATGAGCAAATCGCTGCCTGTTTTCCTCGCCACCTTCTTGCTATTTATCGGCCTGTTTCTGGCACCCCAAAGTACCCTTGCCGCACAAACCGAAGGCCAGGAGCCCAGCCTTAAGGAAATTGCCGGGCAGTTAAAGCAATATAAGACGCAAATAGACAACATTAAGCAGCAGGTTTCCCAGACCAATACCGACAGCCGGCTGATCAAGCTGTTCGACACCACGCAAAAGCTGGGCGTGGAGGTCGATAACCTGGCCGCCCTGCTGCAGCCGATGCATGAGAAAGTCCAGGCTCAGCTGCAGGTTCTGGGGCCAGCGCCGGAGTCTGGGGCGGGAAATGAAACCGCCAGCGTTTCCCAGCAGCGCAATGCGTTAAACAGGGACAAAAAGCAGATTGATGAGGCGATCGGCACCTCGCAAACCCTGCAAACCAATATCCGCGCGCTGGGCATTCAGATTAACGATCTCCGCCGCACCTATTTTAAGTCGCAGCTGACGTCCAACAGCGGCAGCATGCTAAGCGGCACCTTCTGGCTGCAGGAAGCCGACACCCAGGCCGTGGATATCCAGCGCTTCAACGACTTCTGCCAGCAGCTGCTGAAAACCTGGCAGGCGGCCTGGGAGCCAGAGTGGTTCTGGGGCACCTTCTGGCTGCTCGTGGCCGCCGCCGGGATTGCGTTCTCAGGCTGCTATCTGATTGACCGGCTGCTGGTGTGGATCAATATCAGTTATTTGCCGGATGGCCGCCTGCGCCGCAGCTTCAACACGCTGGCCAGCACGTTAGTGACCATGTTTACCATTATGCTGGCGCTTTCCATTGTGAAAAGTGCTTTTTCGCGGGTGGCGGAGTTCTCTCCCCAGGTGAGCGATTTTGTCGACGGCTTCTTCCAGCTGGCCGTGTTCTGCTCGCTAATTTATGGCGCAGGCCGGGCGTTTCTTTCCCTGAAACGCCCTTCATGGCGGCTGGTGCAAATCGACGACAGCGTGGCCGAAAGCGTGCGTTACTTCCCGCCGCTGCTGGCGATTCTGGGCCTGCTTATTGGCTGCCTCGATCTCTTTAATAATACGATTGGCGCCAGCCTCGGGACCACGATCCGCGCCAACGGGCTGATTTCCGCCGTCATGGCCAGCGTCCTGCTGGTGATGATGGTGCGCGTGCAGCACGCCCACCGCCGACTGGAAAAAGAAGGCGAACCTGCCGAGAAACGTTCCCGGCTCGATGCGCTGGTCTGCATGCTGATCATGCTCGCCTCGCTGGTGATTCTGGCGTCGCTGCTGATCGGCTACATCGCCTTCGCCCGCTACCTCACTTACCAGATGATCTGGTTCAGCATGGTGCTGATGGCGTTTTATTATCTGGTGACCTTCGCCACCGACTTTTTCGCCGCCGTTTTTTCACCGCACACCGCCACCGGCCAGGCGATGAAAAAGTCGCTGCGGTTTAAAGACCGGCACCTTGAGCAACTGGCCGTGGTGTTTACCGCCTTCACCAAATGCACCCTGCTATTAATAACCATCATCGCGCTGTTTAACGGGACCTTTGGCACCACTACCCCGAGCCTGCTTATCAGCAAACTGGTGACAATTTTAAGCGGCGACGGGCTGAAGCAGCTGCACATCGTGCCCGGCAATTTACTGAACGCCGTGCTTTGCCTGGTTATTGGCCTGTACATTCTGCGCGTGACCCAGCGCTGGCTCAGCCAGGAACTGCTGCCCAAAACCATTACCGATATCGGCATTCGCGCCTCGCTGATCACGCTGTTTACCAACGTCGGCTACGTGCTGCTGATCCTCATCACCCTGGCCGCGCTGGGCATTCAGTGGAACAACCTGGCCTGGATTGTCAGCGCCCTGTCGGTGGGGATCGGCTTTGGCCTGCAGGAGATTGTGAAGAACTTTATCTCCGGCCTGATCCTGCTGACGGAACGCCCGGTCAAGGTCGGCGATATGATCGGCATCGGCGGCATTGAGGGCGACGTGCGGCGGATCAACGTGCGTGCCACGGAGATCCAGCTCAGCGACCGTTCGACGATGATCGTCCCCAACTCACAGCTGATTTCCCAGAACGTGCGCAACGCCACGATGGGCAACGCGCAGGGAGTGGTCACCATCGCCCTGACCTTCCCGACCAATATTGACCCGGAGCTGGTGCGCGATTTGCTGCTCAGCGCCTATCAGGACTATGAGGTGATCCTGCCGACGCCTGCGCCGTATGTGCGTTTCAGCCAGCTAGGGCCGGAGGGCATTATCCTGAGCGTGACCGGCTACGTCGCCAGCCCGCGCATGGTCGGCGCCAGCAAAAGCGAACTGCTGTTTAATATCCTCAAGCTGCTGCGCAAAAATGAGGTAAATCTTTCCAGCCCGCAGGAAGTTGTTTTTATGAAGCAGCGGGCGAAAGCTTTAGACGATGACGATGAGTTTTCTTCATAGGGCTGGCATGGCTGACGAGCCGCTTGCCTGATTCTCAGGTTCCCTGCCCGCCTTCGCCGTGCTTTATCACGACGAAGGCGGGAGCACCTCTGATCTTCCACCTTTAACAGCTCAATGAGATGCGGCGGCGGCGGATGCTCTAAAACCACTCTCAGCACGCTAAACCCTGCCAGCAAACGCCCCGCCAGCGCGAGATATTCAGCGTGGTTATCTATTTCGATTAATTCATCCACCCGGCAGCGGCAAATATGCAGCACATGAAATAAATCGTCCTTTGCGCCTAGAGGCATTTTTAATAAGGCTGCGATGTCCTCAGCAATAATCGTTTGATCCTTCGTCATTTCCGTGTGCGTGAATGTGTTACTATCGGCGTTAGCCATAATGTGACTCCGTATAAGTTACGTTGTGGTTAGTCCTCGTCTGGTATTGGTGTACCTTTCAGGGGCGAATTTTTTCTTCGGTTACCTTTGATTGCTTCTTGGTTATTATCCTCTGTTTTTTGTACTGGATAAGTCAACAGTGGTTTGTCGGATAATTATTGGAAACTAAAAAAATTCGAGGGGGATCTCGGAAATATGATAACTGGGGAGTTGGGTTTCATTGAGGAATGTCTTTCACTTCCGTTACTCTTTTGAGTGCTATTTAACTCTCTATATTTGTGATGCGGGATAATATCTAAATATTGTCAAATAAATACTATTCCCATCCCAACTCACTGTATGTCTTTTTATCCTGCTCAGGAAAATCCGTTGTATATTCCCCCCAACCGCGAAAATGATAGTACTGCGTCATGGCTTCAAAGTGGGAAACAGCCTCGCAGGACCAAACCAATCTGGAGCCTGGTTCGAGCAATCCGCGAGCGGAATCGCCTTGCTGACCTGCAAGGCAAAACAGGTCCTGTCCGTCTTCATTTGTCCAAAGTTCATGTATCATCAAATATGCTTCCAAATTTTAAGGTAACTTATCAATCATAAGAGCGGTTCATTGGCTATATTTATACCAGAAAATCGCTGAAATGAGCGTTAACATTAAACTACATAATCAGCCACGGAAAGAGTATGACATTGTTTGAAGAATGTAGGGCTGCACTTAAAGCCGATTTTACGATTGTTGAAGGCGAACCACTGAATCAGGCTATGGATATTTTTCACCAATACCCATGGCAAAACGGAAACATCGCATGGTCCAAAATTAATTTCAGTGATTATGAAATCACGAATATGCTGCTGAGCGACATGACATTGAAGGACATGCCTGTTTTTGACATCACGGATGATACAGACATCCCCGTTTTAAAACCCAGCCAAGTTTGGTAGTTGACAATATCTATGATGTGATGGCGCTGTCTCCTAAACTATTTATACTTAATGAAGAGGTGATGATGAGGCCGTTGCTCTCAGATGATTTTTTGAGGATTAGTGTTGATGAAGAGTAGAGTAAGAAACATTATTATCCCCCCTTTAATTTTAAATAGTCATTTATTACAGCAACAAACCACATTGTTATATGAACCACAATCATCATAACGATGAGTGCTCAAATAAAAAACAATAAATATATAACCTCGGTGGCATTAGCTCAGTTCCAAGTTCCCCTGAGATAGAAAAATCAGCATAATTGATGTAGTAAAAATAGTACCTACCAATATTAGTGGTTGGAATCCAATCGAATTTACTCAGTTTTTTCTATATATTATCCACAGTTAGCTCTGAGCAAAATCAGAAATCACCTGTACTTATGGTAAGTCAAGCCACGACAGGATAGCGGTCAAGGCAATGACAATTCAGTGCAATTTCCAAGACCAGTATGGTTTGAATCTTGCATAGCGAGATTTCGATGAGCACACATATCGACTTAAATGAAAACACAAAACCTTCACAATGGATACTTTTTTTTCGAAGAGATGAACTGACCTTTAAACATATCACAGAAGGCTCTTCCTAGAGGGGGGGTATATGTTGACTTAAATTAATAACACAGCATGCCTATGATAATATTTATTGTTAAACTTTACTTAAGAGAGTATTTTTGATGAGTGTAGAAAGCAAAAGTGTTCAGAATTTATTTTCGATGTATAAAAATGGGGATTTCATAGTAAATCGCAGGTACCAAAGGAAGCTTGTATGGTTAATGGAGGAAAAAGAGAAATTCATAAATTCATTGCTACATAACTACCCAATACCAATGGTATTAACATCTAGGTTTATAGATACTGAAAACAATGGATATGAGATACTAGATGGACTCCAAAGACTAAATGCAATTACATCGTTCATAGAAAATGAATTTGCTGTTAGTGGTAAGTTCTTTGATTTATCATCTACGGCACAAACCCTTGAGCTTCTCAAAAATGGATTAGTCCAACAAAAAAATCCTACTTTGAGCATAGAAGAGTGTTCTAACATATTGAACTATCCAGTGCCTATATCTGTAACTCAATATAAAGACAGTGAGTTTATTGATGAAACATTCCGAAGGATAAATACAGGCGGCAGGAAATTATCAAAACATGATATCCGCCAAGCTGGTGCTTTAGGTGAATTTCCAATTCTAGTTAGTAATATTGCATCATTTGTTAGAAGGGACAAATCAAGAACAAATTTGGTGAATCTTTCAAATATAAAATCAATAAGTATTAGTAATAAAAAAATGAACTATGGCATCAATATAAATGATGTTTTTTGGGTTAAAAATGGCATTATAAACCACGAAAACATTAGATGTTCAAGAGATGAAGAACTAGTTGCGTATTTATTAAGTTACATTCTCGACAAAGATAACTCATCTACATCATCTATCTACTTAGATAAAGTCTACGATACAAACTCAAGTGAAGCCGCATCTTTAACCACAAAAATAAATGCTTATGGTGTTGAAGAGTTAACCAATCGAGTTAAACATATATTCAATCAAATTGAAAAAGTATTTTCTCTGAACGCTAACACCCCATTCAATAAGCATTGCTACAAAGAAAAAGCTTTAAATTCAGCAATGACTTTTCAAATAATATTCCTGTCCTTTTACGAACTAATAATAAATGACAACATGGAAATAGCTAATTATAAAAAAATTCATGACTCATTACATCACTGCTATGATAAATTATTCAGCAAGACCTTGGAAGGCAATAGCAAATGGACAAACAAAGATAGGCAAACTCTAATAAGTGCACTGTCTGGGTTGTTGGTTAAAAACATGAAAAAATCAGGTGAGGAAAAGTTCCCTCATGGTAAAAAAGTTGAGAATTTAGAAGGTATACTGAACGAATCTTCAGTAGAGCAAACCTATTATGACTTTAAATCCGGATTAGTTCAAACTAGTCCACCCAAGAACTATATAAATACAAAAACCCTAAGTAAAATAGTCAAAACCCTAACAGCAATGATAAATACTTATGATCAAGAGTGCTCAGTACTAATTGGTGTTGCAGAATCAAAAGAAGGTGCAGAAAATCATAAGGCTGCATATGGTAATAATTATATAAAATATAGCAACTTCTACATTGTGGGCATTGCTGATGAGGCAGTAAAAAGCCACAAGTCAATAGATGCCTATCTAAACAAGATCATTTACTTAATAAAGAATGAACCCATTAGCGATGAGATGAAAAGACAATTGGTTGATAAGATTAAGCCATTCAACTACCACGGCAAGGAAGTATTAATAATTAATGCAGAGAGAACAAAAAAACCAGAGACTTATGACAAATCGCTTTACATCAGAGAAGGGTCAAATTTAGAACCAGTTGAGGTAGGAAGCGCTACTTTCTACTCATTGCTTGAAAAATTCAAGTAATATGCTAAATAGCCGCGCTGTAAAAGTGCAGCGTGGCTAATCCCTAATTCAACATTTAATGAAAAACCCGATATTTCAGTTGAGACTAGTACTGTTTTCAAGGAGGGGAGCAGTCGCCAACACATCCAGAAATTAGAAATATCAGGATATGTAGAAGATTTTTCATGCTGAATAAGTTCCTTTTTAAAAGGGGCGTCCTGCCCCTTCCCTTTCAATCACTCAAAGCAAAGCGCCTAATCAACCCGCCTTCGCCGTCAGCTCAGCAATCCGAACAATCACCGCCACCGCCTTCTCCATCCCTTCCAGGGTCACGAACTCGTGCTTGCCGTGGTAGTTATAGCCGCCGGTGAACAGGTTCGGGCACGGCAGGCCTTTAAAGGAAAGCTGGGCGCCGTCGGTGCCGCCGCGGATAGGCTTCATGATGGGCTCGATGTCGCAGTCGCGCATCGCCTGCTGGGCAACCTCGACAATATAAGGATGCTCGGCCACCTTCTCGCGCATGTTGTAATAGCTGTCTTCTATTACCAGCTCGATATAGCAGTCCGGGTGCAGGCCTTTGCCGACCTTTTGGGCGATATCCATCATCCGGCGCTTGCGGGCTTCGAACTGCTCGCGGTCGAAGTCGCGAATGATGTAGTGCATTTCGGCCCGGTCGACGGAGCCTTTCATGGTGTTCAGGTGGTAGAAGCCCTCGTAGCCTTCGGTGCATTCCGGGCTTTCGTCCGCCGGGACTTCGGCGTGGATGCGCGCCGCCAGCGACAGGGCGTTAACCATCACGCCTTTGGCCGTGCCGGGGTGCACGTTGTTGCCGACGATTTTGATGGTCACTGAAGCAGCGTTGAAGTTCTCGCTTTCCAGTTCGCCCACGCCGCCGCCGTCCACGGTGTAGGCCCACTCGGCGTTAAAGGCTTCGACGTCGAAGAAGTGCGCGCCCTTCCCGACTTCCTCGTCCGGGGTAAAGGCCACGCGGATATCGCCGTGAGGCACGTTTTTGCCTTTTAATACCGCCAGCGCGGTCATGATTTCCGCCACGCCCGCTTTGTCGTCCGCGCCCAGCAGGGTTTTGCCGTCGGTGGTGATCAGCGTCTGACCCATCAGTTGGTGCAGCACCGGGAACATCACCGGGGAAAGGATCTCATCGCCGATGCCGAGCGCGATGTCGCCGCCGCGGTAGTTCTCGACGATCTGCGGGTTCACGTTTTTGCCGGTGAAGTCCGGCGCGGTGTCAACGTGGGAGATAAAGCCAATGGCCGGGACAGCGTGCCCGACATTCGACGGCAGCGTGCCCATCACCGTGCCGTGGTCGCTGAGCGTGACGTCCACCAGCCCCAACTGCTCCAGCTGCTCTTTTAACAGGCGCAGGAGCTTCCATTGCCCTTCGGTGCTCGGCACCTGCTTAACGCCGGGCCTGGATTGCGTGTCCAGAGAGACATACTGCAAAAAGCGCTCAAGTAATTTATCCATTTAGCCACCCTCGTTTTTAGTGACATCAATTATCAATAAGCCGCAGAAGGCAAATATTGCGTCAGGTCACTTTTAGTCGGTAACGGAAAAAAATAGTTTTCCCGGAACGTGACAAAGCCTTCGTTAAACTTACCCTTAACCGTAGACGATAACGGCCAGGCTTTGTGGCCATCGGGTTTGGCGATCCCCTCGCTTTGCCGTAGAATGCCTGCCCTTACTCAACGTGCCAAAACCCAAGGTGGTTAATCACAAACCCCGTATCCTCCGCTCCGGATACGTCATTTATGGGACAGCGTAAAAAATTGAATAAACAGCCACGTTCGCACGACATGCTGGTCAACCTGGCAGGCGTCGCCAAGAGCTTTGATGGTAAATCTGTAATTTCTGACTTCTCTCTCACCATTAATCATGGTGAATTCCTGACGCTGCTTGGCCCCTCGGGCTGCGGCAAAACCACCGTACTGCGCCTTATTGCCGGACTCGAAAACGTCGATGCCGGGCACATCACGCTCGATAATCAGGACATCACCCACGTGCCCGCCGAGCACCGCCACGTGAATACCGTGTTCCAGAGCTACGCCCTTTTTCCGCACATGACGGTGTTTGAAAACGTCGCCTTTGGCCTGCGGATGCAGAAAACGCCTGCGGCAGAAATCACGCCGCGCGTGACCGAAGCGCTGAAAATGGTGCAGCTGGAAGAATTTGCCCAGCGTAAGCCGAGCCAGCTTTCCGGCGGCCAGCAGCAGCGTGTGGCTATCGCCCGTGCGGTGGTGAACAAGCCGCGCCTGCTGCTGCTCGACGAGTCGCTGTCGGCGCTGGACTACAAGCTGCGCAAGCAGATGCAGAACGAACTGAAAGCCCTGCAGCGCAAGCTCGGCATTACGTTTGTGTTCGTCACGCACGATCAGGAAGAAGCCCTCACCATGTCCGACCGCATCGTGGTGATGCGCGACGGCAGGATTGAGCAGGACGGCACGCCGCGAGAAATTTACGAAGAGCCAAAGAACCTGTTTGTGGCGAGCTTTATCGGCGAGATCAACATTTTCGACGCGACGGTTATCGAGCGCAGCGACGAGCAGCGCGTGCTGGCCAACGTCGAAGGCCGCGAATGCCATATCTTCGTCAGCAAGCCGGTTACAGCCGGGCAAAGCCTGAAGGTGCTGCTGCGCCCGGAAGATTTGCGCGTGGAAGAGGTTAACGACGCCAGAGAAGTGGACGGGCTGATTGGCTACATTCGCGAGCGCAACTATAAAGGCATGACGCTGGAGTCCACCGTCGAGCTGGAAAACGGCAAGATGGTGATGGTCAGCGAGTTCTTTAACGAAGATGACCCGGACTTCGACCATACGCTTGATCAAAAAATGGCGGTGACCTGGGTAGAAAGCTGGGAGGTTGTGCTGGCAGATGAAACGCTCGCGTAAATTCCAGAATGTGGTAATTGCCACCGTGGTGGGCTGGCTGCTGCTGTTTGTCTTTCTGCCCAACCTGATGATCATCGTCACCAGCTTCCTGACTCGCGATAACGACAACTTCGTGAGCATGGTCTTCACGCTGGATAACTACACCCGGCTGGCCGACCCGCTGTACGCCGAGGTGCTGCTGCACTCGCTGAACATGGCGGCGATAGCCACGCTGGCCTGCCTGGTGCTCGGCTACCCTTTTGCCTGGTTTCTGGCGCGGCTGCCGGCAAAGGTGCGCCCGCTGCTGCTGTTCCTGCTGATTGTGCCGTTCTGGACCAACTCGCTGATCCGCATTTACGGGCTGAAGATCTTCCTCAGTACCAAGGGCTACCTCAACGAGTTCCTGCTCTGGCTGGGGGTTATCGACACGCCAATTCGCATCATGTTCACCCCGAGCGCGGTGATCATTGGCCTGGTGTATATCCTGCTGCCGTTTATGGTGATGCCGCTTTACTCCAGCATTGAGAAGCTGGACAAGCCGCTGCTGGAGGCGGCTCGGGATCTCGGAGCCAGCAAGCTGCAAACCTTTGTGCGCATTATTCTGCCGCTGACCATGCCGGGGATTGTCGCCGGCTGCCTGCTGGTGATGCTGCCCGCAATGGGGCTGTTCTATGTGTCGGATCTGATGGGCGGCGCGAAGAACCTGCTGATTGGCAACGTGATTAAGAGCCAGTTCCTGAACATCCGCGACTGGCCGTTTGGCGCGGCGACGAGTATTACGCTGACGCTGGTGATGGGCCTGATGCTGCTGGTTTACTGGCGCGCGGCGCGCCTGCTGAATAAAAAGGTGGAACTGGAATGATCGGACGCCTGCTTCGCGGCGGCTTTATGTCCGCCATTTACGCTTTTTTGTATATTCCGATCATCATCCTGATCGTGAACTCGTTCAACAGCTCGCGCTTCGGCATCAACTGGCAGGGATTCACCACGAACTGGTACAGCCTGCTGATGAATAACGACAGCCTGCTGCAGGCCGCAAAGCATTCGCTGACGATGGCGGTGTTTTCCGCCAGCGCCGCCACGCTTATCGGCTCGCTTACCGCCGTGGCGCTGTACCGCTACCGCTTTCGCGGCAAGCCGTTCGTCAGCGGGATGCTGTTTGTGGTGATGATGTCCCCGGACATCGTGATGGCTATCTCGCTGCTGGTGCTGTTTATGCTGCTGGGGGTTTCCCTCGGCTTCTGGTCGCTGCTGTTTTCCCACATCACCTTCTGCCTGCCGTTTGTGGTGGTCACCGTCTATTCCCGCCTGAAAGGGTTCGACGTGAAGATGCTGGAAGCGGCACGTGACCTCGGCGCCAGCGAGCTGACCATTCTGCGCAAGATTATTCTGCCGCTGGCTATGCCTGCCGTGGCGGCGGGCTGGCTGCTAAGCTTTACCCTGTCGATGGACGATGTGGTGGTATCTTCGTTCGTGACCGGGCCGAGCTACGAGATCCTGCCGCTAAAAATTTACTCGATGGTCAAGGTCGGCGTTTCGCCGGAAGTGAACGCCCTGGCCACCATTCTGCTGTTACTTTCGTTGGGGCTGGTGATCGCCAGCCAGCTGATTCTTCGTGATAAAACTCAACCTCAGGGGACGTTAAAATGAAAAAATGGCCACGCCACCTGCTTGCTGCGGGCGCTCTGGCGCTCAGCATCGGCGCCGCTCATGCCGACGACAGCAAGACGCTTTATTTCTATAACTGGACCGAGTACGTGCCGCCGGGCCTGCTGGAGCAGTTCACTAAAGAGACCGGCATCAAGGTGATTTATTCGACCTACGAGTCGAACGAAACCATGTACGCCAAGCTCAAGACCTACAAAGACGGCGCGTACGACCTCGTGGTGCCCTCCACCTACTTTGTGGCGAAGATGCGCAAAGAAGGCATGATCCAGAAGATCGACAAAAGCCAGCTCAGCAACTTTAAAAATCTCGACCCTGACATGCTGAACAAGCCGTTCGATCCGAACAACGACTACTCCATCCCGTATATCTGGGGCGCCACGGCGATTGGCGTGAACAGCGAAGCCATCGATCCGAAGAGCATCACCAGCTGGGCCGACCTGTGGAAGCCGGAGTATAAGCAAAGCCTGCTGCTGACCGACGACGCGCGCGAAGTGTTCCAGGTGGCGCTGCGCAAGCTTGGCCTGTCCGGCAACACTACCGACCCGAAAGAGATCGAGGCCGCTTACCACGAGCTGCAAAAGCTGATGCCCAACGTGGCGGCGTTCAACTCCGACAACCCGGCCAACCCGTATATGGAAGGCGAAGTAAATCTCGGCATGGTGTGGAACGGCTCGGCCTATGTGGCCCGCCAGGCCGGCACGCCGCTGGAGATCGTCTGGCCGAAGGAAGGCGGGATTTTCTGGATGGATAACCTGTCGATTCCGGCCAACGCCAAAAACGTCGACGGCGCGCTGAAGCTGATCAACTTCCTGCTACGCCCGGACGTGGCGAAACAGGTCGCGGAAACCATCGGCTACCCGACGCCAAACCTCGCAGCCCGCAAGCTGCTGCCGAAGAACGTGGCGGAAGATAAGTCGTTGTACCCGGATGCGGAAGTGATTAAAGCCGGAGAATGGCAGAACGATGTGGGTGACGCGAGCGCGCTGTATGAGTCTTATTATCAGAGGTTGAAGGCGGGGCGATAGGTCTAACTTCGCCAACCCTCACCCCGGCCCTCTCCCTGGAAGGGAGAGGGGGAAAACAATTGATTTATGCTCGATTAAGTTCCCCTCCCCTTTGGTGATGCGGGGAAAACAACTGACTTGTGCTCGATCTAGTTCCCTCTCCCTTGTGGGGAGAGGGTTAGGGTGAGGGGCTCAGAAGAACTACAACCCCTTCAAAAGCTTATCCACAAACTCCGGCACCACCTGGCTCGCCAGCCCGTAATGCTTCTCTTCAAACTCGCTGCCGACCTGGCTTGGCTCCAGGTTCAGCTCCACGGTGTGTGCCCCCTGCAAACGCGCCTCGTGCACAAAGCCCGCTGCCGGGTATACGTGCCCGGAAGTGCCGATGGCAATGAAGTAATCCGCGGTGGCAATCGCCTGATAAATTTCGTCCATGCCCAGCGGCATTTCGCCGAACCAGACGATGTGCGGGCGCAGCGCGGCAGAGATCTGGCAGCAGTGGCAGCGGTCTTCCGGAGTAATATCGCCCGTCCAGTCCAGCACCTGGCCGCTGCTGGCGCAGCGAACCTTCAGTAACTCGCCGTGCATGTGGATGACGTTTTTACTGCCCGCGCGTTCGTGGAGGTTGTCGATGTTCTGGGTGATCAGCACGAAGTGGTCGCCGAGCGCCTCTTCCAGCTTCGCCAGCGCCAGGTGCGCGGCATTGGGCTGAATTTCCGGTTGCTGGAGCTGACGGCGGCGCTCGTTGTAAAACCTCTGCACCAGCGCCGGGTCGCGGGCAAAGCCTTCCGGCGTCGCCACGTCTTCTACGCGGTGCTCTTCCCACAGCCCGTCGGCGGCTCTGAAGGTGCGAATGCCTGACTCGGCGGAGATCCCCGCCCCGGTCAGTACGACCACTCTTGGTCTGTCCATCATTTCCGGCCCCAACCTGTCTCTGAAAAAGATACGCTGACGCAAACGTTGGCGCAGCAGGCGTTTGTTCTTCCGAAACCGGCTGAGCCGGTGTTGACGACGAGAAAGCATGACTTACTCCGTGTAGTGGAGGAATGCCGCGCCACGCATACCGCCTGCGTCACCGTGGCGCGCCTGTTCAATACGCGGCACTGCGGCAACCGGCAGCAGGTACTTCGGCAGGCGCTCCGGCAGTTGGGCGTAGATATCGCTAAAGTTAGACAATCCTCCGCCAATCACCACCAGATGCGGGTCGATTGAGGTCAATAAATTGCCGAGGCAGGCGGCCAGCAGCTCCAGGAAGCGGTCCACGTGCTCGATGGCCTGCTCGTCTCCCTGGCGGTAACGGGCAATAATTTCTTTCGCGTCCAGCGGCTCCTGGTAGAAGTGCTGCCACAGCCAGGCAAAGCCGCGCCCGGAGAGGTAGTTTTCGATACAGCCGTTTTTACCGCAGCCGCAGCGGGTGAAGGGAATGTCGCGCCCGAGGATTTCCAGCGCGTCCACCGGCAGGCGGGTATGGCCGAATTCGCCGGTGATGTAGCTGCGTCCGGTGACCGATTTGCCGTTGACGATGATGCCGCCGCCAACGCCGGTGCCGAGGATCAGGCCCATCACTACCGGGTAGTTAAGGAATTCGTCGTCCCAGGCTTCGGAAAGCGTAAAGCAGTTGGCGTCGTTGTCGATGCGCACGTCGCGCTCAAGCATGGCGCTGAGGTCTGCGCGAAGCGGTTTGCCGCTGGCGGCGGGAACGTTCGCGGCGTAAAGCGTGCCGTCGTCGGTTTCCGGCATGCCCGGAATGCCGATGCCTACCGAACCGCGGCAGTTAAACTTCTCGTCGGCCTGCGCCACCAGCCCGGCTACCGCGTTGAGGAAATTTTCGTAACTGTCATGAGGAGTAGCAACCCGGGCTTCCCAAAGTAAACGCCGCTGCTGGTCGTAAACGCCGAGTGCAATCTTAGTGCCGCCGATATCAAATCCGTAATACATCGCTGCTCCCAAAAGTTAATTAATATTATTGTCCGCTTAGCACCCTTGCCGGATCGATATTGCTTGCGCGTCGGGCCGGGTACCAGCTTGCCAGAAGGCTAAGGACCAGCGCCGTTACCAGGACGTAAACCACGTCCAGCCAGTGCAGCTCAGAAGGTAAGAAATCAATGAAATAAATATCACCGGACAGGAAATTGTGCCCGATGAGTTTTTCAATCACGCCGATGATGTTGGTCAGCTGCCATGAGGCAAGCACGCCGACCACCACACCGCTGACGCTGCCCAGCAGCCCGGCCAGCAGCCCGTACCAGACAAAAATAGCGCGGATCAGGCCGTCTTTGGCCCCCAGCGTACGCAGCACCGCGATGTCGCTGCTCTTGTCTTTCACCGCCATGACCAGCGTGGAAACGATGTTAAAGCAGGCAACGCCGATGACTAATACCATCGCCAGGTACATGATGGCGCGGATCATCTGGATGTCACGGTACATATAGCCGTAGGTGCCGATCCAGCTTGAAATATAGACGTAGGAATTGGTGGCTTCGCCCGCGTCATGCACCAGCTTTTGCGCATTAAAGACGTCGTCTACCTTGATGGAGATCCCGGTGACGCTGTTGCCCATATCCAGGTAACCCTGCGCATCCTGCATCGGCACCATCGCCAGGCTGTGGTCAAGCTGGCCGCTGAGCGCCAGAATACCTGCCACCTGAAGACGCACGCGCTTAGGCTGCATCAGCTTGGTGCCGCCGTCATTGTTGGGGATCATGATAGACACCCAGTCGCCCTGCTTCACCTTGAGCGCGTCCGCAACGCCTTTGCCCATGATGATTTGCTGCTGCCCGGCCTTGAAGTTTGCCCAGGCATTGTTCTGGACGTATTGCGGCAAGGCGCTCAGGCGAGTTTCCTGAGCCGGGTCAACGCCCTTTACTTCTACTGCACGCAGGTTCGCCCCGCTCTCCACCAGCCCGGTAAAGCTGATATACGGCGCGGCGGCCAGGATACCTTTTACTTTTTCAACTTTAGGCAGCACGTCCTGCCAGTTGGTAAACGGCTGGTTGACCGGCTTGATATCGCCGTGAGGCACCACGGCAAGAATGCGGTTTTTCAGCTCGCGCTCGAAGCCGTTCATCGCGCTCAGGCCGACAATCAGCACCGCCACGCCCAGCGCGATGCCGAGCGTGGAGATAACCGAAATCAGCGAAACCATGCCGCTGCGGCGACGCCCGCGGCTAAAACGCAGGCCAATCAATAAAGAAAGCGGGGAAGCCATTACTGCGCTCCCATCAAGGTCAGCTCGTGGGTCAGGCGGCCATCGCGCATTTCCAGCTGGCGGGACATACGCTTCGCCAGCTGCAGGTCATGGGTGACGACGAGGAAAGCTGTGCCCTGGCGCACGTTCAGCTCGCCCAACAGCTCGAAAATACTGTCGGCGTTGCGCGCATCCAGGTTACCGGTTGGCTCGTCCGCCAGCACCAGGCGCGGGTTATTCACCAGCGCACGGGCAATCGCCACGCGCTGACGTTCACCGCCGGACAGTTCAGAAGGTCGGTGGCTGCTGCGGTGATCCAGCCCAACGGCGGCCAGCATCTCCAGCGCGCGCTGCTGAACTTCTTCCGGCTTTTTCTTGCCGATAAGCAGCGGCATCGCGACGTTTTCCAGCGCGGTGAAATCCGGCAGCAGATGGTGGAACTGATAAATAAAGCCCAGCTCGCGGTTACGCAATTCCGCCTTCGCCGCCGACGAGAGTTTGCTCATCGCCTGGCCGTTGAATACCACGTCGCCGGAGGTGGGCGTGTCCAGCCCGCCCAGCAGATGCAGCAAGGTACTTTTGCCGGAGCCGGAGCTGCCGACGATCGCCATCAGTTCGCCCGCATTGATGCTGAAGCTGACATCGTGCAGCACATCCGTTTGCACCTTGCCTTCCTGATAGCGTTTGCACAGGTTGTCACACTGCAACAGGACAGAATTACTCATAACGTAAAGCCTCAGCGGGTTGGGTCGCGGCGGCGCGCCACGAAGGGTAAAGCGTGGACAGCAGAGCAATGGCCATCGCCACAATGGCAATTACCACAACCTGTAACGGCTCGATAGCCACCGGCAGTGCCGCGCCATCGAGCAGAATACCGATTACCGGCATTAAATTATTCAGCTGGCTGGCAAGCAGCGCCCCGAGCAAGGCCCCGAGCAAGGCGCCAATCACGCCCGCGCCCGCGCCCTGAACCATAAACACCGCCATTATCTGGCGGCGGGTCAGCCCCTGGGTTTGCAGAATCGCCACTTCGCCCTGTTTTTCCATCACCAGCAGGCCAAGCGAGGTAATGATGTTAAACGCGGCGACGGCGACGATCAGGCTCAGCAGCAGGCCCATCATGTTTTTCTCCATGCGCACGGCCTGGAACAGCTCGCCTTTACGCTCGCGCCAGTCTTTCCATTCGGTGCCCTGCGGCAGCGTTTGCTGGCTCAGCACGTCGACTTTGAGCGGCTCGGCAAGCCACAGGCGCCAGCCGGTGATATTCCCCGCCGGGTAGCGCATCAGGCGCGAAGCATCCTGCTGGTTAACCAGCATCTGGTAGCCGTCGACTTCACTGCTTGCCGCAAAGGTGCCAATCACGGTGAACAGACGCTGGCTCGGCAAACGCCCCATCGGCGTGAACTGGCTGGCGGATGGCACCATGATACGGATAGTTTCACCGCGCTTAACGCCCAGTGAACCGGCAAGCTGCTCGCCGAGAATGACGTTGTACTTGCCGGCCACCAGGTCGGCCTGCTTGACGTTGACCAGGAACGGAGAAAGCGGGTCTTTTTCGTCCGGCTCAACGCCCAGCATCACGCCCACGCCCACGCTGCGGGCGCTTTGCAGCACCACGTCACCGGTGGTCAGCGGCGCAATACGCGTCACGCCCTGAAGCTTCAGGGAATCGGCGGGAAGTTGTTGAGGATTGATGGAGCCGGACGGCGAGGTGATCAACGCCTGCGGCATCAGCCCCAGGATGTTGTTTTGCAGCTCGCGCTCGAAGCCATTCATTACCGAAAGGACCGTGACCAGCGCCATAACCCCGAGGGTGATGCCAATCGTCGACAGCCAGGAGACGAAGCGGCCGAAGCGGTCCGCTGCTCGCCCACGCATGTAGCGCAGGCCTATAAATAACGCGACAGGTTGATACATGAAGTCCGTCTTGTTGCGGGTTGCCTAAGCAAAGATCCTGGAAGTATACGACACCTCCCCGGCCAAATGAATTCCATCGCCTAAATTATTCCCGTTACTTCTCAAGTGCCTGCAACTTTTCCTAAATTTACCAAATCAGCGCCAAAAACAGACAATTGAGGTCGTGATCGCCTCGATTTAACACCAGGATAACAGGCCAATCTTTACTGGAGCCCGTAACGACGTGGATATGGCATGAAGAAAAAGCAACTCTGGATCAACCAAATCAAAGGATTATGCATTTGCCTGGTGGTTATCTACCATTCGGTGATTACGTTCTACCCTCACCTCACCGCCCTCGGGCCAGGCCTGAATCAGTACGTAGCCAAGCTGTGGGTTTACCTCAATCTCTACCTCGCCCCCTTCCGTATGCCGGTGTTTTTCTTTATTTCCGGTTACCTGATAACCCGCTATATCCATGAGGTCAGGTGGCGAGACAGCGTGGATAAACGGCTGTGGAGCATTTTCTACGTGCTGCTGCTGTGGGGCCTGATTCAGTGGGTCGCGCTCACACACCTCAACCAGTGGCTGGCGCCAGATCTCGAGCGCAACCCGGCGTCTAACGCCGCCTACGCCGACTCGCTCGGGCAGTTCGCTATCAGTATGGCGAAGGCCAGCACCAGCCTGTGGTATCTCTATGCCCTGCTGGTCTACTTCGTGATATTTAAAGCGCTGCGCCGCTACCGCATTCCCGTCCTGATGGTGCTGATGGGGATCAACGTGGTCATCGCCTTTGCGCCGTTGCCCTGGTGGGGGCTGAACAGCGTGGTGCGCAATATGGTGTATTACGGTCTGGGCGCGTGGTTTGGCCCTTTGCTGATGGCCTGGATGAAGGACTTCCGCTTTTCGCAACACCCGTTTAGCTGCGCCGCCGTAGCCGTGGGATCGCTGGCACTTTATTTTGTGAACGTGCCGCTGGTGATTTCTCTGGTGTCGATCGTGGCTATCCTGCGCGTGTTCTACCTGCTGAACGGCTGGCGCGAAGCACGAGAAGACGGCTTCCTTAACGTTGTCGGCTCCAACACCATCGCCATCTATACTACGCACCGCATTTTGATTGAGGCGTTGAGTCTCGTCATGCTGGCTAAAATCAATGCCGGTGATTTTTCCGACTCGCTGGTGCTGGCGATTCTGCTGGTCTATCCGTTTGTCAGCCTCGGCATTTGTACGCTGGTTGGCCTCGGCTTCCGCAAACTTTCCGTGGCGCTGTTCGGCGACCTGTTTTTCTCGCCTCCCGCCCAAATCGCCGCCCGTTCCTGAGTATCATGGCAGCCTGCTTCGGCGGGTTGCTTTTTCATGGATTAAGCCTGGGCATCGCGAGTAACGGCTATCGGTATTGCCGATGTGTCCTGCTGCGCAGCGGGTTGCGGCACTTTGCGATATTTATCCAACAGGTGAATTTGAATTTTGCGAAGCCGATCGCCGTTCAAGCGATAGAAGCGGAAATAGAGCACCAGGGTGATGGCAAAGAACACTGTCGGCAGCGCAATCATGATGAACTGCATCCCGAGAATGGTTTCGGCAGACTGGGCGACGTTAGGTACATAGCCAATCACGCCAAGCACTACCGCGATAAAGAAGGCCGAAAACGCCGAACCCCCCTTTACCACCATCGTCTGCACCGCATAGGCAATACTTTCACAGCGCACGTTAAACTTGTACTCGCCGTAATCAACGGTATCAGCCACCATAATCACCTGTAGCACCCAGAACAGCGCGGTACCGACGTTAAGGAATACGCCTGCAAGGCAGATAACCAGAACATTGGCAGAGCCAGCCAGCGCCATCAGCAGCAGCACGCCACCGCTGACTATCGGCAGAACCGAAGCCCCAGCCCACAGGATTCGGCGGGACAGCGTTTTCGCCAGCCGCGGGAACAGTACCAGAGTGATCAGGTTTGCCGCCCCGGCATACGAGAGATAGTACGGGAACAGATCCGCGTTGCCGACAACATAGGTGAAATAGTAAATGGCAAAGCCGGTAATGACATTGGACGCAACGTTGTAGGCCAGCGCCATCCCCAGCAGGCACGAAAGCTGGTCATTTTTGTAGATCAGGGCGAGAATCGATTTCAGCGACAGCCGGCTACTGTCCGCCGTGGCCTCGCTGTCTGACGAGTACACCTCATGGACATTACGCAGCGTGACAATTGTTGAGCTGATGAAGAAGGCGATCAGTACCAGCGTGAACATCTGAAAACCAAATCCACGGTCCGCACCGCCCACAGCGTTCACGAACGGCAGCGTCACCCCGGCGGTCACGAATCCGGCCAGGCTCGCAAAAAAGCGAGGAAACGGCACCAGCTGTTCGCGTTCGTGTTTATCGAGGGTGATGGTTGGCACCAACGACCAAAATGGAATGTCCATCAGGGTATAGGTCGTGCCCCACAGAATGTAGGTGACACAGACAAACACCACCTGCGTCGTGCCTTCAAAAAGATGGGCGCTGAACAATAAAAAAAGCACCAGCGAGTTCGTCAGCGTACCGAGAAGGATCCACGGCTTAAATTTACCCCACCGCGAACGCGTGGCGTTAACAATCCAGCCCATCACCGGGTCATTAAACGCGTTCCAGACTTTTGCCACCAAAAACAGCGTTCCCACCACGCCCATAGATAAACCCACGACATCGGTGTAATAGTACATCAGGTACATGTAGACGATACCAATGGCGAAATCCTTACCAAACGCACCGAATCCGTAACTGAGCTTTGTTGTCAGAGAGATGCTCATAGGGTACCGGGTCGCTGTTACCAGCGCCCGCCTTCTGTTATTAGAGAGGTAAACGCCGGAACTGATGCCCGGCGTCGTTTTTTATTCGCGGTGCAGCCAGGCTGGCAGCCAGTCGCCGTGAGCGGCAATCAGGTCATCCACCAGCGCATAAATCTCCTCAATACCCAGAACGGCAGCGGTATGCGGATCCAGCATTGCCGCATGGTAAACACGGTCACGGTTTTCGGTCAGAATGGCCTCGGTCAACAGCATCTGCACGTTGATGTTGGTTTGCATCATGGCAGCCAGATGCGATGGAATAGCCCCGACTTTGGTGGGTTGAATACCGTTGGCATCCACCAGGCAGGCCACCTCAACGCAGCTCCCCTGCGGCAAATTATCAATCAGCCCGTCGTTACGGACGTTGCCGTAAATCACGCTGGGTTCGCCTGTCCAGATGGCATTCATAATGGTGCTGGCGTACTCGCGCGATGGCTGAATATCAATACGCTCCGCTGTTTTGTACTCTTCCAGCTCTTTATGCCAGTTGGCAAGCTGTTCAACGCAGCGTTTCGGGTACTCATCCAGCGGCACTTTATAGCGTTCAATCAGATCTTCACGCCCCGGCTTGATAAACCACGGGGTATATTCTGCAAAGTGCTCTGACGATTCAGTGACAAAATAGCCCAGCTTTTTAAACATCTCATAGCGCACAATATTCTGGCAGCGCGTATTACCATGAATATTCGGTTTCGGTGCCTGGCCTGCTTCATAGGCCGCGAGCAACGCCGGATAGAGGCTGACGTAATGCCCCTCAGCAGTTTTGCGCTCCAGCTCCAGATAGAACGCCATATGGTTAATCCCGGCGCTGCGGTAGCGCAGCGTGGCAGGGTCAATGTTCAGGTCGCGCGCCAGCTCTTCCGCCGTGCCCTGCACCGAATGGCAGAGTCCCACTTGCTTAATATGCGGGTAGCGGGCATACATTGCCCAGGTGTTCATCGCCATCGGGTTAACGTAGTTAAGCATCGTCGCGTTCGGGCACACTTCGGTCATATCGTCGCAAATCTGCCACAGGTGCGGGATGGTGCGCAGGGCGCGCATAATGCCACCAGGGCCAAGAGTATCGGCGATCGTTTGCTCCAGCCCATGGCGCTTACAAACCTCAAAATCGGTGACGGTGCAAGGTTCGTAGCCGCCAATCTGAAAAGCGACCACCACAAAGTCCGCCCCTTGCAACGCGGCTTTGCGATCGGTGTGACAGGTGATATGGCCGGAAGCCGCGGCGGAATCCATCAGTTTACGCACCACGATGTGTGACTCTTCCAGCCGCGTCTCGTCAATATCCATCAGCGCAATGTGCGCCGATTTGAGCGCCTCACGATGAAAAACATCGCCCAGGATATTTTTGACGAAAATAGTCGAACCTGCGCCGATAAAGGTAATTTTTGGTGGTGTCATCATGACTCTCCAGAACAGTAGTTAACGTTTTCATCGTGGCACGCATACCCGGCAAAAACCTCCATCTTCCCTAATGAGCATTCCCGGAAACTCAGATCTGATGTCGTTCACAACACGATCTGAGCTTTTGGGAGTAAATAGGCTGAAAAGCAGAGTATCCGGCCTGTTAACCAGGCTACTATCTGGTGAAGAGGCGGAGGCTGAATCCGTACTGATGGCATGATTCTGATAATTCAGGAAATGGAGTGACGATGATCGATGAGCCAATTACCTTTCTGCCGCCTGACCCGCATATGTGCAATGGCGATGAGAAACAGACTCGCAGTCCGCTGTCACTCTATTCTGAATATCAGCGTATGGATATTGAGCTGCGTCGACCGCACGCCATGGCCGCCAGCCACTGGCACGGCCAGGTGGAGGTTAACGTGCCGTTTGATGGCGACGTGGAATATCTGATCAACAACGAAGTGGTGCAGATCAAACAGGGCCATATCACGATGTTTTGGGCCTGTACGCCGCATCAGTTAACGCGCCCGGGCAACTGCCGACAAATGGCGATTTTGAGCCTGCCGATGCACCTGTTTCTCTCCTGGCCACTGGATCGCGAACTCATTAACCACGTGACTCACGGCATGGTGGTGAAATCACTCGAGACTCAGCAGCTCAGCAGCTTCGAAGTCCTGCGCTGGCAGCAGGAGGCCAACAGCCCGAACGAGCAGATACGCCAACTGGTAATTGATGAAATTGGCCTGATGCTTAAACGCTTTAGCCTTTCGGGATGGCGGCCAATCTTGCTCAACAAAACCTCGCGTACGCACAAGAACAGCGTCTCGCGCCACGCACAATTCTACGTCAGCCAGATGCTGGGCTTCATTGCCGATAATTACGATAAGGCGCTGACCATTAACGACGTCGCGGATCACGTTAAACTCAACGCCAACTATGCGATGGGAATTTTCCAGCGCGTCATGCAGCTCACGTTAAAACAATACATTACGGTGATGCGCGTTAATCACGTACGCGCTCTGCTCAGCGACACCGACAAAACAATTCTCGACGTGGCGATGACGGCAGGCTTCCGGTCCAGCAGCCGATTCTACAGCACGTTCAGCCGCTACGTCGGGATGTCACCCCAGCAGTACCGCAAGCTCAGCCAGCAGAAACGACAAATGCTCTGAACCGCATCTATCGTCATTTTCAGCGGTTGCACTCCCGCCACCATCACGGATAATAAGTAGAGCAAATTTATATTATTACCGTGAGAACACGGTTTTCTGGAGAACGCGCGCTGACTATGCCTGAACATGTCCGTTACGACCTACCGAGTAAACCAGGTGAACAACGCCTGCTGGGCGAGCTGACCGGTTCGGCCTGCGCCACCGAAGTGGCTGAAATCGTTGAACGCCATAGCGGCCCGGTGGTACTGATTGCCCCGGACATGCAGAACGCGCTGCGCCTGCACGATGAAATCACCCAGTTCACCGACAACCTGGTTGTTAATCTCGCCGACTGGGAAACGCTGCCTTACGACAGCTTTTCGCCGCATCAGGAAATCATCTCGTCGCGCCTGTCCACGCTTTACCAGTTGCCGACTATGCAGCGCGGCGTGCTGATCATGCCGGTGAATACGCTGATGCAGCGCGTTTGCCCGCATAGCTACCTGCACGGCCACGCGCTGGTGATGAAAAAGGGCCAGCGCCTGTCGCGGGATAACCTGCGTGCGCAGCTGGAACAGGCGGGCTACCGCAGCGTCGATCAGGTGATGGAGCACGGCGAGTTTGCCACCCGTGGCGCCTTGCTTGACCTTTATCCGATGGGCAGCAGCCAGCCGTACCGCATCGATTTCTTTGACGATGAAATCGACAGCCTGCGCGTCTTCGACGTGGACTCCCAGCGCACGCTGGAAGAGGTTGACGCCATCAACCTGCTGCCGGCCCATGAATTCCCGACCGACAAAAACGCGATTGAGCTGTTCCGCAGCCAGTGGCGCGACAGGTTCGACGTGAAGCGTGATGCCGAGCATATCTATCAGCAGGTCAGTAAAGGCACGCTGCCTGCCGGGATCGAATACTGGCAGCCGCTGTTCTTCAGCGAACCGTTGCCGACGCTGTTTAGCTATTTCCCGGCCAACACGCTGCTGGTGAATACCGGCGATCTTGAGGCCAGCGCGGAGCGCTTCTGGCTGGATGCTCACGCCCGCTTCGAAAACCGCGGCGTGGACCCGATGCGTCCTCTTCTGCCGCCGGAAGATCTGTGGCTGAAAACCGACTCGCTGTTTAGCCAGCTTAAAGCCTGGCCTCGCGTGCAGCTCAAAACGGATTCGCTGGCGAAGAAAGCCGCCAACGTGAACCTGGGTTACCAGGCGCTGCCGGACCTGGCCATTCAGGCGCAGCAAAAAGCCCCGCTGGACAGCCTGCGTAAGTTCCTCGAGTCCTTCACCGGGCCGGTGATTTTCTCGGTCGAAAGCGAAGGCCGCCGCGAAGCTTTGGGCGAACTGCTCGGGCGCATTAAAGTCGCGCCAAAACGCATTTACCGCCTGGAAGAAGCCGAAAGCAACGGCCGCTATCTGACGATCGGCGCCAGCGAGCACGGCTTTATCGATACTCTGCGCAACCGGGCACTGATTTGCGAAAGCGACCTGCTGGGCGAACGCGTCAGCCGTCGTCGCCAGGACAGCCGCCGTACGATTAACCCGGACACGCTGATCCGCAACCTGGCCGAGCTGCATGCTGGCCAGCCGGTGGTTCACCTTGAGCACGGCGTGGGCCGCTATGCCGGGCTGACCACCCTGGAAGCCGGGGGCATTACCGCCGAATACCTGATGCTGACCTACGCGGGCGACGCCAAACTCTACGTCCCGGTTTCGTCCCTGCATCTTATCAGCCGTTACGCCGGCGGGGCCGACGACAACGCGCCGCTGCATAAGCTCGGCAGCGATGCCTGGTCCCGTGCCCGTCAGAAGGCGGCGGAGAAAGTGCGCGATGTCGCCGCCGAACTGCTTGATATCTATGCGATGCGTGCCGCCAAAGAGGGCTTTGCCTTTAAGCACGACCGCGAGCAGTACCAGCTGTTCTGCGACAGCTTCCCGTTTGAAACCACGCCGGATCAGGCCCAGGCTATCAACGCCGTGCTGAGCGACATGTGTCGCCCGCTGGCAATGGACAGGCTGGTGTGTGGCGACGTCGGCTTCGGCAAAACAGAAGTGGCGATGCGCGCCGCGTTCCTGGCGGTGGAGAACAACAAGCAGGTGGCGGTCCTGGTACCGACGACGCTGCTGGCTCAGCAGCACTACGATAACTTCCGCGACCGCTTCGCCAACTGGCCGGTGCGCATTGAGATGCTCTCCCGCTTCCGCAGCGCCAAAGAACAGACGCAAATTCTGGAACAGGCAAGCGAAGGGAAAATCGACATTCTGATCGGCACCCACAAGCTGCTGCAGGCCGACGTGAAATGGCGCGACCTGGGGCTGCTTATCGTCGACGAAGAGCACCGCTTCGGCGTGCGCCACAAAGAGCGCATTAAAGCCATGCGGGCCGACGTGGATATCCTGACGCTGACCGCAACGCCAATTCCGCGCACCCTGAATATGGCGATGAGCGGCATGCGCGACCTGTCGATTATTGCCACGCCACCGGCTCGCCGCCTGGCGGTGAAAACCTTCGTGCGCGAATACGACAGCCTGGTGGTGCGCGAGGCTATCCTGCGTGAAGTGCTGCGCGGCGGCCAGGTTTACTACCTCTTCAACGACGTCGAAAACATCCAGAAAGCCGCCGACAAGCTGGCCGAGTTGGTGCCAGAGGCTCGCATTGCCATCGGCCACGGCCAGATGCGCGAGCGCGAGCTGGAGCGGGTGATGAACGACTTCCACCACCAGCGTTTTAACGTGCTGGTGTGTACCACCATCATCGAAACCGGGATCGACATTCCGACCGCCAACACCATCATCATCGAGCGGGCCGACCACTTTGGCCTCGCCCAGCTGCACCAGCTCCGTGGCCGCGTCGGGCGCTCGCACCACCAGGCCTATGCCTGGCTGCTGACGCCGCATCCAAAATCTATGACCACCGACGCGCAAAAACGCCTGGAGGCCATTGCCTCGCTGGAGGATTTAGGCGCCGGGTTCGCGTTAGCCACCCACGACCTGGAAATTCGTGGCGCGGGCGAGCTGCTGGGCGAAGATCAGAGCGGGCAAATGGAAACTATCGGCTTCTCGCTTTACATGGAGCTGCTGGAAAACGCCGTTGACGCGCTGAAAGAAGGCCGCGAGCCGTCGCTGGAAGATCTCACCAACAGCCAGACGGAAGTCGAGCTGCGTATGCCTGCCCTGCTGCCGGATGATTTCATTCCTGACGTGAATACCCGCCTGTCGTTCTACAAGCGTATTGCCAGCGCGAAGGGTGAGCACGAACTGGACGAGCTGAAAGTGGAGCTTATCGACCGCTTCGGGATTTTGCCTGATCCGGCCCGCAATCTGCTGGATATCGCCGCGCTGCGCCAGCAGGCCCAGAAGCTTGGCGTGCGTAAGATTGAGGGCAATGAAAAAGGCGGCACCATAGAGTTCGCGGAGAAAAACCACGTCGATCCGGTGTGGCTGATTGGCCTGCTGCAGAAGCAGCCGCAGCATTACCGCCTTGACGGGCCTACCCGACTGAAGTTCTTCCAGGAGCTTGAGGACAGAAAAACGCGCATGGAATGGGTGCGCAACTTTATGAACAGCCTGGCGGAAAACGCCGCGGCCTGATACCTCTGCGCCTTACCGCCCGGTAAGGCGCAACTTTCTGTGACATTTACACATTCTTTGCAATCCCCAGGACTTCCCGACACGCGAGTCGCCGATAATTGGCGTTTGTCTGCCTAAGAAATTAGCCATTATAATCGCAGGGTTTAAGCTATGTTTGCATCGCGTACTTTGTCTTTCCGCCGCTGGTTTGCCGCCGCAGCCTTGCTGGGCGCAGCAGCAATGGCGCTGCCCGCCAGCGCTAACGATTACCCGCTTCCCGCCGCCAACAGCCGCCTGATAGGCAAAAACCTGTTCCATCAGGTTGCCAACGACGGCGGATCGCTGGAGGCTATTGCGAAAAAATATAACGTCGGCTTCCTGGCTTTATTGCAGGCCAACCCCGGCGTCGATCCTTACGTGCCGCGCGCCGGGAGCGTACTGACTATTCCGCGCCAGATGTTGCTGCCGGACGTGCCGCGCGAGGGTATCGTCATTAACCTTGCCGAACTGCGCCTGTACTACTTCCCGGCAGGGAAAAATAGCGTCACCGTTTACCCGATTGGCATTGGCCAGCTGGGCGGCGATACCCTGACGCCGACGATGGTGACAAAAATTTCCGACAAGCGAGCGAATCCGACCTGGACGCCGACGGCCAATATTCGTGCGCGCTACCTGGCGCAGGGCGTAAAACTGCCGGCGGTTGTCCCTGCCGGGCCGGATAACCCGATGGGCCACCACGCAATTCGCCTGGCGGCGTTCGGCGGCGTTTACCTGCTGCACGGCACAAACGCCGACTTCGGCATCGGCATGCGCGTCAGCTCCGGCTGTATCCGCCTGCGCGACGGCGATATCAAAGCGCTGTTTAATACGGTGCCGGTTGGTACTTCGGTGCGTATTATCAACACGCCAATCAAAGCCTCCGTTGAGCCAGACGGCTCACGCCTGGTTGAAGTCCACCAGCCGCTGTCCAAAGCGATTGATGACGATCCTAAAGTCTTGCCGATTGTGCTGAACGAGCAGATGACTAAGTTCCGCAACGCACCGCAGACCGATGCGCAGGTGATGGAACAGGCCATGGAGCACCGCTCCGGGATGCCGGTCAACGTCAATGCTCATGCGGCTGAGCAGCCAGCAAACGAAATCTGAGTTTAAACTTCAGGCGTAAAAAAAGGCCCTGTCGAAAGACAGGGCCTTTTACTTGCAGTGGCATATAACGAATAAGGTCAAACGTATTGAGGGTTAACGTCTGGCTTATTTATAGATGACGGCAGTACCGTGCAGGGTGTTCGGACCGTTAACGGAGGTAATACGGAACGATTTAGCGCCCATTGCATCGGCCTTCGCGGCCAACTGTTCTTCCAGGGAAGAGAGGTTGCTGCCCGCATCGGCGCTGATGTTGCCGATTTTTTGCTGGCCGGCAGGCGTGGCGGAAACTTCAACAGCCGCAAAGCTGGCGAATGAGAGTGAGCTAATAACGGCGGCAGCGAACAGAGTAGTTAAGGTTTTCATGATTTATGTCCTAAGCAGGTGATTGTTAGGTCGTTAAACTTAATTAGTTAACGATCGATAACTAAATGATAAACGTGATCCACATCACACGTCAATACGTTTTTATAACGACCGTTAAGTAATTAAAAAAAACGCTATTTTTCATCGTGATAAGAAATAATTATTTTTCATAACAAGGCGCTGGCTACCGCCGCCGATTATTTTTATAATGAGTGTTCACTAATTAGACAGAGGTTAAACGGCAGGTATGGCAACCGAGACATTAAGTTGCAGTAAAAAAAGCCGTGGCCGTCCAAAGGTGTTTGACAGGGAAGCAGCACTCGACAAGGCCATGACACTCTTCTGGCAGCATGGCTATGAAGCAACATCCATGGCGCATCTGGTAGAAGCCACCGGGGCAAAAGCGCCCACGCTCTACGCGGAGTTCAGCAATAAAGAAGGTCTTTTCCGCGCGGTGCTGGATCGCTACATCGCGCGTTTTGCGGCGAAGCATGAAGCCTGCCTGTTCTATGAAGATCAGACCATGGAGGCCGCGCTGGAGAATTATCTCTCTGCGGTCGCGCAGTGCTTTACCGACAAAAGAACCCCATCGGGCTGCTTTATCATCTGCACCTCATCGGTACTGGCGGCATCGTCGGAAGACATTGCCGAAACGATAAAAGCCCGGCATGCGGTGCAGGAGCAGACGCTGGTGCGGTTCCTGGAGCTACGCCAGCAAAAAGGCGAAATTCCGGCCGAGCGCAACATTCGCTGCCTGGCCAAATACCTGTGCTGCATTATTCAGGGGATGTCGGTCAGCGCTCGTGAGAACGCCAGCTATGAAGAGTTAATGCAGATTGTGAAAACGACGGTGATGCTGATGCCGCAGTTGAAGAAGATCTGATTATGGGGCGGCCTGTGGCCGCCCTTTTTGTTAGCGCTGACGCCCTTTCGCCCAATAGGCCATAAAATTGATGGCCTCGTGCTCGACGCCGCGTTCGCCGATCAAATGGCGGCGCAGCAGCTTAACCACCGTCGATTCCGCCGCCACCCAGCCGTAAAACTCGTTGCTGCCGGTAGTGGCCTTATCCCATAGTAGTTCGTCTTCCGCCTCTTCCTGGACGACTTCATGATGGCTGCTTTCCGGCACCCTCGCCTGCATTTTCACCGCCTGAATCAGGCATTCACCGTGCGTCGCGGAGACGGTTTTGCGCGGCAGCCAGTTGATCTCGGCGAAGCCATAAGCGCTTAAGTCCACGCAGTCGCCCTCTTCCGGGACTTCAAAAAAAGCCTGAACCTTCGGGGGATGTTCCTGATGCGCGAGCATTTCCAGAATGCCGCGCGCGGCAGGCAGCGCGGTTTCATCGGCAACAATCAGCGCATTGCGCAACCCGGCAGGCGGCGTCCACTCATAGCCACCGCTGTCTTCCGGATGAGCCGCGTTAGGCGCCACGATCTGAATAACATCGCCAGGTACTGAATTGATCGCCCATGCGGAAGCCGGGCCTTCGGTGCCATGGCTGACAAACTCCACCGTCACTTCCTGGCGGGCAGGATCGACATGCCGCAGCGTATAGGTGCGAATAATCGGGCGCTTCTCTTTCGGCATCCCCAGGGAAATTTGATACCACTGCCCCTCAGCGGGGAGCGACGGCGGCGTACCATCTTCGGACGGGAACAGCATTTTAATGCGCTGATCCGGCGAGTCACATTTCATCTGCGCCACCTCCGGCCCGCTAAACACCAGGCTCAGCAGCGAAGGCGACACGGCAGTTTTCCGCGCCAGTTGAACGTTAAACAGACGGTAGCCCTGAACTCCAGCCATAGTTTTTCCTTACGCTTAAATTGCAGAATGACGTGAACGGTGGCGGCTGCGCCAGATAACGCCGGACACCACGGTAAATAACACGGCGGCTAAAAAGGCCACCGTAATCAGCGCTGCCTCGGCCCCGGTTTTTGACACCAGCGGCACCAGCATCGCGCAAAGCCCGTAGCCGAGCGTGTGGCTGGTAGCCACCCAGCCCGCCCCGGCTCCGTCGGCGAGTTTGTCGTTCAGCAAAAGCTGGTACGCAGGCGTCGCCAGCGCGGCCCCGAACGACAGCACCGCACAGCCGAGGTAAAACAGCCACAGCTGGAGAGAAATCATCATTGCCAGGCCACAAACCATCAGCGCTCCGGCACTTAACAGCAGCGCCATTGGCGACAGGCGCTGCGGGCGGAGAACGCCAAACTGCGCGGAGAGCGAGGCCACCGCCGCCAGGCTAAGCAGCCATGCAACCTGGTGACTGATGGCCGCCGTATCCGTTGCAAACTGGCGGGCGAGCGCCGGAGAAAGCCCCAGCTGCATCAGGCTTACCGCCGCGGACAGCAGTAAAGCGCAAAGCAAGTACGGCAGGCAGTCAGGGCGAAGGCTGGCGCTTTTGCGCTCTGCGGCAGGCTGCGGCGGCGTGCCCGGTAAGCGCAACAGCATCACCAGCGCAAGCAGAGGCGCAACCATCAACAACCCCAGCGGTGCGAGCGGATGAATGGCCAGCATGCCGGCGGCGCAAAGCGGCCCGAACAGACGGCCACTGCTTAGCCCGGAGCTAATCGTCGCCAGCGCGGCCATGCGTTTTCCTTCCCCCGCTCGCTGCAGCGCCCAGACCTGGCAGGCCGGGACCATCGCCGACACGGTCAGGCCGTAGATAATCCGCGCCACAATTAATATGCCCAGCCCGACGATGCCCGTTACGGTATTCGTTGCCAGCAGCAGGCTGCCGAGCCCCAGCAGCATAAAGCTTGCGCCGTATCCCGCCAGCGCCCACAGCACCACGGGCTTGCTGCCCAGCCGCGCAATCTGTTTTCCCCACCACGGCGAGGACGGTAAGAACAGCATCGATCCGAGCGTGAGCAATGCCGCCCAGACGGACAGGCTCAAATGTGTCTGCATCACCAGCACCGGGATCGCAACCAGTAGGCCATTTTGCCCGACGCCAAGCAGCCCGGCGCTCAGCGCAAGTGGCCAGCAGGAAAGGGATTTTTGCGGCGATTCCGCCAGTTCAAGAGATGTCACAATGTTGCTAACCCGTGGATTGATTGTGCGTATTTGTAAAATTTATTTTAGCGATTCTAACAATTGTTATTGATAATGAGAAACGTTATCGGCAGAATTCGCATTATCATAACGCGTGGAAACTGTTTGATGATGACTTTGCCAAATAAAACTCTGGCCTGGGATGTGGCCGCACAGTGCTTTCTGAATTCCCTTGTTCGCGAAACCAACGACTGGCGACTGACCGACAGCCAGCCCGCCGAACTCATTATCCCGCTGGGTGAACAACAGGCCCTCTACTTCAAAGTGGCCTATTTCTCCCCCACCCAGCATCACCGCTTTGAATTCCCGGCTCGCCTGGTCAATGCCACCGGCAGCCAGCCGGTTGACTTCGCTACCCTGTCCCAGCTGATTATCGATAAACTCCAGCACCAGCAAATGCTGCCGGCCACCGGCTGTGAGGCGTTTTATCAGCGCGTAATGGAAAGCCATGCGCATACCCAACAGGCGATTGAAGCTCGCCATGACTGGAACGGGCTGCGCGAAAAAGCCCTGAACTTTGGTGAAGCCGAGCAGGCATTGCTGGTGGGACACGCCTTCCACCCCGCGCCGAAATCCCACGAACCGTTTAACCAGCAGGAAGCCGAACGCTACCTGCCAGACTTTGCTCCACACTTCCCGCTGCGCTGGTTCGCGGTGGATAAAAGCCATCTGGCGGGTGAAAGCCTGCATCTCAATTTGCAGCAGCGCCTGACGCGCTTTGCCGCTGAAAATGCGCCGCAGCTGCTGAGCGAACTTAGCGACCATCAATGGCTGTTCCCGCTGCACCCGTGGCAGGCAGGCTATCTGCTGGAGCAGGACTGGTGTCAGCAGCTGGTCGCCAAAGGACTGGTGAAAGATTTGGGCGAAGCGGGTGCACCGTGGCTGCCAACCACGTCTTCACGCTCGCTCTACTGCGCCACCAGCCGCGACATGATCAAATTCTCCCTGAGCGTGCGCCTGACCAACTCCGTGCGCACCCTGTCGGTGAAAGAAGTTAAACGCGGAATGCGCCTGGCGCGCCTGGCACAAACTGACCGCTGGCAGACGCTGCAGGCCCGCTTCCCGACCTTCCGCGTAATGCAGGAAGACGGCTGGGCCGGGCTGCGCGATCTGCACGGCAATATCATGGAAGAAAGCCTGTTTGCCCTGCGTGAGAACCTGCTGGTTGAGCAGCCGCAGAGCCAGACTAACGTGCTGGTCTCCCTGACGCAGTCTGCTCCCGACGGCGGTGATTCCCTGCTGGTTGCCGCGGTTAACCGCCTGAGCAGCCGCCTGGGAATTACGCCAAAGCAGGCCGCACACGCCTGGGTCGAAGCTTATTGCCAGCAGGTGCTGAAGCCGCTGTTTACCGCCGAAGCGGATTACGGCCTGGTTCTGCTGGCGCACCAGCAAAACATTCTGGTGGAGATGCAGCAGGATCTGCCGGTCGGGCTTATCTACCGCGACTGCCAGGGCAGCGCCTTTATGCCGCATGCGGCGGGCTGGCTCGACATGATTGGCGAAGCGCAGGCGGAGAACGTCTTCACCCACGAACAGCTTCTGCGCTACTTCCCTTATTACCTGCTGGTGAACTCCACGTTCGCCGTGACCGCCGCCCTCGGCGCTGCGGGTCTGGATAGCGAAGTGAACCTGATGGGCCGTGTACGCAGCGCGCTCAGCGCCGTTCGCGATGAGGTTACGCATAAAACCTGCCTCGACTACGTGCTGGCAAGCCCGCACTGGAACGTGAAGGGCAACTTCTTCTGCTATCTGCACGACCATAACGAAAACACCATCGTCGATCCTTCGGTGATTTATTTCGACTTTGTGAACCCGCTGCAGGCTCAGGAGGGCTGAATGTTTCAGGCAACGATTGTGCACGGCGGCCACGGGCTGCGCTGCGAAAAACTGGGTAAACCCCTGAACCTGAGCTGGGGCCAGGACGGTGGGGCAGTATTGCACTGGCCGGGAGAATTGCCTGCGGGCTGGCTGCGCGACGCGCTGGATCAGATGTTTGTTGCCGCGCCTCAGCTTTCAGCCATCGTGCTGCCGTACGCCGAATGGCGTGAAGAGCCGCAGGCGCTGGTGCTGTTCGATTTGCTGAAAAGCGACATTGTTCACCGCGCGACCTTCTGGCAGCTGCCGCTGTGGCTGAGCACTCCGGCTAATCAGGCTTCCGGTGAGATGGTGTTTGACGCTGAACGCGAAATCTATTTCCCGCTCCGCCCCGCTCGGCCGACGGGCGAGGTTTATCGCCGTTACGATCCGCGCGTTCGCAAAACGCTGAGCTTCCGGGTAGCCGATCCGGCGCTCGACGCCGAGCGTTTTACCCGCTGGATGAACGATCCGCGCGTCGACTATTTCTGGGAGCAAAGCGGCTCGCTGGAGGTTCAAACCGCGTACCTGGCGCGCCAGTTGACCGGCAAACACGCTTTCCCGCTGATCGGCTGCTTTGACGACCAGCCGTTCAGCTACTTCGAAATTTACTGGGCGGCAGAAGACCGCATCGGCCGCCATTATCCGTGGCAGCCGTTCGATCGTGGCCTGCATTTGCTGGTGGGCGAGCAGCAGTGGCGCGGCGCGCACTATGTGCAAAGCTGGCTGCGCGGGCTGACCCACTACCTGCTGCTGGACGAGCCGCGCACGCAGCGTACCGTGCTGGAGCCGCGCGCCGACAATCAGCGCCTGTTCAAGCATCTGGAGCCTGCGGGCTACGCGACGATCAAAGAGTTTGATTTCCCGCATAAGCGCTCGCGCCTGGTCATGGCTGATCGCCACAACTTCTTTAGCGAGGTAGGCCTGTAATGAATCGCAAGGATTGGGATTTTGTTAACCGCCAGTTGGTCGCAAAAATGCTGGCCGAGCTGGAGTACGAGCAGGTTTTTCAGGCCGAGTCGCTGGGCGAAAACCGCCACTGCATCAGCTTAGCCGGTGCCGAGTGGCATTTTAACGCCGAGCGCGGTATCTGGGGCTGGCTGTGGATTGATGCGCAGACGCTGCGCTGCGCGGATGAGCCTGTGTTAGCCCAAACGCTGCTAATGCAGCTCAAGCCGGTGCTGTCGATGAGCGACGCCACCGTGGCCGAGCATATGCAGGATCTGTACGCCACGCTGCTGGGCGACCTGCAGTTGCTGAACGCGCGCCGTGGCATGAGCGCAGAAAACCTTATCGATCTGGACGCTGACCGCCTGCAGTGCCTGCTCAGCGGCCACCCAAAATTTGCCTTTAACAAAGGGCGTCGCGGCTGGGGTAAAGAAGCTCTGGAGCGCTATGCGCCCGAGTATGCCAATACCTTCCGCCTGCACTGGCTGGCGGTGAAACGCGAGCATATGGTCTGGCGCTGCGACAGCGAGCTGGATATCCAGCAGCTCATCGCCGCGGCGATGGACGAGCAGGAGCTGGCCCGCTTTACGCAGGCGTGGCAGGCCAGCGGCCTGGATGACGGCTGGCTTCCGCTGCCGGTGCATCCGTGGCAGTGGCAGCAAAAAATCGCTCTCGACTTTGTGGCCGATCTGGCCGAAGGCAAGATGGTTTCCCTGGGCGAATTTGGCGACCAGTGGCTGGCCCAGCAGTCGCTGCGCACGCTCACTAACGCCAGCCGCCAGGGCGGTTTAGACATCAAGCTGCCGCTGACGATTTACAACACTTCCTGCTATCGCGGCATTCCGGGCAAGTACATTGCCGCCGGGCCGCTCGCCTCCCGCTGGCTGCAAAACGTGTTCACCACGGACAGCACGCTGGTGAAAACCGGGGCGGTTATCCTCGGCGAACCGGCTGCAGGCTACGTCTCCCATGAAGGCTACGCCGCGCTTGCTCAGGCCCCCTATCGCTACCAGGAGATGCTGGGCGTTATCTGGCGCGAGAACCCGAGCCGCTGGCTGAAGCCGGACGAAACGCCGATCCTGATGGCGACCCTGATGGAATGCGACGAAAACAATCAGCCGCTGATTGGGGCGTATATCGCCCGCTCAGGCCTGGACGCGGAAGCCTGGCTGACGCAGATGTTCCGCGTGGTGGTGGTGCCGCTGTACCACCTGCTCTGCCGCTACGGCGTGGCGCTGATTGCCCACGGACAAAATATTACGCTCGCCATGAAAGACGGCGTGCCGCAGCGCGTGCTGCTGAAGGATTTCCAGGGCGACATGCGTCTGGTGAAGGATGAGTTCCCGGAGATGGACTCCCTGCCTCAGGAAGTGCGGGACGTAACCGCCCGCCTGAGCGCCGACTACTTAATTCATGATTTGCAGACCGGCCATTTCGTGACGGTGCTGCGCTTTGTTTCGCCGCTCATGGCTCGCCTTGGCGTGCCGGAGAGACGCTTTTATCAGCTGCTGGCAGCAGTGTTGAGTGATTACATGCAGGAACACCCGCAAATGTCGGCGCGTTTTGCGCTTTTCTCACTCTTTAAGCCACAAATCATCCGCGTTGTGCTGAACCCGGTAAAACTGACCTGGCCTGACCAGGACGGAGGCAGCCGCATGCTGCCGAATTACCTCGAGGATTTGCAAAACCCGCTGTGGCTGGTAACCAGGGATTGAATTATGACAAACACTGTTGATTTTATTGGCGTAGGTATCGGCCCGTTTAACCTGAGCATTGCGGCACTGTCTCATGAAGCTGAGGGATTTAGCAGCCAGTTCTTTGACGGCCGCCCTGACTTTGCGTGGCATCCGGGCATGCTGGTGCCGGACTGCCATATGCAGACCATGTTCCTGAAAGATTTGGTCAGCGCCGTGGCCCCCACCAGCCCGTTCAGCTTTGTGAACTACCTGGTGAAACGTAAAAAATTCTACCGTTTTCTGACCACCGAGCTGCGTACCGTCTCGCGCGATGAGTTTTCGGACTACCTGCGCTGGGCCGCAGAGGGCATGGATAACCTGAAGTTTAACCAGACGGTTGAACGCATTGATTTCGACGAGCAGCGCAAGCTGTTTGTGGTACAGACCGGCCAGGGTGAAACGCTCGCGCGCAATATTTGCCTCGGCATTGGCAAGCAGCCTCACCTGCCGCCGTGCGTAAAAACCGCCACGCCGACCTGCTTCCACGCCAGCGAAATGAGCCTGCGCCTGCCGAATCTGGCCGGTAAACGCGTCACCGTAGTCGGCGGTGGGCAGAGCGGCGCGGATTTGTTCCTTAACGCATTCCGTGGCGCATGGGGCGAAGTCGCCGAAGTTAACTGGGTCTCACGTCGCAATAACTTTAACGCGCTGGATGAAGCCGCGTTCGCCAACGAATACTTCACCCCGGAATACGTCTCTGGCTTTGTGGGCCTGAATGAAGATGCGCGCCAGAAGATGCTCGATGAGCAGAAAATGACGTCCGACGGCATTACCGCCGATTCGTTGCTGACCATCTATCGCGAGCTTTATCACCGCTTTGAAGTGCTCGGCCAGCCACGCAATGCGCGCCTGCTGCCGAGCCGCTCGGTCACCGGCCTTGAAAGCCGCGGCCAGGGCTGGCAGCTGCTGTTGGAACATCACCTCGACAAGGGCTATGACACGCTGGACAGCGACGTGGTTATCTTCGCGACCGGCTACCGCCCAACGCTGCCGCAAATGCTTTCGCCGCTGATGCCGCGCATGACGATGCTCGACGAGTGCAATTTCAAGGTGCGCGATGACTTTACGCTGGAGTGGAACGGCCCGGCCGGAAATAACATCTTCGCGGTCAACGCCAGCATGCAAACCCACGGGATTGCCGAGCCACAGCTGAGCCTGATGGCGTGGCGCTCCGCCAAAATTCTGAATCGCGCGCTGGGGCGTGATTTGTTCGATCTCAGTACGCCGCCCGCGCTGATCCAATGGCGCAGCGGCAGCCGGGAAAAACCGCAGCACAGTGCTGCTTCCTTAACTCACTATTCCTCTAAATCATTCGAAATGCAGCCCGGCGCTAACTGAGCACATCCCCCGAAACGTAGGCCGCTACGGGACGGGGGATTGCCGTTAACACCGGGACAGATTGAAGGGTAACGAGGACACAGCATATTTGGGCCGATGTTTGTCAGCCCGTGTGAAGGAACAATGATGATAACCAAAAAGCAAACGCTTTGGGCGCTTAACCCGTTACTGCTCGCCATGATGGCGCCGGCAGTCGCACAGCAAACCAGTGACGAGACGATGGTGGTTTCCGCCAACCGCAGCAACCGCACCGTCGCCGAAATGGCCCAAACCACCTGGGTGATTGAACAGGCCGAACTGGAGCAGCAGATCCAGGGCGGCAAAGAGTTTAAAGACGCGCTGGCCCAGCTGATCCCCGGCCTTGACGTCAGCAGCCAGAGCCGCACCAACTACGGCATGAACGTCCGTGGTCGCCCGCTGGTAGTACTGGTTGACGGCGTACGCCTCAACTCTTCCCGTACCGACAGCCGCCAGCTGGACTCTATCGATCCGTTCAACATCGATCATATTGAAGTTATTTCCGGCGCAACCGCCCTTTACGGCGGCGGCAGTACCGGCGGACTTATCAACATCGTGACCAAAAAAGGCCAGAAGGATACCCAGGTAGAATTTGAAACCGGGATCAAGAGCGGCTTTAACAGCAGTAAAGATCACGATGAACGCGTCGCCAGCGCCATTTCCGGCGGTAACGACCATATTTCCGGCCGTGCGTCGGTAGCCTACCAGAAGTTTGGCGGCTGGTTTGACGGCAACGGCGATGCCACGCTGCTGGATAATACCCAGACCGGCCTGCAGTATTCCGACCGCCTGGACGTGATGGGCACCGGCACGCTGAACATCGACGAAAACCAGCAGCTGCAGTTAGTCACCCAGTATTACAAAAGCAAGGGTGACGATGATTACGGCCTGAACCTCGGGAAAAACTTCTCCGCCATCAGCGGCTCAAGCAGCCCGTACGTCAGCAAAGGCCTGAATTCTGACCGTGTGCCGGGCACCGAACGTCACCTGATCAGCATGCAGTATTCCAATAGCGATTTCCTCGGCCAGGAGCTGGTGGGCCAGGTTTACTATCGCGACGAGTCGCTGCTGTTCTATCCGTTCCCGACGGTGAATGCGAACAAGAAAGCGACCGCGTTTTCTTCTTCCCAGCAGGATACCAATCAGTACGGCGCGAAGCTGACGATGAACAGCAAGCCGCTCGACGGCTGGCAGCTGACCTACGGCCTGGACGCCGACCACGAGCGCTTTACCTCTAACCAGATGTTCTTCGATCTGGCGCAGGCCAGCGCCTCCGGCGGCCTGAACAATCAGAAGATTTATACCACCGGGCGTTACCCGTCGTATGACATCAGCAACCTGGCCGCCTTCCTGCAGTCCAGCTATGACATCAACGATATCTTTACCCTGAGCGGCGGCGTGCGCTACCAGTACACCGAGAATAAGATTGATGATTTCATCGGCTTCGCGCAGCAGCAGCAACTTGCGGCCGGTACGGCAAAATCTGCCGACGCTATCCCTGGCGGCTCCACCGACTACGATAACTTCCTGTTCAACGCCGGTTTGCTGATGCACATCACCGAGCGCCAGCAGGCCTGGCTGAACTTCTCCCAGGGCGTAGAGCTGCCGGATCCGGGTAAATACTACGGCCGCGGCACCTATGGCGCAGCGGTTAACGGCCATCTGCCGCTGACCAACAGCGTCAACGTAGACGCCAGCAAGCTGCAGGGCGTGAAGGTTGACTCCTACGAGCTGGGCTGGCGCTACACCGGCGACAACCTGCGCACGCAGATTGCAGCCTACTACTCGCTGTCCGATAAGAGCGTGCTGGCGAATAAAGACCTGACCATCAGCGTCGTGGACGACAAGCGTCGTATTTACGGCGTGGAAGGCGCGGTAGACTACTTTATTCCGGATACCAACTGGAGCACCGGCGCGAACTTTAACGTCCTGAAAACGGAATCTAAGGTTAACGGCAGCTGGCAGAAGTATGACGTGAAGGTGGCAAGCCCGTCGAAAGCGACTGCCTACATCGGCTGGGCGCCAGATCCGTGGAGCCTTCGCGTGCAGAGCACCACCTCCTTTAACGTGAGCGACGCGGCAGGCTACAGCGTAGACGGCTATACCACCGTCGACCTGCTCGGCAGCTACGATCTTCCGGTGGGTAAACTCAGCTTCAGCGTAGAAAACGTCTTTGACCGTGACTACACCACCGTCTGGGGCCAGCGTGCACCGCTGTACTACAGCCCGGGCTATGGCCCTGCTTCACTGTATGACTACAAAGGCCGCGGCCGCACCTTCGGCATGAACTACTCCGTTAAGTTCTAAGCTGTACCCCTTGCCCGGCACCTGCCGGGCAAGTTCACTCGCTTACCCTTCCTAACAGTTTATCCCTCGACCAGCGCCAAATAGTCTTTTAAAAATAAGGGATATTTAAGCCTCTCTTATGACCGGAGACGATATGCAAATTGGGTTTATTGGCGTGGGCAGCGTGATAGAAACGGCTTATCTGCCGGCCATTCAGCGGCTTTCCCGGCGGGATGTGGTTTGCTATGGCTTTGATCCCGCGCCACGCTACCGTTCAGAATCCATTACGCTGTTACCGTCTTTGCCGCAGCTGTTGGCCCTGCCGCTGGATCTGGTATTTATCACCACCTCATCGCTCCAGCATCTGCCGATGCTTAAAAGCGTGCTGCAGCAAAGCCCGGTGCCCGTGGTGGTGGAAAAACCTGTCGCGGCCACGCGACAGCAGCTTGATGAACTTGACGCCCTGCTAAGTGACCCGGCCGTTGCCGCCAGGGTTCTCGCCCTGGATCACTGGATGGTGAGAACCGATGCGGCACGGTTTATTGAGCGCCTGGAAGATATCGACCGTATTGAGGGCTTTTTACTTGAGCCGAGCGGCTTTAATGCCGCCGGAGAGCCCATCGCGCTCAATTTTGCCACCGGCGAGCCCGATACTCGCGAGCTGCGCCATCCGGACGGCGTTATCGTGGATATCGGCACGCACGTGCTGGCGATGATGCGGGAAACGTTGATGCAGGCAGGTGCCGACGAGTCGCTGGAGCTTGAATTGTTGCTGGCCAAAGACCGGCTCGGCAACGGTATTTTACCCGGCGACTTCACCACCGCAGAAGGCCAGGCGCTGCTGCGCGGCCAGCTTGGCGGGGTCCCCTGCGTACTGCAACTGAACAAATACGCCGGACCAGCCGGGGGGCAAAAAGGAATAAATATCGTGCTGAAAAATGGCAGCGTGATTGCCGTCGACCGCCGTGGCACAGAGGAAACGCTGACCATAGACGATGAACCCGAGCTGAACATGAGCGGCCCGCTGTACGACCGCTGCCTGAGCGAAGTTATTTTTGGCGACGAAACGCTGTTTGAGCGGTCGCCGCAGGCAATACCCGCCTTAACCCGCCGCAGAATGCAGGAAGTCAGGGCCTTACTGACGTTGCAACAAACGCTGCGTGGCGAGCACTAAAAACGCAAAACCCGCCGTGGCTGGCGGGTTTTCTTTAACGCTGGATATCAGGCTTTGTTCAGCACCAGCTGGCCTTTGCTATCCAGAGGGATCTGGGTGCCGGGGTCTTTATCCATGCGGATTTTACCCTGCTGATCGCCGATTTTGTAGGTGACGTCATAGCCGAGCATTTTCTCTGACTTGTCATACACCGTCTTACAGCGCTGCTGAGAGGTGGTATAAGTGTCCCCATCCTGCATCGCGCCCTGCACCTGGTTCCCGGCATAACCGCCGCCCAGCGCACCGACGACCGTGGCAACATCTTTCCCGCGACCGCCGCCAAACTGATGACCCAGTACGCCACCGGCCACCGCGCCCAAGGCAGAACCCAGAATACGGTTCTCATCCTGGACAGGCTTACGGTGCGTCACGGCCACATTCCGGCATTCCTGACGCGGCGTTTTTACCGTTTCCTTGATTGGCGTCGCAGACACCACCTGTGCATACTGGGGACCACGGTCAAACACGTTCAAACTGGCTACCGCAGCCACGCCCAGCGCAGCGGCCACGCCAATACCAATACCCGCTAACATTGATTTATTCACAGGACATCCTCCTGACCTTGTTGTTAACCTAATTTTGCACTGCGGTGACAGCTTTGAGAAATCAGACAACGGATCAAAAGTGCGGGATTGTGTGGCGACAAGGCGTGTTTAAGACAACTCTGAGCCGCCACTTAGGAATATGCCGAGTTTTATGCTGGTTACCGGCAATAAAAAACCCGGCGCGGTGGCCGGGTTTCAAAAGAGTAAAAACTCAGTGCAGCTTCAGGCGCGGGCGGATCACCCGGTTGATGCTGCCTACCAGCATCATCAGGCCGGTTTTGAAGTAGCCGTGCAGCGCAATCTGGTGCATACGGTACAGGGAGATGTACACGAAACGGGCGATGCGGCCTTCTACCATCATCGAGCCGCGCATCAGGTTACCCATCAGGCTGCCGACGGTGGAGAATTTGGACAGCGAAACCAGCGAGCCGTGATCTTTGTAACTGTAGGCTTTGAGCGGCTGGCCTTTCATCTGCGCAAGAATGTTGGTCAATGCGCGGGAAGCCATCTGGTGCGCAGCCTGAGCGCGTGGAGGCACGAAGCCACCTTCAGGACGAGCGCAGGAAGCGCAGTCGCCGATTGCGTAGATATCCGGGTCGCGCGTGGTCTGCAGCGTCGGCTCAACCACCAGCTGGTTAATGCGGTTAGTCTCAAGGCCGCCGATATCTTTCATAAAGTCTGGCGCTTTGATCCCCGCCGCCCAGACCATCAGGTCCGCTTCGATAAACTCGCCGTCTTTGGTGTTCAGGCCATGCGCTTCGGCGCTGGTGACCATGGTTTGCGTCAGCACGCGAACGCCAAGCTTGGTCAGTTCGCTGTGTGCTGCGGCGGAAATACGTGGCGGCAGCGCAGGCAGGATACGCTCCCCGGCTTCCACCAGCGTGACGTTCAGCGCTTCGTTAGTCAGCCCTTTGTAGCCGTAGCTGTGCAGCTGCTTAACGGCGTTATGCAGTTCAGCGGACAGCTCAACCCCGGTCGCCCCACCGCCGACGATAGCGATGTTAACCTTGCCGCTCGCGCCGAGGTTTGAGGAGTACTTCAGGAACAGGTTCAGCATCTCAGAATGGAAGCGACGCGCCTGGTGTGGGTTGTCGAGGAAGATGCAGTTTTCTTTTACGCCAGGGGTGTTGAAGTCGTTGGAGGTACTCCCCAGGGCCATCACCAACGTGTCGTAAGGCACCTTACGCTCGGGCACCAGCAGCTCGCCCTTCTCATCGCGCAGCTCGGCGATGGTCAGCGTTTTGCTTTCACGGTTGATGTCCACCACGGAGCCCAGCTGGAACTGGAAGTTATGGTTACGCGCGTGCGCCAGGTAGCTCAACGCATCCACGCCTTCATCCAGCGAACCGGTTGCCACTTCATGCAGCAGCGGCTTCCACAGGTGGCTGTGGTTACGGTCTACCAGGGTGATTTTGGCTTTTTTGCCGCGGCCCAGTTTTTTACCCAGCTGAGTCGCCAGCTCCAGACCACCAGCCCCACCGCCGACAATCACTATTTTTTTCAATGGTGTAGTCAACTTGACCCCCTAAAATATTAACCAATTGTTAATTAAAAGTTATCTAAATAGCCTTTAATTAACAAAGGGTTACTGCACGTTTAACGCTTAACTTTACCGAGAATAACATGAAGGGTGCATTGGTCATACCAAAATTGATATACATCAATTTTTATGCCGAAAAGATAAACAAAAGGCCAGCACGAGGCTGGCCTGTTTTAGTGCGCGGGAAAATTAGCCCAGGGTCTTAAAAGCCTTAATGCGCTGTAAATGCGTGGAGATATTTTTGAACTTATGCGTCTGCTGCTCGTCCCAGACGATTTCGTAATAGGAATGCAGCGCTTCTGCCGTGCGCCGGTTGTCCAGCGCTTCGTCGTTGCGTGAGAGGATAGCCAGGCAGCGATCGCGGTTCTTCTCGCGGAAGTTCTGCACGCACTTGGTGGTGATATCGGCGTACTCTTCCGGCCTGTTGATTTTCCCTTCCATGTTTTCATGGGGGTAAAGGTTCGGGTTGAAGATAACCTGCCGCATATCGCAGAGAAAACCGATACGTTCCGCCCAGAATCCCCCCAGACCCACGCCGCAAATCAGCGGCCGTTCGTCGTCGGTAAGCTGCTGCATTTTATCGACTTCTTTCAGCAGATGCTGCATGTCGTGCTTCGGATGCAGCGTGCTGTAGCTGATGAGCCGCACGTCGGGATCGATAAACTGAAGCTGCAGCACTTTTTCATGGTTACCGGGACTGTTTGAGTCAAAACCGTGTAAATAGATAATCATTGCATCCTCACCGCATACCACCAGGCCTCACGGCCTGAATATTAGACGCCCGCCTTCTGGGCCTGCCACTGCTCGTGCAGCGCCTCCAACTGCTGGTTCACCTGCTTCCAGCGCGCCGATGAACGCAGCTCCTGACGGGTAAATGAACCTTTATGATACAAACCTGTAACACGTTCTGCTTTGACCGGCGACAGGTTATCCAGCACGCTCACCGCCCCACTACGATTATTGCAGACGAGGATCATATCGCAACCCGCGTCCAGCGATGCCTGCCCGCGTTCGGCGTAACTGCCCATGATGGCCGCGCCTTCCATCGACAGATCGTCGGAGAAGATAACGCCGTTAAAGCCCAACTCTCCTCGCAGTACCGTTTTTAGCCAATACTCCGAACCGCTCGCCGGGCGTGGGTCAACTTCATCGTAGATGACGTGGGCTGGCATGATGGCATCCAGCTTGTTCTCGCTAATCAGCGAGGCAAAAATACGCATATCATGCTCGCGAATTTCCGCTTTAGGCCGCGGGTCGTGCGGCGTTTCTTTGTGGGAATCAGCGGTGACCGCGCCGTGGCCCGGGAAGTGTTTGCCGGTGGTTTTCATGCCTGCGGCATGCATACCGTCGATAAAACGGGTTGCCATCGCCAGCGCTTTGGACGGATCTTCATGATAAGAGCGCTCGCCAATCGCCGCGCTGATATGCCCGATATCCAGCACCGGCGCGAAGCTGATGTCGATATCCATGGCGATCATTTCGCTCGCCATCAGCCAGCCTGCTTCTGCCGCCAGCTTGCCGCCCTCTTCGAGCCCGCGAAGTGCCGCAAAAGATTGCGCCGCAGGCAGGCGAGTAAACCCCTCACGGAAGCGCTGGACGCGCCCGCCTTCCTGGTCGACGGCCACAACCAGACGGTTGTACGAAGCTTCACGGATCTGGCGAACCAGCTCGCGCAGCTGCTCCGGATCGTGGTAGTTACGGGTAAAAAGAATCAAACCGCCGACCAGAGGGTGCTGCAAAATTTCACGCTCTTCGGCATCCAGCTCAAAGCCGGCCACATCCAACATTACTGGGCCCACAATACTCTCTCCTGATGTTTCATCGCTCGCAGCGCGCGCCATGCGTCGTCTGCCAGCGTAATAAAGTTTTGCTCCCCGGTTTGCTGCCAGCGGCATTCGTACCAGGACGCCATAAGTAACGCAATCCACGGCTGCCAGCGCGCAACCTGGCGACGAAGACGCTCGACGCAGAGCGATGCCTGACCGGCATATAGCCCCAACAACGCTTCGCCATCGACAACGTTCGCGGCCTGCACCGCCGCCAGCTCGAGCGCAATATCGCCGTCCCCGGCATATTCCCAGTCGATAAGCCCCAGCTTTTCACCCTGCCGCACGAGATTCCCTGCATGAACATCCATATGCAGCGGCGCCAGCCGAAGAGGCCGGGGCTCTTTGCGACGCTTCAGGCGCTTTAATTCACGTAGCCAGCTCAGGGTGCGTCTTTTCGGGCTGCTTACCTGCCAGTAGTACTCCAGCAGCGGGACAAGGCTAATCCGCCAGCCAAAGCACGGCTGGCGATGAAGATAATATAACAGGCTTGTTAATTCAGTGAGCGGGGCCAGGTTCGGCGAAACCTCCCCATCGAGCCATCGGGTGAACAGCCAGCCTTCTGCCAGACAATAAGGTTTTGGGGCAATCCCCGCCGGTAAACGCTTTAGCGCACGATAATGACGCTGAAGAGAGACGCCGGGCAGGCGTGCATCGGGAAGTCTTCTCGCGGCAAAACATTCGCCCTCGCTGACGACCCGATAGCTTGTGCCGCTGAGGCCTTCAAGAGCAGAAAAACAACCGGCAGCCTGAGCCGCCGGAAGATATCGAGTTACTGCCGCATCGAGCGATGCCTTAGTTGGTTTGCTGAACAGCACCGCTACCCGACCAGATGATTTCGCCGGTCTGCACCAGCATCAGCTGCATTTTCAGCGTTGGCGTGTTCACGTTGCCGCTGGCGTTGGTATAGAGCACGTACTGCGCACCGGTGTTACGCGCAATGCCGATGGCTTTGCTTCGCGTGCCCAGGCTGTCCTGCGGCGAGAGCCCAAGCTGCTGCTTCGCCATAGAGAGCTGCTGGGCAGAGACCAGCGTAAACTTGTTATTATTCGCCAGCGCACCGCGCAGGGCTTCCGTCGCGCTGCTGGTTTGCAGACTGCCGTTGGTGCGGTTGTTGACGCTGTCCACCAGCAGAACGCTACCTGGCGTCACGCCTTCCGCCTGCAGCATTTTACTGACCATCGGCTGCATGGAGCTGTTCCAGTCGTAGGTCCGCACTTTTGGCTGCGCCGGGATCGTCGGCTCTGGTTGTTCAACAGGGCCAGGCTGCGTTGGCACGGTCGGGACCGTTGGTACCGTCGGCTCCGGCTGAGCTGGCTGCTCAACGCCTGGTTTAGCCTCTTCTACCGGGGCCGGCTGCTCGCCGCGATTAATACACCCGGTCAGTATCAGCGCCACCGCGGTGACGGCCAGATAACGATGAAGTCCCCTAATCAAAATTCGCTCCTTACAGAGAGAGAAAGACGTACTTTTTTAGCTCCAGGCCAGGCTGCAGTCGAGTCAATACGCTGCGAAGACTGCGCCGGGAGAACGAGGGTACGCACTTTTTCAAGCGGGTGGATTTCCAGCCCTTTTGCATCGTACCAGTAGAAACGATAGTACAGCGTGACCGGTTTATGCTGCTCATTATACAGCGACGACTCGGCCACCGTGGCACCGTTGCGCTGAGAGATATCCGGTTTTTCAGCGCTAATCCCGGCGGCAAGCACCGCCGCTTCCATAACCAACGTCTGGTCACCGTTCACCGGAATGGCCGGGCGAGAGCTACAGCCTGCCACCAGCAGCATGGCTAATAAACACAGGGAAAAGCGCGGCATCGGATCAGTCCTTATGCGCCAGCATTGGGCCAAGCGGACGGCCACCCAGCAGGTGCATGTGAATGTGGTATACCTCCTGCCCACCGTGACGGTTGCAGTTCATGATCAGGCGGTAGCCGTCAGCGGCAATCCCTTCCTGCTCTGCAATTTTAGCCGCAACGGTCATCATGCGCCCCAGCGCAAGTTCGTGCTCTGCCTTAACGTCATTGGCGGTGGGGATAAGCACGTTAGGAATGATGAGAATGTGGGTAGGTGCCTGCGGGGAAATATCACGAAATGCGGTAACCAGTTCGTCCTGATAAACCACATCCGCCGGAATTTCACGACGAATAATTTTACTGAAAATAGTTTCTTCGGCCATGACCTGTTCCTTGAAGGAGAAAACGGTGATGGGAGTATGAGCGAGGCGCTCATTTGACTCAACCTTCTGAACGCTTTTCTTTGGTTAAGTGCTGACCTTTAAAACAAATTCACGCTTTGTCAGCAACAAAAAAGGGAGGCTTTCGCCTCCCTTATCGCTCCCCGAACAAACTTAGTTGTTACGGATCCACTCATCCATTTCGGTTTTCAGGTTATCGGACTTGGTGCCGAAAATAGCCTGAACGCCGGAACCTGCGACAACTACACCTGCTGCACCCAGCTTCTTCAGGCCAGCCTGGTCGACTTTGGCAACGTCGGCCACGCTAACACGCAGACGGGTGATACAAGCGTCGAGGTTAGTGATGTTTTCTTTACCGCCGAAAGCGCTAACCAGGGCAGGAGCCATTTCGCTGGTAACGCCAGCGGTGGTTTCTGCGGTGGCGTCTTCACGACCCGGGGTTTTCAGATCCAGTGCCTTAATCAGTACGCGGAAGATGGTGTAATACACGATCGCGTAGCAGATACCGACAATTGGGAACAGCCACAGTTTGCTGCTGTTACCGCTCAGCACGATGAAGTCAATCAGACCGTGAGAGAACGACGTCCCGTCACGCATACCCAGCAGAATACAGATTGGGAATGCCAGACCCGCCAGAATCGCGTGAATCACGTACAGGATCGGCGCCACGAACATGAAGGAGAATTCGATTGGCTCGGTGATACCGGTCAGGAACGAAGTCAGCGCGGCGGAGATCATGATCCCGCCCACTTTTGCACGGTTCTCTGGTTTAGCAGAGTGCCAGATAGCAATCGCCGCAGCCGGCAGGCCGTACATTTTGAACAGGAAGCCACCGGACAGTTTGCCCGCAGTTGGGTCGCCTGCCATATAACGTGGGATATCACCGTGGAACACCTGGCCCGCAGCGTTGGTGTATTCACCAATCTGCATCTGGAATGGAACGTTCCAGATGTGGTGCAGACCAAACGGTACCAGGCAGCGCTCGATGAAGCCATAGATACCGAAGGCAACGACCGGGTTCTGGTATGCAGCCCACTGAGAGAAGGTCTGAATAGCCGTACCGATTGGTGGCCAGATGAAGGACAGCACAATACCGGTGAAGATAGCGGCCAGGCCGGAGATGATCGGCACAAAGCGTTTACCGGCGAAGAAGCCCAGATACTCAGGCAGCTTGATGCGGTAGAAACGGTTAAACATGTATGCGGCAATTGCACCGGAGATGATACCGCCGAGAACGCCGGTGTCCGCCAGGTGTTTAGCGGCAATTTCTTCCGCAGGCAGGTGCAGAACCAAAGGCGCAACCACGGCCATGGTTTTCACCATGATGCCATAGGCCACGACTGAAGCCAGAGCAGACACGCCGTCGTTATTAGTGAAGCCCAGCGCAACACCGATAGCAAAGATAAGCGGCATGTTGGCGAAGACAGAACCGCCCGCTTCCGCCATAACATGGGATACAACAACCGGCAGCCAGCTGAAGTTTGCAGAACCGACGCCTAGCAGAATACCTGCGATAGGCAGTACGGATACTGGCAGCATCAGCGATTTACCCACCTTTTGCAGGTTAGCAAATGCATTCTTAAACATAATAGAGAGTGCTCCTGAGTATTTGTGCTTTTTTTGTACGCATTTACGCATCGAACCGGGGGGAGAACCGGTTCATAAACAGGACATCTAAGTGTCCTTTTATTTATTACGCAGAGTAAAATAAATAACGAAAACTTTGTTTGACGGCTATCACGTTTCTCAGCCAGCCGCGCGAAAAACTTTCATTAATTTACATAACACGCGTACAAATGATTCAAAACGAGCATGCACCGCCCATTTTATGGCGGTGCACTTTACTCGCTTAGGCTATTAATTACGAGCTTTAAAATAACTATGGATTTCAGAGAGATTGCAGGCGGGACAAGGGGATGTGGAACAAATCAGCAAAGTTCTGCGTCGTCGCGGTCGCCAGTTCTTCCAGCGAAACGCCCTTCAATACGGCCATATACTCGGCCACATCGCGCGTCATGGCCGGCTGGTTTTCTTTGCCGCGATGCGGCACCGGCGCAAGATACGGCGAGTCCGTTTCCACCAGCATTCTGTCCAGCGGCACATAACGCGCCGCATCACGCAGCTGCTCGGCATTGCGGAAGGTCACAATGCCGGAGAACGAAATATAAAACCCCATATCCAGCAGCTTGCCCGCCGTTTCTCTGTCTTCCGTGAAACAGTGTAGTACCCCACCGCACTCTGTCACTTTTTCTTCCTGCAGAATGCTCAGGGTATCGGCGCGGGCATCACGGGTATGCACAATCACCGGCTTGTTCAGCTCGCGACCGATACGAATGTGGTGACGAAACGATTCCTGCTGGCGCGGTTTTGTTTCCGGCGTATAGAAGTAATCCAGCCCCGTTTCCCCCATCGCGATAACGCCCGGCTCGGCGGCCAGACGGCGCAGATCTTCAACGTCGTACTCTTCATCCTGATTCAGTGGATGCACGCCACACGAGAAGGCCACGTTATCGCGCTCGCCCACCAGCTCGCGCATGCCGCGGTAACCTTCCAGGGTCGTGGCAACGGCCAGGCAAAACTTCACGTCCCTGGCGGCGGCTTTGTCCAGAACGTCATCAACGTTTTTATGCAGGGATTGATAATCCAGGCCATCGAGATGGCAGTGTGAGTCGACCAGAAACATAGTAATACTCTTAGAGATGATGTGAGTGAAGCAGTGCGCCAGGCCGGGCCAGACGCTCCCACGTAAGAAGGCTTTCCGTGAGCAACAGCTCGCGGTTAACACCCACCACGTTGAGCAGCTCTTCGCGACAGGTGAACAAATGGTGTAAAAGGCTCTGCAATACGGCAGAAGAATATCGGGCGCTAAGCCTGGCGACTAACGGCTGCATATCAGCATTTGTTAACCAGGCCCCGGCGCCCTGCTGCCACTTGAGGGCATCCAGAAGCAGCGCGCACAGCCAGTGAAGGCGGCGAGCGGCGTCCTCATGATTCAACGCCGGTAGCAGTGCCAGCATATTGCCGGCATCCTCCGCCTGAGTCAGCTTCTCACAAAGCTGCTGGCGGGCCTTCCACTGGTCCGGCTGCAGGAGGGCAAGCGCGGCGGCGGGCGCCCCAGAGCTGAGGCGTAAAGCAGCCTGCAGCTCCTCTGCGGACATAGTTATTTCACGCCCCAGCCACGCAAGAGAAAAACCTTCGTCCGGCGGCGCAAGGTGCCAGTAAAGGCAGCGGCTGCGCAACGTCGCGGGCAAATGCGCAGGCTCGCGGCTGCTCAGAAAGAACCAGGTATTTTTCGGCGGTTCTTCCAGCGTTTTCAGCAGCGCGTTCGCCGCGGCTTCGGTCAGCATATCGGCATCTTTAAGCCAGACAACTTTGGCCCCGCCCTGCTGGGCATGACCGTAAAGCTTTTCGGTAATGACGCGAACCGCATCAATCCCGAGGCTTGATTTGCCCTTTTCTACCTCAAGGGAGTAGCTGTCGGGATGCGTTCCCGCCTGCATCAGCTGGCAGCTATGGCAGCGGCCGCAGCTTTTGTTGCCTTCCGGGCTTTGGCACATCAGCCAGCGGCAGAGGGCGTAGATTAAGGCATCGTCGCCCAACCCCGGTAGGGCATGAAGCAACAGAGCATGATGTCCGCGGCCGGCCTGATACTGGCCGATAAGCTGCTCAAACGCGCCGCGTAGCCACGGATACCATTTCACTATTTTTGCTCCCGGAACCAGCTCAGAACGGCCTTGCGCACGGCCAGGGAAACGTCATCCAACGGCTGAGTCGCATCGATAGTTTTAATGCGTCTGTCGCTGTTGGCCAGTTCCAGATAGCGAGCACGAGTACGGTTAAAGAAGTCGATTGATTCCTGCTCAATGCGGTCAAGCTCGCCACGAGCGCGCGCGCGCGTCAGGCCTACTTCCGGCGTCACGTCGAGATAAATTGTCAGGTCAGGATAAAAATCACCCAGAACGGTGTTGCGCAGCGCCATCAACAGGTTCTGGTCAATCTGACGCCCTCCCCCCTGATACGCCTGGGTGGAGAGATCGTGGCGGTCGCCAATAACCCAGCTACCGCGCGCCAATGCCGGTTTGATAACCGTCTCTACCAGTTGGATGCGTGCCGCGTAAAACATCAGCACCTCTGCTTTATCGGTCACCTTCTCATCGCCGATGCCGGCGTTGTTGAGCGTTAGCTCGCGCAGGCGTTCAGCGAGCGGCGTGCCGCCGGGCTCACGCGTAAAAGTCATCTCGCTGATACCCAGCTCTTTTAACGTCGCCACAACCACGTTATGGGCGTTGGTTTTCCCCGCGCCTTCCAGTCCTTCGATGACGATAAATTTACTGTCCATTCTTATCCTTGAGAGCTTTGATATAAACCTGTACCGCCTTGTTATGGCTGGCGAGGTTAGTGCTAAAGGTATGGCCACCCTTACCATCAGCAACAAAATAGAGATACGGCGTTTTAGCCGGGTGCGCGGCCGCTTGCAAAGACGCCTCGCTCGGCACGGCAATCGGCCCCGGCGGCATGCCGCTAATCACATAGGTGTTATAAGGCGTCGGCGTCTCGAGATCTTTGCGCGTTAGCTTACCATTATAGCTGTCGCCCATCCCGTAGATAACGGTTGGATCGGTCTGCAGACGCATGCCAATGCGCAGGCGGTTGATAAAGACAGAAGCGACCTGGTCACGCTCACCCGCCACCGCGGTCTCTTTCTCAATAATTGAGGCCATGGTCACCAGGTCGTTTTCAGTTTTGTACGGTAAACCGTCGACCTTGCTTTCCCATGCTTGTGCCACAGCTTTGACCATTTTTTGATGAACGCGCTTGAGCAAGGCAACGTCCGTGGTATTGGCGGTGTACATCCAGGTGTCCGGGTAGAACCAGCCTTCAACCCACTCCGGGTGCTCAAATTTGAGCGTTTCCGCCACGGTCGCATAGCTGTCGTCTTTTAGCGTGTGCTGAATATAAGGCGCGTCACGCAGCTGTTCGAGTAAATCGCTCAGGCGCATACCTTCAACCAATCGCAGCGGGAACTGGGCTTCTTTTCCGCTGGCAAGCAGGCGCAGCATGTCGGTGACCGTCATCCCCGGCGTGAGGCGATAGGTGCCCGCCTTAAAATTCGCCAGCTCAGGCTCTACGCGCAGCAGCCACTGAAAGACACGCGGTCGCACGATCAGTTTCTCTTCATAAAGCTGGGTGCCCAGCGCCAGGCGCCCGGTGCCCTGCTTCAGCGTGAAAATGGTTTCCTGATTGATCGGCAGCGGCGCTTTTGCCAGCTGGCGTACCTTCCACATGCCAGCCCCGGCGGCGATTCCCAGGACAATCAACAGAACCAGAAAGAAACGTAAAATCTTTTTCATCGGTAATCGGTTACTCACAAAGTGGGGCTAAAAAACGGTAAAGCTCGCGCGACGTATACTGCCAGTCCTGGGCCTGGTTTACCGGCACCACCGGCATCAGCGCGTTGCAAATAATGACCTCATCCGCACCCGCCAGAGTTTCTGGCCCTTCGCTGACCTCATGGATCCTCCATGGGGAACCGCTGAGATGCGAAATGATGCGCTGCCGCATGGTGCCATTAACGCCTGCACCGTCGATACGCGGGGTGTAAACGTCACGTCCTTTGCGCCAGAATAAATTAGCCGCACAGCATTCCACCAGGCTCCCCTGGCTGTCAAGAACCAGCGCCTCCTGGGCAGTCGTCTGTTCAAGATGCGTACGGATAAGCACCTGTTCAAGCCGGTTAAGATGTTTAATGCCTGCCAGGGCAGGATTGATCCCTAATTTTACCGGGCTGAGCGCCAACGTAATCCCCTGCCCGCGCCAGGCGGAGTAAAAAGCAGGATCAGGCGAGAGGGAAAGCATTCGCGTAGGCTGCGTACAATTTGAGGCGCTATAGCCGCGCCCGCCGGCCCCACGAGAAATAATCACCTTCAGAACGGCACGGGATTCGGATGCTGCCAGCATAGTCATCTCTTCGTTGAGCCTGCCCCAGTCAACCGGCGCGATCGTCAGCGCCTCGCAGGCATGCTGCAGACGGCGAAGATGATCGGCCTGAAAGCGAACGGCGCCGTCGATGACGCTTGCCGTGGTAAAACAGCCATCGCCAAACTGAATCGCCCGGTCGTTTGCCGGGAGTGCGTCCTGCCACTGACCATTGATAAGAAACATAGAGATTCCTCAGGTGACGGAAACGTAAGGTTGCCAGAGGGATTCGCGGGCGACAAGAGGGGAATTCTGAACAGCAAAAGGGCCCGTAAGGGCCCCTGAGACGGCTAGCGAAGTTCATTGCTTCAAAATGCCCCGACCCGGGACTTATAAAAACAATGAAGTGTGTTCACTGGCTTGCCCCAAACAGTCGAAAACCACTTTTTTCGGCTGTTTGTCATCAATCTGAGGGCCCGTAAGCGGGCCCTTTCAGAAACGGTTAGACCTTCTTGAAGATCAGAGAACCGTTAGTACCACCGAAACCGAAGGAGTTACACAGGGTGTACTCCATACCGCTAACCTGGCGAGCTTCGTGCGGCACAAAGTCGAGGTCGCAGCCAACATCCGGGTTATCGAGGTTGATGGTCGGCGGAACAGCCTGATCGCGCAGCGCAAGGATTGAGTAGATGGACTCTACTGCCCCCGCCGCGCCTAACAGGTGGCCGGTCATCGATTTGGTTGAGCTCACCATTACGCGGCTCGCATCAGCACCAAAGATAGACTTAACCGCCTGCGTTTCGGCTTTATCGCCTGCTGGCGTTGAGGTTCCGTGGGCGTTGACGTAGCCAATCTGCCCCGCAGAGATCCCTGCATCGCGCAGTGCGTTTTCCATCGCCAGCGCAGCACCTGCACCGTTTTCTGGTGGAGAAGTCATGTGGTAAGCATCGCTGCTCATCCCAAAACCAACAACTTCCGCATAAATTTTCGCGCCGCGTTTTTTCGCGTGTTCGTACTCTTCCAGCACGATAACGCCTGCGCCGTCGCCCAGCACGAAGCCATCACGATCTTTATCCCACGGGCGGCTTGCCGCTTGCGGGTTATCGTTACGGGTAGACAGTGCACGAGCCGCGCCAAAACCACCCACGCCCAGCGGGCTACTGGCTTTCTCTGCGCCACCGGCCAGCATCACATCGGCATCATTGTAGGCAATAATACGCGCCGCATGACCGATATTGTGCACGCCAGAGGTACAAGCCGTGGCAATGGAAATGCTCGGACCACGCAGACCCAGCATAATGGTCAGATGACCTGCCACCATGTTGACGATGGTCGAAGGCACGAAGAACGGGCTGATCTTACGAGGGCCACCGTTAACTAACGAGGTGTGGTTCTCTTCGATAAGCGTCAGGCCACCGATACCAGAGCCAATTGCAGCACCGATACGAGTCGCATTTTCTTCCGTTACTTCCAGGCCAGAATCCTGCATGGCCTGAATGCCAGCAACAATTCCATATTGAATGAATTCATCCATCTTGCGCTGATCTTTGCGCGAGATAATGTCTTCACAGTTAAAATCCTTTACTAAGCCAGCAAATTTCGTTGCATAGGCGCTAGTATCGAAATGGTCGATCAGGCTGATGCCACTCTGACCGGCAAGGAGAGCTTTCCAGGTAGACTCTACGGTATTGCCGACAGGAGACAACATGCCCAGTCCGGTCACAACTACACGACGCTTAGACACGTTTGTCCTCCAGGGAGGGATAAAATACTAGTGGGATAATTCAGATAAAACTCAGGCGGTCGAATGACCGCCTGGAGATGTTCACTTACGCCTGGTGACCGTTGATGTAATCAATGGCAGCCTGAACGGTAGTGATTTTCTCAGCTTCTTCGTCCGGAATCTCAGTATCAAACTCTTCTTCCAGAGCCATTACCAGCTCAACGGTGTCAAGAGAATCAGCGCCCAGGTCCTCAACGAAGGAAGCGGTGTTCACTACTTCTTCTTGCTTAACGCCCAGTTGTTCGCCAATGATTTTCTTAACGCGTTCTTCGATAGTGCTCATACTCTTAAATTTCCTATCAAAACTCGCTTTCGCGATGGTTTTCGTAGTGTATAAAATGTTTGAAAAGATGCAACCAAATCCCGGCTGGTCAAACCACGATTTTACGCTATTTTGCGGGCATTCACCCAAATAACGCAAATATTTTTCACCGTGATTAAACCATATACATTCCGCCATTGACGTGAAGGGTCTCACCAGAGATGTACCCAGCTTCGTCAGAGGCTAAAAATGCTACAGCACTGGCGATTTCATTTGCGCCGCCTAAGCGACCCGCAGGAACCTGCGCCAGAATACCCGCACGCTGTTCATCAGAGAGCGCACGCGTCATGTCCGTTTCAATAAAGCCCGGAGCAACAACGTTCACAGTAATACCGCGGGACGCAACTTCACGCGCCAGCGATTTACTGAAGCCAATCAAACCAGCCTTCGCCGCAGCGTAGTTAGCCTGACCAGCATTTCCCATGGTACCAACCACAGAACCGATAGAGATAATACGCCCATGACGCTTTTTCATCATAGCTCGCATTACCGCTTTTGACAGACGGAAAACAGATGACAGGTTGGTTTCGACAATGTCGTTCCACTCATCATCTTTCATGCGCATCAGCAGATTATCGCGAGTGATCCCGGCGTTGTTCACCAGAATATCGACTTCGCCAAACTCTTTGCGAATGCTGTCCAGCACGGCGTCGATAGAAGCCGGATCGGTCACGTTCAGCATGAAGCCTTTGCCGTTTTCGCCCAGATAATCACTGATGGCCTGCGCGCCACTTTCGCTGGTCGCGGTACCGATAACTTTTGCACCGCGAGCCACTAAAGTCTCAGCGATAGCACGGCCGATACCACGGCTAGCGCCGGTTACCAGCGCAATTTTTCCTTCAAAACTCATGGTTTTCCTCGTCTTATTGTTCAAGCGCCGCTGACAGCGTAGCCGGCTCGTTAATGGCCGCTGCCGTCATGGTGTCAACAATACGTTTGGTCAGCCCGGTCAGCACTTTACCTGGGCCAGCCTCCAGCAAATGGGAGACGCCCTGTGCCGCAATAAATTCTACGGATTTGGTCCACTGCACCGGGCTGTAGAGCTGGCGAACCAGCGCGCTACGAATAGCTTCCGGTGAGGTTTCGCACTTCACGTCAACGTTGTTCACGACCGGAATAGCCGGTGCGTTAAAGGTAATATTTTCCAGCGCTACCGCCAGTTTGTCGGCCGCAGGCTTCATTAGCGCGCAGTGAGACGGTACGCTAACCGGCAGCGGCAGAGCGCGTTTTGCGCCAGCGGCTTTACAGGCGGCTCCGGCACGCTCAACGGCTTCTTTGTTACCGGCGATAACGACCTGGCCCGGAGAGTTAAAGTTCACCGGAGAGACAACCTGTCCCTGCGCTGACTCTTCACAGGCTTTTGCAATGGAAGCATCGTCGAGGCCGATGATAGCGGACATCGCGCCGGTTCCTTCCGGAACGGCATCCTGCATCAGCTTGCCGCGCAGCTCGACCAGACGAACGGCATCGGCGAAATCAATGACGCCAGCGCAAACCAGCGCGGAATATTCACCCAGGCTGTGACCCGCCAGCAGTGCAGGTGCTTTACCGCCCTGCTGCTGCCAAACGCGCCATAATGCGACGGAGGCCGTCAACAGCGCAGGCTGAGTCTGCCAGGTTTTATTCAGCTCTTCCGCTGGCCCCTGCTGGGTCAGCGCCCACAGGTCATAACCCAGCGCATCAGAAGCTTCGCGGAACGTGGCTTCAATCACCGGATAGCCTGCGGCGAGATCGGCCAGCATGCCAACGGACTGGGAACCCTGTCCCGGAAACACCATAGCGAATTGCGTCATGTCGAAAATTCCTTTAATCAAAAACGAACCAGTGCAGAGCCCCAGGTGAAGCCACCGCCGAACGCTTCCAGCAGTACCAGCTGACCGCGTTTGATGCGACCATCGCGTACCGCTTCGTCCAGCGCTGCCGGTACGGAAGCGGCAGACGTATTGCCATGGCGATCCAGCGTCACGACGACGTTATCCATCGGCATGCCGAGTTTTTTCGCGGTCGCGCTGATGATGCGCAGGTTAGCCTGATGCGGCACCAGCCAGTCAAGCGCGGAGCGATCGAGGTTATTTGCTGCCAGAGTCTCGTCGACGATGTGAGCCAGCTCGGTCACCGCGACTTTAAAGACTTCGTTCCCGGCCATCGTCAGGTGAATTGAATTCTCAGGATTCACGCGATCGACGTTCGGCAGCGTCAGCAGGTCACCATAGCTGCCGTCTGCGTGCAGATGCGTAGAAATGATGCCCTGCTCTTCAGATGCACCCAGCACGACGGCACCTGCGCCGTCGCCAAAAATAATGATCGTGCCGCGATCGGTAGGATCGCAGGTCCGCGCCAGCACATCAGCCCCGATAACCAGCGCGTTTTTCACGGCGCCAGACTTAACGTACTGATCGGCAATGCTCAGCGCATAGGTAAAGCCCGCACAGGCGGCAGCCACGTCAAACGCCGGGCAGCCTTTAATCCCGAGCATGGACTGAATCTGGCACGCCGCGCTTGGGAAAGCATGCGTTGAAGACGTTGTCGCAACAACGATCAGGCCGATGTCATTTTTATCAATGCCGGCCATGTCCAGCGCGCGGATTGCGGCTTCGTAACCCATGGTCGAAACCGTTTCAGTCGGGCCAGCAATACGGCGTTCACGGATACCTGTGCGGGTGACAATCCACTCGTCAGACGTATCGACCATTTTTTCCAGGTCAGCGTTAGTACGCACTTGTTCAGGCAGGAAGCTGCCGGTACCAATAATCTTCGTATACATGTACGCTCAGTCACTCTTAGGTAATACAGATTCCAGGCGAGCGCCAATCCGCTGGGGGACTTGCCGCTGCACCGCCTGCACTGCCTGTTCAATCGCGACAGCAAACGCTCGCTGATTGGCCGCACCGTGACTCTTAATCACCGTGCCGCGCAATCCTAACAGACAGGCGCCATTATACTGGTCGGGGTTGAGGTGACCGAATCGCCGTATCAGGCGCTTTTGTAGCCACTTCTTCAATATAATCAGCCACCACGACCTTTTTTTTCCTTCCCCCTTCGATTTGAGCAGCGAAAGGAACATCCTGACAACACCTTCCATCGTCTTGAGTGTGACGTTACCGACAAAACCATCACAGACCAGCACATCGGTCTTGCCGGTGAGCAATTCATTGGCCTCAAGGTATCCAATATAGTTCATTGAAGGCATTGTTTTTAATAAAGCAGAGGCCTCACGGATACTGTCCAGCCCCTTAGTCTCTTCTTCGCCGATGTTCAGTAACGCCACTTTAGGGCGACTGATACCGAGCACCTCTTCGGCCATTACAGAGCCCATAATGGCAAACTGCACCAGCATCGTGCTGTCGCAGTCTACGTTAGCGCCGAGATCAAGCACCACCGTTTTGCCCTTTTGCTGGTGCGGTAATACCGTCATCAGCGCCGGGCGCTCAATCCCCTCAATAGGTTTGAGCAGTAATTTTGCAAGCCCCATCAGCGCGCCGGTGTTTCCGGCACTGACGCAGGCCTCCGCCCGCCCCTCTTTCACCAGCTCAAGCGCAATGCGCATTGACGAACCGCGGCTGGCACGAATCGCCTGAGAAGGTCTGGCATCACTGGCAATAACCGATTCCGCAGGGATAATCTGCAGACGCGAGCGTTGCTCGAAATCAGCTTTGGCAAGTAATGGCGAGATAGCGTCGGGATTGCCGACTAAAAGAAGATTAAGCGAAGTGTTAGAGTCCAGTGCCTGCAAAGCTGCAGGCACTGTCACGGAAGGACCGAAGTCCCCACCCATGGCATCTAACGCTAGGGTTAGACGTCTCAAGGTTGCGCCAGATTACTTGACGATAACCTTGCGGCCGCGGTAGAAACCGTCGGCAGTGATGTGGTGACGCAGATGAGTTTCACCAGAAACTTTGTCCACGGACAGGGTGGCGGTGGTCAGCGCGTCATGGGAACGACGCATGCCACGTTTGGAACGGGTTGGTTTATTCTGTTGTACGGCCATGGACCTTACTCCTCAATTACTTACGCTTTAAACTGGCTAATACGGCAAATGGGTTTGGTTTTTCCGCCTCTGGAGGCAGTTCGCCAAAGACCATGTCCGCCTCGGACACTTCACAGTGTTCAGAATCATGCACCGGAACCACAGGCAGGCAGAGGATAACTTCATCTTCCACCAGCGCCCGCAGATCGATTTCACCGAATTCGTTAACCTCAATCGGCTCATACGCTTCCGGGAGTGCTTCAGCCTGTTCGTCAGAGCGGACCGGACTGAAACAATACGTTGTGTGAACATGATGCACAAACGGTTTCCCGCAACGCTGGCATTCGAGCGTTACCGTGACCTTTGCATCGCCGGTCAAGACCGCGAGGCGCTGGTTATCGATAGCGAATCTCATGGAGCATTCTACATCAGTGTCCACACTGACTACAGACTCGGCGATACGCTCAACCTGATCGGAAGCATATACTCCTTCGTAATCAAGGCGTTTTTGAGCCGTACGAACCGGATCAAGAGTCAGGGGTAATTTTACCTTTTGCATAGGGCGCGCATATTAACTTTGTAACGTCATAGAGTCAAAGAAAAAGGCCTGGAAACAGCGCCTTTTGCCATTTCTACCCTAAATAGTTTAAGTTGCAGACAGGCACCCGGCTCGGGTAAGCGAGCGCTGGTAACGCCTCTGCGGCTTAAAATATGACGGGTATATTCGCACACATTGCGGTGGCACAGTTTAAAATGCCTTTAACCAATTCGCTATCTTTAATGAAAAAAATATGAAACCTATTGTTCTGGCCTCAACCTCCCCCTTTCGCCGCAGTCTGCTTGAAAAGCTCGGCATCCCTTTTATCACTGCAGCACCGGAGGTCGATGAGACGCCTCATCAGGGCGAAGATGCGCGCCATTTAGTAACCCGCCTCGCCCAGGCCAAAGCTCAGGCGTTAAAAGAACGCTACCCTCATCACCTTATTATTGGCTCCGATCAGGTCTGCGTATTGAATAACCAAATAGCCGGAAAGCCGCACAGCGAAGAAAATGCCGTACGGCAATTAATGCTGGCACGGGGAACCATCGTGACCTTTTATACCGGGCTGGCGCTGTATAACTCAGCCAACGGGCAGTTACAAACGCTGTGTGAGCCCTTTGACGTTCATTTCCGTCATTTAACCGAGGAAGAAATTCGCCGCTATGTGCAAAAGGAGCAGCCGCTGAACTGTGCCGGGAGTTTTAAAAGTGAAGGATTGGGCATCACGCTGTTTGAGCGGCTGGAAGGGAATGATCCGAATACCCTGGTTGGGCTGCCGCTAATCAGCCTTTGCGAGATGCTACGCAACGAAGACTGTAACCCGTTGCTGGCCTAAAAAAAACGCTCCGGCAATGCGGAGCGCTTTCCATTAATCGGCGTTACTTAGCGTTGCGTAAAACCTGCAGGCAGCGCTTGAGATTATTGTCCAGCGGCGCTTCGATACGGATAACCTCCCCGGTGTTCGGGTGGGTAAACTTTAGCGCGGCGGCATGCAGGAACAGGCGATTTAACCCGGTGCCCGCAAGCTGCTTGTCAAATTCCCGGTCGCCATAGCGATCGTCAAATGCGATAGGATGCCCGGCGTGCAGAGTATGCACGCGAATTTGGTGAGTACGCCCGGTGACCGGACTGCAGCGCACCAGGGTAGCGAATTCATAACGCTCTTCGACCTTAAAGCGCGTTTCCGACGGCTTGCCTTCGCTGTTGACCCTGACGATACGCTCCCCGCTTTGCAGAATATTCTTCAGCAGCGGTGCCTGGACAACTTTCACGTGCGACTGCCACTGGCCGCGTACCAGCGCCAGATAATCCTTCTGCATCCCCTTCTCACGAAGTTGCTCATGAAGGGAGCGCAGCGCAGAGCGCTTTTTTGCCACCAGCAGAACGCCGGACGTGTCACGGTCAAGGCGGTGAACCAGCTCAAGGAAGCGGGCTTCCGGGCGCAGGGCACGTAACCCTTCAATCACGCCAAAGCTCAGGCCGCTGCCGCCGTGTACCGCCGTACCGGAAGGTTTATTGAGCACCAGAATGTGGTCGTCTTCATAAAGAATGACATCGCTCAGCGCGGCGACTTTTTGCAGATGCGGAGAAACGGCCTCTTCTTCACGCTCGGCAACACGCACCGGCGGGATGCGAACCTCATCCCCGGCTTCCAGTTTGTACTCAGGCTTGATGCGCTTTTTATTCACCCGCACCTCGCCTTTACGCACGATGCGATAAATCATGCTTTTTGGCACACCTTTCAGGCGGGCAAGCAAAAAGTTGTCGATACGCTGCCCGGCCTCGTCGGCCGAAATTGCAACGATTTTTACTGATGGAGTCTCTGTTTTCATGGTCGGCGATTCTAAATAGCCCACGCGCATAGCGCCACTCATTTTTATGTGCTTAACTGACAATCTGTTCTGTTTTAAACCGTCCAGACCGCCTTTTTTCATGCTCTTTGTCGCAAGGTTAAAATAGCGGTTAAAAAACTGTAAGAAACAGGGCGCTAATAGCAAAAGTCATCTTGCTATAACAAGGTTAGCAGTGGAATAATGTTGCGGTTTTCCGTGTTGAATCTTGTTAGAACAAGAAAGTTTGCGGAATACCAATTTTGCCTGAACGTTCATCCACGCAGCAATGGCGTAAGACGTATTGTACTTTCAGGCAGTTAGCGGGCTGCGGGTTGCAGCCTGACCGGTAAAATGGAATCAACTCTTAAGAAACATTCTAAGGTTATTCCCACGATAATTGCGCTGTATTTCCGTATGAAATACAGGCAACCGACACTTTGCGCCTCTCAGCAAGCGACAACCGTGAGGTTGGCGACTACGCGTTTAGTCACGAGGCCATCGGTTCACTCCCGGTTAGCGTCACCATGCCCGCAGCTCTGTCGCCAATGTAAGAATAATGAGTAAGTTACGATGAAAAGAATGTTAATTAACGCAACTCAGCAAGAAGAGTTGCGTGTCGCCCTTGTAGATGGGCAGCGTCTGTACGATCTGGACATTGAAAGCCCGGGACACGAACAGAAAAAAGCAAACATCTATAAAGGCAAAATCACCCGTATTGAACCAAGTCTGGAAGCGGCGTTTGTTGATTATGGCGCAGAAAGACACGGCTTCCTTCCTCTGAAAGAAATCGCCCGCGAATACTTCCCTTCGAATTACGCTTCCCACGGCCGTCCGAACATCAAAGACGTTCTGCGCGAAGGTCAGGAAGTCATAGTCCAGATTGATAAAGAAGAGCGTGGTAATAAAGGTGCGGCCTTAACGACCTTTATCAGCCTTGCGGGTAGCTATCTGGTTCTGATGCCAAACAACCCTCGCGCCGGCGGCATTTCACGTCGTATCGAAGGGGATGACCGTACCGAATTAAAAGAAGCGCTTTCTTCCCTTGAACTGCCGGACGGTATGGGTCTTATCGTACGTACCGCAGGCGTGGGTAAATCTGCAGAAGCGCTGCAGTGGGATCTGAGTTTCCGCCTGAAGCACTGGGAAGCTATCCAGAAAGCCGCTGAAAACCGCCCTGCTCCTTTCCTGATTCACCAGGAAAGCAACGTTATCGTTCGCGCCTTCCGCGACTACCTGCGCCAGGACATCGGCGAAATCCTGATCGATAACCCGAAAGTGCTTGAGCTGGCTCGCCAGCACATTGCCGCGCTGGGTCGCCCGGATTTCAGCAGCAAAATTAAGCTCTACACCGGTGAAATCCCGCTGTTCAGCCACTATCAGATTGAGTCGCAGATTGAGTCCGCCTTCCAGCGCGAAGTCCGTCTGCCGTCCGGTGGTTCTATCGTCATTGATACCACCGAAGCCCTGACCGCCATCGACATCAACTCCGCGCGAGCAACCCGCGGCGGCGATATCGAAGAAACCGCCTTCAACACTAACCTTGAAGCGGCCGATGAAATTGCCCGTCAGCTGCGCCTGCGCGACCTCGGCGGCCTGATTGTTATCGACTTCATCGACATGACGCCGGTTCGCCACCAGCGCGCGGTTGAAAACCGTCTGCGTGAAGCGGTGCGTCAGGACAGAGCACGTATCCAGATCAGCCACATCTCGCGCTTTGGCCTGCTGGAAATGTCACGTCAGCGTCTGAGCCCGTCTCTTGGCGAGTCCAGTCACCACGTGTGCCCTCGCTGTAGCGGTACCGGCACCGTACGTGATAACGAATCCCTGTCGCTCTCCATTCTGCGCCTGATCGAAGAAGAAGCGCTGAAGGAGAACACCAAAGAAGTTCACGCTATCGTGCCTGTGCCGATTGCCTCTTACCTGCTGAACGAAAAACGTGATGCGGTAAGCGCGATTGAAAAACGCCAGGGCGGCGTGCGCGCGATTATCGTGCCAAACGATCAGATGGAAACGCCACATTACTCCGTACTGCGCGTGCGTAAGGGCGAAGAAACCCAGACTCTGAGCTACATGCTGCCTAAGCTGCATGAAGAAGAGATGGCGATGCCTTCTGAGGAAGAATACATCGAACGTAAGCGTCCTGAGCAACCGGCTCTGGCGACCTTCGTGATGCCAGAAGTGCCGCCTGCGCCGCAGGAAACCGCCGCGGTTGAACCTGCAGTAACGGCCGTGAAGCCGGCCGCAGTCAAACCAAAAGCAAACGTAGCCGAGCAGCCTGGTCTGGTTAGTCGTTTCTTCTCTGCACTGAAAAAACTCTTCGCCGGCGACAGCGCCGTGGCCGAAGTGAAAGAAGTGAAGGAAGAAAAAGCGACTGAATCTGATACCCAACGTCAGGATCGTCGCAACAATAACCGCCGTCAGAACAATCGCCGCGATCGTGGCGATCGTAATGAGCGCGGTGACCGCAACAACCGCGATCGCGATAACCGTGACAATCGTAATAACCGCGATGACCGCAGCGGTGAAGGCCGTGAAGCTCGCGAGCCGCGTGAGGGTCGTGACGACAACCGCCGTAACCGCCGTAACGGTCAGCAGCAGAATACGGAATCCCGTGAAGTTCGCCAGAACGTTGCTACTGTCGTAGACGATGCTGAAAAACAGCAGAAGTCCCGTGACGAGCAGCAGCCGCGTCGTGAGCGTAACCGTCGTCGTTCTGATGAAAAACGTCAGGCTCAGCAGGAAGTGAAAGCGCTGCAGCAGGACACTAATGTTGTTGAGCAAGAAGCCGAGCAGGAAGAGCGTTCCCCGCTGATGCAGCGCCGTAAGCCGCGCCAGCTGAGCCAAAAAGTTCGCTTTGAATCTGCCGACGCTCCTGCTGTTGAAGAAACTCAGGTTGCTCAGGCGAGCACCGAGCTGGCAACTATCGCGCTTCCAGCTGTAGTCGAAGCACCAGTGGCCGCAGAGCAGCAGGATGAAAACGCAGAAAACCGTGAAACTACCGGCATGCCGCGTCGTTCACGCCGTTCTCCACGTCACCTGCGTGTGAGCGGGCAGCGTCGTCGTCGTTACCGTGACGAGCGTTACCCGGCGGTATCTCCAATGCCGTTAGCAACCGCCTGCGCATCTCCGGAGCTGGCGTCTGGTAAAGTGTTCATCACCTACCCGATTGCTCGTCCACACGATCAGGTTGCTCAGGAAGAAGTCTTCCAGTCTCACGAAGAAGTTCAGCACACCAACGTTGCTGAGGCCGCGGCCATTGAAGCCGTAGCCCCTGTCGCCGACGTGCAGGTTAGTGAGCCTGTGAAAGCAGAAGAGACCGTTGTTGCGCCAGTCGCGGTTGAAACAACGCATCCGGAAGTCATCGATGCGCCTGTTACCGAACAGCCACAGCTGATTGCCGCTGCGGATGAAGCCGTCGCCGAAGAAACCGTTGCACAAGCTGAACCTGTCCAGGAAGAAGCTGCCCAGGCGGTTTCGCAGGCAGCTGAAGTTAGCGAACCTGCTCCGGTTGCTGAAGAAGCGCCAGCGGCAGCAGAAGCGCCGGTCGCGGTGGTTGAAGAAGTGAAGCCCGTGGTTGAAGAAGTGAAACCTGTGGTTGAAGCGGCACCTGCGGTAGAAGCAGAGCCGGTGAAACAGGCGGTTAAAACCGAAGCAGCAGTCGCCGTTAAGCACGCTACGGCGCCTATGACCCGAGCTCCTGCTCCGGTATACACCCCTGAAGCACCTCGCAATAGCGAATGGGTTCGCCCGTCCTTCGAGTTCAGCGGTAGAGGTTCTGCCGGCGGCCACAGCGCAAGCCAGCAGGCTACTGCGCCAGCGACACGCCCAGGCAAAGCGGACTAACTTCCGCTAAGCCGTACTAAGCCGGTCAACTGACCGGCTTTTTTTTGCCCTTAATTCAGTACTTATAACGTGGTAGCTATCTACCCACTAAAGATGCATTTGAAATGCACATTATGATAAACGCCACGCCAATTTGTATGATGTAATACCTGCGGAACTTGTTGAGGAGAAACACCATGCTCCCGATCCCCGCCAACTGCATTCACACCCGCTCGTCCCCTTTCTGGGATAAAGAGTCTGCTCCGGCAGGTCTTTTTCAACGTCATCTGGACAAAGGCACCCGTCAGGGCGTCTATCCGCGCCTGGCCGTCATGCGCGGTAAAGTTCGCTATCTGGGCTATGCCGATGAGACCACGCCCGAGCCGGAAACAGAACTGATAATTGAAGCTGGCCACTTCGGCGTTTTCCCGCCGGAGAAATGGCACCACCTCGAACTGATAACCGAGGATGCGGTATTCAACATCGACTTTTTTGTGGCCCCGGAAGTTCTCCGTTCACTGTAGCGACAGAAGGAATCTTATTATGCTGACCATCCCCCAAACGTATCTGCATACCCGTGCAACGCCGTTCTGGACCAAAGAGACGGCACCTGCCGCGCTGTTCACCCATCACAACACCAAAGCCGGCGTTTTTGGTCGACTTTCGGTGATGCAGGGTGCGGTGAAATACTTTGGTTTCCCGGATGCGGATGCCACGGTTCCCGACGTGGAAATCGTGATTAAAGCCGGAGCCTTTGCTATCTCTCCGCCGCAAAAATGGCATCGTATTGAGCTTTTGACCGATGATACTTATTTCAATATCGACTTCTTTGCCGCGCCTGATGCCAAGCTGGAAGGCACCGGCCTGGGTAAAGTGGTGAACAGCCAGAGGAACGCGTAATGGGCAAAGCAACGTATACCGTCAGCGTGACCAACAACAGCAACGGCGTTTCGGTCGACTACGAGACCGAATCCCCCATGACGCTGCTCATCCCGGACGTGGCCGCCGAAGTAGTGAAAGACCTGGTAAATACCGTGCGCGCCTACGACACGGAAGACGAACACGAAGTGTGCGGCTGGTGAATTTTCGCTAAAAAAAAGCCCGCTCCGGGGTGCGGAAGCGGGCATATAAAGCGCGTTCAGTTTCATAACGCGCCCAAAACGGTAAAGCCTATCGACTATTCAACTGGAAAAGCGACATGCCTTGCATATCGGTGAATACTTTATAAGAGGCCTGTAAGGCGGCCTGCTGCTGCACATAGTTAGACACGGTTGCGGTCCAGTCTGCGCCCACCAGTTGACTCATCTGATCGGTCTGCGCCAGCGCTCGCTCACTGCCTAAATCATCCAGCTTGCTGAGCTCATTCAGCTGGGTACCTAACTCCGCACGCACGGTCGACACATTGCTCAGGGCATTCCCCAGGCCACGGTTTGTTTTGGCGACAGCGGCATCAAGGGCTTTTTTACCCGCATCATCCAGCCCGGCTGTCGGCGTTTTCAGCGCCTTGATAGCAGAGTCCAGCATGTTGAAGATATTGGTCTCGCTCGGTGAACCATCAGGTTCAGGCGTCGCGTTACTGGAGATATGGTTAAAGACTTCATCGCCGGTATGACCGATAGTCATAGTACGCGCGGAGTCAACCTGCTGGGTAATCGGGATAGTCCCGCCGTTGTAGGTAACGCTCCCCGCAGCCCCGGCAAACGGTGCTGCCTCGGTTTTATAACCGGCAAAAATATAGCGACCGTTGCCGTCAGTACTGTTAGCCAGGTTTAAGATTTGATTGCGTATACCTTCGAGATCGGTTGCCAAAGACGCCCGATCGTCATCACTCAACGTCCCGCTGTTTGCGGCATAAACAATCTTTTCCTGCGCGCTTTGTATTGAAGAGACCGTTTGCTGAAGCACGCTCTCTTCCAGGGAGACCTTCTGAGTTGCAAACGTCCTCGCCAGTTTGTACTGGTCATTCATGGACAGCGCCTGGGAAAGCACTACCGCCTGAGAAGCCGCGATCGGATCGTCCGACGGGCGGTTCACTCGGTTACCGGTGCTCATCTGCTCGCCATAGCTCAACCATAAACTCTGCGAGTCGCTAATGCCGCGCATGTTCTGGTCATACAACATTTGGGTACTGATACGCATGACGCTGGCTCCCGTTAACGAATATTCAGCAAGGCATCAAACAGCGTTGACGCAGTCTGGAGGACCTGGGCGTTGGCCATGTAGTACTGCTGATAACGCTGCAGGTTGCCGTACTCTTCGTCGAGGTTAACGCCCGAGATAGACTGCTGCTGCTTCGTTAGCTGCGTAACCACGTTGCCCTGAGTGGTGCTGGTGACCTTCAGGCTGGCCGTTTTATTCCCCACGTCGCTGACCAGGGTAGCGTAGGCGTCATTGAAGGTTTTATTGCCTTCAATCTGCTTCGAGTTTTGCAGATCAAGCATCGCCTGAGCATTACGGTTATCGCTCTTGCCCGAGGCAGGATCGCTTGCCAGCGCCAGCTTAGCTTCGTCTTTGATGGCCAGGTTCATGTTCACCACGGCATCGGAAACCGGTTTTACGGTAAAGCTTTCATTGTTGGCAGGCGTGCCGCTCACGCCGACTTTCAGCCCGTCAAAGTTCAAGCTTACGTTGCCGCCTGCGTCCGTGGTGGTGCCCGGATTGATATTGGCATTGTCAGACAGGCGGGTCACTTTCCAGCTGCCGCTCACGAACTCAACCTTATAATCGCTGGCCTGTACCTGCTTGCTGTCGGTGATGGACGCCGTCAGTTGGGTACCGCTGGTATTACGGCTGTTGCTCAGTACGGTTGGGCCGCCAGTCGTGAACAGGTTGGTGCCTTTGTCTCCGTTAGCATCATAACCCTGGGTATGCTGGCCGTTCATGGCCGCCGCAAAAGCCTGTGCCATCTGGCCGAGACGGTTACGCGCGCTGTCCAGGTCCTGAGAACGGAAGGTAAACAGGCCGCCAAGTGAGCCGGAGTTCAGCTGGCTTTCCGGAATTTCAACCTTGCCGGCGACAGGATCGACAAACGCAACGGTCGTGCGGGAGGGATCCGCGCTGGAGTTAACCGCGGCCAGCTGGTTAGCGGTATCGCCCTGCACCAGCGTCAGGCCATTGCCGATAGACACGTTATAGGTGCCGCCGTCCTGCACGCTGACTTCAACGCCGACGATTTGGTTGAGCTGGCTGACAAGCTGATCGCGCTGATCCAGCAGGTCATTCGGCGCTGAACCCGCGCCCACGCCCTTCAGGCGCGAAATCTGATCATTCAGGTTGGCAATCTGTTTGGCGTAGGTGTTGATTTGGTCAACGCTGCTGGTGATAGACAGGTTGACCTGCTTATCCTGATCGCGCAGATACTGGTCGGTCACCTTAAACTGGTTTACCAGGCCATCCGCTTTACCCAGCAGAGCCTGACGTGCCGCCGGATCCTGAGCATTACTGGTCAGCGTCTGCAGGCCAGAGAAGAAATCCTGCATGGTTTTGGACAACGAGTTAGTCGTCCCGGACAGGATGTTGTCAATTTTTGACATCTGCTGGTACTGCGTCGTCAGCCCGCTGCTTTGCGTTTGTGCCGCGCGCAGCTGGTTGGTGATAAACGAGTCATATTCACGCTGTATGCCGTTAACATACACGCCATTGCCCACGTAGCCGCCCCCGGTCAGGGTGCTTTTTGACTGGGACAGAATCGTCGTCTGGCGGGTATAACCGTTTACGTTATAGTTAGAAATATTGTTGCCGACGGTGCTTAATGCTGCCTGGGCAGCACTCAGGCCGCTCATGGCGCTGTTAATCAGGCTATTGGACATGAAGGTTCCTTCATAGCGTGTGGTCAAAGGTTCTGCTGTTTATTATCGGCAGCAGGCCACGAGACTTGAGTCTCTTCAGAACAAATTTGACAAATCGGTGCTGTAGGCTTTGGAAACCTTGTCGCTCATTGATTTCAGCTGCTGGATCATGCCGGTCAGCTTACGGGCGTAATTAGGATCCGTGGCGTAACCGGCGTTTTGCAGCGCCTGAGCGCCCTGCTCTGCGGAAGCTGCGTTCGTCACGGCAGCGTAGCGCGGGTTTTTCGTCAGCAGGCCAACGTAGTCCGATAGCGCTTCAAGGTACGAGCTGTAAACGCGGAACTTCGCTTTGACCTTCTTCGCCTCACCGTTTTCAAACTCGGTGGTGGTGATTTCGGTGGTCGCCCCTTTCCAGCCCGGCGTCGCTTTGACGCCAAACAGGTTAAAGCTCGGCTCGCCTTTTTCGGTACGGATTTGCCTCTGCCCCCAGCCGGACTCCAGCGCGGCCTGCGCCAGTATCAGGTGATGAGGGATCCCGCTCGCCTCACTGGCCAGACGAGCCGGCAGAGAGAGCTGCGCCAGAAAGTCTTTGCTGTCTCCGCTCATCGGCTCTTCGTTCGAAGGCGCACGCGGCACGGCCTGACGCACCATCTGCGTCAACGTCTGATTTTGATAGCTGGTAACGGTTTGCGGATCGAGCTTCATTGGGATCTGGCCCGCCGTCTCGGACGGATCGGCCTGCTCACCGCCCATTTGTTTGACCATCGCATCCGCCAGCCCCAGCCCTTTCGCGCTAAGCTGCTGGGCAATCTGCTGGTCATACATGCTGGTGTACATACGGGTGGATTCGCTGCTGAAAATTCCGTCTTTCGGCAGCGCCTCACGCATGCTTTTCAGCATCATCTGCACGAACATGCCCTCCACCTGATGAGCCACCTCTTTCAGGTGCCCTTTCGGATCCTGTCCGGCCTTCGCCTTTAAATCATTCAGCGAGTTAGCGTCAAAAGCGGCATTGGCAAGTGAACGGGCATCAGTAAGCATCAGATGATTTCCAGTTTCGCGCGCAGGCAGCCTGCGCTTTGCATTGATTGCAGGATAGACATCAGATCGATTGGCGTGGCACCCAGCGCGTTCAGCGCGCGGACGACATTGTTCAGGTTGGCGCTGGAATTCACGCGCTGTACCGAGCCACCGCTCTGACGCAGATCGATCTGCGTTTGCGGCGTCACCACTGTCTGACCGCCGCCAAATGGCGTATTAGGCTGGCTGACCTGGTTTTGACGGTTCACCGTGACGGACAGATTTCCCTGCGCGACGGCGCAGTTATCCAGCGTCACTTCACGGTTCATGACCACCGAGCCCGTACGGGAGTTAATTACCACGCGGGCATCCTGAACCGGCATGTTGACCTCAAGGTTCTGGATATCTGCCAGCAGGCGAACCTGCGAGCTGCCGCCGCTTGGCACGCGAATTTGAATGGTACGGCCGTCCAGCGCCGTGGCGCTGCCAAAGCCGCGTGAACGGTTTATGGTGTCGGTAATCTGCTGCGCGAGGCTGAAGTCATCGTCGTTAAGCTGCAGATTAAGGGTATTGCCATTGCCAAAGGTACCGGCCAGCTCGCGCTCGACGACCGCGCCGCCGGTGATACGCCCGCCGTTAAGCTGGTTCACCTGCACGCTGCTGCCGCCTGCGGCAGCGCCCGCGCCGCCGACCAGCACGTTACCCTGCGCCAGGGCATAAACCTGGTTATCAACGCCCTTAAGCGGGGTCATTAACAGCGTACCGCCGCGCAGGCTCTTGGCGTTACCCATTGAGGAAACGACAACGTCGATGTTCTGCCCCGCCCGCGCGAACGCCGGATATTTGGCGGTCACCATAACCGCCGCCACGTTTTTCAGCTGCATATTGGTGCCGGTCGGCACGGTGATGCCCAGTTGGGAAAGCATGTTGTTCAGGCTTTGGGTGGTGAACGGCGTTTGCGTCGTCTGGTCACCGGTGCCGTCGAGCCCGACGACCAGGCCGTAGCCTATCAGGGAGTTTTCACGCACGCCCTGCACGGTCGTCAGGTCGCGGATACGGTCAGCTGATGCATACGCCGTTACCAGCAGCACAACCAACCCAAATAAATATTTAACCATGGTACCCCTCGCTTACATCGGCGATACGTTAAGGAAGAAGCGCTGCAGCCAGCCCATGTTCTGCGCTTCATTAATGTAGCCGTTACCGACATACTCAATTCGGGCATCCGCCACCTGGGTCGACGCAACGGTGTTGCTGCCGCTGATGGTGCGCGGGTTCACTACGCCAGAGAAGCGGATAAATTCGGTTCCCTGGTTGATGGCTATCTGTTTCTCACCCACGACGTGCAGGTTACCGTTCGCCAGCACCTGGTCGACGGTCACCGTCAGGGTGCCGCTAAAGGTGTTGCTGGCATTGGCGCCGCCTTTGCCGTTAAAGCCATTGCTGCCAGAGGCATTCAGGTCAGCTTTCCCATTCCCCAATAGCCCTGCGGCGAAGGTCGGCACGGTATCAAAGCCAAGGGCCGATTTGCCGTCGCGGCTGGCATTCGCCGAAGAACTTTTACTGGCGCTAACATTTTCCTGAAGCTGGATGGTTAAGGTGTCGCCGATATTACGCGGGCGACGGTCTTCAAACAGCGGCTGATAGCCGTAGTTCATCGGCTGTGCGGTCTGGAAAATTGACCCGTTGATCGCTGGCGCAGGGCCAGGCACCGGCTGGGCGGTAGTCGCACCTTCAACCAGCGGTTTAGTAGGCACAAGGGCGCAGCCGCTTACGGCAAACACCAGACTCAGGACAACAGGACGGAGCACCATTGGGTTTTGCATTGCTTTCATCTTCAGGTCACGGCAGCCGGCGCGCTTTCACGCGCCGGCACACGCCTTACATTTGCGTCAGTTTTTGCAGCATCTGGTCGGTCGTGGAGACCGCTTTGCTGTTGATTTCGTAAGCGCGCTGAACCTGGATCATGTTCACCAGTTCTTCAGCAACGTTGACGTTTGAGGTTTCAACGTAGCCCTGATACAGCAAACCTGCGCCGTTCAATCCCGGCGTGGAATCGTTTGGCGCACCGGATGCCTGGGTTTCGGTGTAAAGGTTCTCACCGATACTTTCCAGGCCGGTATCGTTCATAAAGGTCGTCAGGTTAAGCTGGCCAACCTGCACCGGAGCGGCCTGCCCCTGCAAGGTTGCGCTCACCACGCCGTCACGTCCGATAGTCAGGCTTAGGGCGTTTGCCGGCACGGTTATCGCAGGCTGAACCTGGAAACCGCCCGCCGTTACCAGCTGGCCGTTCTGGTCAACCTGGAAAGAACCATCGCGGGTGTAAGCAGAGGTGCCGTCCGGGAGTAAGACCTGGAAGAAGCCTTCGCCTTTAATCGCCACGTCCTTGCTGTTGTCCGTTTTAGACAGGTTGCCCTGGCTGTGCAGACGCTCGGTTGCGACCGGGCGAACGCCGGTACCAATCTGCAAACCTGACGGCAGCGTTGTTTGCTCAGAAGACTGGGCGCCCGGCTGACGAATGGTTTGGTAAAGCAAATCTTCAAACACGGCGCGTTGACGCTTGAAACCGTTGGTGGAGACGTTTGCCAGGTTGTTGGCAATCACATCCATATTGGTTTGCTGTGCATCAAGACCCGTTTTGGCAATCCATAAAGAACTGATCATGGTTGAATCCTGTAATAAGTGAGCCGGACGTTAGGTCATTTGCAGCAGCGTGTTAGCGCGCTGTTCATTGTCATCAACGTTCGAGATAACTTTCATCTGCATCTCAAAACGACGGGCGTTGGCTATCATGTCCGCCATCGCTTCCGCCGGTTTGACGTTGCTGCCTTCCAGTACGCCGGACATCACCTTAATGGTAGGGTCCGCCTGCAGTACCGCACCGCGTGTAGCCTGGGCGGTGGCGTTTAAACGGAAAAGTCCGTCATCGCCGCGCACCACTTCCTGCTGCGTGGCTTTCACCAGCTTCAGTCGGCCAATCGGTGACACGGTATTCGGCGGGTCGCCGGGGTTCAGCGCGGAGATGGTTCCATCCGCGGCAATGGTCACCTGCGAGCCTTCCGGCACCGCGATAGGGCCACCGTCGCCGATAACAGGCCGGCCGCCAATGGTCAGCTGACCGGCAGGGCTTACCTGAATGTTACCGTTGCGGGTATAGGCTTCCCCGCCCTCCTGCGTCTGCACCGCCAGCCAGCCATCCTGCTGTAAAGCAACGTCCATCGGGCGCGAGGTGTAGTCCATTTGACCCGGCGTCATATCTGCCCCTGGCGTTGAGGCAATGACGAGGGTACGGGTTGGCAGAGAAAGCCCTTCAACCGGAACCGCACGCAAAGCGTTAAGCTGCGCGCGGAAGCCCGGAGTCGAAGCATTCGCCAGGTTGCTCGCCGTGACTGACTGTTGATTCAGCGTTTGGCTGGCAGCGCCCATGGCGGTGTAGATTGCATGATCCATTAAGCCGTCCCTTCAGGCGCTTAGCGCAGGTTAACCAGGGTGTTGAGGATCTGGTCCTGGGTTTTGATGGTCTGCGCGTTCGACTGATAGTTACGCTGCGCGACGATCATGTTCACCAGTTCTTTACTCAGATCCACGTTCGAAGACTCCAGCGCACCGCTGGTCAGCGTCCCGAAGTTACCGGTGCCCGCGAGGCCCAGCAGCGCAACGCCGGAGGAGTTGCTCGCGGTCCAGACGTTATCGCCCTGAGACTGCAAACCTTCAGGGTTAGCAAAGTTGGACAGCACAATTTGCCCCAGGAGCTGGTTCTGCTCGTTGGAGTAGTTGCCGACCACGGTGCCATCATCGTTAATCTGGTAAGAAACCAGGTCACCCGGCTTATAACCGTTCTGCAGGGTGGCAACGATGTTGTTCGCGCCGGTGTTCTGCTGCATGGAGTTCTGGAAGCTCAGCGCGAAGCTGGCAGGCGTTGCGCCGTTGGTCACGCCGGTCGTCACGTTGATGCTGGTTGGCAGCGTGTTCGGGTTTGGAATCGGGTCGGCGGCGTTGGCAGTAATACCCTGCAGGTTGCCGTTATTGTCGAAACGCATAAACCCTGCTGGAGTTGCCGTTGAACCCGCAACAGAGGAATCCTTGGTATAAACTGCCCAGGTATTATCCGCGCTCTTCACGTAGTAAATGTCCATGCCGTGGGCGTTACCCTGGCTGTCATAGACGGTTACCGTGCCCTTCTTGTTGTAGCTATCCGCTTTGGTCGGATCAAACGGCGTAGTGGCTGGCAGTTTGTCGGTAGAGTTGAGGTTGATCTGCTGGGACGCCGTGGTGGTGGATTTTGCCGCCATCAGGGTATTCGGCACAGACAGCCCTACCGGGTTTGCGCCCTGCTGAATGGTTGGCGGGGTGCCGGTGGCCGGGTAACCGGTCAGCTGCAGGCCCTGCATGTTCACCAGGTTGCGGTTTTCATCCAGCTTGAACTGACCGTTACGGCTGTAAAAAACGGAGCCGGAGCTGTCGACCAGGCGGAAGAAACCGTTCTGGCTGATCGCCACGTCCAGGCCACGGCCGGTGCTGGTGGTTGTACCGTCGCCAAAGTTCTGGGTCACACCCGCAACTTTAACGCCCAGGCCCACTTTAGAGCCTGCAAACATGTCGGCAAAAGAGACCGAGCCGGATTTAAAACCGTAGGTGGCGGAGTTGGCAATGTTGTTACCAATCACGTCCAGGTTGGTGGCCGCAGCATTTAAGCCGCTGACCGCTTGAGAAAACGCCATGTCTTACTCCTGCTAAGGTTATAGGCTTAAATAATTTGCCTGATTGCATCAAGGGTCGTGGAACCGTAGGTTCCGAGATCCAGCTTCGCGCCATCTTTGCCGTTGATAACGCCGTTCACCATGGCGAAGTTCAGCGGCTGAGCCACCAGCTGCGTCCCGCCGTTGGTAGCATTGATTGCTACGGTATAAGAGCCGTCCGGCACGTTAGTGCCGTCGTTGGCGCTGCCGTCCCAGGTAAAGGTGTGAACCCCGGCGCTCAGGCCGCCAATCTCGATGGTGCGGACCACTTTGCCGTCCTTATCAGAGATCGTCGCGGTGACTTTATCCGCCGCCTGCTGCAGCTCAACGCCAAACGGCGTGGTGCTGATGGTGTTGGTTTTGGAGTCCGTGCCTGCCAGCACTTTGTTGCCGGGGATCATGACGCCGTGACCAATCAGGGCGCTCGCCTGCAGAGACTGGTTCTGGTTCAGCTGGCCGGAGACAGAACCCAGCGTGGTGTTGAGTTTTTCGATGCCGCTCACGGTACTGATCTGCGCCAGCTGCGTGGTCAGTTCGTTGTTCTGCATTGGGTTGGTCGGATCCTGGTTTTTTAACTGCGCCACCAGCAGGGTCAAGAAGCTCCCCTGCAGGTCTGCCGCGCTGTTGCCCGTCAGGCTGTTTTTGGATGCGCCAGCCGTAGGATCAACATTGTTAGTCGGATCGTTCATTTTGACTGCAAGGGACATATAGGCTCCTGTTACTGACCGAGAGTGAGCGTTTTCATCATCATGCCCTTCACGGTGTTGAGCACCTCGACGTTGGCCTGGTAGCTGCGGGAGGCAGACATGCTGTTCACCATCTCGCCGACCACGTCTACGTTAGGCATACGCACGTAGCCGCGCGCGTCTGCGAGCGGGTTGCCCGGCTGGAAAACCAGCTTATCCGGCGCATCGCTCTCCACCACTTTGGTCACTTTAACGCCACCGGTCGCCGTACCAGGTGCTGCGTCCACCTGAAAAACGACCTGTTTTGCGCGGTAAGGCTGGCCGTCTGGCCCGGTCACGCTGTCGGCGTTGGCGAGGTTACTTGCCGCCACGTTCATGCGCTTGGACTGGGCGGTCATAGCCGAACCGGCGATGTCGAAAATATTGAGTAAGGCCATCGATTATCCCTGTAGCACCGACATCATGCTTTTGATTTGCCCGCCAAGCACCGTCAGGTTTGTTTGGTAATTCAGGCTGTTATCGGCAAACTGCGTACGTTCGCGGTCCATATCGACGGTGTTGCCGTCCATTGCAGGCTGGTCAGGTACGCGGTAGAGGAGATCGAGCGACGGAGTGGAGTGGGTCTGGGCCGGAATATGGCGAGCCGAAGTCAGCGCAAGCGACATGCCGCCCCCTTCAACGCGTCCGCGCTCCATCACTTTTTTCATTTCACTGGCAAAGTCGATATCGCGCGCCTGAAAGCCCGGCGTGTCGGCATTGGCGATATTCGCGGCCAGGATCTCTTGACGCTGGGCACGCAAATTAAGCGCTTCCTGCTGAAATCGCAGTGCGGCGTCCAGTTTATCGAGCATGCTTCCTCCATGGTCCATAGAATTAGGAATCGTCCGAAAGCTTAAAGCGCCTTACGCGTACGCGATGGGTGGAATAAGCGCAAAATACGTCGCTATTTGTCGCCTTGATCAAAACGACTCACGGTTAAAATCACCGCAACCTGAGAACGGAGAAGCGCGATGATAAGCCTGAAAATCTGGAGCGGTGTAGCCAGTTTGCTGGTCAGCCAACTGGCCCTGGCGGGTACGCTCGATCTGCCGCTGACCCAGTATTTCCAGCAGCGGCTGGCGGGGATCAGCGATGACGTCAGCGTCAACGTGAAAACGCCAGACGGCCAGCTTCCCGCCTGCCCGCAGCCCGAATTCTCAACGCCGGGAAATGCAAAACTGTGGGGCAACGTGAGCGTCATGGCACGCTGCGGCAGCGACAAACGCTTTATCCAGGTTCAGGTCATTGCCACGGGCGATTACGTCGTCGCCAGTCGGGCAATCGCGCGCGGCGCAAGAATCGACCCCGGCAGCGTAGAGTTAAAACGGGGCCGCCTTGACCAACTCCCCCCAAGAACTATGATGAGTCTCGACCAGGCCACCGAGGCGGTGTCACTGCGGGACATTGCCCCCGGGCAGCCGGTTATTCAGTCGATGGTGCGCCAGGCCTGGCGGGTAAAAGCCGGCCAGCAGGTTCAGGTGATTGCCTCCGGCGAGGGCTTTAGCGTCAACGGTGAAGGTAAAGCGCTGAACAACGCCGCGGTGGCACAAAATGCCCGCGTTCGTATGTCTTCAGGGCAGGTGGTAAGTGGGAAGGTTGATGCTGATGGGAATATTCTGATTAATCTATAATCTTTTTAAAGATTCCGCGGCGACTGCCGATAGTACTATCAATTAATAATACTGACTGGCTCTTACGCCGCGAGCCCCTCGATGAGGAGAGAACAATGAGCATTGATCGCACGTCGCCACTGAAACCGGTAAGCACCGTACAACCGCGTGAAACCAGCGATCCACAGACGCTGAAAAGCCGTCTGGAAAAATCCGCAACCGCCAACAGCACCAGCGTAAAGTTAAGCGATGCGCAGGCTAAACTGATGCAGCCAGGCAGCGGCGATATCAACATGGAACGCGTTGAAGCGCTGAAGACGGCTATTCGTAACGGCGACCTGAAGATGGATACCGGCAAGATCGCCGATGCGCTGATCCAGGAAGCCCAAAGCTATTTGTCGAGTAATTAACGGTGAGTCGTCTGTTAGAAGTGTTGGACCAAATGACCGCAGTGCTGAATTCACTGAAAGAGGTGATGGACGCTGAACAGCTGCAGCTTTCCGCAGGCCAGATAAACAGCAATGCGCTGCAACGTATAACTGAAGATAAAAGCTCGCTGCTGGCTACGCTGGACTACCTGGAGCAGCAGCGTCGTGCGGAGCAAAATGCCGGGGCGGTCACCAGCCTGGACGTCAGCCAGCGCTGGCAGACGATTACGCAAAAAACCCTGCATTTGCGGGACATTAACCAGCACAACGGTTGGTTACTGGAAGATCAGATGGCCCGCAATGAGCAGGCTATTGCCGTGTTAAAACCGCATCAGGCGCCGGACTTCTATGGTGCCGACGGGCAGGCAACGTCGCAGGGCAACCGCGGCGGTAAAAAAATCACTATCTGATTTTCCCACCAGATGAAAACTGCTGGTCAACGCTCTCCTTGACCAGCAGATTGTTTATTTCAGCGATTTCAAGACTTTTACCGTAGCCTCAATATCAATCTCATCTTCTGAGAAGAGATGCGTTTCGCCCTGGAACGTGGTGACGGCCAGTTTTTTCACCGTACGCATTTCACCCTCTTTTTTCTCAGCCTTCGGGCGAATACTGTTCATCAGCAGGCCAACCGACAACACCGCGTTTTCTTTATCGATCTTGCCGTCTGCCGGCTGCTCTTCGCTGTACACCACGTAAGATTTGATCGAGGTGATTTTAAGACGCTCGCCGGCGATAAAGAGATGCTTGCTCTCCGGCTCAACCTTCACGGCAAAGGCCGACAGCCCTTTGTTATTGGTTCCCGGCTCGAAGGTCACCGACGCATCCTTTTTGATAAGCTCCGGATTGGCGACTTTAATCACATGGAAGTAACGGTTCTCGCCGTTTTCATCTTTGATAAATCCGAAGCCTTTGTCTTCGAACCAGGTTGTGATTATTCCTCTCATCGCTCTTTCACCTAATTAACCTTTCAACATATAAAGAATAGGGTGACCTGACGAAAGCGTCATCCACCCAGAAAAAATCAAAGCGTGCGGCGGGCGAAATCTTTCAGCCTGAAGCCCAGCAGCAGCAACGTCGCAAAATAGGCGACCACGCCCGCCACGACAACCGCCATCAGCCGCAGCAGTCGATAAGGCATATTGCCTAAATCCCAGGCAGGCATGACGTACATCAGCCCAACCAGCACCGCGGACATCACCACCACCGCTGCCACCAGGCGCAGTAGGAACGGCGCCCAGCCCGCCTGCGGCTTGAAGATATCCTGTTTACGCAGCTGCCAGTAAAGCAGCGAGGCGTTAATACAGGCCCCCAGACCAATCGACAGCGAAAGCCCGGCGTGTTTCAGCGGGCCGATAAACACCAGGTTCATCAGCTGGGTCAAAATCAGCGTCACGATGGCTATCTTCACCGGCGTTTTAATGTCCTGCCGTGAATAGAAGCCCGGCGCCAGCACTTTCACCACGATAAGCCCCATCAGGCCGACGGAGTACGCGACCAGCGCGCGCTGGGTCATCAGGGCATCAAAAGCAGAGAATTTGCCGTACTGGAACAAAGACACGGTCAGCGGTTTGGCCAGGATACCCAGCGCCACGGCGCTCGGCAGCGCCAGCAGGAAACAAAGGCGCAGGCCCCAGTCCATCAGGCGCGAGTATTCATCGTGGTTGCCGGTGGCAAAGCTCTTCGCCAGCGACGGCAGCAAAATTGTGCCTAACGCCACGCCCAGCACCCCAGAAGGGAACTCCATCAGGCGGTCGGCATAATACATCCAGGAGACCGAGCCGGACACCAGGAAAGAGGCAAAAATGGTATTGATGATCAGCGAAATCTGGCTGACGGAAACGCCAAGAATCGCCGGCCCCATCTGCTTGATAACCCGCATCGCACCGGCGTCTTTAAAGCTGATGCGCGGCAGCACAAGCATGCCGATTTTCTTCAGGTGCGGCAGCTGGTAGGCCAACTGCAATACGCCGCCCACCGTTACCGCCCAGGCCAGCGCCAGAATCGGCGGGTTAAAGTGCGGGGCAGCAAACAGCGCAAAACCAATCATGCTGAGGTTGAGGAAAGTCGGGGCAAACGCCGGGACCGAGAAACGGTTCCAGGTATTCAGGATGGCCCCCACCAGCGACGCCAGCGAAATCAGCAAAATATACGGGAAGGTGATACGCAGCAGGCTTGAGGTCAGCGCGAATTTATCCGCGGTGTCGGCAAAGCCCGGGGCGGTAACCAGAATAACCCACGGCGCGGCGAGCATGCCGAGTACGGTGACCAGCGCCAGCGCCAGGGTCAAAAGTCCCGAGACGTAGGAGACAAACACGCGGGTAGCGTCTTCACCCTGTTTACTCTTGTATTCGGCAAGAATCGGCACAAACGCCTGAGAGAAAGCGCCCTCGGCAAAGATACGGCGCAGCAGGTTCGGCAGCTTAAATGCCACGAAGAAGGCGTCCGTCGCCATTCCTGCCCCAAATACCCTCGCCACAATAGCGTCGCGTGCAAAGCCAAGCACGCGTGAAAACATGGTCATCGAGCTGACGGCCGCCAGCGATTTTAATAGGTTCATTTATTCTGTTATTCCACAAACATGAACGCCTGCAATGCAGGCGTACATGGATGATGACAAGTCGGCATAGTCTACCGATACGGGGCCGAATTGCTACCGTGATATGTTACAGCTTATTCGTTAATCGCCTCGCGCCAGAGCTTGTCCACGACGCGCTGCGCCAGCAGGGCCTGCTCGCCGGAGGTTTCCGGAACCGTCTGATTCGCCACGCAGTCGATAAAGTGACGGGCGCAGCCTGCAAAACCGCGCTGTTCCAGCGTTGTTTGCCAGCCCGGAATCGGCTGTTCGACTATCCCTGCCCCACGCTCCTCCTGCCACTGGCGCATGTCGGTGACTTCATACAGCCCGCCGTCCGTCACCGCCTGAACCCACTCGCGCTGGCTCCCGGCCCGGCGATGCATGCTGGTCGTTATCGTCAGATTGCCCTGGCTGAAATGGTGCTCGGCATACAGCATCTGCCCCAGCTCGTTGGTCTGCAGCGTCCCGCTTTGCAGCTGGGCATTTCCGCCCCCAAGCCACAGCGCGGTATCCACCACGTGGAGATAGTCATCCAGCAGGGTGAAGCGCAGATCGTTCGGGCCAACGCTGTCGCTGCGATGTTTATCCATGCGAAGGGACGCCGCCCCTGCGGACAGCTTTTCTTTTAATTGCTGATAGCGCGGGGCAAAACGGCGGTTAAAGCCCACCATCAGGGTAAGTTTTTTACGTGCGGCAAGCTCCACCAGCCGCTCGGCATCGGCCAGGTTTTCCGCTAAAGGTTTATCCACGCAGACGTTAACGCCGGCGTTGAGCAGCTCGCTTACCACCGCAAAATGCGAACTGGTGGCGCTATGCACAAACACGGCATCGCACCGGGCTGCCAGGTTGCTCAGCGAGTCGATATAAGGAATGCGCCAGGTTTCACACACCGGCAATGCTTTTGCTTTGGTCGGCGAAAATGCCCCCACCAGCGACCAGTCGTTGGATGCGCCAAGAACCGGCAGCCAGGCTTTCTGCGCGATACCGCCCAGCCCCACCACGCCAACGCGTAATTTCGTCATCGTTAATCTCCCAGATGCGCGAGCAGGGAATCCAGCCGCTGTTTTAGTTCGGCAACTTCAGCCTCCAGCGCGTCCACTCTCGCATGGAGCGAGTCTGAAACCGGACTTACGTTTTGCTCCGCCATCGCAGAAGCATCGACCTCCCCGCTAAAGAGATGCATATAACGGCTTTCACGCTTCCCCGGCTCGCGAGGCAGACGCACAACAAACGGCCCGTCATCACGGCCTGCAAGCCCTTCCAGCGTGGCTTCTACCTGGGCCATATCGGTGAACTCAAACATTCTCCCGGCACGGCTGCGCAGCTCACCCGGCGTTTGCGCGCCCCGCAGCAGCAAAGTGGTGATAACCGCCACTTCCGCCGGGTTCAGCTTCAAATTACCAAACTCTGAATTGCAAAAGCGTTGTTCGTATTTGGTCACGCGGTTGCCAAACCCGCTCACGGTGCGCAGATAATGATTTTTCAGCAACACATCCAGCGTGTCCTGGACGTCGTGCTCTTTCAGCTCCATCACCGGTTCACGGTTGGTTTTCTGGTTGCAGGCGGTGACGACGCCGTTGACCGACATGGGATACTGCTCTGGCGTAGTGATTTGCTTTTCCAACAGGCTGCCAATCACGCGGGCTTCAACCGCCGTTAACTGATATTTCATTTTTAAACTCCACGACCTGGGGTCCAGTCTTTATTGACGAGCGCGGTCAGAACGTGGTCCCGCCACACGCCGTCAATCAGCAAATAATCCTTGGCGTAGCCTTCTTTCTCAAAGCCCAGACGCGTCAGCAGGTCACCGCTTCGCTGATTATGCGGCATATAGTTGGCCATAATGCGGTGCACGTTCTGGCTACGTTGCATATAGCGAATAGCGCTGGTCAGCGCCTCATGCATTAACCCCTGCCCCTGCCATTTTTCGGCGATGGAGTAACCGAGGTAGCAGGCATGGAACGAGCCGCGCACAACGTTGGAAAAGTTAGCCACACCGATGACTTCTTTTTCTTCCGGATCGAGCAGCGCAAAGTAATACGCGCTGCCCTGCTTGTGCATTTCATTGATCATGCCAAGCCTTGCCTGCCAGCCTGACGGATAACAGTAGCTTTCATCCCGAATGGGTTCCCAGGGCTTCAGAAATTGACGATTTTCGGTGTAGTAATCCGCCATACGCCAGGCATCTCGCTCATAAACCAGACGCACCACCAGTCTGTCGGTCACCAGGCGAACTTTCGGTGCATTATTGCGGTAGCCAAACATGTTTATCCCACTCCTTCATCCCGCTTCTCGGGGCTCATCTTATTACTATACCTGTGCCTGCCCGCCGAGTGAAAACAACAACATGAAGCAACATCATTTTTTTCGATTAAAGAGTTAAATCAAACTCGTTGCACGATAAAAAAATATTGTCCTGCACCTTGTGTCAAAAGCTCGGACGGCAGGCGAGAATAAGTCTCTGTCACGTTTAATTAAGTTCCCTGGAGGGGAGATGTCGCGGGTGGCGCAGGCAAGGAGCCTGGGTAAATATTTCCTGCTGCTTGATAACATGTTAGTGGTATTGGGCTTTTTCGTTGTCTTCCCTTTGATTTCCATCCGCTTCGTTGACCAGTTAGGCTGGGCCGCATTGATGGTCGGGATTGCCCTGGGTCTGCGTCAGTTTATCCAGCAGGGGCTGGGCGTCTTTGGCGGCGCTATTGCCGACAGGCTCGGTGCTAAACCGATGATCGTCACCGGCATGCTGCTGCGCGCCGCCGGGTTTGCCACCATGGGCATCGCCACCGAACCGTGGATGCTGTGGCTCTCGTGCCTGCTCTCCGCCATCGGCGGGACGTTGTTTGACCCTCCCCGCTCGGCGCTGGTCGTCAAACTGGTTCGCCCTCAGCACCGGGGCCGCTTCTTCTCGATACTGATGATGCAGGACAGCGCTGGCGCGGTTATCGGCGCCCTGCTGGGCAGCTGGCTGTTGCAGTATGATTTCCGCCTGGTGTGCGCCGTGGGTGCGGTGATGTTCGTGCTGTGCGCAGCGCTTAACGCCTGGCTGCTTCCTGCCTATAAGCTTTCGACCATCCGCACGCCAATGCGTGAAGGCATGGGGCGCGTATTCCGCGACAAACGCTTTATTACCTATGTGCTGACGCTAACCGGCTATTACATGCTGGCGGTGCAGGTCATGCTAATGCTGCCGCTGATGGTGAACGATATAGCCGGTACCGCATCGGCGGTGAAATGGATGTACGCCATTGAAGCAGCGCTTTCGCTGACGCTGCTCTACCCTATCGCTCGCTGGAGCGAAAAGCGCTTCCGCCTTGAGCAACGCCTGATGGCCGGGCTGGTTTTGATGACGGTCAGCCTGATGCCTATTGGCCTTACCTCGAGCTTACAGCAGCTTTTTGCCCTGATTTGTACCTTCTATATCGGCTCGATTATTGCCGAGCCCGCCAGGGAAACGCTGAGCGCCTCGCTGGCCGATGCCCGCGCGCGAGGCAGCTATATGGGGTTCAGCCGTTTAGGGCTGTCGCTGGGCGGCGCGCTGGGCTATACCGGCGGCGGCTGGCTGTTTGATGCGGGGAAAGCGCTGCAGCAGCCGGAGCTGCCCTGGGCGATGCTCGGGATTATCGGCTGTATTACCCTTGCCGCGTTGTGGTGGCAGTTCAGCCTCAAACCGGTTGAACCGACGATGTTCGAGCCCGGTGGCCAGGGGTAAATCCCCCCTTTCATCTTTTTCCTGTAGCCGCTAACGCCGGGCCGCATTATGCTGATTAACGCAAGGCACGGCATTGGAGCCGCTATTTTGAGGAAGCCTATGAAGAAGATTGTTTTTGCCGCAGCATTGATGCTTAGCGGCCTGCTGTCAGGATGCAACCAGTTAACGCAGTACAGCGTGAGTGAACAGGAGATCAACCAGTCGCTGGAAAAACACAATAACTTCGCAAAAAACATTGGCCTGCCCGGCGTGGCAGATGCCCACGTAGTGTTAACCAACTTAGTCAGCCAGATTGGGCGGGAAGAGCCGAATAAAGTCACCCTGACCGGCGACGCTAATCTGGACATGACGTCGCTGTTTGGCAATCAGAAAGCCATCCTGAAGCTGAAGCTGAAAGCGCTGCCGGTGTTCAATAAAGAACAAGGCGCTATCTACCTGCAGGAAATGGAAGTGGTGGATGCTCAGGTTGAGCCGCAAAAAATGCAGGCCGTGCTGCAAACCATCGTGCCTTACCTGAATCAGTCTCTGCGCAGCTACTTCAATCAGCAACCGGCCTATGTCCTGAGTGAAGATCGCAGCAAAGGCGAGTCACTGGCGAAGAAATATGCCAAAGGCATTGAAGTGAAGCCCGGTGAAATAATCATTCCTTTAACGGACTGATAGCCTCCCTCTCAGGGCAGTTTTCTGCTCTGAGAGTTTTGTACAACATAAGTGGTGCAAACGATAACGTTTCCCCTTATCCTTAGTGCCCGGCATAAAACCAGCCCTTGATGACTGATTTTCCCTCTCACGCCGGAGCACATTCATGACCGCATTACCTCAGGTATTAAAAATCCGCCGCCCAGATGACTGGCATATCCACCTTCGCGATGGTGATATGCTGAAAACCGTGGTGCCTTACACCAGCCAGACGTATGGCCGCGCGATTGTGATGCCCAATCTTGCGCCTCCTGTTACCAGCGTGGAAGCGGCGGTCGCTTACCGTCAGCGCATTCTTGATGCCGTTCCGGCCGGTCAAAACTTCGAACCCCTGATGACCTGCTACCTGACCGACACGCTCGACCCTAACGAAATTGAGCGCGGTTTTAATGAAGGCGTGTTTACCGCCGCCAAGCTTTATCCGGCCAATGCCACCACCAACTCAGCTCACGGCGTCACCAGTACTGCCGCTATCATGCCGGTGCTTGAACGCATGCAAAAAATTGGCATGCCGCTGCTGGTGCACGGCGAAGTCACCCATGCCGATATCGATATTTTCGATCGCGAAGCGCGTTTTATCGAAACCGTCATGGAGCCATTGCGCCGCCAACTGCCGGAACTGAAGGTCGTGTTCGAACACATCACCACCAAAGATGCGGCCCAGTATGTGAAGGAAGGCAACTCGCTGATTGGGGCGACCATCACGCCTCAGCACCTGATGTTTAACCGCAATCACATGCTGGTAGGCGGCATCCGGCCACACCTTTACTGCCTGCCAATTCTGAAGCGTAGCGTTCACCAGGATGCCCTGCGCGAGCTGGTTGCCAGCGGCTGTGACCGCGTATTCCTCGGCACCGACTCCGCGCCGCACTCGCGCCATCGCAAAGAGACAAGCTGCGGCTGCGCAGGCTGCTTTAACGCGCCGTCCGCGCTGGGCGCCTATGCCATGGTGTTTGAAGAAATGAATGCGCTGCATCACTTCGAGGCTTTCACCTCGCTGAACGGCCCACGTTTCTACGGCCTGCCGCTGAATGAAGACAGTATCGAGCTGGTACGCGTTGCCGAGAAAATGCCGGAGCTGATTGAAGCCGGTGACGACAGCATCGTCCCGTTCCTCGCCGGCGAGGACGTAACCTGGTCGGTTAAAGGCTAAATTTTTCAACGCCCCCTGTTGCTTACTGGAAATTTAACCTGTATAAATATCCAGTATATTGTACAGGGGGTCGTTATGCGTATTGAAGTGACTATAGCCAAAACCACACCGTTGCCAGCCGGGGCTATCGACGCCCTTGCCAATGAGCTTTCCCGCCGTATCAATCAGCATTTCCCGGACACCAGCAGCGAAGTTCAGGTGCGTTATGCCTCCGGCAACAACCTGTCCGTGCTGGGCGGTGCCAAAGAAGATAAAACGCGAATCAGCGAGATCCTCCAGGAAACCTGGGAAAGCGCTGACGATTGGTTTTCTGCCGACTAATACCCTCAATTATGTTGGTACTTTTTTGCCGGGTGTCGCCATCCGGTTTTTTTATTTCCGTTTTCTCCCCCGCTGATTATTTTTCGCCCTTTTAAGCATACCCCTTGCCTTTTCTTTCTATAAACTCAGCATCGCCTGTCTATTTATTGTTCATTTTTCCTAAATGACGCGGAAAAAGTGTTACCAGGTAATTATTTCGCCCCCCGGTCAGCCGTATTATTGATATACTTAACTCGCTTCACGATAAATCACGCATGAACCTCGCTAGCCGTTGTCTTTAAACACGAATAAAAGGGGTTATGATGGAAAAAAATAGTGATGTTATTCAGACTCATCCCCTCGTCGGATGGGACATCAGCACCGTCGACAGCTACGACGCCATGATGCTGCGCCTGCACTACCTGACATCCAATAATCAGAAGCACGATGAAACCGAGATCGGCCAGACGCTCTGGCTGACTACCGATGTCGCCCGGCAATTTATTTCAATTCTTGAGGCCGGAATCGCCAAAATTGAATCCAGTGATTACCAGCAAAGCGATTATCGCAAGCATTGATGACCCATGCTTAACAATAGCCACAGGCACCCAACGGGGTGCCTTTTTTATTTTAAGCTTCCGCGTTAATTGCATCGTCCCGGCGAATTAATTACCCTGCTATAGATAATTTTCCACAGAGAAAAGCTTATGAACTACGACCTCATCATCGTCGGCAGCGGCTCGGTCGGTGCCGCCGCAGGCTGCTATGCAACACACTCGGGCCTGAAGGTACTGATGATTGACAGTGGCCACCCCCCTCACGACCAGGGCAGCCACCACGGCGATTCCCGCCTTATGCGCCATGCGTATGGCGAAGGCGAGAAATATGTCCCCCTGGTGCTGCGCGCGCAAAAACTGTGGGACGCGCTGGCCGAAACCAGCGGTGAAAAGCTGTTCCACCGCACCGGGGTCATCAACCTTGGGCCAGCCGACTCTCCGTTTATTCGCAACGTCGCCTCCAGCGCCGAGAAATTCTCCCTACAGATTGAAACGCTGGATGCCGCAGCGGTAACCGCCCGATGGCCGGAGATTGCGCTGCCGGAAAACTACGTTGGCCTGTTTGAACCAGACTCCGGCGTGTTGAAAAGCGAGCTTGCCATCGAGACGTACATCAACCTTGCGAAACAGGGCGGCAGCGCCCAGCTGTTTAACTGCAAAGTTACGGATATCCGCCACGGCAACGACGGCGTGACGGTGGTAACCGAAGAAGGCGAGTATCACGGCAGCAAGCTGCTGATCAGCGCCGGGACCTGGGTGACCAAACTGCTGCCGGAGCTTCCGGTCACGCCGGTACGCAAGATCTTTGCCTGGCACCAGGCGGACGGCCGCTACAGCGAGAATAACAAGTTCCCTGCTTTTACGGCAGAAACGCCGAACGGTGACCAGTACTACGGCTTCCCGGCCGAAGATAACGAGCTGAAGCTCGGCAAACATAACGGCGGGCAGCTGATTGATTCCCCCGAACAGCGGAAGCCGTTTGGCGCTGTCGCCAGCGACGGCGCTGAGGTATTCCCCTTCCTGCGTGAGTTTTTGCCGGGGATCGGCTGCTGCCTGCATGGCAAAGCCTGCACCTACGACAACTCGCCGGATGAAGACTTCATCATCGATACCCTTCCCGGCCACGACAACACCCTGATAATCACCGGGCTGAGCGGACACGGCTTTAAATTCGCCTCGGTGTTGGGCGAAATTGCCTGCCAGTTTGCCCTGGGGCAAAAACCTACGTTCGATTTATCTCCGTTCCTACTCTCTCGTTTCAAAACGGCGTAACATCCAGGGTGGCGGGCACTTCCGCCACTTTTACTCCGGGGCCACCATGATTCGCTTCATACAATTTTTAACCCATAATATCCGCGAGCATTTTATTTTGTATCTCATTCTCTGGGCAATTCTTGCGCTGCTCGATGTGGCTTATATCTATTTTTATTAATTAGCGACCCTCTGGTTATATTGACAAATGCTGACGTAAAATTAATTAAATATAGTTTTACGGCAAATAATTCAATTTGAATAAATATTTACCACCGCCACATCATGAGATTAACTTTATATTTATTCGCCTCTACTGAATGCATTCCCCCGGTGTTATTCAAAAAAATAGACATACAATAAATATATGCCCAAAAGGGAATATTTATGTTGATCTGACGTTAACAGAACGCCTATGTTTTACCTTCATTGGGAATACATGGACGCATAAATATGCAATGGCGAAACTCACCCGAACGCTATGGACACCTTTCGGTTCTGCTTCACTGGCTGGTCGCCGCGACGGTGTATGGCATGTTTGCCCTCGGACTGTGGATGGTCACGCTGGGCTATTACGACGTCTGGTACCATAAGGCCCCGGAAATACATAAAAGCATCGGCATATTGTTGATGCTCGGGCTGGTGATACGTATTGTCTGGCGCTTTATTTCTCCACCACCACCTCCGCTAAAAAGCTATTCACGCCTGACGCGGATCGGTGCACTTATCGCTCATATTTTGCTGTACGCATTATTGTTCGCCATTTTGCTGAGCGGGTATCTGATTTCAACGGCTGACGGCAAACCTGTTAGCGTCTTTGGCTGGTTCGAGGTGCCCGCTACGCTAACGGACTTCGGCGCTCAGGCCGATCTCGCCGGCACCGTTCACCTTTGGCTTGCCTGGGGCGTGGTGATTATTTCCCTGCTGCACGCCCTGGCCGCCCTGAAACATCATTTTCTAGATAAAGATGCCACCCTCAAGCGCATGCTGGGGAAAGCATCCCGTTAACTATGGAGAGTAAGACAATGAAGAAAATCCTGCTGGGAGCCACCTTAAGCGCTCTGTTATTTACCACCGGCTCGGCCGTCGCCGCTGACTATAAAATTGATAAACAGGGTCAGCACGCGTTTGTGAATTTCCGTATTCAACACCTCGGCTATAGCTGGCTGTACGGTACCTTCCGTGATTTTGACGGCGGCTTTACCTTCGACGAGAAAAATCCTGCGGCGGATAAAGTGAACGTCACCATTAACACCACCAGCGTTGATACTAACCATGCCGAGCGCGACAAACACCTGCGCAGCGCAGAGTTCCTTAATGTAGCGAAGTTCCCGCAGGCCACTTTCGCCTCAACGGAAGTGAAGAAAGACGGCGAGAAGCTGAATATTACCGGCAATTTGACGCTGAACGGCGTGACGAAGCCAGTGACGCTGGCGGCTAAGCTGATTGGTCAGGGCGATGACCCGTGGGGCGGCGTGCGTGCAGGCTTTGAAGCCGAAGGGAAAATCAAGCTGAAGGACTTCAACATTACTCAGGATTTAGGGCCAGCTTCACAGGACGTTGACCTGATTATCTCTGTTGAAGGTATACGCCAGTAAAAAGCAACTCCCCCGGCAAACCGGGGGATAGCTATTACTTCTCAGGATCGGGAATACCGAGCGTGGTATTCAACATGCCGCGAGACTTATTGAAGATCTTATTCCCGTTTTCACGACCCGCGCGGCGGCGGCGCTGCTCTTCCGGAGACAACACCAGCTCTTCACGGCAAACTTCGCTGCAGCAGCCAGAGAATTTCTCCGCACAGGCCGGGCACTGAATAAACAGCAGGTGGCAGCCGTCATTTTTGCAGTTGGTGTGGCTGTCGCACGGCGTCCCGCACTGGTGGCAGTGGGCAATCACATCATCAGAGATGCGCTCCCCCATTCGCTCATCGAAGACAAAGTTTTTCCCGACAAAACGCACCGGCAAACCTTGTTCACGCGCACGACGCGCGTACTCAATGATCCCACCTTCAATGTGGTAAACGTTTTTAAAGCCGTTATGGCGCATCCAGGCGCTGGCTTTTTCGCAGCGGATCCCGCCGGTGCAGTACATGACAATTTTCTTATCTTTGTCATCCTGCATCATATCCACGGCTTTCGGCAGCTGTTCACGGAAGGTATCCGCCGGGATCTCGAGAGCGTCCTCGAAATGCCCCACTTCATATTCGTAATGGTTACGCATATCGATGAAGACCGCGCTCGGGTCGTCGAGCATGGCGTTAACATCCGCCGCTTTTAGATATTCGCCTACGTCGCTTGCGTCAAACGTGGGGTCATCAATGCCGTCGGCGACGATGCGTTCGCGCACCTTCATGCGCAGCACCCAGAAGGATTTTCCGTCATCCTCAAGGGCAATATTCAGGCGCAAATTATTGAATGCCGGGTGGAAGGCATAAAGCGCCTCGCGGAAGGCATCAACACGGCTTTCCGGGACGCTTATTTGAGCGTTAATCCCTTCATGCGCCAGATAGACGCGACCAAAAACGTTGAGGCTCAAAAACAGCTGATAAAGTGCATCACGCGTGGCCTGCGGCTGTTCAATAGTGAAGTATTTGTAGAATGAGATAGTCGTGCGCGGCTCGGTTTCGGCAAGCATGCGCTCGCGCAGCTCCTCATTCGATACGCGGTTGTGTAACACTGGCATGGTGTTCGCTCGCAATCGTTGAAAAAAAGTGGGCTGCATCATAAAGCAAATAACGTTTATTTACATCCCCGCGTTTTACGCTACATTTTGCTCACTCATCGATAAAAACAACAACAATCGGCGAAAAATCAGGCACTCTGCCCGCGCTTATTTTGGCTGCGCGTCAAAAAATGTCACAATGGAATGATTAGAAGATCCGGCAATTGCCGTCACAAAGGTTTTACATGACGAACTTACCGCAATTCTCTCGTGCATTATTGCACCCGCGATACTGGCCTACATGGCTGGGTATTGGCTTTTTATATCTGCTTGTACAGCTTCCATACCCGGTACTTTATCGCATTGGCTGCGGGCTGGGCCGGCTGGCAAAACGCCTGATGAAACGCCGCTCACAAATAGCCTACCGCAACCTTGAACTCTGCTTCCCGGACATGAGTGCGGAAAAACGCGAGCAAATGGTGGTCGCCAACTTTGAGTCCGTCGGCATGGGGTTGATTGAAACCGGCATGGCCTGGTTCTGGTCTACCGAGCGCATCAACAAATGGTGCCACTACAAAGGCGTCGATATCGTTAAAGGCATCGAGAAAACCGGCCAGGGTATTTTGCTGATTGGTATTCACTTCCTGACGCTGGAGCTGGGTGCCCGTATTTTCGGCATTAAAACCCCAGGTATCGGCGTGTATCGCCCAAATGACAACCCTCTGCTGGACTGGCTGCAAACCTGGGGGCGGATGCGCTCCAATAAGAGCATGATTGACCGTAGAGATCTGAAAGGCATGATCCGCGCCCTGAAAAATGGCGACATAATCTGGTACGCACCTGACCACGACTACGGCCCACGCGGCAGCGAGTTTGTGCCTTTCTTTGCCGTTGAACAAGCGGCTACCACCACGGGAACCTACACGCTGGCCAAGCTCTCCGGGGCCTGCGCCGTGCCGTTTGTGCCGCGCCGACTGCCAAACGGCAAAGGCTACGAGCTGACGATTATCCAGCCTGAGCTGAACCCGCCGCTTGAAAGCCCGGCAGAAACCGCCCGCTGGATGAATACAATCGTTGAGAAGTGCATCATGATGGCCCCGGAGCAGTACATGTGGCTACACCGCCGCTTCAAGACACGCCCGGAAGGGATGCCAGACCGCTACCAATAATCGCGCAATAGCCGCCGTAACAGGCGGCTTTTTATTACCGTGCGTTTGATCGAAAAAGCCCTTCGATTTGCCAGCCCAATGCCAACAGGCGCATAATTAGCAGAGTAATAATTCCCTCTCTTTTTGGCACTGGCAACTTCGGAGCGGTATGACTCCCCCTGACAGCACTATCAACTGGAAGCGTAATCTGGCCGTCGTCTGGGTTGGCTGCTTCCTGACCGGCGCGGCCTTCAGCCTGGTGATGCCCTTCCTCCCGCTCTACGTCGAGCAGCTCGGCGTCACCGGCCACAGCCAGCTCAATATGTGGTCCGGGTTAGTCTTCAGCATTACCTTCCTGTTTTCCGCCGTGGCTTCGCCTTTCTGGGGCGGGCTTGCCGACCGTAAGGGTCGAAAACTGATGCTGCTGCGTTCCGCGCTCGGCATGTCTATCGTCATGCTGTTTATGGGACTGGCGCAGAATATCTGGCAATTCCTGGCGCTTCGGGCCCTGCTCGGCCTGCTTGGCGGGTTTGTGCCTAACGCTAACGCGCTGATAGCTACCCAGATCCCGCGCCATAAAAGCGGCTGGGCGCTTGGCACGCTGTCCACGGGTGCGGTCAGCGGCGCGCTGCTTGGCCCGTTGATGGGCGGCCTGATGGCGGATAACTACGGGCTGCGCTCGGTGTTCTTTATCACCTCATTGGTGCTGTTCCTGTGCTTTGTGATGACGCTGTTCTTTATTCGCGAGTCGTTCATCCCGGTTTCCAAAAAAGACATGCTGCATGTGCGCCAGGTACTGACCTCATTGAAAAATCCGCGCCTGGTGCTGAGCCTGTTTATCACCACAATGATTATTCAGGTGGCGACCGGCTCTATCGCACCCATTCTTACCCTCTATGTACGCGACCTGGCCGGTAACGTCAGTAACCTGGCGTTTATTAGCGGGATGATTGCTTCCGTGCCCGGCGTTGCGGCGTTGATCAGCGCCCCACGGCTGGGCAAGCTGGGGGATCGTATCGGGCCAGAGAAGATCCTTATCGGCGCGCTGGTTATCTCCGTCCTGCTGCTTATTCCCATGTCGCTGGTGCAAAATACCTGGCAGCTCGGCATATTACGTTTCTTATTAGGGGCCGCAGACGGGGCGCTGTTACCCGCCGTGCAAACGCTGCTGGTCTACAACTCTTCGAACCAAATCTCAGGCCGTATCTTCAGCTATAACCAGTCTTTTCGTGATATCGGCAACGTCACCGGCCCGCTGCTCGGGGCCGCCGTTTCCGCGAGCTACGGCTTTCGCACCGTGTTCCTGGTCACCGCCAGCGTCGTGCTGTTTAACGCGCTTTATTCGTGGATGACCCTGCGCCAGCCCGCCGAACGAGTCCGTATTCCGGGAGAGTAAATCTCAGACTTGCATCTTTGCCAACAGCGTCAACAATTAACTGGAAATCGTAACGGAGCAGCCGCTCCCTGACCTTTGCCACAAGGAGATGCCCATGAGCATGTATGCAACCCTGGAAGAAGCCATTGATGCCGCGCGGGAGCAGTATCTTGCCGAAAACCCAAGCGTGGATGAAGAGAGCGCCAGCGTCGAGCAGTTCAATTTCCAGAAGTACGTTTTGCAGGATGGCGACATCATGTGGCAGGCCGAGTTCTTTACCGACGACAGCGAGGAAGGTGAATGCCTGCCGATGCTCAGCGGAGAAGCGGCGCAAAGCGTGTTTGACGGCGATTTCGATGAGATTGAGCTGCGCCAGGAGTGGCTGGAAGAGAATACGCTGCACGAGTGGGACGAAGGTGAGTTTCAGCTCGAGCCGCCGCTGGACACCGAAGAGGGTCGCACGGCAGCAGACGAGTGGGATGAGCGCTAGCCGCTACTCATAAGGCCCGTGGCTGGCGTCAATCGGCAGCAGCAGGGTGTCGAAGATCAGCGAAAACGGCAGGTCGAGCACGGTGATATAGCGCCATGCACCTTCGCGCACGTCCCAGCGCACGCCGGGGTAGTACTGGTTACCGTGTCCCTGCCCCGGCACCGTTCTGCTGATAATGCTGCCGCAGCCGCTCAGCAGAAAGGCCATCACCAGCACCGTAATTATTTTACCCACACCCGCTCTCCTGTTTATATCGCGCTGAGTATAACCATCGCCGGATAAAAGGCAAAAAAATGCCGACCCGAAGGTCGGCATCTTCAGGGCGCTACGACGTTATTTGGTCGAAAGCGCCAGCGGGTTAAGCTGCAGCTTGTTGTAGCTATCAACCCAGGAGGAATAGCGCTCCGGATTAGCCCACACGCGGTAGTGCAGACGCGACATGGTCATCGGGTCGCTCAGCAGCACCAGGCGGCGGTCACGGTTGAGCTTGTCCGGCGTCTCGTTCAGCGCCTGCTCAACGTGGCGGTCACGGGCAATCTCCAGCACCAGGCTCTTACGGTGGCGAGCCGTCGCCATCGCGGTACTCAGGGCGTTAAACGACGGGTTAAACACCGCGTGCATAAAGCCATCGTCCAGCGTGCGGCTGCGGTTCAGCTCCAGATAGTTCTCGGTATCTACCAGTACCTGAGGCGGGGAATACTCTTCCGGGATCAGGAACAGCTTCCAGCGCTTAGTGCGCAGGCCGAGGGTCGCCCGGCTCGAGAGCACGGAAACGAACGGCGACAGGATCAGCGAGAACACGATCGGCGCCAGCCAGAACAGGAAGCGCAGATCCAGCCACGCCATCCCTACGGCCCAGACCAGACCCAGCAGAAGCTGAGAACCATGGCGCATAAAGGCTTCACCCCACGGCGTGGAGTCATCGTCACGCTGCGGTGAGTTCCAGACCACTTCCCAACCGAGGAACGCGCTGACCACAAACACGGTATGGAACAGCATGCGCACCGGCGCCAGCAGCACGGAGAACAGCACTTCAAGCAGCAGCGAACAGGTCACGCGCAGGAAGCCGCCATACTCTTTGGAGCCCTTACACCAGATCAGAATGATACTCAGCAGCTTCGGCAGGAACAGCAGAACCATCGTCGAGGCAAACAGCGCTATCGCCAGCTCAGGACGCCACTGTGGCCAGACCGGGAACAGCTGGCGCGGCTGCAGGAAGTACTGCGGCTCGGTCAGAGCATGTACAACCTGCAGCGCGGTGGACAGCGCAAGGAACATAAACCACAGCGGCGCAGACAGATAGGACATAACGCCCGTCAGGAACACCGCGCGGTGAACCGGGTGCATCCCTTTCACCAGGAACAGGCGGAAGTTCATCAGGTTGCCCTGGCACCAGCGGCGGTCACGCTTAAGCTCGTCCAGCAGGTTCGGCGGCAGTTCTTCGTATGAGCCCGGCAGATCGTAGGCAATCCATACGCCCCAGCCGGCACGACGCATCAGCGCGGCTTCTACGAAGTCGTGGGAAAGAATTGACCCGGCAAAGTTACCGTCACCCGGCAGCGGCGCCAGCGCACAGTGTTCGATGAACGGCTTCACGCGAATAATCGCGTTGTGGCCCCAGTAGTGGGATTCCCCCAACTGCCAGAAGTGCAGACCTGCGGTAAACAGCGGCCCATAGACTCGGGTGGCGAACTGCTGGCAGCGCGCGTACAGCGTGTCCATACCGGACGCTTTTGGCGAAGACTGAATAATGCCTGCCTTCGGGTTCGCTTCCATCAGGCGCACAAGGTTGGTCAGGCAATCACCGCTCATTACGGAGTCGGCGTCCAGCACCACCATGTAGCTGTACTGCTTGCCCCAGCGACGGCAGAAGTCATCAATGTTACCGCTTTTGCGCTTCACGCGGCGGCGGCGGCGGCGATAGAATATTTGCCCTTCGCCCTGCACTTCCGCCACCAGCTCCATCCAGGCCTTCTGCTCGGCAACGCAGATATCCGGGTTGTAGCTGTCGCTCAGAATGTAGACGTCGAAATGAGCCTGCTGCCCGGTCGCTTTTACCGACTCCCAGGTCGCACGCAGGCCGGCAAACACGCGATCCACGTCTTCATTACAAATCGGCATGATAAGCGCCGTACGGTGTTCAGGGTTGATAGGCTCATCCCCTACCGTTGACGCAGAAATGCTGTATTTATCTTTACCCATCAGCAACTGCAGGAAGCCCATCAGCGCGGTCCAGAAACCGGCGGAGACCCAGCAGAACAGCACGGCAAACAGAATAAGGATGCCGCTTTGCAGGATATACGGCAGCAGCTGCATGAAGGAGACCCACAAATCCTGGCCGCCCATGTCCGCCGGGTTAATCAGCGCCCAGCCCTGATACGGAAGAATCGTCTTCATGTACCAGGTCGCGACCACGGTCTGCGCCAGCGTCAGGATCAGCAGGATGTAGCGACGGATCGTGCCGACGGTACGCCATTTCTGCTCGGACGCCTCTTCTTCTTTTGACGCAAACCTAGATTTCGTTTCACGGCCAAGCAGGCGATCCCAGAAACGGCCAATGGGGTTGGTACGCCACGGATCCGGGAACATAGAAGCACGCGTCGCCTTCGGCATGGCCTGAAGCTGGGTGCGCCCTTCCTCATCGGTAATCAGCTGTTCGCCGCCGAGAGAGCCAGGCCAGCTCGCCTCGAGGCGAGCTTTTACCGAAGCAAGAGGAGAATCATCCGCACGTTCATAGTGGTGATGCTGCGCGTCAAGCGCCTCATGCACCGCCTGAAGATCGGATGCAGGAAGACCCGCCTTCTGCTCAGCAGAAAGCGGGAGTGCCTCAATGTAATCGGGCGAGAATTCAGTAGACTTATTCATTGGCAGGCAGCTGGTAGCTCCAGGTTTCACTCAATGTCTGCTCGCCGTTGACCAGCGCAGCACGCATCTCCGTCGTCTTCTTCTCGTCTTTCAGCTTCACGCGCAGCGTTAAGCGCCAGCCTTTGTTGACCGGATTATAACGCACCTGGCTGTCAACGATTTCACCGTTATCGCCAATGCTGGTTTGCGCGGTGACCGGCGTATCGGTTGGCAGCTTTTTCATCTCTGCGCCGGTAAAGTCAACGACAAACGCAATGGTGCCGTCCGGCTGGCGAATCAGGTTGGACTGCTTAACGTCACCGGTCGAGCGGCGGGTTTGCAGCACATACGCGTTATCCGGCGCATGCATTTTGTCTTCATCGCGGCTAAAGGTGATGGTGTACTTAAAGTTCATCTCTTTGCCCGGATCCGGCAGTTGATCCGGCGTCCAGTAGGCCACGATGTTATCGTTGGTTTCGTCGTTCGTTGGGATCTCAACCAGCTCTACCCGGCCTTTACCCCAATCCCCTACCGGGGCAACCCACGCGCTTGGGCGCTGATCGTAACGATCGTCTAAATCTTCAAAGCGAGAGAACTGGCGGCCACGCTGCAGCAGGCCAAAACCAACCGGGTTTTCCGTAGCATAAGAGCTTACGGCCAGGTGTTTCGGGTTGTTCAGCGGACGCCAGATCCACTCTCCGTTGCCGGCGTGGATAGACAGACCGTTGGAGTCATGCAGTTCCGGGCGGAAGTTAGTGGTTGGAGACGGCTGGTTCGGCCCAAACAGGAACATACTGGTCAGCGGCGCTACGCCCAGCTTGCCCACTTTGTCACGCAGGTAAACCTTAGACTGCACGTTCACCACGGTGTCACGCCCTGGGGTGATAACGAAACGGTAAGCCCCGGTCGCTCGTGGGGAATCAAGCAATGCGTACAGGGTTAACGTTTTATCCGTTGGTTTCGGACGTTCAATCCAGTATTCGCGGAAGCGCGGGAACTCTTCACCAGACGGTAAGGCGGTATCAATCGCAAGTCCACGGGCGGACAGGCCATACACCTGGCCGGCGCCAATCACGCGGAAATAACTCGCTCCGAGCATGCTGACAATTTCGTCGTTCTTATCTTTGCTGTTGATCGGATAGAGCACTTTGAACCCGGCAAAGCCGAGATCTTTTACGGTGTCTTTATCGTGCTTTACATCACCGAAGTTAAAATAGTCCGGATTGTATTTAATCTGGTGTACCGCGGTGGCGGTCACTTCGTTGATGGTTACCGGCGTGTCGAAGTACATACCCTGATGGTAGAACTCGAGCTTGAATGGGGTCTTGATGTTGTTCCAGTACGCTTTATCGTGATTGAACTGGATCTGCTGGTAGTCCGCGTATTTCATGTCGCGGAATTGCGAAGGCAGGTTGCTTTTCGGTGCTTCGTAGCTCTTGCCCGCTAAGGTTTTCGCCTGTTTTGCGACGTCGTCGATAGTGAAGGCCCAAACCGAGGTGGTATAAAGGGACAACATTACCGCAGCGCCAAGCCAGGACACTTTCATCATATTTGCTTTATGTTTCATATTAACCAGCACATCCCCCTTTGTGTGCTTAAATCAATCTATCCATTTTAATGGAAAGTTTTGCTTTCCGACAACCAAATCACTGCTTTGTTCAGCGTACTGGCTCAGGGTTTAAGCAAAATAAAGACAACTGCTTACGCTTTAAGAGTTCATCTTGGCGACAGGATGACATGCTTAGTGTAGGGTTGCCACGAATATGTAGACTGAACTGGACTTTTAGCCTGATGGGATAAGGTCTTAAGGATAAGACGAATAGTCTGAAAATGTCTGGAGTATTATGAGTAAAGCACCGCAACAACGTGAGTTTTTCCTGGATTCTATCCGGGCATGGTTGATGCTATTGGGCATCCCGTTCCACATTTCGCTTATCTATTCGAGCCATCACTGGCACGTGAATAGCGCGATGCCTTCTGCGAGCCTGACGCTATTTAATGACTTTATTCACGCGTTTCGTATGCAGGTATTCTTCGTTATTTCTGGCTATTTTTCCTACATGTTATTTCTGCGCTACCCGCTGAAACGCTGGTGGACCGTGCGCGTGGAGCGTGTCGGCATCCCGATGCTGACGGCCATACCGCTGCTGACGCTGCCTCAGTTCCTGATGCTGCAATACATCAACGACAAGGCAGGCCTGTGGCACACGCTCACGGGCTACCAAAAATACAACACGCTGGTGTGGGAACTGGTCTCCCACCTGTGGTTTTTACTGGTGCTGGTGATATTAACCACACTCGGCATGGTTTTGTTTCAAAAAATTAATAATTTTATAATTAGAAACGAACAGAATAATAATTCGCCAATAACGCTGGGAAAACTCTCAGTTTTATTCTTAGGCTTTGGTCTTTTATATGCCGCTATTCGGCGAACTATTTTTCTTATTCACCCGCCATTATTAAGCGACGGGCTGTTTAATTTCGTCGTGATGCAGACGCTGTTTTATCTGCCGTTCTTTATGCTCGGTGCGCTGACCTTCAAACGCGACTCGCTGAAGATCCTGTTCACCACGCCTTCACGCTGGAGCCAGGCAGGCGCCGTTCTGGCCTTTGCGGCCTATTTATTAAACCAGCGCTACGGCAGCGGCGATGCCTGGATGTACGAAACGGAAAGCGTGATCACCATGCTGATGGGGCTATGGATGGTCAACGTGGTCTTTTCGCTGGGCTACAAAATGCTGAACTTCAAATCAGCGCGGGTAACCTATTTCGTCAATGCATCGCTGTTTATTTATCTGGTGCACCACCCGCTCACGCTGTTCTTCGGCGCGTTTATTACGCCGCACATCACGTCCAATATCTTAGGGTTCTTCAGCGGGCTGGTCTTTGTGGTCGGCATTGCGCTGCTGCTTTATGAGCTGCACTTGCGCATTCCGCTTCTTCGCTTCCTGTTTTCAGGCAAGCCGAAGGAGAAAGCGGCTACGCCACAATCATTTGCTGGATAACACACGAAAGGCCGGGCATGAACACCGGCCTTTGTTATCTCTGCGCCAGGAATCTTAGCCGCCGCAGATTGAAGTTTTATGAAGCTGTCGTGATTTATTTATGACACTCAGCTGCAATCTGCTGATAAATCTGCGTGTTTTCATCATCAAAGCAGACAAACACCACGCTTTCCGGCAGCGGACGCATACCGATGTATTTATAGACGGTATCCCAGGCTATGCGCGCCGCCTGTGCCTTCGGGAAGCCATAAACCCCGGTGCTTATCGCCGGGAAAGCAATCGTTCTGTAGCCGTTGGCGGCGGCTAAATCCAGGCTGTTGCGGTAAGCCAGTTCCAGCAGTTCCGCTTCGTTCTGCTCTCCGCCATGCCATACCGGCCCCACGGCGTGAATAACCGCTTTTACTGCAATATTCCCTGCTTCGGTGATAACCGCGTGGCCGGGGGCACATTCCCCCTGTAGCTGGCGTACCGCTTTACAGGCTTCCAGCAGCGCAGGCCCGGCGGCACGATGAATCGCCCCGTCCACTCCCCCACCGCCCATCAGCGTAGGGTTTGCCGCGTTGACGATCACATCGACCTCAATCTGTGTGATATCCCCCTGGACTACCTGTATGCGTTCACTCATTAACCATTCTCCAACTGTACTTTGCCGTAGTCTATTCTCGTCAGACGGGGCACGTACATGACTATTATCGTTTCCGGACATTTCAACTTTTAAAAATGTTCAGATATCAGCCACAAAAGCCCCGCCTTGGACTGACCCCATAAAGTTGGACAGTTCATGTTAAGCGGCTATCGGGGTCTGGGTTCGGTATTCTACCGGACTCAGGCCTTTTAATTTCAGACTGATCCGCTCGTTGTTATAGTAATGGATATAGTCCTCTATCGCCTTCCTCAGTTCATTCAGATCGCTGAACCTGTTCAGGTAAAAACACTCCGATTTCAGTGTGCCGAAGAAGTTCTCCATCACCGCATTATCCAGACAGTTTCCTTTGCGCGACATACTTTGTGTCATGCCCTGTGCCTTTAACCTTGCCTGATAGCCTGCCATTCGATATTGCCAGCCCTGATCCGTGTGCAGCAAGGGGCTATCTTCCGGGCTGAGCTTCAGGAACGCATCGCGCAGCATGCTATTAACCATCTCCATCACCGGCCTTTCCGACAGGCTGTAGGAGATAATCTCCCGGTTAAACAGATCGAGAACCGGCGACAGATACAGCTTTTTACCCTGTACTGAGAACTCGGTGACATCCGTGACCCATTTTTCGTTGGCTTTCGATGCCCCGAAGTTCCGGCCCAGGATATTGGGTGCAGCCTTGCCCACTTCCCCTTTCCAGGCACGATATTTCTTCACCCTTATCAGAGAGCGGAGCGACAGTTCTACCATCAGCCGCTGTACAGTTTTATGGTTCACCAGCAGACCCCGCCTTCTCAGCGAGAGCGTGATCCTGCGGTAGCCATAACGCCCTTTGTGATAGTGATAAATCTCTCTGATTTTGGCTTTCAGCCCGGCATGCCTGTCTGCTCGCTTCAGCGCATTGATATTGTGATA